>Ga0209536_100014345_pt1 | contig 11390 bp, 7 predicted proteins | sample DeeMarSeWOR28_12_FD_187461 | JGI IMG/M metagenome (GOLD analysis project Ga0209536, IMG submission 187461) | Marine sediment microbial communities from White Oak River estuary, North Carolina - WOR-2-8_12 (SPAdes) (version 2) | ecosystem: Environmental > Aquatic > Marine > Intertidal zone >... | reverse complement strand
AATCCTCTGGAGTCATATTCCTAAAGAGGTTGTTGGAGGCCAGAATGTGAATGGAGTGATTCTCGAGAATAAGAAAACAGGAAAAGATGTCAGGATCGATGTGCAGGGATTTTTCCTTGCGATAGGACATAAGCCCAATTCAGATATTTTCATGGATGACCTTGAAACGGATGAAGTGGGATATATCAAGACCATTCCCGGGACAGCCAAAACAAATATTGAAGGTGTATTTGCCTGTGGTGATGTCCAGGACTCACACTACCGCCAGGCTGTCACAGCTGCCGGTTCAGGATGTATGGCGGCAATAGATGCAGAACGGTACTTAAGCGAGAAAGGAATCTAAAAAAGGCTGTATCAAAAGTCCTTTGTGGAACTTTGTGTTTTATATATTGATTTCCCTTCATTAAAGAATCAATCACAGGAGGAAAACATATGAGGCCAAAAAACAGAAAACTATTTTCAGGCTTGTCCATTTTGGCTCTTGTGATTGTACTCATTGGATGCAGGCATCAAACGAACAACCGGGAAACAAGGGCAGATAAAGAACCATGGCTTTATCAGGTTATTCTGGAATCGGGCGAAGGGATCATAGAACTTTCTGATTCTCCTGATCCTTCAAGGGTTCTTTTCCTTCTCTTTGGTGATCATTCTTTTGAACCAGCCTCCGTGATCGTAGAAAAAAAGGAACAGGAAACCTGGGAGAAGATCGGGGATATAAACTCCATTGTCACAGGTGAACCATTACCCATCGGTCTTTTTCAGGAACTCAAAGCTGTTCCCTGGTCAGTCAAGCCAGATTTATATAAGGAAGGGGCCTCGTACAGGTTCAGGGTAAGCAGAACAGGAGGTGTAAACGGAAGACCTGACCGGGATGAGCACTGGGACCAGGTTATTCCTGTGAAGGAAGAGGCCATATGTACAGAAAATATGGCCGAACTTCGAAACTTTAAAATCATTGAGTCTGGCCATTTTGGTGAGGCATTGCCTGCTCATGTGAAAAACATTGGCTTCACTTTGGATGAAATTGAAGCCATGAATAGGATAATGACTGATCCGGTAATGGATCTGTTAAAAGAGTTGCCCGAAAAAGAGCTTACCTGGGAGGAACTTGAATCTCAGGCTCTCCCCCTCGATTACCAAAAGATCCTCTTGGCCGGAATAAATGACGCCGATCCGGGATATGCCTATCAAAACGGTCAATGGTTTGTTGTCTGGCCGGGAAGTGATGGTTCAACGATTCAAAGCGATTGGCAGATGAGAAAAGATATATGGTTTGCTCCGGCAATTTGTGTTGGGAATGAAATCATCCGGCCTGCACCATTATCTGCAAAAACGGGCTTTTTTGAAAACGAAAACGGATGCACTTTTCCCATGCTGATAGTAGAATGGAATTATCAATCCCCAGGTGGAGGACAGAAAAAAATCATTCAGCATTTGTTTTCTGAGGAAATGGACGGAATACCACAAATATTTGTGCATCTGCAACTGGAGGATCCCCGGCAGGAATCAAATGTATTAATTGGCCATGGGAAAAGAGCCAATGCCTATTTCTGGGGTGACCGATCCCAGGCTCGTACCTTTATCCCATATTTTATACACAGATCAAACCTAACAAAACAAAGTGATTATGTCCTGATGGATGAGATAGGATCTGTCGTTCTACGTTCCAGCGCTCCCATACAAATATTACATGCCGGGATTTCAGAAACATTTCTTGAATTTGAAGGTGATGATTCAGAGATATTTCTGACCACACCTCAGATAAGGACAAAAGATTTACCTGATCCAGTTACCAGGGAAACTTTTCAGGAAGCCCGGGAAAAATTCGTAAAAAAATGGAATAGTATATTGTCTGAAGGAGCATGCGCTGATCTACCATCTGTGGATTGGAACGAAAAGATTGACTCATGGTTATCCCAGGTTTCTTCCATTTCCAGGATTACACTGAATGGTAAAGAAAGATTAAGTTATGGCTCTTATATCTATTGCCATTATTATTTTGGTATTGAGGAGGGGTGGTCAACTGTTGCTCTTGCTCAGTGGGGAAGGGGAGAGGAAGCAAAACGACAGGCTGAGATCATCCTCTCCGAAGAAAATCTTGATAAAAGTGATCATCACCATCAATACCGGAATGGGCTCAGTTCATGGTATGCAGCAACAGTAGCACGCCTTGTTTGTGATATGAGCTGGCTTGAGCATATTTCACCCGCTCTTATTACAAATGGTTATTGGACAATTCAAGCAAGAAGGGAAGACGAAGGGAAACGCTCCATGATTGGAAAAGGCCTGTTGCCAAGTCATGTGTATGGAGGGGATATCGCTACACCTGCCTATAGTCTTTACTCAAGCGGAACATGTTTAAAAGGTTTAATAGAGACCGCAGATGTGTTCCGGCATTCAGAACTTAAAAAACTACAGGATGCTGCAGATGACTTTAATAAAGAAGCAATTGATTTTAGATTTCGTCTTGTTGAAGTTATGAATGAGGTCCTAGATAGAAAATCATCTCCCCCCTTCTTACCTTTTGCTTTAGAAGCAGAAAATAAAGCCGGGAACCATGAGGGTCCATTTGAACGAATAACCGATACCGAACTGGGAAATTATTATAATCTTTTTGCACCACTGTTTTTGCACCTGGAAGTTTTCAGATATAACGATAATGAGATTCCGAGTGAATGGATTACTGACTATGTTGAAAATCATGGCGGTCTTTTTGGGGGATTGCCCAGGTTCTATACTGGACTTGATGCCGTTTATGCAGTTGGCTACATCAATGAATTAATAGAAAGATCGAAGATGGATATAAATCACCGGACTAAAGCGCTAGCTGCTCTTGAATCTTTTATGATTCATGCCTCAAGTCAAAATGGGCATACTGTTCAGGAAGTATCGGGATTCTATCCTGAACGTCTTGATTGGAAGGAATACGAGCGGGTGGTCAGAGAAGCCCTGTGGAATTTTGGCATGTATAGCGTTGAAAGTTACCTCCATGGACATAGTCCGTTTACAGAACCATTGGGTGCTGGTGCTGGAGAAGGGCTATTGCTTATCAGAAAAAGCTTAATTGATGAGATAAAAGATGAAAATGGCCTTGCCAATGGAGGTCTGTTTTTGCTCTCTTCTATACCAGGCGAATGGTTGAAGGAAGGAAAAGAGATCAGGCTGAAAAACTTCCCTACAGTTTACGGTACATTTGAACTGCATATAAAGTCATATATTTCCAGTAAAAAGGAAATACACATACATTACAATTACGACAGGAATCTTGGGAAAGACCAGGAAACAGGGGAAAAACGCTTAGCATGGAATGAACTGGATAAGATTTTTATTCGGCTTGTCCCATCCTGGGAAGACCAGTTAGCAGGAAGGAATATAAAGGTTAGAGAACCTCTTGTTCAATATGATGAGTGGACTGTAGAACTACCTGTTGGGGAAAAAGGAGATTTTATTGTTGAGTTTTGAATGATCAGATAATAGAGTAACATTACTGATCGTCAATAAAAATCCGGCAAGGAAAATGTCTCACTTGCCGGATGTTTACTTAAGTTGTCAAAAGGGTATATTCCTGTTATTTTCTTAACCAACAGCCAATACCTTTGGATATACTTTCTTATCCAGTTTTTCTTTTACTTCGGTAAATGCTTTAATGGTATACTCTACATGCTCCATCTGGTGAGCTGTTGTTGGAATGATACGAAGCATGATAACATCTTTAGGCACAACAGGGTAAATAACCACGGAACAGAAAATTTTGTAATTCTTTCTGAGGTCCACCACTATCTGTGTGCCATCGGTTATCCCTCCTGAAAGGAATACAGGGGTGACAGGAGATTCTGTATTACCCAGGTTAAATCCATTTGCTTTGAGACCACCTTGCAGCGCTCTGACTATTTCCCACAGGTGTTCTCTCAGTTCAGGTCTGGTTTGCAACAATTCAAGCCTTTTCAAAGCGCCAATTACCAGAGGCATTGGCAACGATTTGGCATAAATTTGTGACCGCATGTTATAGGTCAGGTAATCGATCACCTCTTTATCGGCTGCAACGAATGCACCAATGGAAGCCATTGACTTGGCGAAGGTTGAAAAATATACATCGATCTGTTCCTGAACGCCAAAATGTTCACCCGTTCCTGCTCCAGTTGCCCCCATAGTACCAAATCCATGAGCATCGTCAACGAGTAACCTGAATTCATACTTCTCTTTCAGCTTCACAACATCTGCGAGTGCACCCAGATCACCTGCCATGCCAAATACACCTTCTGTAATAACCAGGATACCACCGTTGGTTTTTTCAATTAATCTGGTTGCACGTTGCAACTGGGTTTCCAGGTTTGCAATGTCATTGTGTGGGAACACATACCGTTTCCCCAGATGCATCCTCATACCATCCATAATGCAGGCATGGGATTCAGAATCATAGACAATCACGTCATTCCTGTTTACAAGGGCATCGATAATGGATGTCATTCCCTGGTATCCGTAATTCAACAGGTAGCCGGATTCCTTATCAACGAAATTGGCAAGCTTTTGCTCCAATTCTTCATGCTTCGCTGTTTGCCCTGACATCATCCGTGCACCCATCGGGTTCCCAAGACCATACTCTAATGCTGCATCAGCGTCTGCTTTTCTGACTTCCGGATGATTTGCCAATCCGAGGTAATTATTCAGGCTCCAGGTCAATACCTCCTCGCCCTGATATTTCATTTTAGGCCCAATTTCCCCTTCAAGTTTGGGAAAGAAAAAATAACCATGACCATGTTCCCGGTATTGTCCGAGTGGTCCTGGTTGCTTGAACTTGTTAAATAGATCCACAGTATTAATTTTAAGTTAACATTTAGGGCACAAAATTATTTAAATTTAGCAATTGCCAAAAACAAATCATTAAAACTTCTTGTTGGCACAGATATTGAAACTGGATGCTGGTTGCATATTCATTCGACTAGTCATTTTGCTTCGCAAAATAACAGTCTCACGAACTTAGCCTTAGCCTTCTTCAAGCCATTTTAGGCATTTAAAGTATTTGAAGTATTTTTTCTGTGGGATTCTGTGTCTCTGTGCTTCCGCCTTCGTCGGACACGTCTGTGGCATTTTTTTTGCTACGAAAGCAAGAAAACCTAGGATCCTACAGAATTATTATATCATAAGTATTTCAATAACACAATGCGTTATTTGTTAATTATTTCTTTTCTAAATTAGGTTTATTAATGTATTTTTGCACGATGTTTTCAAAACGGGTATATATCAGCTTAGTAATCATTGCTTTTGCAACCTTGATCTTTTCCTGCAGCGGATATGAAAAACTTCTTAAGAGCAGGGATTACAATCTGAAATATCAGAAGGCTGTGGAATATTTTAATGCGGAGGAATATGTCCGTGCTTCTACGCTCTTTGATCAGATTTCTCCCGTTTTCAGGGGGACCATTAAAGCTGATACTGTTTTTTATTACCAGGCCAGGTGCTATTACATGCAACGGGATTATATACTGGCCGGTCATCATTACAATAATCTTGCACTGGATTACCCGAGCAGTGTGTATGCAGAAGAGGCCAATTTTATGATCGGATATTGTGCCTATAAGATGTCTCCAAAACCATCTCTTGATCAGGCAAATTCAATGAAAGCAATCAACTCTTTCACACTTTTTTTGATCAGGTTTCCCAATAGCAAAAGGAAAGAGGAGGTGCTGACCCTGATCGAGGAATTAAGAAATAAGCTGGTCGAAAAATCATATAACAACGCAAAGTTGTATTATAACCTGGGAGATTATAAGGCATCTATCATAGCCCTTAAAAACAGTCTGAATGAATTTCCTGATACAGAATACAGGGAAGAACTGTTGTTTTTGATTTTAAAATCATCCTATCTGCTGGCAGAAAACAGCATTGAATCGAAATTGAGAGAACGATTTCAGGATACAGTAGATGAATATTATTCTTTCATTGGAGAATTTCCTGAAAGCAAGTATAAGAGGGAAGCTGAGAGGATGTATACCAGTGCTATGGAGAATGTTGGACCAAGTTATATTGAAATGCTGGAATAATTTTAAGAGCTATAACACAAAGTTACACTAAGTATCACAAAGATCACAAAGTAAAATTTACGTTAATTTATATATTTTATGACATTAGACTATAAGAAAACAAAAGCCGCGGTTACAACGATAACAAGGGATATCAGCCTGCTTGACAAGGAGACGGACAATATTTACCAGACTGTTATGATCGTGGCTAAAAGGGCCAACCAAATCAGTGTTGAGATCAAGCAGGAATTGAACCGTAAGCTTGAGGAATTTGCTTATTATACGGATAACCTGGAAGAAGTATTTGAGAACAGGGAACAGATAGAGATCTCCAAGTTTTATGAAAGGTTACCCAAACCAACTTTGATTGCACTTCAGGAATTCCTGGACAATGAAATATATTACAGGATCGCTGATCCTGAACCGGAAAGCCAGGCTTAATCAGTTCTTCGGAACATATGCTGAAAGGCAAAAAAATAATTCTCGGCGTCACAGCCAGCATTGCAGCGTATAAATCCGCTTTTATTGTGCGCTTGCTGGTAAAGGAGGGTGCAGAAGTTAAAGTAATCATTACTCCATCAGCCCGGGAATTTGTTACCCCCGTCACACTTTCAACCTTATCCGGCAATCCCGTATTAAGTGATTTTTATACTGGGAAAGATGGAACATGGAATTCGCATGTTGAACTTGGACAATGGGCTGATATTATGTTGATTGCACCTGTGACTGCCAGCTCTATGGGAAAAATGGTAAACGGGATTGCAGATAATTTATTGGTGGCAACATACATGTCGGCCAGGTGTCCGGTAATCCTTGCACCTGCCATGGATCTTGATATGTACAATCATCCTTCAACCAGGAGAAATATTGACCTTCTCAAATCCTATCAGAATCATATCATTGAACCTGTTACCGGTGAACTGGCAAGTGGTTTATATGGAAAAGGAAGGATGGAAGAGCCTGAAGTAATTGTTGAAAGGCTCCGTGAAATCCTTAATGATCTATCCGGCAAGACGGGTAAAAAAAAAAGTAAATCCCTGACCGGTAAGAAAATACTTGTTACTGCCGGTCCTACCCAGGAAAAACTCGATCCGATCCGATTCATTGGGAATCACTCATCCGGTAAAATGGGATACGCTATTGCTGAAACGTGTGCCGATCATGGCGCAGATGTGATCCTGATAAGCGGACCTGTAAGTGTCAGGACAGAAAATATAAATATCAGGGTTATCCACGTTACTTCAGCTGCTGAAATGCACAAGTCATGTGTGACGGAATTTCCTGGTTGCCATGCTGCAATTATGTCTGCTGCAGTTGCCGATTTTACTCCAAAATCACACAGTAAATCCAAAATCAAAATAAAACAAGATGGGATAACGCTCGAGATGGTGCCCACAAAAGATATAGCTGCAGATCTCGGGAAAATGAAAAAAAATGACCAGGTGGTGGCTGGATTTGCACTTGAAGTTGAAGATGAGATGAAAAATGCCGTTGAAAAGCTGCAGAAGAAAAACCTGGATTTCATTGTGCTGAATTCTTTGCGGGATGAGGAGGTTGACTTTGGTACAGAAACAAACAAGATCACCATCATTGACCGGAATAATAAAATTGAAAAATTTGAGTTAAAACCTAAAAGGGAGGTGGCAGAAGATATAGTGAGGAAACTATTGGAATGTTTTAAAGAGTTGTAGCACAAAGGACCTCAAAGAATCCCGAAGTTGCACTAAGTTAAACTGTATTCTTTGCGGTCCTTTGAGATTCTTTGTGCAACTTTGTGTAATAGCTCTTTCATAATTATCCGAAGTCGATAATAAACTAACTAAGGATGCTTAAAAAGATATTGATCGTATTATTATGGATACCATATGTTTCATTTGGCCAGGAACTGAAATGCAATGTTCAGATCGTCTCACAGCAGATCCAGGGTACCAATAAACAGGTTTTTCAGACATTGCAGACAGCTATATATGAGTTCATGAATAATACTGTCTGGACAAACCATGTTTATGGAATAGATGAACGGATTGAATGCAATTTTCTTTTCAATATAAAAGAGCAGTTATCTGCTGATGAATTCAAGGGAACCCTGCAGATCCAGTCACGGCGTCCTGTATACAATACCAATTACAATACTGTAATGCTGAATACTATGGATAATGATATCCATTTCCGGTATGTAGAATTTGAACCATTACAATTTGATGAAACGAAGCATTTATCCAATCTGACATCCATCCTGGCTTTTTATGCGTACATCATTCTTGGCCTTGATTATGATTCCTTTTCATTTGAGGGGGGCTCTCCCTACTATGCGAAAGCAGAGTTAATCGTTAACAATGCCCAGAATGCCCGTGAAGTGGGTTGGAAAGCCTTCGAAAATACGAGTCACCGTAACAGGTACTGGCTCATCAACGATATCCTGGATGATAAGTATGCTCCCATCCGTGCCTTTACATACAGGTATCACAGGCAAGGACTGGATGTGATGGATTCAAAAGTGGTTGAGGGCAGGGGAACCATTGCCGAAACCCTCGAGAACCTGCAGAAGGTCTATCGGCAAAAACCTGATCCGTTCATGCATTACCTCAAAATCACCCTTGATGCCAAGGCCGATGAATTTGTAAATATTTTCAGTGAATCGTTTACAGAGGAAAAAAACAGGGTTGTTACCATCCTTCGTGAAATAGATCCATCCAACCAACCCAAATACGATAAGATTCTTTCGGCAAATTAAGTTCTATCTTTGTGGCACTTCCCGCCCGACTGAACGACTCAGTCGTTCGGGCGGGTGTGATATAATTATTAAAAAATTACACAAAGTAACACAAAGAAGTCACAAAGGTTCTCAAAGGGATTTCTACCACGTATATTTTTTATATTTTTAGCTATCCATATTCACCTATTTTTTTGTCTCTATGTTGACATCCCTTCAGGTACAAAACTACGCCCTGATAAGGAATCTGGAGATTGAGTTTACATCAGGATTTACAATCATAACGGGCGAAACAGGGGCAGGAAAGTCCATCCTGTTAGGGGCACTATCTCTGTTGCTCGGACAAAGAGCTGATACTTCTGTGTTGCTGAACAAGGAGAAGAAATGTGTGGTTGAAGGAGCCTTCAGTATCAAGAAATACAAAATAGGTTCATTCTTTAAAATGAATGATATCGACTATGAAGATTTAACCATTATTCGAAGGGAAATATCTCCTTCAGGTAAATCCAGGGCTTTCATTAATGATACACCGGTAAACCTGAACCAACTCAGGGAACTGGGATTGCAACTGGTGGATATCCATTCTCAGCACGAAAACCTCAATTTAGGGAATCACCAGTTTCAGTTGATGATCATTGACACTGTAGCAGATCATTCGGATCTGTTAAACGAATTTCAATCCAATTACAATGTATACAAAGAAAAGCTAAAGGAATTGGATGAGTTAAAAAGAGAAGCCAGCCAGGCGAAATCTGATCTTGACTACTTTTCTTTCCAGCTGGAACAACTTGAAGAAGCAAAATTACAGGAAGGTGAATCAGAAAACCTGGAAGAAGAAGCAAATACCCTTGCGCATGCTGAAGATATAAAATTCAACCTGCTTAAGACCACCGATATCATTTCAGGTGATGGCACTTCGGTATTAAACCTGATCCGGGATGCCATTCATTCACTGGATAAATTATCAGACTACTTTCCCATCGCAAAAGAACTTCGTGACAGGATGGAATCAACCTATATTGAGCTGAAAGATATTGCATCAGAAGCGGCAATGCAGGGTGATAATGTGGAGATCGATCCGGGAAGGCTGCAATATGTGCAGGAAAGACTTGACCTGATCAATAGTTTGTTTCATAAACATTCACTCTCTTCTGTTAAGGAATTAATCGAATTGCGTATCAGTCTGAAACAAAAGATCCAGGACATTACCTCATTCGATGAAAAAATCGAAAACCTGACAGGTGAAACAGATGAATTGTACCGTAAGCTTGATTCCCTTGCAAATTCCCTGTCGAAAAACAGGCTGAAAACCATTCCGGATGTTGAGAAAAGGATCATTACCATGCTGAAACAGCTTGGAATTCCCAATGCCAGGTTTACGATTTCTCACAGGAAGGAGGAGGCCTTTACCCCAAACGGACTGGATATGGTTGAATTTCTGTTTTCCGCCAACAAACAAGCTAATCTCCAGGAGATTGCCAGGGTTGCCTCAGGTGGTGAACTATCACGGCTTATGTTAAGTATAAAATCTCTGATTTCCCATACGCTCGAATTGCCAACCATTATCTTTGATGAACTGGATGCAGGTGTTTCAGGTGAGATAGCGGAAAAGGTTGGAAATATTATGAAGCAGATGTCGGCCGGAAAACAAATCATCAACATTACCCATTTGCCGCAGGTTGCTGCCAGGGGAGATTTCCATTACCTGGTTTTTAAGTTTGATAAGGAAGGAGCTACCCAGACCGACATTAAACGGCTCTCCGATGAAGACCGGGTACTTGAGCTGGCGAAAATGCTAAGCGGTGAAGAATTGACAGAAGCCGCTATCTCTAATGCAAGAGAGCTTCTTAATTAAAATCATTCTAAATAATTTCACCATTATTGAATATTGAAGTATCTTTGTGGACTTTATTATAAGAGCTATTACAAAAAGGTCCACAAAGGATCTCAAAGTTGCACAAAGAAAAATCTATAGACTTTAAATTTTTTATCATGGCTTACGGACTTTTAAAAGGAAAAAAGGGTATCATATTTGGTGCATTGAATGATCTCTCCATTGCCTGGAAGGTTGCTGAAAAGGCACATGAAGAGGGGGCTGTTTTTACATTGACCAATACCCCTGTTGCCATTCGGATGGGGACCATTGATGAACTGGCAAAGAAAACCGGTTCTGAAATCATTCCGGCTGATGCTACGATTCCGGAAGATATTGAACAGGTGTTGATAAAATCAAAGGAGATTTTTGGGGGAAAGATCGATTTTATCCTTCATTCTGTGGGTATGTCTCCCAATGTGAGAAAAGGACTTTCTTACGATAAACTCAATTATAGCTATTTCCTGAAAACACTAGATATATCAGCACTTTCATTTCACAAATTGTTGTTGTTTGCCCGTAAGCATGATGCCATTGCTGATTGGGGATCAGTAGTTGCCCTCAGTTACATCGCTGCACAGCGTACCCTGGTCGGCTATAATGATATGGGTGATGCAAAAGCATTGCTCGAATCGATAGCCAGGAGCTTTGGATACATATATGGACGTGACAAGAAGATCAGGGTAAATACCATCTCCCAGTCACCAACGATAACCACAGCCGGAAGTGGGATAAAAGGAATTGATACACTGTACGATTTTACGGAGCGGATGTCACGCCTTGG
>Ga0209536_100014344_pt1 | contig 11391 bp, 12 predicted proteins | sample DeeMarSeWOR28_12_FD_187461 | JGI IMG/M metagenome (GOLD analysis project Ga0209536, IMG submission 187461) | Marine sediment microbial communities from White Oak River estuary, North Carolina - WOR-2-8_12 (SPAdes) (version 2) | ecosystem: Environmental > Aquatic > Marine > Intertidal zone >... | reverse complement strand
TGGTAATATAGATATTGATATCAACTATTTATCATATAATTATAGCACTGTATACGCAAATTCTTGGGCTAATACATCAGGTGGGTATTTTACATTATATAATAATGGGTCTGTTCCTATGGATACTCAGATTAGAACTAATGCTACAACTGATGAGACAGATATGTCCTTGAATGAGTCTGGTGTGGCACCAAGTACTGATGAGTATGCAATTTATATTGAGGATCTTGATTTTCCAGGTTATTTAAATTCAAGTTATGTTGGGGATTTTGACCAAAATCTAGCTGCATTAGGTTCTAAAACATTTGATATTTGTCTGCTTATAGGTGTAAATCTTACTGCAAACTTCAGCTGGCAGACTACAACAATATACTTCCAAGGTAGTATAAGTTAAAAATATTAAAACCAAACAATTTTCTTTTATTAGAAAATGTTAATTACTACTTTTTTAATAAGGTAATTGGAGAGATGGGTGAAAAAATTAACAATTTTATTTCTGGCAATTATAGTTCTATTTTCATCTTTTTCTATTGTTACTGAAGCTGGGATTCAGATATGGCCGGGAAAACTAACCATTACAATGAATGAATGGTATGATAAATGGATTGAAACTAAATATAATAAAATTCAGGTTACAAATCCTTATTCATATGGTGTTAATGTATCTGTAAAATTAAATAATCCAGGTACTCAAGTTATTTCTGAGGGATATTCATATATTCCAGATCTATCTTGGATCAAAATAGAACCAGAAACAATATATTTGCCTCCTAATTCATCAAACTTTTTTGAAGTTATAATTGAAGTACCAAAGAATGAACAATTTAAATATTTTAACGAAAAATGGGAAACATGGGCAGTATTTACTTCAAATCTATATCCTGGTCATCAAGGTGGTATGAATTTTCAAGTTGAGCTTGCTGTAAAACTTTTTATAAACACACCAAAGAGTGAAGCTGCAGGTTCACAATATTTGTATATCATTTTATTTTTAATTTCTACTATTTTTGTAGTAATTATTATTTTATTATACTCAAAAAAAAGAAAGAATTACAAAGTTAATGTTACAAAACCTGATTCTTCTCTATTTTTCTACAGGAGAAAAAAATAGTAAATTTTTTTTTTATTTTTTTTTAATAATTACCCTAGAAGTGATTCATATATGATTCAAAAATGAATCAAATTAGAATCTAATTTAAATCAAAAATAAATCAAAAAAGACTCGTATATAAATCATATATAAATCAAATTAGAATCAAATATAAATTAAATATGATTCATATTTGAATTAAATTTGAATTAAATAAGAAACTTAAATAATTCGTATATGAATCAAATATAAAACAAAAATGATTCAAAATATTTATAAGCAAGTGATTCATATATGAATCATCCATGGGTACGAGTCAGAGATTTCCAGTTAGTTTTCCGCCAGTTATTAGAGAAATTATAAAACAACAGGTAGGAATAATTGGAAATTCTGAATCTGAAGTTGTAAAAAACATAGTTTTAATTTATTTTACAGAAAAAGGACAACTTAGATTGGTGAAATCTAACAAGAAACGGGAGGGGGATTAAATTGAGTAAGACTCAGAGAATCCCTGTTGGTTTTCCGCCTTTTGTTAGAGAGATAATAAAAAAACAAGTAGGAATTTTAGGTAGCTCTGAGTCTGAGGTTGTTAAAAATATAGTTTTAATGTATCTTACTGAAAAAGGACTCCTAAGAAGAATGGACTCAAATAAAAAGAAAGGAGGGCGAGTGAAATGAATAGAAAAATAGGAGTCCAATTAATTATTTTGTCACTTGCAATCCTTTTAACAGCTAATATAATTCCAAATATTGTACAATCCGCCCCACCTATAACACAAAACACCATTATTGTTGATATAAGTGGAAAAGGAAACTTTACAAATATTAGTGATGCTATCAAAAACGCAGAAATTACTGACATTATTTTGATTAGAAAAGGAATCTATAATGAACACGATCTATTAATAAACAAAAAAATAGAGATTATAGGAGAAGATCCAGATAATACAATTATTAACTGTTCTGGAAACAATGCATTTACATTAGCCAGCTCCTATGTTGATATTAGTAATATACAAATAATAAACACTGGAGAATTTGCAATAACAATTTTAACAGACAGTATAGGCTGTACAATAACCAACTGTATAATAAACACAATAAATCCAGGAATTGCAATTGACATTAGAACCTCTTACGTTACAATCTCTGATTGTAACTTAATTGGGGTTCATAATAGTAGACAGGGAGTAAAAATACATGGATCTAATAATATTGTTAGAAATTGTAATATGCAAGATTTCGCCAATGGTGTTTTGATAATACTAAATTCCAACAACAATGAAATAATAAACTGCAACATAATAAATAATGAAAATGCAGTTGATATTAGAGCAAACTCAAATTTCAATGTTGTAACTGGTTGTAATATAAATTCAAATCTTCTGAGTATAAGAATTTGGCAAAACTCAAACAACAACCTTGTTTATCTTAATAACTTCCAGAAAAACGATTTAGATGCCATTGATGAAAGTAACAATTCATGGAATAACCAAACCAAAGGTAATTATTGGGACAGGTATAGAGGAGTAGATGCAAACGGAGATGGTATTGGAGATACACCATATGTTATATCTGATGGAAAAGTTGATAGATTCCCAATAATCTCAATCATTATACCAGATATAGTAACAAGTCCAAATAATGTAGAAATCATCACAAGTAAATCAGACAATACCCCCACATTTACATGGGAGTCATCTATCTATAGTAAAGGTATAAAAGGATATTACGTAAAAATAGATAACGATCCTGAAACCTTTATTGGAAATGAAACAACTTGGACAACTACAGAGCCACAACTAGATGGGGTACATAAATTCTATGTAAGGGCAGAAAGTGTAGATGAAAAAACAAGCACCTATTCTATTTTAACATTTATAATAGATACATCTATTATTGATAGTGATGGAGATGGATGGTCTGATACAGAAGAACAACAATATGGTACAGATCCAAATAATCCTGATAATTATCCATTAGATACAGATAATGACCATATACCTGACTCAGTTGACATAGATGATGATAACGACGGTTATAGCGATGAAATGGAATTATCATATGCAACAGATGCAAAGAATCCAAATTCATATCCACTGGATACAGATAAAGATGGAATACCAAATAATGATTCACCAGATGGTAAATTTATAGGGGATGAGGATGATGATAATGACGGTCTTTCCGATTCAATAGAAACTGAACTTGGATCAAGTACAACAAATGCTCAAGATGTATTAAATATCTACATAGTTGGAAAACAATACTACCTGGTTGACTTAAATCAAGATTCAATATTTGATATTATATATAATCCGATAAGTAAACTTACAACTGCTGTAGAAAAACAAAACGAAGTATATTTATTAGATATAAATGGGGATAATCAATGGGATTATATTTATAATACCCAAGATAAATCTATTTCCCAATATAGTGAAGAATTACAATTAACCCCTGTTATATGGCTTATTTTAATTTCTATAATACTACTTATATTATTTATTGCCCTTTACTACAATAGAATAAAAATAAAGAAATTAATTAAAAAACCACAAATCAAAAAACCTTTAAAAACAACGATTTCTGAGGAAAAAGATACATTAGAGCGGGTTGTAAAGACAAAAACCCTATTACAACACATACAACAAGATGTTGAAGTTTATATAGAAAAATTACATGAGATAGAAGAACAATTTATAACTCCAACAGTTGAAGAAAAGAAAGAGATTTCAACTTTAGTTGAAAAACCAAGTAAAATTGAAGACATAAGTGAGATAGAAACAAAAGTTGACCAAATTTTATCAAAATCTCAGAAAAAGAAATAACGAGAAATCAAATGTGTGTTTAATGTGAAAAAAATATTATTAACTTTAATCTTAACGTTAATCATTCTGATTATTCTACCGGAATGCAAAGGAAGTTTTGATGTTCAACCAAGGGAATTATATATATCAATGGATAAAGAATTTATTAATGGAAATACATCAGAAAAAATCATATTAATAAACACTGGGGACTCTGAAATTAATATATCATGGTATTTAGATAATCCTTCACCAGATTTAATAAGACAAAATAGAACAATAATTCCTAATCTAAATTGGATTGATTTAGAACCAAAATGGCAAACAATTCAAGCTTATAACAATTCTGAATTTTTTATTTATCTAAATATTCCTGAAGATAAAAATTATCTGGATAAATATTGGGAAATATGGATTACATTTAAAGAGGAAGAAACTGGTTTTATTAAATTTGAGCATGCTGTAAGATTTTATATCGATACTCCTAAAAATTTAAAAGAAGTTAATGATAATATTTTAACATTTTCAATAATTGTTTTTGTATTCTTAATTTTTATTGTTTTTTTGTCCATTATTTACTTTTATAAAAAAAAGAAAAAATCTTAATATTAAATTTTTTTAAATATTTTTTTTATTTCATTTCTAAAATTTTCTACACTTCCTTCATTAGGAATAATAATATCAGCTGATGCAATTACAGAGCCCAGTCCCCAATTTAGTTCCCTTTTATCCCTTTCTTTTAAATCATGGGAATCCTTACTGTCATCTTGCCGCCCTCTTTTCAAACACCTTTTTTGCCTAGTTTCATCAGAGGCAATTATTGCTATAACAATAAAATCTTTACCTAATTTTTTTTTAAATGTTTCAATTTCTTCAATGTTACGAATCCCGTCAATAACAATGTGATCAAGCTCACTAAATTTTGTAATTTTTTCAAGTGTTTTTTTTGCCCAAATATCCTTTCCAAATTCTTTTCTCATCTGATCAGCAATTGCACCAACATTTTTATCATCTAAGGAAAACCCGCGGTTTTTTACTTCCTCCCAGACCATGTCTCCCATTCTAAAAACATTTATTCCTATATTTTTTGCAATTTCTACTGCTTCTGATTTACCTGAGCAGGGCATACCAGTAAATGCAATGATTTTCATTTTTTCACCAAAGTAATGTAGAAAAGAGATATAGAATCTGAGTTTAAATCATTTAACTTTTAAGCATTTTTAGAATAACAATGTTTTATCCTTTTGATTACGTACAAAAGTAGGTTTTATAAATAATTAGTTTATTTTGGAATCGAGGGGATTACAGATGAAAAAAGAATTCATGGATTTTTCTAATGAATTTCGAAATGGATCAGATATAGATGAATATGAATATATAGATAAAATTTTAATGAGCTCTGATCGAAACAAAATTTTTTTTGATCATTCTCCATTGGCAATCGTTATAATTAGTAAAGAAGGAATTTTTTTAGATGCAAATAAAAAACTCTTTGATTGGTTAGGATATAGAACAACTGAAATCATCGGTAAAAATTTTACAGAAGTTCCTTTTTTATCTGATAAATCCAAAAATATAATTTTTAATAATTTCAATAAACGTATGCAAGGAGAAGATGTTCCTCCTTATGAAATTAAATTTATTCATAAAAATGGGATGGAGAAATATGGTGAAATTTATGGTAATCTATTACGTGATGATGTTCGTGGGGTAACAATGGATATTATTATGGTATCTGATATTACAGAAAAAAAGAAAGCATTTGAAATTTTAAAAGATAATGAACAAAGATATAAAATTTTATTTGAAAATACAACTGATATTATTCAAAGTGTAAATGTTAAAGGCAGATTTGTTGAGGTTAACCCAGCATGGTTACAGACATTGGAATATTCTAAAGAAGAACTACATAATCTGACATTAAGTGATATTTTACGTGAAGATGAGATTCAACATTGTATGGAGATTTTTAATAAAGTTTGCAAAGGTGAAAGTATAAAAAATATTGAGACTGTTTTTATTTCAAAAACTGGTAAAGAAATATTTGTTAGAGGTCGTGCAAAAGGCTATTTTAAAGACGGTACATTTATTGCTACTGTTGGAATATTTAAAGATGTATCTAAAAGAACTTTTTAAGAAAGATTTTATTTTACTGGTAAAAATATTTTTTAAAATTAAAGTGAAGATTATTGATATCCACCGATTTTAAGACTTGGGTCTCCAATCAGTTGAAATTCCTGAACACATTTACATTGAATTCTATCCTCAGCTGCTGAGTTATTTTCTACAATTCTTGTTATTGCATTTGTATAAACATCACCAAGTATACCTATTTCTTTTTCACCAATTATTTTGAAAAATTCTGCGCATAAACCTGATGTATAACCATTTTGAACGCTATCTGGTATATCATCATGATTCTTGTCACCTTCTTCCCCCCATGCAGTCGAACTACTTCCAATGTGTGCTATGCTACCACCATTTGTTTTTTTTATCATATCCCAGCTAAGTACTTCACGAACACATGCATATTTGAAAGTAAAGAAGTGATGATATTGTTTTAGGTTTTTAAATATTGTAAGAAAATTAAATATACCAACATCAAACTCTGTAGTAAGACAACATCCGGCAACCATTATTGGATACATTCCATCGTTGTTTAATTGTGACATAAACTTGCTATCAAATACCATTATTTGTTCGCCGTCGGATGTATGAGTAAATAACTTCTTTTGTTGTCCATGTCCATGAAATAATACAAATCCTTGCCCTGTATTAAATGACGAAATAAAATCATTATAATTTGTAAGAGTCCCATCAGATACGAAGAGTGTTGTTACATTAAAATCAGTTAAATTTTGCATAGTATAATTACAATCTGCTTCGCCTTCATAAGGAAAGGGATCGCCTACACCTGGATTTGTGTCACCACCAATTAATAATGCTTTATTAAACCAAGGTTTTCCATAAGCATTATTTTCATAATATATAATTTTTTCAACAATTGATACTACTTCATTTTCATTTCTGCATGGCAATCTTCCAACAGCAACATCAGGTTTAAGATCCATAATATCTGATAGCTTTGAATCATCTTCATACCACTCAGCAAAAATTCCATTTCCATTTGAATCCCAATCCTCAAAATCACCATTTTCTTTGTAGATATCTGCAAAATATAGATCACTGAGAAATTGTTTATCACTAAAACCATCATCAACATTTGAATATCTGCAAGGAACATACCATTTAAAGCGTTGTCCTTGTCTCCCACCGACTAAAAGTACATATTTAATAGCATTATTTTCAATTGCATCTTTTATAAAAAGTTTAATTTCCTCAGCTTTATCTTGTCCTTTATATTCTTTATAGATTTCTTCTGTTGTTTTTAAAAATGTTTTAACACCATGAATATTTTTATGATTAATTAAAGGCTGAATACTTGCTGAAAACTTATTAGGTGCAATAATTACCATTTCATATACTTCTGAACTTATTGATAGTGTATTTGTTTTGTTAATAGAAAAAGCACCAACTCCAATTCCACTAATGGCTAATATTCCAATTATTAAAAATGTTATAATTTTTCTCATATCTATCCTTCCTATCTACTTAATAAGATAAAATAGTATGTAAAAAAACTTAATAACAATAAGTTGCACGATTTAATAAAAAACCATTCGTAATATTTTATAACGTATAAATTGGGAATGTCTAGTAAAAATAACTCAAGAATCTTTTTATAATTTTTAATCCTATATTATCAATATCCTGTTAATAAATTTGAAACAATACGAATTTCTGCTTTTCTTAGATGCTGAACAACAGTAGGTTTACTTAAACCAATTTTTTCAGAAAGCTCCTTACTATTTATTTTCCTGGGATAACTATAATATCCATTCTTTTTTGCAGCAATTAAAATGTCCCTTTGTTTATCTGTTAAACATGAAAGAATTGTTTGTTCACTATAAATGGATTTAACAAAACTGGTTTTTGTAACTGTTCCTAAAGTTTTGAATAAATCAAGAATTTTCTTTAAATTTTCTTCACTACCAGTTACACTTACAATCATCTTGTCTTTAGTAAAAACTGATGGTACATCCCATATAATATCAATATTAAACTTTTTTGCTAAAGAGGATAAACTTTTAAAATATTTAGCTTTTATCAAGCATATATATCTATTTCCTTTTTTTTGTAAAACATTAAAAATTTCTACATAATCAGGCATTTCAATATCTTCAATGGTATATCCTTCTTTCATAATAAATGCAGCAATTGCCATCTTAATTCTTTTCTGAAAATCTATTTTTAATAATTCTAATAACTCAATAGATTCTATTTTATCCAATAGAAAATAAAAGTTTTTTAAAAACTTTTTATTCATTTTTATTTCCAAAATCATTTTCCGCATAATTTTGTAATAAATTAATTTGTATATAAACTATCATATATGTATTGCATAAATCAAATATATTAACTAATTGTATATATTAATTATAAATGGTGAAAAAACGATGGGAATTAATGACATTATAAAAAAAAAAGTTGCATGTCCCAATTGTAAGAACATAATTACTATTCAAGGCACTCCAGGTGAGACTATTGAAATTACATGTTCGAAATGTAAAACAAAAGGAATTTTTACTTTTCCTAAAGAAAAACCTATTTCAAAAACAACAATTGGAACTGTGGCAATTGATGTTAAAAATTTAGAATTTACCTATCCGAAATCTAACAAAAAAGCAGTAGATGGCGTTTCATTTAGTATCAATAAAGGTGAAATATTTGGTTTTTTAGGTCCGAATGGTGCAGGTAAAACAACCACTCAAAAAGTTATAATTGGACTTTTAAAACAATATTCTGGGAATGTAGAACTATTAGGTAAAGATCTTAAAGATTGGAAAACAGAAATTTATAATAGAATAGGTGTAGGTTTTGAACTTCCCAATCACTATCAAAAGCTTACTGCTTTAGAAAACCTCGAACTTTTTGCTTCATTTTATCATCGAAAAACAATTGATCCTATGAAACTTTTAGAAATGGTTGAACTTGAAAAAGATGCAAATCAACGAGTTGCAACATTCTCTAAAGGCATGAAATCAAAACTTAACTTCGTACGGTCTTTAATAAATGACCCCGAAGTTCTTTTTCTTGATGAGCCAACAACTGGCCTTGATCCAGTTAGCTCAAGATTAATAAAAAACATTATAATTCAAAAAAGAAAAGAGGGAAAAGCAATTTTTCTTACTACTCATAACATGAATGATGCAGATGAACTATGTGATAAAGTAGGTTTTATTGTGGATGGAAAATTATCTTTAATTGAAAGCCCGAGAGAATTAAAAATAAGGCATGGCAAAAAAATTGTAAAAATAGAATACTTAAGAGATGGTGAGTTAGAACGAAAAGATTTTGATTTAAAAAATCTTGCTGATAACAAAAACTTTTTAAATCTTTTAAGAACAGGAAATGTTCAAACAATTCATTCAGCAGAGGCAACACTTGATGATATTTTCATAAAAGTTACAGGTAGGCAGCTGAAATGAGTAATCTAAAAAATATGCTAAAATGGGAATTTGTCTTATTATACAGATACAAAATTATACATATTTCTATTCTAAGCGTGGTTCTATATTTTTTGACAACTCAAGCAGTACAATCTTTGAAAGGTCAGACCCAAGTTCATTCTCTTCTTTTATTTTTTGATCCTGCACTAATTGGTATTATGTTTGTTGGTGCATTAGTATTGTTTGAAAAATCAGAAAACGTACTTCAAGCTTTAGTAATAACACCAATGAAAACAGATGACTATCTTTTATCAAAAATAATATCACTTACAACTCTTTCAGTTATATCTGCTACAATATTTATGACACTTATGATAATTTTTAATAATACATCTTTTGACTTGTTTTTCTTGGCAACAGGTATAATTCTAACATCTGTTATGTTGATTCTTTTTGGTTTTATTCTTGTGTCGCGTGTTAATAGTATCAATGGTTATTTACTTGGTTTTGGGTTGGGATTTATTATCCTTACATTTCCACCACTTTTACAATTGTTTGGAATTTATGACAGTCCAGTTTTCTATATATGGCCGACAGAAGCATCATTTATATTATTTGATGGAGTATTTAATTCAGCAAGACTTGAAACATGGGAGATAGCATACGGTATTTTTTATCAAATATTTTGGATTGTACTGTTTTATTATCTGGCAAAAAAAGCATTTTATAAATATATTGTTTTAAAAGGAGAATAAAAAATGGTAAATGTGCTAAAACTTGCAATAAATGATTTTAAAAATATCATTAGAGATAGATTTCTAGTTTATGCAGCAATTGCAATGCCTGTAATGGTAATAGTAATTTCTAGAATTATACTACATTGGATTGCACCTACAATACAAAATACAATTCCACTTGCTGGTAATTACTCTATGATTTTTATGTTATTTGTAACCATGATTCCACTTGTTTATGGTTTTATAGTGGCATTTTTAATTCTTGATGAAAGAGATGAGCATCTATTGACAGTACTACGTGTAATGCCAATTTCTAGGAATACTTATTTAATTTATCGGATGTTATTTCTTTCGATTTTTTCTTTTATTGTTACCTTATTATTTCCATTATTTTCAGGTTTATTAGAAAATACTAAATTTTCGTATATAGAGTATATTCCTATTGCACTTTTATTTACACTCATTACACCATTTTCTGCATTAATGGTAAGCTCATTTGCAACAAACAAAGTGCAAGCATTTGCAATATTCAAAATATCAGGAACAGTTTTTCTTATCCCATTATTTATCTTTTTGATTACAGATAATTTAAAATACATATTTTCACCAATTCCAAATTTTTGGGCTTTTATTTCTTTAAAAGAGTTAATTACTACAGGAACAAATGACTATCTACACCTAGGTATTGGTTTTGCATATACATTAACATTGATTGTGTTATTATTTTACATATTTAACAAAAAAAATTAACAATAATTTTTTCCATTTGACAGTAACTATTTAAATAAAAAAAAGGATTTTCTAAGACGGTTGGTGAGTTAATATGGATAAAGCACTTTACATGGATGATTCATATTTAAAAGAATGGGATACAAAAGTAAAATCTGTTTCTCAAGACAAATTTATTGTTTTAGAAAAAACAGCTTTTTTTCCTCGCGGAGGTGGAGTTGAATGGGATACTGGAATAATAACTACAGACGACGGAAGAAAATTCAATGTTGTTTATACAGGTAAATTCTCTGGAGAAATAAGTCATGAAGTTGATAAAAATGGATTAAAAGTTGGAGATATAGTACACTGCAATTTGGATTGGTATAAACGTTATTTATTAATGAGATATCATACTGCTACTCATGTATTAAGCGGTGTCTTTTATAACGAATACAACCTTAAAATTACAGGTAATCAACTTACAACAGAAAAAGGACGTATTGATTTGAATATGGATGAAATGGATGTTGATT
>Ga0209536_100014343_pt1 | contig 11391 bp, 5 predicted proteins | sample DeeMarSeWOR28_12_FD_187461 | JGI IMG/M metagenome (GOLD analysis project Ga0209536, IMG submission 187461) | Marine sediment microbial communities from White Oak River estuary, North Carolina - WOR-2-8_12 (SPAdes) (version 2) | ecosystem: Environmental > Aquatic > Marine > Intertidal zone >... | reverse complement strand
CGGCCGGCGCGTGGTTCGATTTCTGGGATGACACCCGTTACGAGGGCGGACGGACGGTGAAGGTGAGCATCACGCTGGAGACAATCCCGGTGCTCGTTCGCGGCGGTTCGTTCGTGCCGATGACGGGCGAGATACAGACGACCCGCGACTACTCGAGCAACGAACTCACGGTGCACTACTACGCCGACGACAGCGTGGGACAGTCGAGAGGGGTGATGTACGACGACGACGGCGAGAGCCGCACGAGCCTAGACGATGGCCGCTACGAACTGCTGCACTTCGCCGCCGATCGCGACGGCGACACGCTGACCATCGGTCTCGAACGTTCCGGCGGCCGCTACGAGGGCATGCCGTCGACGCGCGAGATCACGCTGGTCGTACGCAACTGGACACGCGCTGTCCGCGCCGTGCGAATCGGCGAGACGCCGGTTCCCCTGCGGCGCAAGTTGCCGCGCGATGGCGCCGCGGCCGTCTACGACTCGGAGCGCAACCGCCTGACCGTCCGCGTGACCTGGGACCATGCGCCGCTGCGGCTGGTCATCGAATGACGGGGTCCGGTGTATAGCCGCCTGTGCAAGCTGCTGGCGGTGGCGGCGGTCGCGGCAGGGACGGCCGACGCGGCCGCACCGGACCCGGAGGAGCCGCGCATGGGCAAGCCGGTCGTCTACCAGGTCTTCACGCGGCTGTTCGGCAACAAGGTCGAGACGAACAGGCCCTGGGGAACAATCGAGGAAAACGGCGTCGGCAAGTTCAACGACTTCACGGACGCGGCCCTCGAAGGCATCCGCGAGCTGGGCGTCACCCACATCTGGTACACCGGCGTGCCGCATCATGCCGTGATCCGCGATTACACCGCCTACGGCATCAGCCTCGACGACCCCGACGTCGTCAAGGGACGCGCCGGCTCGCCCTACGCCGTCAAGGATTACTACAACGTCAATCCCGACCTCGCCGTGAACCCGGCAAAGCGGCTCGAGGAATTCGAGGCGCTGATCGCGCGCACCCATGCCCACGGCATGAAGGTCATCATCGACATCGTGCCGAATCACGTCGCGCGCGCCTACGAGTCGGTCTCGAAACCGGATGGCGTGGAGGACTTCGGCGCCGGCGACGATAACTCGGTGGAATGGGCGCGCGGCAACAATTTCTATTACGTGGTGGGCGAGGACTTCGAAGTGCCCGAGTCACCACCCGGCTATGCGCCGCTCGGCGGTGATGCACACCCGCTCGCCGACGCGCATTTCGACGAATCGCCTGCGAAGTGGACCGGCAACGGCGCGCGCGCCGCGCAGCCCGGCTTCGACGACTGGTTCGAGACCGTCAAGGTCAACTACGGCGTGCGGCCGGACGGCAGCTACGCATTCGACCGGCTGCCGGAGTCAGCCCGCGGCTGGTCCGTCGCCGAGCACGCGGAATTCTGGCGCGGCCGCGATGTGCCGGACAGCTGGACCAAGTTCCGCGACATCGCCCTGTACTGGACGGACAAAGGCGTCGACGGTTTCCGCTACGACATGGCGGAGATGGTGCCGGTCGAGTTCTGGAGCTACCTCAACGCGTCGATCAAGGCGGCGAACCCCGACGCGTTCCTGCTCGCCGAGGTCTACAACCCGTCGCTGTACCGCGACTACATCGAACTCGGGCGCATGGACTTTCTCTACGACAAGGTGGGTCTCTACGACACGCTGAAGCCGGTGATGCAGGGCATGGAGCGCACGGACGCGATCGCGCCGGTGCACGCAAAGGTGCTCGACATCGAGGAACACATGTTGCACTTCCTCGAGAACCACGACGAACAGCGGATCGCGAGTGACGCATTCGCCGGCGATGCGAACAAGGCCCGTCCCGCAATGGTGGTATCGGCGTTGCTCAGCCGCTCGCCGACCTTGATCTATTTCGCGCAGGACGTCGGCGAACCGGGCGACGGCGACGCCGGCTTCGGCGACCCGACGCGCACAACGATCTTCGACTACTGGGGCGTGCCCTCGCACCAGCGCTGGATGAACGGCGGCAAATTCGACGGCGGCGCGCTCAGCGATGATGAAAAGGACCTGCGGGATTTCTACGAGCGCGTGTTGAATTTCAGCGCCACGAACCCGGCGATGCAGGGCGAGTACGCCGAGATCCATGCGGCCAACCGAGCGGCGATCGACGGCTACGACGGCCGGCTGTTCTCGTTCGTACGCTGGCGGGGCGACGAACGCCTTATCGTGGTCAGTAATTTCGACAGTGAAAACACCTACCGGCTGTTCATGACGCTGCCGCCGGACGTCGTCAGCGAATGGCGGCTCGAGCCCGGCCGTTACGCGCTCGACGAGCAGCTTTACGGCGCGAACAACGACCACCTCGTCGTCGACGAGGGCACCGGCACCTTCGGCGTTCGCCTGGGGCCGCTCGAATCGGCCGTTTACCGCGTCGGGCGCAAGGACATCGATCGCTATGCCGGCTTCACGTCGCGGTTCGTAGAACCGCGCAACGTGGACGTGTGGCTACCGCACGGTTACGACAGCCCGGATGACCGCTACAGCGTCCTCTACGTGCATGACGGCCAGAACCTGTTCATCCCGTATCAGTCCATCTACAGCGGCGTCGATTGGGGCCTGGACGAATCGCTGCAGCAACTCGTCGACGACGGTCGTGCAAGGAAGACGATCATCGTGGGAATCTGGAGCACGTCGAAGCGGCGTCTCGAGTACCTGCCGCAGGAGGCCTGGGATGCGGCGCCGGAAAAGATGCAGATATACATCGAGAACAACGAAGGCGGGTTACCGGAATCACGCGAGTACCTGCGCTTCATCGTCGAGGAGCTCAAGCCCTTCATCGACACAAACTACCGCACGAAACAGGATCGCGACGATACCTTCCTGATGGGTAGCAGCATGGGCGGCCTCGTTTCACTGTACGGCATCATCCGCCACCCGGACGTATTCTCCGCCGCTGCCTGCGTGTCCACGCACTGGCCGCTGCACGCGGACCTCGACGAAACGGAAGCGACCCGGCGCTTCATCGGTTTTCTCGAGTCCGCCCTGCCGCCGCCCGGCAACGCACGCTTCTACTTCGACTTCGGGACCGAGGAGCTCGACGGCCGGTACGAGCCGCACCAGCAACTTATCGACGAGATGCTGCGCGGGCTCGGCTACACCCGGGGCGACAACTGGGTCACGCTGAAGTTCGAGGGCGCTGGCCACTCCGAGGTCGCCTGGAGAGCGCGCGCCGACATTCCGCTCGAGTTCCTGTTGCGCCCCCCGGGCACTGCACGAAGCGAATGAATACGTATTCATTGCATTGCGGAGTATCAAGCGCCGGATTAATTTGCCAGTGCGCGCCGGGACAATAAGAAACCTGGCTCGGAAAGAGTCTCCAAAGCCGGCACTACCGATCCTGACACCATGAGCCAATCAGAGAACGAACAGTTCGCGTCCGAACGTCGCGAGGCAGGGGTGCTCATGCACATCACCTCGCTGCCGGGACTTTACGGCATCGGCGAGATCGGCAGCAGGGCGCGTGCCTTCGTTGATCGTATGCGCGGCATGAAGCTGTCCGTCTGGCAGTTTCTGCCGACGGGGCCGACGGCTTACGGGGATTCGCCCTACCAGGCGCTCTCGACGTTTGCGGGCAACGAGATGCTCATCGACATCGGCGACCTGGTCCGGCTCGGCCTCCTCGCGGACAGCGAAGTCCGGGAGCTGACCACCCTGCCGGGAGATTTCGTCGACTACGGCGCCCTGATACCGCAGAAGAGCAGCCTGCTCTATCGTGCCGCCGAGCGGTTCCGGACGTCGGCGAGCGGCGAGCTCAGAGCCTTCTACGCGGCCTTCCTGGAGGAGAACGATGAGCGCTGGTTGCACGACTACGCCGTCTTCCGGATTCTCAAGGCCTTGCACAACGAACGCCCCTGGCCCGAGTGGAAGCCCGAGTACGTCCACCGCGAGCGCCGCGCCATGCGTGAACTCGGGAAATCGGCGTCGCGGGAGGTCGAGCTCATAAAGATCATCCAGTGCCTGTTCCGCCACCAATGGCAGTCCTTCAGGTCGTACGCGAATCGCCACGGCATTCGCCTGTTCGGCGACTTGCCGATCTACATCGCACTCGACAGTGCCGATGCCTGGGCAAATCGGGAAATGCTGCAGATCGACAGCGACGGGCGGCCCGGACATGTCGCCGGCGTGCCACCGGATTATTTCAGCGAAGACGGACAGCTCTGGGGCAACCCGCTGTACGACTGGGATTACCACCGCGAGACGGGCTACGCCTGGTGGATAGACCGGCTGCGTGCCTCCATGGAGCTCATGGACCTGGTGCGCATCGACCACTTCCGCGGCTTCGAAGCGTACTGGTCGGTGCCCGCCGGCGCCGACACGGCGAAGGTCGGGGCTTGGGAACCGGGCCCCGGCGACAGCCTGTTCGAGGCCATGCGCGACGCACTCGGCAGGCTGCCTATCGTTGCCGAGAATCTCGGCGTCATTACGCCCGAAGTGGAAGCGCTGCGCACGCGTCATGACATGCCGGGAATGCATGTTCTGCAGTTCGACGTCGCCGACGATACGATCGACATCGGCGACTTCGAGGTGAACTCGGTGACCTACACCGGCACGCACGATAACGACACGACCCTCGGCTGGTTCCGCGGCAGCCCCGGCGACATCCGCACGCGCGAAGAGATCCGGCGGACGCAGGCGGCCGCGCTCGAAAAGACAGGCGGCACGCCGGAGACGATCCACCTCGATATGATTCGTACCGCGTTTGCAACGAACTCGAAACTCGCGATTGCACCGATGCAGGATTATCTCGGCCTCGGCTCCGAGGCACGAATCAACGTCCCGGGAACGTCGCGTAACAACTGGCGCTGGCGCGTACTGAACGCACAGTTGTCGGATGCGCTTTGCACCAGTGTCGCGACGATGGCGGAAGCCGCCGGGCGGGCCCCGGCGAACTAGGCGGCCTGGCGCAGGGTGCTCAGCTGCTCCTTGTGCGGCTTGAAGTTCATCGCGCAGCCCTCGAGGTACCACGCGATCTCCTTCAGGTCGTACTTGTGGGCGAGCTCGTTGCCCGGGCGGACCTGCTCGTCGGTCGGGTAGATCCCCTTGCCCGCCAGGAGGCAGTTCCACGACATGCTCGGGAAGTAGGCATCGAGGTTCTGACGCTCGATCTCCTGCGTGATGTTGCGGCCCGTTATCCACGCCGTCAGGAGTTCACGCAGCGACTGCGAGATCTTCTCGTTGCTGCCGTTATCGAGCCAGTACGGCGTGTCCGATCGCGTGTTGATCCGGTAGTGGCAAACGATGTAATCGCGAACGGCGTCGAAGCGCTTGCTGATGCGGGCATTGAACTCGTCCCGGTACTGGTCGGTCATGTTGCCTTTCCTGGCGGCTTCGACGAAGCGGAACACCGTTTCCTGGACCATGTCGAGCGCCGTGGCTTCGAGCGGCTCGATGAAGCCCTGTGACAGGCCGACGGCAAGACAGTTCTTGACCCAGTGTTCCCGGACGCGCCCGACCTTGAACCTGAGCTTGCGCGCCTCGACGTCCGAGTCCACGAGCCCGAGATGCTCGCGCAGCTCCATCTCGGCGGCGTCGTCGTCGACGTATTTCGAGCTGTAGACGTAGCCATTGCCGAACCGCGTGGTGAGCGGAATCTTCCAGGCCCAGCCGTACTTCAGCGCCGTCGATATCGTCTGCGGCTGGGGGTTCTCGTCGGGTTCTGTCGGAAATACGACCGCAGAGTCATTGAACAACACGTCCGCACGGCTTTCGAACGGCACGCCGAGCGCCTGCTGCAGCAGCTGGCTGCGGAAACCCGTGGAGTCGACGTAGAAGTCGGCCTTGATGGTCTCCTCGGAATCGGTCTTCAGGTAGTCGATATAGCCCTGCTCGTCGAGCACGACATCCGTGACCGTCGCCTGCCGGTACTTGACGCCCTTCTTTGCGGCCCACTCGTGCAGGAACTGCCCGAGCAACCCCGAGTTGAAGTGGTAGCCGTAGTTCATCTTGAAAGGGAAGTTACGCGGCGCAATGGGGGCGAGCCGCTGGTTCGCCAGGTACCAGCCGAGGAAGAACTGGCTGGGATGCCCGTCGAGGTCGACGCCCTTTCGGCGCAGAAAACTGTTGTGGTAGAAGGCCGGCAGGGTGATCTCGTCCGGCTGGCACTGGAAAGGATGGAAGTACTCTTCGTAACCCGGCTTGGTCGACCAGTTCCGGAACGTGATGCCGACCTTGTAGGTCGCATCGCAGCGCGCCATCCAGTCCGACTCTTGCGTGCCGATGATGTCCATGAACAGCTTGAGCGGCGGCGTGGAGCCCTCGCCGACGCCGATGATGCCGATATCCGGGGATTCCACGAGAGTGATGTCGATACCCTCGTCTTCCCAGTATGTCGCCATCAGGTTGGCGGCAATCCACCCGGCGGTGCCCCCGCCCAGGATCACGATGCTCTGAGTGCCTCTGCGCATAGTCGGTTCCGGTAAATTCTCTAGACTGCCAAACAAAAGGCCGTCCGAAAAGCCTTGCCCTTCGGACGGCCTTGCCGGCCTGTTACCATCGCATCGGTACGGCGTGCGTACCGGCTTGCGCTAGAACTGGTAATTCACGCCAAGGTAGTACTGTCGACCGAATCGCCGGATCTCGCCGAGTGTGCCGGGCACGGCATAAGACGTGACGTTTTCCTCGTCGGTCAGGTTATTGCCCGATAGCACGACGCTGATCCCTATATCAGGCCAGTTATACGACACCTGGGCATCCACGGTCGTATAGTCCTCCGCAAACACGGGTGCCGTGCTCCCCGGGATAGGAATCCTCTGTATGTACTCGTCGCGATAGCGCGTGTTCACGTGGGCACTGAAGTCGCCGATGTCCCAGAACACCGTGGCGCTCCACACGTTCTCGGACAGGCCCGGCAGCGGCAGTATCGCGTCATTGCCGACGATACTGCCTCCCGTGATTTCGGTCTCACTCTCGGTGAACGAGTAGCTAGCCGTCGCGCCGAGGCCTCCAAAGACGCCGGGCAACCTGTCGAAGGTGCCGGTCGCGGCCAGCTCGAAGCCGCGTATGTACCCACCCCTGTCGTTATTGACCCAGGTCTGGTAGATGTTGAGGAACGTGCCGGGCGGCAGCGTCACGCCCACCGAATCCGGGTCCACGCCGGTGAACTGAACGGGGCCTTCCACGAGCGCCTCGATATCTTTCCAGAATACGGCCGCCGTGACGGCGCCGCCGTTGTCGAAATAGTGCTCGTAGGAAAGATCCAGCTGGTCCGCGCGGAACGGATCGAGGAACGGGCTGCCGTCGTTCCAAACATTGTACTCCACCAGGCCGCTGCCCGGATCGGTCGCGCCGCTCCATGAACCGGAGGCGCTGGTCATGTTACCGACTGGCGGCCGGGACATGACCTTGGCCGCGGCGAAACGGATGATGTCGTTGTCGCTCAACTCGAAAGCAAGGTTCAGTGCCGGCAGCGTATCCGTGTACTTCCTGCCGGACACCACGAACGCCAGGTTGTCTTGCGTGACGCCGCGGTCGTCGGTAATCGGCGTGCCGTTGCCGCCCCCGACGTCACGCAGGCCGGCGGATTTCACATCCGTCTCTACGTAGCGTACGCCGATGTTGCCGCGCACCGGGACGTTGCCCAGCTCGAAGTCGAGGTTGAACATCAGGTAGATCGCCTGGGTCTCCTCGGTGAGAGTCGTGTCGTTGATAAAAGTCCAGGAATCCGCAAACGTATCGAGCGGCGCATCGTTGCCCACGCCGAAAATCGCATTGCCCAAACCCTGGAGATCCGTTATCGCGAAGTGATCGGGCACTCCCGGCAGGGACTGCACTTGCACGAAGCCGTCGACCGACTGGGGTGCACAGGGCAGCGGATTGCTGCCGAACTGCGAATCGTTGGCTTCGCACCATGCATCACCGCCGCCGTTGTCGAACAGGCCCTCCCGGCCGCCGTACTGCCAGGTGCCCCGCTCGGCCGCGAATTCACGGTCCGAGAAGCGAACACCGGCCTCGGCCGACGAGATCCAGCCCCAGTCGAGGTCCTGCTTGAAGTCCACTTTGAACGCGTCGATCTCGTCCGTGTAAGTGTGCGGGTAGCGCTCGTACCGGCCGAGGCGCATCGAATTCGGATCCGTGAAGTCGACGCCCGCGAAATCGGCGGTAGCAAAACCGCTGCCGTTCAACTGGTAGGTCATGGTCTGGCCCGGTATTTCACGGAATGTGCCGGGACCATTGTGATCGAACTCGTAGGCGTGCATCGTAGCGATGCGGTCCACGCGCGTCTTCGTGCCTTCGCTCCGGTAGGCGTCGAAAACCAGCGTGCTCCTGTCCGTCGGATACCACTCGACGTTGATCCCGTAGGTGTCGCTGTCGGCAGCCGTCGTCTGGTCCTCGGTGCGCGCCTCGAACCAGGCGTGGTTGCGATCGCCATCGTAGATCGCCGGGTCTATCGGGCCGATCGTCGCACTGGTCACGACACCGTTGCTGATTACCGGGTTGGTGACGTTATTGTTGGCAGCCGCCGATTCCCGGAAACCGCTGGCCGTCAACCCGGTACGCTCGTCCTTGCGATCGAACTCGGAGCGGAACCAGTCGACCTGCGCCTTGATACGGTCGTTCGGCTCCCAGACGATGTTCGCCATGGCGCCCAGACGCTCGTCGGTGCCGGTGCCCGCCTGCCACTGGAAAGCACGGGGGAAATACTCGTTGCCGGGCGTGCCATCGCCAGCGTAGCCAACCGAGTCCGAATCGTCGGCGCCGGCGCGCGACATGATGAACGCGTTCGGCTGGTCGAGGTAAGAGACGCCGGCGGCGATGCCGAGCGTGTCATCCGCGAATTTGCCCTGGTAGGAGCCACTGAAGCGATAACCCTCGGGGTCCCCGCCGAAATCTTCGGCAGCATCGTTGCGCGACAGGCGCGCATTCAGAACGAAGTTGTGCTCTTTCTCTGCGGCCAGCGGATTGACCGTCTTCAGCTCGACGATACCCGCGACGCCGCCCTCCAGCTGGGAGGCCATCGGCGACTTGTACACGGCGGCCTGGTTGATCAGTTCGGCCGGGTACTGGTCGAACGACATCCAGCGCGTGCCGGCAGAGTAACCCGCCGTGGACGCCTGCTCGCGGCCGTTCAGCGTCGTCTGGATGAAGTCGCCGTTCATGCCGCGGATGTTGAGTTCCGAGGACTGCCCGGAATCGCGAACCGTGGTAACACCGGGAACGCGTCCAAGGGAATCGGCGATGGACTGATCGGGCAGAGCGCCGAGGGCACCGGCGTCTACGTAGTCGGCGATGGAGTCGGCCACTCGCTTGGAATCGACCGACCCGAGGATACTGGTCCTGACACCGATCGTTACGATCTCCTCGACGACATCGTTATCCTGCGCCACCGCGACGTTCGGCATCACCGACGCGCTGTGTAACGCCGCCGCAACAGCGAGCGAGACCGCCGTGCGGCGCTTCGTCAGGTTGAGGTTGGAATCGTTCGAGTCCGCCTGCGCTTTGCCGCGCTTCTTCGTTACCATGTTTCCCCCACAGAGACTGGTTGCAAGAGCTGTCGACCTATCTTAAGAACGCCGCCAGCGCCGGGCAATGCATTGCAATCGTATTCATTGCTGCATTCACGACTCGCGCTGTTGCCGGGCCCCAACACGGCGCGGACTGCGGGACCTGTACCTTTTCAAGCGGCAGGGGCGCCGGATGCGCGGCTGAACTGCAGTAACTCGTTCTGCGAGCGGAAATTCAGGGCGCAGCGGCGGACGAATTCATCGACTTCCGCCAGGTCGATCCTGTCCGGCATCTCGCTGTCAGGTACAGCCGGGTTGATCTCCGGGTAATAGCCGTAGCCGGCCAGGAGGCAGTACCAGGATCGCGGCGTGTACGATGACCGTATCCTCCCGCTCTCGATTTCCTGGCTCAGGTTGTGGCCCGTCGTCCAGATTTCGAGGATCCGTCTCAGCATCGGCGGTAGGTTCGGGTTCTGCGCGTTCTGCACCCAGTACGCGGTATCCCGCCGCGAATTCAGGACGTAATGCGCGACGATGTAGTCGCGCACCGCCTCGAATTCCTCGTTGACCTTGTCATTGAATACCTTGCGCCCGGCGCCACCGAGGCCACCGTCCGCATCGACGGACTCCATGAACCGGTACACCGTGTTGCAGACGATATTGAGCGCCGTGGCCTCCAGGGGCTCAATGAACCCCTGCGACAACCCGACCGCGAGGCAGTTCCTGTGCCAGTGGCTTTCGAGGCGGCCGACCTTCATCCGGAGGTGCCTGGCTTCGACGTCGCTGTCCTGCAGGCCCAGGAATTCACGCAACTCGGTCTCGGCGTCGTCCGGCGAACAGAACGCCGAGCTGTAAACGTAGCCGTTGCCGATGCGATGGGTCAGCGGAATCTCCCACGCCCAGCCGAACTTCAGTGCCGTGGATACGGTCTGGGACCCGATGCGGTCCGATTGCGCGGTCGGCAACACCACGGCGGAGTCGTTGAACAGGTTCTCGGAGAACGACCTGAACGGGACCTGCAGCGCCTGCTGGATCAGCGCGCCGCGGAAGCCGGAGCAGTCGACGAAAAAGTCGCCGTCGACCGCGCCGCCGTCCTCGATCGACAGGCTAGCGATATCGCCGTCCGGTGCCCGGTTGACGTCGGTCACCCGGGCCTGGAGATGCCTGACGCCCCGCGATTTGGCGATGTCCCCCAGGTATTCGCCCAGCAGCTGCGCGTCGAAGTGGTAGCCATAGTCGTTTTCGAAGGGAAAGTTCTCGTCCGGAATCGGTCCCTGGCGATTATCCGACAGGCGCGCCGTCAGCGAGAAACGGTCGGGATGCGCGTGCACGTCGATGCCGCGGCGTCGTGCCAGAGTGTTGAAGAAGAAAGCGGTGGTCGTGAATCGATCGACCTGTGACGCGAACGGGTGGAAATAGCGCTCGAAGCCGGGCTTCGTCGACCAGTTGACGAATGAAATGCCGTTCTTGTAGGTCGCATTGCAGGGGGGCATCCACTCGGACTCCTTGACGCCGATCTGGTCCAGGAAGACCTTCAGCCGGGGCGTCGAGCCCTCGCCGACACCCACGGTGCCGATGTCCGGGGATTCGATCAGGGTAATGTCCGCGCCTTGCGCTCCCCAGCGCTCGATCATCGCATTGGCAGCGATCCACCCAGCCGTGCCGCCCCCCAGAATGACGATCCTTTTGTTAAACGCAGGAGCGATGCCCATACGTACTGCTTCCCGATTGACCCGCTGATGATGTATACCACATCGGCTGAGGCGCAGGGCGCGCCTTCTCTGCGCGACCTCCGGGCGGCCGCAGTGTAACCTTAAGCCCCTGGCACAAGACCGTCGACTGCGGAGGGAAGAATCAATGGTCAAAAACGGCGCCAAAGAAGACGCACGTTTTGTAAGCCGGCTCACCCG
>Ga0209536_100014342_pt1 | contig 11392 bp, 6 predicted proteins | sample DeeMarSeWOR28_12_FD_187461 | JGI IMG/M metagenome (GOLD analysis project Ga0209536, IMG submission 187461) | Marine sediment microbial communities from White Oak River estuary, North Carolina - WOR-2-8_12 (SPAdes) (version 2) | ecosystem: Environmental > Aquatic > Marine > Intertidal zone >... | reverse complement strand
GATGCCGTTAGCTTTTGAATCCCTTAACCATGGAACCGTTGCTTTTGGTTTTTTCAATATCGAAACGGATATGCTGCTGCTGGAGCAGTACTTTCTTTTTGGATCTGAATTCTGCAAAAACGTCTGTGATATGGCAGAAAATGCTAGCAAAGAAAAACATGAAGCCCGGTGGGCGGTTTATCGCATAGGAAAGCGCAGCCAGATCGGAGATTTGACGGGTGCCATCCATGGGGTCCGCTATACCGGATTCATCGGTGAGTTATACCGAAAATATCCTTTCCCGACTGAACCTGAAGCATTCAGGCAAAAGCCCGAGGGCTATTTGAGCCAGGCCGTTGTTCGAGGCATAATTGCCCATTATGGTAAACAGGTTCTATTGCCTGTCACAGCCAATCAACGAACATTTGAAGTTGATATTGGAGAATATAAATTCAGCCGCAAAACTTTTCGCGAACTTATCAAATATGTCTGGCGCGGCGGGTATCCCCGCTGGAGGGATGCTATCCGACCGGATTATGTCCTGGAAATGAAAACCAAAATAGAAACCCATTGCCAGGGATTATTTGAAAACATCCAACTGGATTGATGATGTTAAATGGCTGCAAGGAATGAATATGGATGCTTACAATTATCTTAAAGAAGAAATCTTGAAAGTAAATCAAGATATTCTGACGTTGATCTCTAAAGCCAAATCCATGCCCGGTATGGCGGAAACCAGTTTCGGCGATTGGGATAAAACTTGCCGGGGACTGCCGGCGCAGATGGAAGAAGATTTAATGCGTGTCGCCGTGGTGGGGACGATCAAATCCGGCAAGAGCACGTTTTTAAACTCAATGCTGCAAGGCGATTACTTAAAAAGAGGTGCCGGTGTCGTCACATCCATTGTCACCCGGGTCAGATCCGGTGATCGATTAAGCGCGCATCTTTTCTTTAAATCCTGGGATGAAGTCAATGCCGAAATGGAACAGGCGCTGGTTTTGTTTCCCTCATTGGATTGGCGCAAGAATCACTCAAAGTTCGACATCAGAAATGGAAATGAGCGTCGCCAAGTCCAAGAGGCGTTGCAATTGTTGGGCACAGAGCAATTGATATCGCAAGACACCCGCAACCTTAATAATGTGCTTCTAACTTCCTACATTAAAGGGTACGAGCGCGTGTATGATATTATCTCCTCCGGCCATACCATTCGAGAATATGAAAAAAGCAGCTTTGAAGAACATAAAAGGTTTGTGGGCAATGAAGACTTGGCTGTATACCTAAAAGACGTTCAACTCCAGATCCCTTCAGCAGGCACTGACGACCTCCTCGAAATTGCCGATTGCCAGGGAAGTGATTCTTCAAACCCAATGCATCTCGCGATGATTCAGGATTATTTATTGCTTACCCATCTCATTGTTTATGTGATCAGCAGCCGGACTGGATTGCGTCAAGCGGATATCAAATTTTTATCCATGATCAAAAAAATGGGTATCCTTGACAGTATCCTCTTTGTTGTTAATTGCGATTTTAGCGAGCACGAATCCATCGAAGAGCTCCAAACCCTGGTCGGCAAGGTGAAGGAAGAACTGGCTCTGATAAAACCAGATCCGGAAGTGTATACTTTTTCAGCCCTGTTCAACCTGTTCGCCTCCCCGCAACTGACGTTATCTGAAAAAGATAAGCTGCGAATGCTCCAATGGAAAACTGAAGAAGAATTGACGGATTTTTCGGTCAGGGAAACCCGGCGTTTTCGGTCTTGTTTTGACTTAAAGCTGAGCAATAGCCGCAGCGCCGTTTTATTGAAAAATCATCTTGAACGAATCAATGTTATTTTATCCGGAATGGTCAACTGGATTGAAATTAATCAGGATATCCTGGCGCGGGATTCGAAAAGTGCCCGGGAACTGATGCGCAAGCTTGAAGACCACCAGGAACGAATCGATCAGACGAAAACAGTGTTGAAAACCACCATTGCCGGGGCGGTCAGCAAGATCAAAAACAAACTCAATGCCGATGTGAACCACTTCTTCGATGTCCAGTCCGGTGAAATCATCAAACAGATCGTTAGCTTTGTTAAAGAATACAAAGGGTTGACCACAACGGATAAGAGCAGGTCAGATTTAAGCGGCGTTTCAAAAACCATGTACCTGGGTTATCAGGATTTCAAACAATCTCTCGATAAATTTCTTACCGAAAATATCAACCCTGAGGTCATCCGTTTTGTTAAAATGCAGCAAAAAGAAATTGGAAAGTACTTTGAGACCATCACCAGGCCCTTCCATGCAATGCTATTAGACGCCAATGCCGAGTATTTTCGCATGATGAAAAAACTCGGTGTGTCTTTGAACATCGAAGGGCAGACGGAGATTGAATTGCCGGATATGGACGCCGGTCTCAAGCAGTCCGGATTGAATCCCCCCAAACTGGTTGCGACCATGCACTATTCCGCAAGAATCAAAAGTGCGGCAATCCTGCGTCTGGGAGTCTACAGCCTTCAGCGGAATCTAAAAAAGTTAATAAAGAAACCGGCCAGCAAACGGGCGGAAGTCATACGCCAGGCCTTGGGTGGCGGCATCCGGCAGATGAAACGCGAAACCTTAAAGTCGGTGGTTGAACAACTGAAGGATTATCGTGAAAATTTGAAATTCGCCTTTTTGTTTAAACTTGTCGAAAGATTCGCTGAAAATTTATCTGATTTGATGCTTGATCGTTTTCAACTGTTTTTTACCGATCTTGCTGAAGTGGCCGAGCGGCTGGATAGCACCCATACAGACAAGCAGCGCAGCTCGCAAATTTTAAAGGAAATGGATCAGCAGGCCAGGGAGGCTAAAGACAGTATCCGTCATTTGCGACGACGGATCGAGCAGACAAACTGACTCAGCTTTGCACGGATTTCAATTTTACCAGATTTTCTCTGGCAAATTCAATGGAAGCATCCAGCGTCAGCGCCATCTCATAGTATCGGATCGCCTTTGCACGATGGCCCATATCGCGATAATTTGAAGCGATATTCGCATAATCAATCGCTGACGAGGGATCCAGGCGAATGACCTTTTTAAAATTTTGAATGGCTGCTTCATGTTCTTTTAGTTTGAAATGGCAGAATCCCATCAGATTATAAATATCGGTTCTCTCCGGATCCAATTGCTCGCCTTTTTTTAGAACCTTCAGCGCTTTACGATATTCTCCCAGGTCTTTTAGTGCCACCCCCATATACGAGCAAATACTGGGGACATCCTGCTCATTCGGTTCCAGATCCAAGGCTTCGTCAAAATATTTGAGGGCTAATCGGGGATCGCCCAGGGCGATATGGCAGGTCCCCAGATAAAACTTAACATAATATTTTCCGGGAAGCGTTTTATCGATCCCATTCAGCTCGGCAACAGCCTCCTGCGGACTCCGGTTATCGGTAATGTGTTTGCTCGAAAACATCGCCACACTGGTTCCCAATGCCCGTTCTCTGAAATGTGCCCCCGGTATTATGGTGTAAAACGCAGGGATCTCAAGGTCTGGATGCATGGTGTTGATAAGGAATACCTCCATTCCTATATTGGCAAGCGCAGCCAGGCAATTTTGAATCTCGATTTTTATATTATCATTCGAAAGGTCCGGCAGCGCATCGACATCGATCACTTTTGCCGGATTCATGATATATTCGGCATCGGCCAGATCGGTAAATTTAGGCAATCCACTGGCCACGTAATTGGCCGCTGTGTCGAAATCGCCCGCCAGCTGAGCCACTTCGGTGAGCGCACGGCTAAAAGCCTTTTGGGGGTCCGGTGTCGTCCCGGCGGTCCAGACAATTTCGCTGAGCTCCGGGAATGTGGCCGGATCGTATGCCAGAACACCAACGCTTGGAATTCCGGTATCAAGCGTGAAATCGGAAACAAAAAGTTTAACGCCGGCGTTGCGATATTTGCCGAGCATTTCAACCACCAGCGAATCGGTAGCCGAATCGGCAAGAATGCCGGGGACCTTCAAACGGTTGTGACTAATGACAGCGGAGGTGTGTCTTTCAATAATTTCACAAATTCCCTGGCTGATGGCTTCTTCAGCGCAATTGCCGGCAGAAGGGCCGTTGAACTCATTGATGCTGAAAAACCAGTCAAAAGGCACCAGGACTTCTTTTTCACGGGTCAGGTTGTAAGCCCAGGTCCACTTCAGAGATAAATTTTCAAAGATTTTGCGGGCCGCCGGCAAATCATCGGATTCATCGTGGACCGACTTGGCAATCATGTCAAAAGGAATGACCGTGTATTTATCTTTGATATTGCAGAACTTTTCCGTAAAAAAGTTATCCGGATTTTTTACAAAACTGAAAAAACTGAAGCGCTCGGCCAACTCCATCACTGCGCTGGCCTCAGATTGGCTGGGGGTGCCGCCTTTTCCCATCTGTTTCTTGGTACCAATGATGCTATGAGCGTCTTTGCCGCATATGCTGAAATAAATCGGGATGTCCAAACGGCCGTTGTCGATTCGTATGGTCCGTTTTAGTATATCCAGATTCACTTTTTTCAGCTTCTTCTTAAAGCGCCTGACCGTATCTTCAGGCGCCATAATTTTATCCTGGTCGAAAGTAAACGTTTTATAGGCATCATTCAGCTCAACTTTAATCTTCATATTTTTCATTTTCTTTAAGATGAATTCGGGTTTTAGATTGACCATTCCGTATCAATTTGATATGAAAACGGCTTGTTGTGGGGATGTAGCTCAGATGGGAGAGCGCGGCGTTCGCAACGCCGAGGTCAGGGGTTCGATCCCCCTCATCTCCACCATATTATTATTAAATTAAGCGAATAATTGCGCATCAGCTGAATAATTGCGGCCCGATCGAACTGCCACAATGTGTAAAACACAATCGACTGCTAGTAGCTGAATTTTTTTTTGATGTCAACCGCAACAAAAACACCTTGCGCATCTTGCTTTCGATGCTTACGATACATCTAAACAACATTTGCTTTTGAGGGGAGTGGGGGGCTACATTTACGCGTCCGGCATCCTCTCTTTAAGGGTGGCTCTGAATATGGGCTGCCCTTTTGACTATAAGTTGTTTCAAAACCGCATCTAAGTCCCAATGCTGCGTTGTCCCGCAAATTGAAATACTCACGGACTAACGCGTAGGCTCCGCTTTCAATCTGCGGGACGCCTTGCCCTCGAACCTGATCTGAGATTTTGAAGCGACTTATAACAAAATATTTTATATTATTTGTAACCTTTACCGGTTTAAGGGCTCTTTAATATGGCAGTCGGGATTTCTCCGGACTGCCTCAGAGTAAGTACGTCATAGTGCTTCATTCTGACCTCCTTTCACGGGTGGTTCATTTCGATGAGCCACCTTTTTTTTGGGGCAAAAAAAAACCACTCCCTAAAAATTCGCAGGCTCGATTTTTCCATTACAATTGTGCAAAAATTATATAAACGATTGCATTTCTTAAACAATTTGATTATGATGCTATGGCATTCTGCCATACAGGCAGGGGTTTCTGTTCAGAGAGCACCCATATACATGCCGGCTATTAGCAGCTGCTTTAGTCAGAATTTCTTTCTTGAAACCTAAGGCAAGCGATTTTCGAGGGGATAAAAATTATGGAAAAGAACGCCGAAGTTGAGCGCAAGACCAAAGAGACTGCCATTCGCGTCAGCCTGAATTTAAACGGTAGCGGCCAGGCTGAGATATCAACTGGTATACCTTTTTTCGATCATATGCTTGTTCTGCTCGCTGTCCACGGCTTTTTTGATTTAGGCGTAAAGGCCAAAGGAGACCTGGAGGTTGATTTTCATCATACGGTTGAAGATGTCGGTCTTGTGCTGGGGGAGGCTTTTGATCAAGCCCTTGGAAACCGCAAGGGCATTAAACGATTCGGCCATGCCGTAACCCCGATGGACGATGCCCTGACTGCCGTCACCGTCGATTTGTCGAAACGACCTTTTTTGGCTTACCATGTACCCGCATTAACATCCACAGGACCGGGTTTTAACTTATCCTTGGCCAAAGAATTTTTCAGGGCTTTTGCCAGCCGCGGCGGTTTAAACCTTCATGTTAATGTTTCCTACGGTGACAATGAACATCATATCATTGAATCCATGTTCAAGGCGCTTGGCAGAGCTTTAGACCAGGCTGCGGCCGGGGATAAGCGCATCAAGGGTGTTCGTTCGTCTAAGGGCAGCTTATAGCCCGTGGCTGTTTTTGCTGAAGTGTTTGGTATCTGATATTTAGCATTTCGGATTGTGATGATCGAATATAGCAGCATGACGATATGCTAAACACCAGAGAAACACCAAACACCAAACACCAAACACAAAATATTTTATCAATGCTCATTATTCCAGCTGTTGATATTAAAAATGGCAAGTGCGTCCGGTTGCTCCAGGGCCGCATGGACGACGAAACCGTTTATTCGGATGACCCGGCAGCCATGGCCTCAAAATGGGCCAGACTTGGTGCCCGAAGGGTACATGTGATCGACCTGGACGGGGCCTTTGCCAAAAGCCCACAAAATATGACGTCCATCCGCAATATTTTACAGGCGGTAAAGGTGCCCATCCAACTGGGGGGCGGAATTCGCAACGAAGAAACCGTTCACCGCTACATAGAGATGGGTGTCAAACGTGTGATCATCGGTACCGAGGCCATAAAAAAGCCGGCGTTTGTCAAAAAGGTCTGCAAAGCCTATCCGCAACAGATTGTGGTAGGCATCGATGCACGCCAAGGAAAAGTGGCGATTAATGGATGGACCCACACGACGCAAATTGATGCGATTGACCTCGCCCTGCAATTTGAAGATTGTGGTATTGCCGCCATCAATTTCACCGATATTCAGCGGGATGGAATGCAAACCGGCCCCAACCTGGAGGCAACCCGGCGTTTGGCTGAAGCGGTCAGGATTCCAGTTGTGGCTTCGGGAGGGGTTTCATCAATCCAGGATGTGAAGAACCTGTTGCCGCTGCAGGAAGTCGGAGTGATGGGCGTTATCGTCGGCAAGGCATTGTACAGTGGCGCTCTGGATTTAAAAGCGGCATTGGACTTAACGCTCCAGAAAAATTCCGATGATGATTAACATCTTGAAATTCCTATAACATAATGAAATCAGATCATTTCCGTATTTATAGGGGGCATGTAAATTCGTTGCCATACAGCCAAAATCTTCTTGACAAACGCTGAGGATCAAATTATTTTGTACGTTTAACAATTTCTTATACGGGGGGTCCATAAGTATTCGGACTTATGGCAAATTATATTGGGCAGTTCAAATTAGCAAGTTGGGCAAATGCGAAATTTGAAACGCTTCATTCCAAATAAGATCCTTCCAAGTGTTTATATCCTCCCTGTTCCATAAATTATGGAGGTTGCTGTTTTTGGCAATTTTTATCCCTGAAGAAAAGATTTTAGAAATAAAAAATGCGGCGGATATCGTGGATTTGATATCCGAAGTTGTCCATCTTAAAAAGGCAGGGAAAAATTTTGTCGGTTTGTGCCCGTTTCATAATGAAAAAACACCTTCATTCACCGTTAGCCCGGAAAAACAAATATTTTATTGCTTTGGTTGCGGTGCCGGCGGAAATATCTTCAGTTTTTTAATGAAAAATGATGGCGTTGCATTCCCGGAGGCGGCGCGTTCTCTGGCCAGAAGATATGGTATTGATGTTCCCAGCCGCAGCCTGACACCCGAACAGAAAAAACGGATGAGCGAAAGAGAGGGCCTGCTCGAGATCAATCGGCAGGCGATGGATTTTTTCGAGCGGGCGTTGCGCCGTGCCGCATCCGGAGAAGCTGCTATGGCCTACCTCAGCAAAAGAGGCCTGTCATCGGATATTATCAACCGTTTTAACGTCGGCTATGCACCCAAGGGCTGGAATCATCTACTTAATTTTTTTTTAAAAAAGGGCGTGCCGCTCGCCAGAGTCGAGCGCTCAGGGTTGATTTTGCCTAAAAAAGACGGACGCGGCTATTATGACCGTTTTCGGGATCGGATCATATTTCCCATCATTGATGTTAATCAGGCGGTGATCGGATTCGGCGGGAGGGTAATGGATGATTCGCTGCCCAAATATCTCAATTCTCCTGAAACCCCCGTCTACAATAAAAGTCGCTCATTGTACGGGCTCCATCTTGCGAAGGACAAATGTCGTCAAATCCAAAGCGTTTATATCGTCGAGGGATATCTTGATTTGCTGACCCTTCACCAGCATGGCATCGAAAATGCGGTTGCAACGCTGGGAACAGCACTCACAGCGGAGCACGTGCGCATGCTGAGCCGGTATGTTCCCAGCATGGTTCTGGTCTACGACTCGGATGAGGCCGGGATTCGATCAGCATTGCGATGTATCGATATTTTTTGGAAAGAGCATGTGGATTTCAGCAGGGGAGATGTGTTCCGTGAAGAAAAAGCGGATACTCATATCCTTGTCTTGCCGAACGGACATGATCCGGATTCATATCTACGCCAGAAAGGGGTCGGGGCATTTGAAAAAGCATCAAGCCATGCCCCGGGCATTATCTCATTTCTTATTGAACAGTCCATAGGTATGCACGGGCTTTCAACTGAAGGCAAAATTCGCGTTGTCACCGATTTGAAGGGCCCCCTGTCTTCCATCAATGATAATGTGGCCCGATCATTGTACATTAAGCAACTGGCCGAGCGGATCGGTCTTGATGAAAAAATTATACTGGAAAAGGTTAGGGAAGATTCTCCTGAAAAAGGAAAAAAAGATACTGGCCGGGGACTAAAATATGCGACCCGGATGGGAAGCCGGCTGGAACAGCAAATTATTGCCATGATGCTTCAATTTCCGGCCATATTGCCTGAAATTAAGAAATATAATGTTGTCGAATTCATTGAAAACCTCCATCTGCAATTTATCGGCAAAACGATTTTAGAACATCAGATTTCTTCAGTTGAACAAATTTCGGAGTTGTTAGACCGCATTGATAATCCCGAACAACAGCACCTGATATCCGCGCTGGCGATGGTTGAAGAATCCTGGGATGAAACCGGTTGCATGAAGTTGATCGTTCAATTTCTAAAGCAAGGTCAAAAGCGTCGCGACCATCAGATCCTTGAACGGATAAAAACCGCCGAGAAAGAAAATGATCAGGAAACACTGAATGCGCTGCTTAGAGAAAAACAGAAACTGGCCGTACGGAGCCAAAAACAGCAGCCGACTTGACAAATAGAGAAATAACCGCCTGTTTGGGCTTGACTATGCCCAATTAACATATAGCTTCTATTACTTGAGTTTTGCATGAAAATTAATGGGGAGTTAAAACGATATGAAATGATGAAAAGCATTTGACTTCATTAATTTTCAGCCTGCGAAAAGAGCGGCGAACCGGAGGAGCCTGTGGACGACGCATCTGTTTTTTAATAATAACGTGCGCCTCCTTGCGTATGAAATCTTCCGACTCGTGCAAGGTTCAAGTATCAGCCATTGGTATTTGATGGCATTAAAGCCTGAATTGAGTGACGAGCGAGATTTGAAACGCATGTTTTGGGTGATGATGGTATCCGATGCAAAGGCGGGACTGAATATTTGATTTTTCCGGAGGGTAAGACTTTATGGCAAAGAAATCTGTTACAAAAAAGGCAAGCGCCAAGAAGCCGGCAAAAAAAACTGCGGCAAAATCATCCAATCGCACCACAAGTGCTCCAAAGCGGGCAGGAATAAAGAAGAAGGTTTCCAAAAGGACTGAAAAGACCCAGGTCAAAGCAAAGAAGCCTCCGAAAACAACAAGTGTAGCCAGGGCAAAGGCCAAAAAAGCCAAAGCCACGAACAAAAAGCCAAGGGCAACTTCAAAGGCAGTCAAACCTGCCAAAAAGAGCGGCAAAGCAGCCCCTAAAAAAACTGCCGTGAAAACTGAGAAAAACAGCGCATCTGAGAAAAAGGATAACACACTAGCAATGAAGAACCGAGCAGCGACCCAGAAGACAGTGACAGCGAGCAAGAAAGCCATCAAGCAATTGCTGGCCAAGGGCAAAAAACAGGGATATTTGAGTTACGACGAAATAAATGAATTGTTGCCTGCAGAACTGCTATCTCCCGAGCAAATCGATGAAACGCTGATCATGTTCGACGAAAATGAAATCGAAGTCGTCGATGAGAAAACCAAAAACAAGCTGATCACCAAGAAAAAGAAAAAGGAAAAAAAGCCGATAACCGGAGAAATTTCTGATACGGATTTCGGCACGGTGACCGATCCGGTGAAAATGTATCTGCGGGAAATGGGTCTGGTGACACTCCTCAGCAGGGAAGGCGAAGTCGAGATTGCAAAAAAAATAGAAGCCGGTGAGCAGGAAGTGCTGCACGCACTTCTCGAAACGAAAATCGGCGCAGAAAGTATCATTCGGCTCAGTGAGGAAATTGAAAATGAAAGCATTCGGCCGAAACATGTCTTCAGAGACATTGACGAAGGTGACACCTACGTTGATGAAATGGCCCAGATGGAGAAGTTTCTGTCTACGATTCGAACCATTAAGAAACTGCATGCCGAAAATCAAGCAACCCGGGAAGAACTTTCTGCAACCAAAATAGATCAGGAAGAACAAAAAAAGCTTAAACGCATCATGACGCGACGAATCGATAAGATTTTTGATTTGTTGAAGGAATGGCGCCTTGAAGCCAATGTTATCGATGGGATCGAGGAACATATCCGCGAGCAAATTTATTGGTTCGATGAAATGAATAAACAGTTCTCCAGAGGTGCGGCTATAGTGGGCACTTCTACCAAAGAGCTGCAGGAGCATTTGAATACCAAAACCAAATTCGTGAAATGGGCTGCTCCGCAATGCGATTTGCCAAAAGAACAATTAGGCGCTCTACACAAGGAGTTAAAGAAAGTTAACGAAAGTATCACGGCCCGGGAAAATGAATTAAAAGCTTCCGGCCGAACGCTAAGACGGGTGATGTCCGCCGTTGAGGAGGGACGGTTCAAAGCCAAGCTGGCCAAAAGCGAACTGACAAAGGCTAATTTGCGGCTGGTTGTCAGCATTGCCAAAAAATATACGAACCGCGGATTACAGTTTCTGGATCTGATTCAGGAAGGAAATATCGGATTGATGAAGGCCGTGGACAAATTTGAATACCGCCGTGGTTATAAATTCAGCACTTACGCTACCTGGTGGATTCGACAGGCGATCACACGGGCGATCGCCGACCAGGCAAGGACGATCCGGATCCCTGTACACATGATCGAGACGATCAATAAGCTCATTCGGACTTCACGCTATCTGGTGCAGGAACAGGGGCGGGAACCCACGCCTGAGGAAATCGCTGAAAAAATGGAGATACCTCTTGAAAAGGTGCGCAAAGTTTTAAAAATTGCCCGCGAACCGATTTCTCTCGAAACCCCGATTGGTGAAGAAGAAGATAGCCATCTTGGTGATTTTATTGAAGATAAAAAATTCATGCTACCATC
>Ga0209536_100014341_pt1 | contig 11393 bp, 11 predicted proteins | sample DeeMarSeWOR28_12_FD_187461 | JGI IMG/M metagenome (GOLD analysis project Ga0209536, IMG submission 187461) | Marine sediment microbial communities from White Oak River estuary, North Carolina - WOR-2-8_12 (SPAdes) (version 2) | ecosystem: Environmental > Aquatic > Marine > Intertidal zone >... | reverse complement strand
TTCATCAAAGATGGGCGTTCGATGTTCATCATCATGGAGTACGTCGACGGGATCGACCTCTACGATTTGCTCGAGCGCTCGCCGCGTCTTCCCGCCGACATCGCTGCGATCATCACGCTCCAGCTCGCCCGAGGCCTCGACTACGCACACTTCCGTGGGATCATTCATCGCGACATCAAGCCTGCAAACATCATGGTGTCGATGCAGGGGGATGTGAAGGTGATGGACTTCGGCATCGCACGGCACGAGCGATTTGGCGATCTGACCGAGACCGGAACAGGCCTCGGCACGCCGAGCTACATGAGCCCAGAGCAGATTCTCGGCGACAAGCTCGACTTCAGGAGCGACATCTTCTCGGTTGGCATCGTGCTCTACCAGATGCTCACGGGGCGCAAGCCCTTCGTCGAGGACGAGGCACGCACGGTCATGCAGAAGATCCGCCTCGACCGCTACGAGGCGACCAAGAGGCTTGGCGTCGATGTGCCGCGAAAGCTCGAACGGATCATGGCCCGCTGCCTGCAGAAAATGCCGGCAAATCGCTATCCGACCACCCAGGCGCTGATCGACGATCTGGCGGAGTTTCTCGCACCGCGCGTGCAGATGAGCCACAACGCGCGTCTGGTCATGTTCCTGAACGAGATCGGCGTCATGACCAGCGACCAGACCGACGAGGTGCTCTCCGCCGTGGCGCCACGCGCCCTTCGAATTGGACGGCGCAACGGCAATTTCTTGCGAAAGGTCGCGAAATGGCAAGCGGCGGCGCTGCTGGTGCTGGTGACGTTGGGGCTCAGCGTACAGGCGGCGAGCGGCCGATGGTCGGGCCCATCGCCCGGTCAAGCACCCCCGGCCCTGAGCCCTGCGGAGGCTGGGTTTCTCACCGTCAGTGCCGACCCCTGGGCGCACGTATACGTGGACGGGCAGCACGTGCTGACGACTCCGTCCGCGCGCGCGATCCCTTTGCAACCTGGCCGCCACTACGTGAAGTACGGCAATCCGTACTTTGCAGCAGTCGAGCATGAGATCGTCATCCGCGCAGGGGAGACGATGCACGACCGGGCAACCCTCTCGGAGCCGATTGCGGTGGCTGACGAGCCTGAGGTAACGCCATGAAGCGAGGCTTGGCGTCCGCTTTGCTCGTCGTGGCTTTTGGCCTGTCTGCAGGCGCAGGAGCGCAACCGGTGTACACGCACGCGGTGCAGGAGGGTGACACCCTCGCGTCGATCGCGCAGCGCTACTATGGAGATCCCACGCGTGACGCGGTCTTACGTGAAGCGAACCCGACGAAGGGTGCCGGGACCAAGGGCCTTTTGCCCGGGAGCTGGATCTTCATTCCGATGGTCAGCTTCTACCGCGTAGCCAAGGACGACACTTGGAAGTCGATCGCCACCCGGTTTTATGGGCTGCCGTCGAGGGCGGCGACTTTGATCGAGGCGAACAAGGGCAACCGGCGCCTCGAACCCGATGAAGGGGCCGAGCTTCTGGTCCCCTACCCGCTACGCCACGTCGTGGGGCCGGGCGAGACGCTCGCGACCATCGCGAAGATGTACATGCCCGACAGCCCACTGTCGGTGAAGCGCATACGAAGCTTCAATCCGGGCGCGCGAATCGAGCGCGGCCAGGTCGTCTTGGTCCCCTTGTTCGACTTGAGGCTCGCGGGCGAAGGTCAGACCGAGGCCTCGTCGGCGTTTCTGCTTGCTGCCGGGGGCGGAGCGGCCAAAGAGGCGCAAGATGAAGTCGAGAGCTCGCTCCCGGAGCTCATTCAACAGGTGGAAAAAGCCCAGTTCGCCGAAGCGGTGGCTCTTGGGAACCGGCTTCTCGGGACGCAGGGCCTGAGCTCGACACAGCTGGTGACCATCGAGAAGGAGCTGGCGGTGGCCTACGTTGCCCTCGAACGCGCAGACCTGGCCGAAGCGTCGTTTCGCGCAGCCCTCGCCCTTCAGCCAAACCTCGAGCTCGACACGGTGCGCACTTCGCCGCGCGTGCTCGAAGCGTTCAACCGCGCCAAGCAGCCCAGCGAACAGTGACCGCGCCTAGCTCTTCTTTTTGAGCTTCTTGATCTTCTTGGGCCTGTACTTCTCGGGACGGCTGCTCTTTGCGCCCGTCGCTTGTACGGCAGCTTCGCTAGCGGCATGGCGCGCCCAGGGCGGGAGCTCGATGTCGCCCTTCTCGTCAGCGCGCTTTTTGAGGTGGACATAGGCGATGATGCAGACCGGAATCAGCGCCATCGAGATCAGTTGAGAAGTCGAGAAGCCAAAAGCAGAGCCGCGACCGAGGTCGTCGCGCAGATATTCGATGAAGAAGCGCCAAACGCCGTAGAGCGCAGCGACCGTCACGAGAACTTGGCCCCGGAATTTGCGGTGGGTGAGCAGCCAGGTAGCGAAGATGAAAAGCGCGAGGCCGGCGATCGATTCGTAGATCTGCGTCGGGTGCACGGCGAGCGAGCTCAGGCGATCGACCATGAGGTCGGGGTATTCTTCTAGATGGTGCTGATACGCGGGTGAGCCGTTGATCGTCTGGTCGCAGGCAAACGACGGATAAGCATCGCTGTCCCACTTCGGGAAGGTCCCTGCCCTCTGCAGCCAGCCGGGCGCGCTCTCTTCGAGCGGACGACCGTAGTCACATCCGTAGAGGTAGCAGCCCACGCGCGTGAGCATGAGCCCCGATGCGAGCGTGGGCACGGCGATGTCGGCGAAAGGGAGGAGAGGAATCTTCTTGATTCGCCAGAAGATCAAGGCCGTGACGAAGCCGCCGAGGAAACCGCCGTAGGCCACCAGGCCGCCCGAGCGAAGGTCGAACCAGGACGCGAAGCTGTCGTAGGAGTCCGGGTTGGTGAGGATGTAGAGCAGACGGGCACCGACGATCGCGCCGACGGCGGTCCAGGTGAAGCAGCTCGCGAGCAGCTCTCGCTTGTAGCCCTCGACCTTCTTGCCCATGTACAGGATGTAGTACCAGGCAAAGAGCAGGCTGCTTCCCAACATCACACCGTAGGAGTAAATGGGAATCGCGCCCCAGGGCGTTGGAATGCTGAACAAGACCGGATGCATCGCGCGGAAATCTCGCTGGGTTCGGCCCAGGGGTCAAGTGGGCTTGGTTCTGCGATGAGCGAGCTCGACATTCGGGAACAGGATGGTTCGGTCACGTTCGAGGTGCGGGTTGCGCCGCGCGCGAGTCGCACTCGGGTCATCGGTGTTCAAGATGGCGCGCTCAAAGTTGCGCTCAGCGCGCCGCCGGTCGATGGTGCGGCAAACGAATCCCTCCGGAAGCTCCTAGCCAAGGCGCTTGGCGTGTCGAAGTCCGACGTCGAGATCGTTCGTGGCGCCCGTGCGCGCATCAAGGTGCTGCGCGTGCGCGGAGTCCGCGCGGCGGACGTTTGTTTCGAGCCGAGCTAGTTGACGATCACGCGACGGAGGATCCACTCGTCGTTTTGTCGACGGAGATCGAAGACGGTGTTGGCGAGCCCGGCGTCGGTGCGAAGGCGCAGTGCGATGCGTGCACGCTCGCCATCGAGCGAGACGCTTTCCTGGATGAGGTGGAGCCTCGAGCCTTCGAGCGAGGCCAGGGCTTTGCGAGCGTCAGGCTTGAGTGCGGCAGCGTTGCGGTCGCTGTAGCGACGACTGTGGCCGTCGTGCACGAGCTCGACCGTCACCTTCGAGGGATTCGCGTAGCGCAACGCGTTGTCGATCCGCGTTCCGGAAACCCGTCCTGTCACCGAGTCGATGAACTCATCCATTCGTTCGCGGTCGGTGACCACCATGGCGTCGGCCACCAGAGCGATCCCGACCGCGATCGAGAGGATGACAAGGAGATAGAAACCCGTTCGCTTCATGACTGCTCTGGGTAATGCAGGCGCCGTGCCAGCGCCCCGGACGCCGATTTACCGTTTGATTTCGAGCGAAACGTGACCGTTTTTGCATGCTTGACTGTCATTGTGACAGGCCGTCTGAAACCGGCCGGGACAGATTGGCAGCGGCCCCGGCGTGACGGACCGATCGCGCCCGGCGCTCCAGCCAGGCGCTGAGCCCCAGCAGCGCCGCGCCGAAGCTGGCGAGCGCCAGCCAGCCGCTGGCCTCGAAGGCTTCGATGGCGTGGACGACTTCGATGACGAAGCCGAAGCCGGCGAGTGCGATCCCCGCATAGAGGGGGACGCGCCGGCCTTTCACGAAACCGTAGCTCAATACGCCGAGGCCAAGGGCGATGGCCTCAAGGGCCGCCCAGGCGCGCGGGGCCAGGAGCAGGGTGGCGGTTGCCGTGGTCGCGTTCAGGATCACTGCAGCTCCCAGGAAGAACGCCTTCGAGCGCCCACTGGTCCAGGCGAATCCGAGCAGCGGAACGGCCGAGAAGAGACCGTATATCAGCCAAGTGCTCGACAGCGACCTGGGCGCCCACAAGGGGACAGTCGCATCGATGAAGGCAGCGATGCAAAGGAGGGTTGGCACGATTGCGAATCGTTCGATCGTTCCATCAGCGATCTTTTTTCCGAGTGCGAAGAGCGCGATGGCCGCGGTTCCCAAGAGGGTCCCCCAGAATGTGCTCGAGACATCGTAGAAGAGAACTTGGCGCGCTGCGAGGACCGCGGCCGGCACCACGAGGGAGGCGACCGCGAGTCGTGACTCGCGGGTTTGCGGCTTGATGCGAGCAGCGCACCAAGCCGTGGCTCCAAGCATCGGAACGATGATCAGGGTTGCGGCAAGAGCGCTGCGATCGGGAACAAGCAAGAGCGCATGACTCGCCGCGCTTGCTGTGCTGAGCAGGCGCGCGTGAGGACGCGAGAGGACTCGGAAGGCCGCCCAAATCAAAGGAATCAAGGCGACTGCAGCGCCAGCGACGAGCAGGAGCGCCGCCTGCGGGCTGGGCGCGACCCACTGTGCCACGGGCCCGAGGGTCCTGGTCGTCGTCCCAAACTGCGACAAGACAAAGCCTCCGAGCACGCCTGCGTGGATCGGGACGAGCGCGAGGAGGGTGAGCATCAGGACGCGCGCGGTCCGGCCTTCCTGCAATCGAATGCCGCAGATGTAGGCGAGCGCCGGCAGAAGCGCTGTCATGCCGAGGAGCGCGAGGTAGCGGGTTACATCGCCCACCTGTTCCCAGCTTTGAACCAGGAACGTTCCTGCAGCGGCGACGATCATCGCCGCGCCAAACCAACGCAACATTTGAAAGAGTCGTTGAAGTCGGGTGTCCATGGCGCTCTCTAGATCTCCTCTGCGCGCAGCTCTTCGAGCTCGAGCCGAAGATCGGCGCTCTCGTCGATCGACTCGAGCTCGGCTTCGAATGCGTCGATCGGCTCTGCGCATTTCGACGCGATCTCGATCTCACCGACCCGCGTCTCCCATCGGTCGAAGACGTCCTCGAGGTCGCCGATCGGTCCGGCGGTGCTCGCCATGCCGTGAGCGGCCTCCGCGCGTGATTGGCGGGGGCGCATCAGGTTCTTGCGTTCGGTGAGCTCGGAGAGACGCGCGTTCAACATCCGGATGCGTTCGCTGAGCTCTTTGTGAGAACGCTCGTGCTCCGCCAGCCGCTGCCGTAGCTGCTGGAGCCGACGCTCGGATGCTTTGAACCGGCGCATGCATTCGAGTGCGACCTCCTCCTCGTCGGCGGACTTCGCCCGGCGGCGCCAAGCTTCGACCGCCTGCTCTTCCCGAGCGAGGCTCTGCCTCAGGCCTTCCTGGTCGCGTTCCACCCGTTTGAGCTGAACGCGCGCCCGAGCCGTGGATTGGCGAACCCGGCCGATCGCCGCGCTCACCGCCGCGTCGTGGTTCTCCACCTGGGCGAGCACCCCATCGACCCAGCTCGTCACACTCATCGTCCATCGCTTCATTCGATTCATCGATACCTCCTGCGGCCGATAGAGCAGGGAGCGTGCCAAGATATAAAACATCGAAAACATTGATGAAAGCGGCTCAGACATCTCAGAAGGATACATAGAATGCACAAATCCTGTACGCTTTATGCACATGTTCGACTCCCAGAAGGCTGCTCGCCTAAGCGCGATTGGGGAGCTGGGCTTCACCAATCCATTTGGCCCGGAGCGGCCGAAGCTCGAGGCGGTCATCGTGGGCGCGCGAGTGGCGCGATCCTCCCCCTGGAGTCGGGCCCTGGACTGGCCGCTCGGGGATCCGGCGCTCCCAGCGATTCAGAAAGAAGCCGAACGGGAGATGGCGGCCGCGCAGGCCGGTTTCGAGAACGGCACACGATACAGCGAAGCGGACCGCGCGCTGATTAGAGGGGTCGCGTTGTACGTCCTCTACTACCGGCACGAAGCCGCGCTCTACGAATCGATCATCGCGGACGCTCCCACGGAGGCCGTCGGCTGCTACGAGGCGTTCGAGAACGACTTCGGTGAGCTGTTTCGGCACGTGGGCCCACCTGCTTGGGCGCGCGAGCCCGCCGACTTGTTCGCGCTCTTCTTTCAGACACGGCGCGCCTTTCACTTCGTCTTCCATCAGATCCTAGGCACCTCGGTCGCTGCGGCGAGGTTGCGGGCGACTGTCTGGGAGTCTTTGTTCACGCACGACCCCTGGCGCTATTTGCGTCAGCTCCAAGGTCGCATGCATGAGGCGAGCACTTTGATCTTGGGGCCCTCCGGAACCGGTAAAGAGCTCGTTGCGAGCGCGATCGGCTTCTCCTCGTTCATCCCCTTCGATGCCCAGAGACGCCGCTTCGCTCGCGACTTCCGAACGGCGTTCCATCCGCTTCATCTCGCGGCGATGTCGAAGACGCTGATCGAATCAGAGCTCTTTGGGCACAAGAAAGGCGCGTTCACGGGGGCAAACGCGGATCGCATGGGCCACCTCGAAGGGCGGTCGTCGAGCGAAACGATCTTCATGGACGAGATCGGCGAGCTCGATCGGGAAGTGCAAGTGAAGCTACTGAGGGTCTTGCAGTCGCGGACGTTTCACCGACTGGGAGATAGCGAAGCGAGAAGCTTCGGCGGCAAAGTAGTGGCCGCTACCAACCGAGACCTGTCGCGTGAAATGCAAATGGGGCGCTTTCGCGAGGACCTGTACTATCGCCTTTGTGCGGACGTGATCCGGACGCCTTCGCTCAGGGAGCAGCTTGCCGGCGACCGTGGCGAGCTGGGTCACCTGGTCGAGGTGCTGATTCAACGCGCGCTGGGCGATGCGGATCGCGCGAGCCTCGAGGAGGTCATGTCCGGGATCGAGCGAAGCGTCGGCGATGACTACCCATGGCCCGGCAACATTCGCGAGCTCGAGCAGTGCGTCCGGAACCTCTTGATACATGGGCAGTACCTCCCGGCAAAGGGCCCCCAAGAGGGCGGCCCCCTCGACTCCCTCGTCGAACAGATGCGAAGCGCCAACGCCACCCTCGACCAGGTGGTCGGTGTCTACAGTCGCTGGGTCTACGAACGACAGGGCAGCTACAGCCGCGCCGGCGAAGTCCTGGGCATCGACCGTCGCACCGTAGCCAAACACGTAGGCGACACCTAGACCAAGATCAGGTATTTAGAATCCGGAGAGTGTCTCCTTCTGTGACCACTGTGCGCTTGTTCACGCCCACGGGTTGGGTGATTGGGACCTTGCATGTCCCGGAGGGGATGGCGTTGTTGCCTTTCTTGAATGGGGGCGAGGCATTTTTTCGGATGACGAATGTCAGTCTGCCGGCGCAACCACAGACGATTCCGTTTCTAGCATTGCAGCGCAAGGCGGTGTGGCTCGTCGTGCCAGGGGAAGAGGCGGCTCTCGGGCTTCACGGAGACGATGGGCGCGAGCGTCACGAAGTTGCGTGCTTGTTTGCCGGTGGCCTGGTGATGGGAACGCTGCGCCTGCCGAAAGGCGCGCGCGTTTCCGACGAGCTGATGCAATCCGAGGAGTTTTTCGCAATCGAGGATTGCACCGTCGGGATCGACGCGTCACCCGATCCCGTGATGGAAGCCGAAGAGCTGGTGTTCGTGCACGCCGCTGAGATGTTTGGGGTCGCGGAGCTCGACGGCGAATGATCGACCCACGCCGGAAGCTCCGTGAGCAAGGGACACGCGAACACCGATCGTGGCTATGGACGGGTGCGGATGTGAACGCGGTCAGTCGTTCAACGCGGCACGCATGACGTCGAGGGGCGGCTCGAGCCCAGTCCACATCTCGAAAGCGATCGCACCTTGGTGGAGCAGCATCCCGAGGCCGTCGATTGTGTGGAGGCCGCGCGCCTCAGCGCGTGCGAGCAGTGTGGTTTTGAGCGGCTTGTACACCAGGTCGACGACCGCCGCTCCGATGGGCAAGGCTTCGATCGGGAGAGAATCCGCGAACGCTCGGGCGTCTGGGTTCGACCCCAGAGTCGCGCTGGTAGCCTGAACGAGCAAGCTGGCACCCCTGAAATGACGGCCGGCTTCCCCGAGCGGTGCCGCCTCCAGACTGCAGCCGACCGCGTCGGCCATCGATCGGCAAAGCGCTTCACTCTGCTTGGGCCTCCGAGAGAGCACACGGATCTCGGCCGCGCCCGCGTCGGCCAGGCCCATGACCGCCGCACGCGCCGCGCCTCCTGCGCCGAGCACGACGACGCGTGCGCCGCTGATCGAAACGCCAGCGTCTTCGAGCGATCGCACCAAGCCCGGGGCGTCCGTGTTGTACCCGAGGTACTGGCCATCAGCGCCGACGACGGTGTTGACGGCGCCAATCGCCCGGGCAGCAGGCGCAACGTCCTCGATGAGCGACATCATCGCTTCTTTGTGCGGGACGGTGAGGTTGTAGCCTCGGATCCCCGCCGCGTGCTTGGCGGCAATTGCTGCGGCCAAATCCTCGGGGGCGACCTCGAAGCGCTCGTAGCGAAGCTCGACCCCGAGGGCGCGCGCGGCCGCCTCGTGCATCTGCGGCGACTTCGAATGGGCGACGGGCCATCCGAAAATACCGAGTCGAATCGGACTAGTCATGGCTTTCGACCTTTGCGCCAAACTCTCCATCGGACACTCGGACGCGCAGCCGGTCGCCTTCCTTCACGTCAAACCGGCTCCGAACCGCACGGCCGGTCGCCTCGTGGATCGCAATGGCATAGCCTCGTTCGAGCACCCGCAGAGGTGAGAGCGCGTCCAACTGTGCGCCGAGCTCCGCGTGTGATGCGCGTGCCTGCTGGATCATCGGCCGACCGCGGCCTTTGAGCCGGAACTCGAGCGCGAGCAGTTGATCACGGCGATGGCGCATCGGTAAGCGGCCCGCGTCTCGGAGCTTGGAGCTGAGCGAGGCGAGCCCGCGCTGATCGCGCCTGAGCATTGATCGAGGGTCCAAGCGCATCAGGCGTCGATTGAGCTCTCCGAGCCGTTCGCGCTTCTCGCGAAGCTCGGCGCGCTGCGTCTGCTGAAGCTGTTCTTGGAGATCGCGGAGCTCGCGACGAATCGGGGTGATGACGCGTCGTGCGCCGTAGAGCGGGCGAAGCTGGCGTTCGAGGCGAAGACGAAGGCCGCCGATTCGATTGTCGAGTGCCTGCTGCAATCGACGCTCCCAGGATCGCAGGTCTCGGAGGAGCGCCGCTCGCGCGGGCACGACGATCTCTGCGGCGTTAGACGGAGTTGCCGCTCGCAGGTCCGCAACCAGGTCGGCGATCGTCATGTCGACCTCGTGGCCGACGCCGCTCACGACCGGTACTCGGCACGCTGCGATCGCGCGCGCCACGTCTTCATCGTTGAACGCCCAGAGATCCTCTGCGGAACCGCCGCCGCGCGAGATGATCACGACGTCCAGATCCTCGACTCGCTGAATGAGCTCGAGCGCCGATATGATGCTCGCCGGCGCGTCCTCACCCTGGACTCGGCAGTCGGCGACGAGGATCTGCACCGGGCAGCGTTCCGAAGCGACCCGAATGATGTCTCGCAAGGCGGCGCCCGTTCGGCTCGTGACGACCCCTACCCGACGCGGCAGCGCGGGCAGCGGGCGTTTTTTTGCCGCGTCGAGCAGGCCCTCCGCCTCGAGCTTCGCGCGGAGCCTTCGAAACTGGGCGGCGAGGTCGCCTTCGCCGGCGAGCTGTGCCGAGCGTGCGATCAGCTGAAACTGACCGCGCGCCGTATAGAGCGAAAGCGTCCCGCGGAACCGAATGCGCGCCCCGTTCTCGAGGGGTGCCTTCGTGCGCTTCACGTCGGACTGGAACATCACGCCACGAAGCTGCGCCGGGTCTTCCTCGTCGTTGAGAGTGAAGTACACGTGACCCTTCGCGCGCCGCACGTCGGACAGCTCGCCTTCGATGAGCACCTTCCCCCAATGCTCCTCGAGCGTGAGGCGCACCGCGCGGTTGACTTCGCTGACCCGGAAGACATGTTCATCGCCATCAGGGTCATCGCTCTGAAGACGCTCGAAAAGGGGCATCTCCGACATGCGCTGAACCTAGCCGCAATCAACACTATGAAAAAGGGGACGATCCCCTTTTAATCGAAGCGAGAGCTATGAGCGCGGTCGTCGTGGGCGTGGGTTCGAATCTCGGAGCGCGAGAGGCAGCGATTCGTGCTGCGCGCGCACTCCTGAATGCGCGAGAGGGGATCGAGGTCCGCGCCGTTTCGAGGATCTATGAGACCGAACCCCTGGGGCCGCCGCAGCCTCGCTACCTGAACGCGGCGTTTCGTTTGGAGACCGAGCTTTCGCCGACCGAGCTCCTGGCTAGCTTGCTCAGAACCGAACGACGTCTGGGCCGACGCCGCGATCCTGGTGAACGATGGGGTCCGCGCAGCGTCGACTTGGACCTTCTTTGGGATCAACGCGGCCCGCACGAGTCGCCCGGTCTCTCGGTGCCTCACCCTGAGCTAGGAAACCGTGACTTCGCGCTCGGGCCGCTCCTCGACGTGGCTCCCGAGCTCCTCGGGGCATTCGACCCTTCGCTCGAGAGGCTCGGCGGTGTGCCGCCTGCATGGACGCGCGAGGCGCTGGTCGAGGTAACCATGACTTCGAAAGGGTTCGAGGTCGACGTCGAGGCGGACTCCCTGACCGACGCCTGCGCGCTCTGTCTAGGCCCAGGCACCTCCTTTGGGCGCCCTTGGTCCAGCCGCCACTTCAGGATCGAAGCGGGGCTCGAATCGTTTGCCGCCGCGGTCCGTGAAGCGCTGCGCACAGGGTTTGCGATTCGCTGCGCAACGATTAGCCACTGTTCACAATCGAGGTCTGCCTTGCAATTGCATGGCGTCTGCATGGGAAATCCAGCACCTCGCGATGTGCGACTTTGGACTACCTCGGGACAGCGGCGTCAGCTTCGGCTGCGAATGGAGGTCATCCATTAACCCCTGGCACGAGTCGTTTTCTCACCCAAACGTTTGTTGCTTCACGAATCGCTAGCTAATGTGAAGTGGGGGTTTCAGAAAAGAAGCATGGCCGACGCACGCAAGGACAAGCGCACGCTGCTTTCGTTGAAGATCCGATACAAGAGCGCGACGCTCGAGGATTTCATCGAACGCTACAGCAGCGACATCT
>Ga0209536_100014340_pt1 | contig 11393 bp, 6 predicted proteins | sample DeeMarSeWOR28_12_FD_187461 | JGI IMG/M metagenome (GOLD analysis project Ga0209536, IMG submission 187461) | Marine sediment microbial communities from White Oak River estuary, North Carolina - WOR-2-8_12 (SPAdes) (version 2) | ecosystem: Environmental > Aquatic > Marine > Intertidal zone >... | reverse complement strand
ATCTATACCCTGTCCGATACCTGCACCTCGGACGCTTCATGAGCAGGCATCCGTGGTTTACCCGGAGCACGTTGGTTCTCCTGATCATTACGGTATTTACACCGTATTTCGGTCACATCAGCCTGTTGTATATGATCTGTTACCTCCTCTCGCCGTTGGTCACCTGGCGAATTGATCCGGAAGTGGCCGCCAAAGAGACCCGCATCAAGACCGCCGAAGCGCATTAGCAAGCATTTTACCATAATTTCTAACGATCCACAGCCCCGCCGGTACACATCAGTGGTAAAAAATACATCTATTAGGTTTCAGGTGTCGGGTGTCAGGTGTCAGGGTACAAAGCATGGGGCATGGGGCGAAGGGCATGGGGTAAAGGATTAAATATTCAGAGCTCGATGTTATGCATTTCGCGTCTTTTGTTCCGTGGTTGGTTAAATCGCATTTCGAATTTGATTGACTCAATACTAACTGTTTTTATTTTAGCCTTGAACCCCAAGCTCCACGCCCCATGCCCCATGCCTTATATGCTGACACCTGAAACCTGATGTTATGGTTGATAACTGACTCCTGAAACCTTGCTAATTGGGATTTGGGATTTATATTTAAAAATACTCATTCTGATCCGACGGACCGGGTTTAGATGACAACATACAATATATGCTTGCATGACAGAAAAAATTAAAATAATAATCTTTACTAATCAATAATCTATCCGCAATAGTGCAAAGTCTCTCCAGATAATTCAAATAAGCATGAACGTGTGGCAGGGCATCATCCTTTTACTACCTAACCCGGATCCGCCTGGGGCGGAGGATTTACTATTGAATATTGATGATTGAATATCTTCAATCGACAATATTAAATTATCCCAAGTTGGTGAAAATATCCCCATATAATTTTCTGGCCAAAAAATGAAAAATATAACTTCTAAAGATCTAAATGGTATTTTAAATTTTATGTTTTGATCTAACATCGGGGCGGTTTTAGACGAAAGCGGTATTGAGGAGTCTCACCTATGGTTGATAAATTAAGATCTTTGGGTCTGTGTTTAGGCGCATCCACGGTTTCTATTGTTCAATTGGAGCAGGAGCTGATCGAAAAAAATAAAAGCGCGACGCTGCCGGCAGCATCGCCGCGCATCATCGCATACTCTCTTCATCCCCACGAAGGCGATCCCAAGCGAACCCTGCTTAAAGCCTTCGAGCAAATCGATCTCAATAAATTTGACAGAATAGCGGCTACCGGTCGAAAATTCCGCCGGTTTGTCAACCTGACTTCCATCGCCGAACCCGAAGCCGTGGAGTACAGCTATCAACATATCAAGCCTTCAGACAAAGACTGCCCGGCGGTAGTTTCTGCCGGGGGCGAAACATTCATGGTCTATGCCCTGGACCGTTTAGGGCGCATCTCTAATGTGATTACCGGCAACAAATGCGCATCCGGGACCGGTGAATTTTTCCTCCAGCAGCTACGCCGGATGAATGTATCCCTGGATGAGGCTGCCCAGTGGGCTGCGGTGGAAACACCCCATCATGTTTCCGGACGCTGCTCGGTGTTTTGCAAATCCGATTGTACCCATGCAACCAATAAAGGAACCCCAAGATCCCAGGTTACTGCCGGTCTATGTAAAATGATGGCCAATAAGATCATGGAACTTCTAAAAAAAATAGAGCGCCACAATATTATGATCACCGGCGGTACGGCCGGCAACCGCATGATGATTGAATATCTGCGACAGGAGATTCCGGGGTTGATTGTGCCACCAGAAGCGCCTTATTTTGAAGCCCTGGGGGCCGCTCTCTGGGCCTTGAAGAACGACACCGCGGCGTTTCCCGGTCTATCAGATTTATTCGTAAAAGAAGCGGCCTCTTTTGACAGCTTGCCGCCGTTACGGGATTTTTCCAAAGACGTGGAGTTCAAGACCATTGATAGCGGAACGCTCCAGCCCGGCGATGTTTGCATATTGGGTCTCGATGTCGGATCGACCACGACCAAAGCCGTACTCATGCGCAAAGCAAACAACGCCATGGCGGCCTCAGTGTATCTGCGTACCAATGGAGATCCGGTCGGTGCCTCTCGAAAATGTTACCGTTCTATTCTGGATCAGGTGCAAAAGCAGGTCGATCCATCGGATATAACTATTGAAGGATTGGGGGTTTGCGGCTCCGGACGCCAGATCGCCGGTTTGCATGCCCTTACCGATGGGGTCATCAACGAGATCATTGCCCATGCAACCGCGGCCGTATATTTTGATCCCAAAGTCGACACCATATTTGAAATCGGCGGCCAGGATGCCAAATACACTTATATCACCAACGCAGTACCTTCCGATTACGCCATGAACGAAGCCTGCTCGGCAGGAACCGGTTCGTTTCTAGAGGAAAGTGCCCTTGAAACCCTGGGTGTCAAAATGGAAGACATTGCCGAGGTCGCCCTCAGGGGTAATGCGCCACCCAATTTTAACGATCAATGCGCGGCGTTTATCGCCTCGGATATCAAAAACGCCATTCATGAAGGGGTTGCCCATGAAGATATTGTCGCCGGATTGGTGTATTCGATTTGTATGAATTACTCCAACCGCGTCAAGGGCAACCGCCCGGTGGGTGAAAAAGTTTTTATGCAGGGCGGTGTCTGTTATAACCACGCTGTGCCTTTGGCGATGGCCTCCCTGGTGGGCAAACCGATTATTGTCCCCCCGGAACCCGGTTTGATGGGGGCATTCGGCGTTGCTTTGGAAGTCAAAAAACGAATTGATAACGGCCTGATGGCCGCGGACCGATTTGATCTGCAGACGCTGGCAGAACGGGAGGTACAATACGGAAGATCCTTTATCTGTAAAGGCGGCAAAGAAAAATGTGATCGGCGCTGCGATATCGCAATGATCGAAGTGGAAGGCAAAAAATATCCATTCGGTGGTGCCTGTAATCGCTACTATAATTTACGCCACAACGTCAAATACGATGTTGAGAAACTGGATCTGGTGCGGCTCAGACAACGTCTCGTCTTCGAAAAGTATGGCGCCAAACCGCCCCGGGAGTCTGGAAAACAGCGCAACGGAACGGTCGCCTTCAATCGCAGCTTTTTGGTGAATACCTATTATCCCCTGTATTCCACATTCTTTAGCGAACTGGGATACGAGGTCGTATTACCCGATGAGCCGTCCCAGGAGGGTATCGACCAACGCAATGCCGCCTTTTGCTACCCTGTGGAACTGGCCCATGGATTTTTTTATACCCTGCTGGAATCGGAAATTGCGCCGGATTATATATTTTTGCCCCACTTCAAAGCCGTTCCGGGAGATAACGACACCCGATCGAGTACCCAGTCCCAAGTATGTCCCCTGGTGCAAGGAGAGACATTTTATCTTCGGACCACCTTTCGCAAACAATTAGATCAACTCACTCAAAAAGGCACCAGAGTGCTAACCCCGCTTATTGATCTGTCCGCGGGCCTGGAGGATGCCAGAACGCCCCTGGTAAAAACCGCCCTTAAAATGGGAGTTAACCGAAGGGCTGCCCGGCAGGCTTTTGAAAAGGCACTCAAACAGCAAATAGACTGTTTGGCTGAAATCAAGGCGCTCGGCCGCCAGGCCATGGCGCAACTGGAAGCGGATCCGGATAAATTCGCCGTTATTATATTCTCCCGCCCCTACAATGGATTTGTCGAAGAGGCCCATATGGGTATACCCCACAAATTTGCCTCCCGGGGTATGCTGGTGATGCCGCTGGACGTTCTTGAACTTGATGATGAGTTTTCAAAGCGACACATGTACTGGGGAATGGGGAAAATGGTGATGAAAGCCAGCCGATTGGTCGAACGCCATCCCCAGTTATTCGGCACCTATATCACCAATTTTTCCTGTGGTCCGGATTCCTTTGTCATCGGCTATTTTCGAGAGATCATGGGACGCAAACCCTCTTTGACGCTGGAGCTGGACAGCCACACCGCCGATGCCGGCCTGGAAACCCGGGTGGAAGCGTTTCTGGATATCGTGCATGCATACCGGCAATTGGTTGCCAGAAAAGAAATCGTCCCGAAAAAACGCACTTTCGTTCCGGCCCGCACCGTGATGGACAATGGTAGTATAAACGTCATTACCTCAACGGGTGAGATGTTGCCCTTAACCGACCCGCGCGTCGTCGTTTTGCTGCCATCCATGGGCAGATATGCTTGCGAAGCATTCGCGGCCATATTAAAGGGATACGGGTTTAATGCCAAGGCCCACAGAGAATCAGACGAAGCCATATTGAAAATCGGACGGGCCAACACCTCTTGCAAAGAATGCCTGCCGTTAATCCTCACCACAGGTACTCTCCTCAGCTACATCCGTAATGGCAAGCGTGATGATGAAGTCCTGGTATATTTCTTTGCCACCGGTTCCGGACCGTGCCGGTTCGGTCAGTATTACATCTTCATGGAGGATCTGGTAAACCGCCTTGAAATACCGGATGTAGCCATGTTTGCGCTGACATCCGAAAATTCATATGTGGGCATGGGCGATGACTTCGAGCGCCGAGGCTGGTGGGCGGTGGTCGTATCGGATGTCATCGAAGATATGCGTTCCATGCTTTTGGCAAACGCCACCGACACCCAAGCGGCGATGAAAATCTTTGAAGCGGAATGGAGCAAAATCCTGCACCAACTGGAACAGGGCGATTATGAGGATTTAGAGCAGCAATTATCTCGAAGCGCCGAATGTCTTCGAGGTATTGCATTGAAACGGCCACCGCAAACCGTCCCCACCGTCACCCTGGCCGGTGAAATTTTCGTGCGGCGTGATGCCTTGTCCCGTCAGTATTTGACCGAACGCCTGGCAGAAAAAGGGTTTGCCGCAATTTGCTCGCCGGTGGCCGAATGGGTGCTGTACTGCAACTACATGGTCGATGCGGGATTGAATCCCGATAATATGAGAACTTTAGAAAAACTGAAATTCAAAATTCGCAATAAGTTTCAAGCCCGCTACGAACGACGCATAAAAGAGATTTTATCCGGTTCAGGGCTGGTGCATGCCGAACCGCTTGACATGAAAAAAATTATAAACAATGCATCTCCTTATATTTCCCGAGATCTGCCGGGCGAAGCTATTCTGACCGTGGGCGGTTCAATGGAGGAAGTTGTCTCGCATTCTTGTGGCGTCATTGCCATCGGACCATTTGGTTGCATGCCAAACCGGCTGTCAGAAGCCATCCTCAATGAAACCATGAATAGCCAGGCAAAAATGGCCACCGAACCCAGAAACAAGCAACTGAGAGCGGTGCTTACCGAGGTTGATGAACTTCCGTTTTTAGCCATTGAAAGTGACGGCTCTCCGTTTCCGCAACTGATCGATGCCAAACTGGAAACGTTTTGCCTGCGGGCGGAACGGCTGCATCAGCGTATTATGGAGGTTAACGGCAAGCACTAGACGCGCAGTGTCCACCGCGTCAACATTCGACAGAAATGGCTAATAATCAATTATTTCGAACCGCAGAATATCGAAGTGAAAAATTTTGCCTTTTCCTTTTTACAAACTTCTGCGGTTTCCGCCGCAGGCGGATTCGATATTCGATATTCAATACAAATTTACATAAAATTGCTTCGTAATTTAACGTTTGTGGGATAACTTATCGCTATCCTACTAGACGGGAAGAACCAGAACATGTCCAGTTCAAACCCTCAGGAAAGCATACGACTTCCTGAACCCAGATATGACGGTTCCGTATCTGTCGAACACGCCCTGCTCACCCGCCGTTCCGTTCGCAATTATAAAAATGAATCCCTGACCCTTGCTGACATTTCCCAGCTTGTCTGGGCCGCCCAGGGAATCACCGCCCCCAGAGGTTACCGCACCGCTCCGTCGGCCGGAGCACTTTACCCGCTTGAGCTCTATATCGTGGCTGGAAACGTAGACGATCTTGCGGCGGGCATTTACAAATACCTGTACCGTGACCATGCGCTGGTGCAAACTGTTGTCGGAGACAAACGAACCGAGCTGAGCCATGCTGCTCTCAGCCAGGGCTCGATTGCCAGGGCGCCGGCGGTTTTTTTATTCTGCGCGGTCTACAGCCGCATTACCGCTAAATACGGGAACAGAGGCATACAATATACCTTTATGGAAATCGGCCATGCGGCACAAAGTGTGTGTCTGCAGGCAATTGCCCTTGATCTGGGCACGGTGGTCATCGGGGCCTTTCGTGATCATGAAGTCAAACTGATTGCCAATCTGGCGGCAGATGAAGAGCCCACCTATTTCATTCCGGTGGGAAGATAACAAAGGAGGTAGCGCCTTGGAAGCCAATAAAAAAGCGATCTGGGGATGGGCGATTTATGATTGGGCGAACTCTGTTTATGTTACAACCGTCGTGGCAGGATTTTTTCCAGTTTTTTTTAAAGAATTTTGGAGTGCGGATGCAAATGTGAATGTGAGCACTGCGCAGTTGGGATTCGCCAATTCCATTGCCAGCCTCCTGGTTGCAATCATGGCGCCTGTGTTAGGTGCCATTGCAGACAAGGGTTCGGCCCGCAAGAAATTTCTAATCTTTTTCGCTTATCTGGGCGTATTGATGGCGGCCGGGTTGTTTCTGATTCAAGAAGGGCGCTGGGGCATGGCTATTTTTGTTTACGTCATGGGAATCATAGGGTTTTCCGGTGCCAACGTGTTTTATGATTCGCTGCTGCCCAGCGTGGCGGGAGAAGATAACATCGATCGAATATCCAGTTTAGGATTTTCATTGGGATATCTCGGGGGTGGGATACTACTTCTTATCAATGTAATGATGGTTAAATTCCCGCCAGCATTCGGGCTTCTGGATGCTGGGGAAGCCGTTCGATATTCATTTCTCACGGTTGCCGTGTGGTGGGGCCTGTTCACTGTTATTACGATTTTCTGGCTTCCGGAAGCGAAGGTATCTGCTCATTCTAAAACCGCTGGAAATTATGTTGTCGCGGGATTTAAACAGCTGGCAAATACCTTTAAAAAAATTCGTCATTTAAAAATGGTCTTTTTATTTTTGCTGGCGTATTGGCTTTATATTGACGGCGTAGATACAATTATCCGAATGGCAGTGGACTACGGTCTTTCTCTGGGTTTTGATTCTAATGATTTGATTGCGGCACTCCTAATCGTCCAATTCGTGGGTTTCCCGGCAGCCCTGGTATACGGGGTCTTGGGCGAGCGCTGGGGTGCACGCAAATCAATCTATCTGGCCATCGGTATTTATATGTTGATCACCATTGGTGGAACGATGATGACTCAAAAATATCATTTTTACATCCTGGCCGTTGCCATTGCTTTGGTTCAAGGTGGTATCCAGGCGCTGAGTCGTTCGTATTATTCGCGCTTTATTCCCAAAGGCCAGGCAGCCGAATACTACGGGTTTTATAACATGCTGGGTAAATTTGCGGTAATTTTTGGCCCGATCTTGATGGGTGTTGTCGGCTTAATTGCCCGCAGAATATTGATGCCTCCATCTCCCACACCGGAGCAGGTTACTGCCGTCGGTCAGTTGGCCGCTCGTTGGAGCATCGCATCGATTCTGATTCTATTTTTGCTGGGAGCGATTCTTTTTTATTTTGTAGATGAAGAAAAAGGCAAAAAACAAGCAGCCCTGTTGTCAGCAGAATAATCTTTTTATCGGAGGTTTTGATTTGTTCAAGACATTTTTTCCAACTCATCGAGTAGATTTGCCACTTTGGCGGTACTTGCTTTTAATTCTCTGAGAACCTGATGTTTGCTGCGCAGCCGGGTGCCGGCATCGATTGGTTCTCTTTTGGCAGGATTTTCGTTTTTATCGCTGGTTTGCAGAAGCCCGTTTTCCAGCAGGTCCGTGAATTGCTCCACGATCTCGTCCGGCGTCAATGAACTCTTTGCGGGCTTGTACCACCGGTAGAGCCAGTTGCACATTCCGATGATGGCATTGGCCTGCAATTTAGGATTTACCCGCCGAAAATAGCCCTGCTCGATGCCTTGCACAATAATATCTTCGACAACCTTGGTAAACTTGCGCTTTTCAGACTGAATCTTCTGAAAATCTTTTTTGGGCAACTGGTTCTCCTCACTGAAGAATACCGTAAACATCGCAATATTTTCGATCACCACCGTCTTGAGATGCCGGTAAACAAAGATTTTCAGTTTTTCAGGTGGTGTCAAATCCATGCCGGTGATTTCATAAATGGTATCGAAAAAACTCTCCAGGGCCTGGAGGTATATGTGCGAGAGGAGATTCTCTTTGGAAGATACATAATGATAAAGCGCGGGTTTGGTTAATCCAAGTTCATGGGCCACATCATCCAGGGTGGCTGCGCGGTAACCTTTGCGGTGAAAAATTTTCACGGCGGTATCGATCACCATTTGCTTCCTGAGACTCTTATCCTGACTTTTAAATTCATTATTCTGAATCATCTGCTTTTAACCCCTTGGCAGCGTCAACCACCACTCGATTTGACAACGACCAATCATTCTTGAGTGGGAGTTTGTGCTTGACATTTGAATACCGGCATAGTAATTTACTTACCGGTAAAATAATTTTACTTCACAGAAAGTAACACAGTTTTAAATCCGGGTCAACAATCAAAATATATTAATAGGATGAAAGCGATTGCCCGTTAACGGGTAACCTCAAAAAATCCGGCGAATGGAGGGCGAACATGAGTGAAGGCGCCACAGTGAAGGAAAAATCAGAATGCACCGGAGTTGGTAATTGGGAAGATTACCTGAAAACCTATTACGATAAACCGCAGAGCACGAGAACGTGGTCCGGCTATGATGTCAAAGAGATCTATAGCCCCAAAGACAGGCAAAACGAAAACTATGAAGAAAGCATCGCCGATGCCGGTGAATTTCCTTACACCCGGGGCATACATCCCAATATGTTCAGAGGTCGCTATTGGACAAGACGTGAAGTCGTCGGGATCGGGTCTCCGGCGGACACTCACCGGCGAGCTGCCTATTGTTTCGAACAGGGCGGCTCGGGGCTGAACACCATTGCCGATATTACCTATGAAATGGGTCTGGATCCTGACCATCCCTGGGCCCAAAACGAAGTCGGTTTAACCGGTGTGAACATCTCATCCATCCGGGATATGCAGACCCTGGTCGGTGACATACCCCTGGACAAGGTGAGCTGGTCGCTGATTACGGCTTCCACGGTGGCTGCGGCAACCATGGCGCAGTATGTCGCGGTCGCCCAGCAAAAGGACTACGATATCAGTGTGCTGCGCGGCTCCATCCAGAATGACCCCGTTCATTTTCGATACTGCGGGTTTCGGCCGGCGTGTCCGCTTGATCTTTCGGTAAAACTTGGCTCCGATGTGATGGAGTTCTGCACTCAGAACATGCCGAAATGGTATTACACCACCGTCAACATGTATGATCTCCGGGAGCAGGGAATCACCGCACCGCAAGAAATTGCCTATGGATTCGGGATTGCCATGTGCTATATTGAAGAGCTGCTGCGCCGCGGCCTGGACATCGATGCGTTTGCCCCGCGCTTTACATTTTATGTGTCATGTCATATCGATTTTTTTGAAGAGATCGCCAAGATCCGGGCAGCCAGGCGCATGTGGGCAAGACTCATGAAGGAAAGATACGGGGCCAAAGACCCCCGTTCCATGCAGTTTCGCTTCGCGGTTCACACGGCTGGATGCTCACTGATTCCGCAGCAGCCGCTGAACAATCTGGTTCGTATTTCCTTTGAGGCCCTGGCCGCGGTTTTAGGGGGAGTTCAATCGCTGCACTGCTGTTCCTATGATGAACCCATGTGCCTGCCCACTGAGAAGGGGCATCTCCAGGCGCTTCGAACCCAGCAAATTATCGCTTATGAGACCGGTGTAACCAACGTGGCCGATCCTCTGGGAGGCTCTTATTATATTGAAAGTTTAACCGACAAATTGGAAGCGGACGCCCTACATATCATGAAACAGGTCGAGGATCTCGGTGGCATGGAAGAAGCCATCCGCACGGAATGGTTAGACCGCCAGTTTGAAAAAGAGGCTGTCCAGCGTCAAAAGGAAGTCGATAGCGGAGACAAACTCATTGTCGGGGCAAACATCTTCACCTCCGAACCGGAGACAACCACCCCCCTGGGGGTACAACGCATTCCTGAACAATCTGCCCGTCAACAAATCGATGATGTCATCAAACTCAAGCAGGACCGGGATGTCGCCAAGCTAACCGAGGCAATTCAGCGTTTGCGCGAAGACGCAGAGGAGCGACGCAACACCATTCCGGCAATGATCGAAGCCACAAAGGCTTATGCGACGACTGCGGAGCTAATGGGTACGGTCCGGGAGGCTTTCGGATATCCTTACGATCCAATGGAAACCGTTCAAAATCCGTTTCATTGAGTTCGATTATTTAATCCCCAAATTCCGAGCACCAAATTTACATAGTTCATTTTCTTGGTGTCAGGTGTCAGGTGTCGGGTGTCAGTAATCAGAGGATTTAGGAATATCATACGAATGCGTTAGGTTAGAGGTTGGAGGTTGGAGGCAGCAAATTAAAGGATAAAGGTTGATGATTTTAAGACATAGAGCTCTGCGCCTCTTTTTTTGCCTCAAATCTCAGACCTCTAACCTAACGCTTTTTTTTGACCCTGACACCTGACACCAGAAACCTGAAACCCAAAGACCGTAATCTGTAAAATTGAACGATGAACCTTTAAACTCAAGAGGAACGAAAAAAATGGTCCCTCAAAAAAAGATAAAGGTCTTGATCACCAAAGTGGGTCTTGACGGCCATGATAGAGGTGCTAAGGTAGTGTCTTCTTTGCTGCGAGAAGCAGGAATGGAGGTCATCTATTTGGGAATGTATCAATCACCGGAAGGCATCGTCAAGGCCGCCATCGATGAAGATGTGGACGTCATCGGGGTCAGTTTTCTCTCCGGAGAGCATCTTGTTTTTACGCCAAAAATCGTCAGCGAGATGCAAAAAAACCGACTCGATGATGTCTTGCTGATCGCCGGGGGGACTTTCCCGGCGGAAGATATCCCCACCATGGAGAAAATGGGCATCGATAAAGTCTTTAGAGCCGGAACCCTCACCGATACCATCATTCAATTTATCCAAGCAAACGTGAGAGGATAGCAATGGCAGGATCGAAACAATCAGCAGAACTCATCGAGCGGCTTTTTGCCGGCGATCGTCTTGCCGCTGCCCGATTAATTACGCTGGTCGAAAACGAGACGGATGAACACCATGAGATCATGCGGCAAATCTATCCCCGTACCGGCCAGGCGCTGATCGTGGGCATTACAGGTTCCGGGGGTGTTGGCAAGAGTTCCCTGACAAACCATCTTATTAAAAAATTTCGTGATCAGGGTAAAACAGTCGGTGTGGTGGTGGTGGATCCCAGCAGTCCCTTCTCAGGCGGAGCCTTTTTAGGAGACCGTATCCGGCTTCAACGACACACCCAGGATGA
>Ga0209536_100014339_pt1 | contig 11394 bp, 7 predicted proteins | sample DeeMarSeWOR28_12_FD_187461 | JGI IMG/M metagenome (GOLD analysis project Ga0209536, IMG submission 187461) | Marine sediment microbial communities from White Oak River estuary, North Carolina - WOR-2-8_12 (SPAdes) (version 2) | ecosystem: Environmental > Aquatic > Marine > Intertidal zone >... | reverse complement strand
ACAGAATCACCGTAGTAAAATTAGTGACCCGTGCTTTTATCTTTGACTTGTAGAGATGGATGCTGAACATTGGAGGCCGTGGGAGTCTTACCGCGTTTCCTGTTTCAACTCACATCTTCACGAGGCCCAGCGTCATCTCGAGGCCGTCCACGCTGAACTCACTGACATGGGCTTCGGTTGGAGGGTCGCCTCGTGTCAGCATGTCTGAGAGGGTCTCCGCCTGTATGTATTCGGCCTCCGACTTGAAGACTGCCTCTATCTTTGGGTCACCGGAGTAGTAGGTGGCTATGTGGTCGTCTATGTCGAAGTCAGCCTCTTTTCTGAGAGCCTGCACTCGCCTGACTATGTCCCTCGCGATGCCCTCCCGTTCCAGCTGCTCGTTGACCACAGTGTTGACGCCGACCAAGAGGTCGTTGTCTCCCATCAGGGAATAGCCCTCTATTGGGACCGTTGTGACCTCCACCTCACTCGTCGCCACCTCCACGGGCGAGCCGTCGACTCTGACCTCGACTGGTTCTCCGTTGAGTAGCCGCGTGGCTCCTGACTGGTCGAGCGCCTGCAGGGCTTCTGAGACAGCCGTGTACCTCCTTCCGTGTTTCCTCCCCAGGATGCTGGGCAGGGGCTTGACAAGATACCGCTGGAGACGGGATCTCTCCTCGGTCACCCTGAGCTCCTTCACGTTCAGCTCCTCCATGATGAGGTCTGAGAGGGTCCTCAGTCTCTTGACGGACGCGGGGTCGGCCACGATGATGGCCTCTTGAAGGGGCTGCCTGAGCTTTACGCCGCTCTTGTTGCGGGCCGACCTGCCGAGGCTGCTCGCCCTCATGGCGAGATCCATCCTCTCCATCAGCTCCTCGTCTATGAGCTCGCCGTCGACCTCCGGCCAGCTGTTGTGGTGGACGCTCTCGGGCAGGCCGGGCTCGACGCGCCTCATCATCCTCTGGTACATCGCCTCGGCTAGGAAGGGCGTTATGGGGGCCATCAGCAGCGTGAGGGTCTTGAGGCAGGTGTAGAGTGTGGAGTAGGCGGCCCTCTTGTCGTCGTCTGCCTCGCTCCTCCAGAACCTGCGCCTGCTCCTGCGGACGTACCAGCGGGAGAGGACGTCGACGAACTGCTCCACCTCCTTCGTAGAGTTGAAGACCTCGTAGGAGTCGAGCTCCTCCGTGACGAACCTGACCAGCTTCTGCAGCCTCGAGAGGATCCACCTGTCGAGCTCGGAGAGCCTCTCCGGCTGCTGCTCGGGCGTCCAACCGTCCAGGTTGGCGTAGAGGGCGAAGAAGTTGTAGACGTTGAGCAGGGGCATGAAGAAGAGGCGCTTCACCTCCCCGGCGCCCGTGTAGCCGAAGAGGATGTCGTTCTCCGGCTTAGATGAGCAGAACATCCAGCGCATCACGTCGGCCCCCATGTTCTCGGCGGCGTCGTCGAACCAGATGGCGTTCCCCCAGCTCTTGTGCATCTGCCTTCCGTCCTCGGCCAGGACGGTCCCGTGGCCGAGGCAGACCTCGTAGGGGGTCCTCCTCTCCAGTATGGTGCTCATGGCGAGCATCGAGTAGAACCAGTTCCTGAACTGGCCGATGTACTCCTCTGTGATGAAGTGTGCCGGGAACCACCGCTCCCAGTAGGCCCTGTCGGTCCTGTAGTCGAGGGTCGAGTAGGCGACTATCCCGGCGTCGAGCCAAGGGTTGCCGACGTCCGGGATCCGGGAGGCGACCACCCCGCACTTCTCGCATCGGATCTTCACGGCGTCTATGTAGGGCTTGTGGGGGCTGTGGCCCTCGAAGACCTCCCAGCCTTCGACCGCCCTCTCTCTGAGCTCCTCCCTGCTTCCGATGACGTCGAACCAGCCGCACTCGGGGCAGACCCAGATGGGGAGGGCGAGGCCCGAGTAGCGCTTCTTGGAGATCATCCAGTCGTGCATGTTCCTGAGCCAGTCGAGCTCCCTTGCAAGGCCGAACCCAGGTATCCAGCGGGTCTGGCAGGCGGAGTCCATGATCTGGTAGCGGAGGTTCCCCTCCTTCTCCTCCTCGCTCACCTCCTCAAGGGGCTTGTCCAGAACACGGCCCATGTCGATGAACCACTCCTCGACGTGGCGGAAGACGAGCTCGCTATCGCACCTCCAGCAGACAGGGTACCTGTGGGTGTAGTCCTGCACCCTGAAGAGCAGCCCCTTCTCCTCCAGGTCGTCGAAGATGGGCTGGGCCGAGTCGTAGACGTGGGTCCCGCTCAGCCAGCTGAGACCGCCCATGAAGACGCCGAACTCGTCTAGGGGCGCGACGACGGGTAGCCTGTAGAGCCTCCCCAGCTCGAAGTCCTCCTTGCCGGCGCCGGGGGCTATGTGGACGAGGCCGGTCCCCTCCGCCTCCCCCACCTCCTCCCAGAATATCACCCTGTGAGCTTGGGGGGCTCCTAGACTAGAAGGAAGCTCAAGATCGTCGTATGGGCCGTCGTACGACCAGCCCTTCATCTCGGCGCCCTTGAGCTCCTCCAGCACCTCGTAGTCGCCTCCTGGGAAGACGCTCGGAAGCGTCCCCCTGGAGAGGTATATGACTTCCCCCCTGTACGCCACCTTGACGTAGTCGAGCTCTGGGTGGCAGGCAACGGCAACGTTTGATGTGAGGGTCCATGGGGTGGTCGTCCAGATCAGGAGCGCCCCCTCCCTGTCCCTCAGGGGGAATCTGACGTAGACGCTGGGATGGGTGAGCTCCCTGTAGCCCTCTGTGACTATCTCGTGCTGGCTGATGCCCGTGCTGCACCTGGGGCACCAGGGCATCGAGTCGGCGCCCTTGTAGATCCAGCCTCTCTCGTGGAGGTTCTTGAGGACGGTCCAGATCATGTAGTTGTTCTCGTCGCTCAGGGTATAGTAGCTGCCCCCCATCTCCCTGGATCCCAGCTTTCCGACCAGCTCCTCCGCCGTCCCCTTGACTGGTCCGTGGGTGCCTACGTAGGTGGTCTCCTCCATCGGGTCGTCCATGGCCACGGCGAGCTTCCGGAGCTCTTCGGGGTCGTTCCAGTCGGTCCACATGCCGAGCCTTATAGACTGCTCCGTCTGGACGGCCGAGTAGTTGAGAACCCTCTGCTTGCACCTCGTAACGAACTCGGCGACGCCGTACTCCTCGATGTCCCTCTTCGACTTGAAGCCGAGATCCTTCTCCACCTCGACCTCGATCCAGAGGCCCTGGCAGTCGAAGCCGTTCTGGTTCCTGACCTCGTAGCCCCTCATGAACTTATAGCGGGCCCAGAGGTCCTTGTAGGTGCGGCCCCAGGCGTGGTGGACGCCCATCGGGTTGTTGGCGGTAATAGGTCCGTCGATGAAGCTCCAGCGCGGCCTCCCCTCCTGCATCTCGACCCTCCTCTGGAAGGCGCTAGTCGCCCTCCAGAACTCCAGCATCTCCCGCTCCAGCTCGGCGAGGTTCGCTTTGGTGTCTATCTGCTCATAGGCCATGAACTAACTCTCCCAAATAGCTCTTCTAAGGTGCGACGAGGATAGTCTCTAGTGGCCGTGGAATATAAAAGGCTAGATTTTACGGTCACCGGACACCGAAGGCACCAGAAAGAGGGGTGGCGTCTGGAAATAAAAAAGTATAGGTGTGAAAAACCTCGACACAACGTATCATAACTCAGTTGGAGGGATCAAGGATTCCCGATGGGTGAAGGTAACATAATTGGGACGAAGCGAAAAGCGCAGACTCGCGCCAACTTGAAACACTTGAATCTCTGCGCATCTCGGTCGATTTCATGATCGATAAGTGATGATTGCCCTCAGTGAAGTGATTTACTACTGCCTGAAAATTCTGAGAAAATGATGCGATTGTAAGATGGATAATAACGCTATATCATGGATACGACTCAGGGCACAATAACACGGATAGGCATCTCAGGGGGATAAACAATTTAAAAGGCGGGAGCCCTCATCGATGTGGAGAGGGGCTGACCACCTTAAACCCCTGAAAAGGTCCTCGACCTTTTCCCTCTCCACCCTTAAAATTCTAGGAGATCGCGCGTTCGTCAACTATCTCATGAGACGGAGGAGATTCACCTGCTCCTGACCCTCATGTAGCTTCCGTCGTCCACCCGCTTGAGGAGGAGGGCCGTGGGCCTCACGGGCTCGAAGATGGCGAAGCTGTCGTGGAACCCGGTGACCGGGTCGGTCTTGGGCTTCCCCTCTACTGAGAATATGAGGATCTGGTGGGTCGTACCCGGTGTTCCCTCTAGCTCTACCGTGAATGCCTCGTGCCCATCCTTATGTACGGCGTCTTCTATGGGGATTACGGCCTCCGAGTAGATCTCTCCCCGTCTGATCTCGATGCCCTCCGGCCCCGTGAGGCTCATGTTGTAGATCCTCGCGATGAAAACGAGCCTAGCCGAGGAGAGCCCCTTGTTCTCCACCTCCAGATCGACGGTGAGGACATCTGAGTCGAAGTCGATGGTGGCGTTGTAGTCGAGGGGCGTCGAGATGTGGTAGGCGATGACGGGCCTCGTCAGGAGGCCGTAGAGGAAGGAGGCGTTGATCGCCAGGGCCACGGTTATGAGGAGAAGGGCCTCTGGCTTGAAGTCGCGCTGGCTCATATCACATATCCCGCTGTCCTCGAATTTATAGGGGTTCCCCTGTATTGGGGAGGAAAATAAACGAAAAGTATGTGGTTTCTCCTAGATGATTACCTGGCCAGTCTCGTCGGCCTTCAGGAGCTTCGCCCAGTTCCTGGAGGCCTCCTCCTGTATCTGGGCCATCTCATCGTCTGTCATGTGCCTGAACCTGGCCTGCGGCTTCAGGTACTCTGTCACTGGCTTGAGCTCCTTGGGCTTGTAGTTCAGCTTGAACTTCTCGCCATCTATGATCTCGTAGAGGGGCCAGATCCCTGACTGGACACTGAGCCGAGCGATCTCGATGGTCTTCGCCGGGTCGTATCTCCAGCCGACGGGGCATGGAGTCTGGATTATCAGCATCTTGAAGCCGTGGACCGTCTTTCCGTAGTTGATCTTGGCGATGAGGTCCTCCGGGTAGCCGACCGAGGCCGTGGCGATGTAGGGCACCCTGTGGGCGGCGAAGATCATGGGTATGTTCTTCTTCCTCTCCTGCTTGCCCTTGACGAGGGTCCCCACGGGGGTGGTCGAGGTCCTCGCGTACATCGGTGTGGCGCTGCTCCTCTGGTTGCCCGTGTTCATGTAGGCCTCGTTGTCCTTGGTTATCACCCAGATGTTCTCGTTCCTCTCGGCGGCCGCAGACAGGCCCTGGAAGCCTATGTCGTAGGTTCCCCCGTCCCCGAAGAAGCCGACGACCTGGACGTCAGTGCGCCCGATGGCCTTCAGGCCGTGCCAGGTTCCCGTGAGCATCGCGCCGCCTCCCTCGAAGACTCCGCTCGCCCTTGGCGTGGCGGTGACCGAGTCGGGGCAGCAGGGTATTCCGTGCCTGATGGTGTTCGGCCCCAACGCCTTGAAGGCGAGCCTAGCGCCGAGCGCTGCTCCGCAACCCTGACATGCGCTTCCCGGCGTGATGGTTATGTCCTCAAGCGGTATCTGGGCCCTGGTTACTCTCTGACTCATTCTTCATTCACCTCTATCCTGACCACTCCACCAGCGAAGAAGCCTTCTCTCCCCTCGCCGCCTCGAGTGTCTTCTCCCCCATCTTGACGACGTGGTCGACCCGGACCTCCTTGCCCCCCAAGCCGGCGAAGAACTGGAGCACCTTGGGTCGGTCCTCCAGGTCGTAGAGGGAGTGCCTGAGCATCCTGAAGCCGGCCCCGCCGTGGCCAAGGCAGACGTTCCTGTCTATCATGCCCATCGCCTTGACGGTGCTGCCGATGCGCTGGAAGTCCTCCTCAGGGAAGGGTAGGAAGCACTTAAGCTTCACAAGGCCCACCTTCTTGCCGTCTTCCCAGAGCCTGTCGACGGCTGTCCTCGCCGTCCCGACCATCGAGCCCATGGCCACCATGGCGGCCTCGGCTCCCTCGCACCTGTACTCCTCGATCAGGCCGTTGCCGTAGCCCCTGCCGAAGGTCCTCTCGTAGCTGGCGTTCGCCTCCTTGATGACGTCGGCGGCCCCTAGCATCGCCTCGTGGTGGAACCTCCAGGCATCCTGGGGGTCTCCGCCGCCCCAGCCCCTCCCAAACGTGGAGGGGTCAACCTCGTCGGGTAGGATGCTCGGCATAGGCTTGTTGGGCGGCAGCCATTTGTCCACCTCCTCCTGCGCTGGTATCTCCACGGGCTCCGCGGTATAGCTGAGTACGTACCCGTCGTAGCCGAAGGCCAGGGGGAGGCGCACCCGCTCGTCCTCCGCCACCTTGTAGGCCATGAGGCAGGTGTCCAGCAGCTCCTGGTTGTGCTCGCAGTACAGCTGCAGCCATCCAGTCCACATCTGGGACATGAGGTCCGTGTGGTCGGGCTGCATCCCCTTGTTGCCCCTGTGGACGACGGCCATCACGACGGGCAGCCTGTTCTGAGAGGTCTGGTGCATCGGGTGGTGCATGTAGAGCTGTCCGGGGCCGGACGTGCAGACGAAGGTCCTCGCCCCCACCCTAGAGGCGGCCTGGACGACGACCTGGGATGAGAGCTCTCCCTCGACGTTAACGAACTCGGCGTCCAGCTCCCCGTTGGCGACCATCTCCGAGAGGTACTCCGTGATCGTCGTCTGTGGGGTCACGGGGAAGGCGGATGCCACCTGCACCCTCGCCAGCTTGACGCCCGTCGCCGTCGCCTTGTTTCCTACCATTACTTCATACGACATATTCAATTCCTCCTACACTGTCTCCCTCGTCATCTCGATAGCGTCCACAGGGCACTCATTGGCGCAGATGCCGCAGCCCTTGCACTTCCTATACTCGATCTTGGGCTTGTTGTCGACCCACTGGAAGGCGGTCTCGGGGCAGAAGAGCCAGCAGGACTTGCAGCTGATGCACTTATCGAGGTCTATCTTCGGGGTGAAGACCCTCCAAGAAGAGACGTCCTGGAGGACTCCATAGCCGCCGACGTGGATGTCCGCCTTCACCGCGGGCGCATCCCTCACGGGGGCTTGAATAACAGGGCTCACCTCCTCATAGGACTTCCTGATCGCCGCGATGTTCATCTCGCCGATCCTACCCGGGAACCTGTGCTCGATCGCCTTCTCGATCGACTCCATCTTCGGGATCCCGGCGACCTTGCTGAAGGCGCCAAGGATGGCGGTGTTGGTGATGGGCCTCTTCAGAGTCTCGAGGGCTATCTTCGTCGCATCGACGGTCGCGATTCTGAAGTCGCCCCCTATCTTGACAGCCTCCGGCGGATTGGGGCTGTTCAGGATGAGCAGGCCACCCTCCTTCAGGCCGTCAACAACCGCCTGTTGCATGCTCAGAAGGGGATCCAGGACGATGACCATGTCAGGGCTGTGAACCAGCTCCCTCTCCCTGACGCGTTGATCGTCCAAGCGGACATAGGCTGTCAGCGGAGCGCCCCGCCTCTCCGTGCCATACATGGGAATGGCCTGAGAGAACTTGCCATCGATATATGCGGCCTCCGCCAGAAGCCTTGAGGCGGTGACAGCGCCCTGACCACCTCTACCGTGAATTCTTATTCCGATCATGATGTAGCCTCGTATGAATCCTTAACGCGTACAAACCTCACTATAAAAAGTTGGCGGAGACAATAAATCTACCTAAAGATATAGAGGTGACTCAACGTAAAAGGGGGATCCACCCCATCGGAAGGTTCTAGAAGGTTTAAATCAAGGGAGTAGACTAAAGGAAGGACTGAGATGTCGGGGGAGAACCAGTTTGGCTTCAGGGAGCTCCTGCAGAGGAGCATAGTCGACGGCATCAGGATAAACAACCCCGTCATACTGAAGGGCCAGTATGAGACGGCCTACGAGCTGCTGAGGGACAGCATCGACGCGGGCGTCACCCCCTGCCTCGTCGGGCCGCCGGGAGTCGGCAAGTCCCTCCTCGCCAGGAAGGTGGCTGAGGATACAGCACGAGGCTTCTTCGAGGTCTTCTTCGACGAGAACATGACGCCCTCCCGCCTCATTGGGGCCTTCGACCCCGCCCTCGTCGTGAGGAGGGGCAGGACCGTCGAGAGCTTCGAGCCCGGCCCCCTGATGAGGTCGATGGTGGAGGGAGGCCTCTTCGTCGCCCACGAGCTGAACAGGGCGACCGAGTTCTGCCAGAACAGCCTGATCGCCCCCCTCGAGGAGAGGCATTACCAACTCTTCCCCTTCGGGATGATAAAGGCCCATGACAACTTCGCCTTCATCGCCACTCAGAACCCCATTGAGACGTCGGGGACCTACAGGCTGTCGAGAGTGCTGGTGGACCGCATCGGCTGCTGGATAAGGCTCAACTACCCGAGTAGGGAGACGGAGATCGAGATCATCCGCGTCAACGCCCCCGCCTTCGACCTCTCCGAGAACGCCCTCAACAGGATCTACGAGGTGATCCACGACACGAGGGAGAACCCCGACCTAGAGATACCGGCGTCGCCGCGGGCTGGGATCTACCTCGCCCGGCTCGTGGACCGCTACCTCAAGAGGTTCGATGACGAGGAGTCGGCGATAAGGTTCTTCGCCCCCTCGATCCTCGCCAAGGAGATGAAGGTCAGGAACTCGGGCAAGTCGATTCAGGCCATCATCGACGAGATCCTGGAGAGGAGACTGGGTTAGGAGCATGGAGCAGGAGCCCCTCAGGTACCCCTTCTCCGTGACGCAGTATTTCATACCCGAGTTCATACACCGGATGAGGCGCAGCCGGGACGTGATTGAGAAGCCCAGCCCGAGGCAGTCCATCGCCATGTGCAGCCTCCTCCTGCCCGCCTACCTGAGGAAGGGCCACATCTCCTTCGGGGACCTGATAAAGGTGGCCGTGAACACCTCCAAGGTCGAGAACCAGGCCACAGCCGAGAAGATCGCATACGAGATCCTCCTGGACGTCGAGGAACCCGTGGATGACCAGCCCAGATACGAGGAAGAGGCCTTCCTGGGCCTCCTGTCCGAGAAGAGCGACGACCTGATAACATACCTCCCCTCCGACCTGAGCGAGGCAGACAAGGGAGAGCCCCATCCGCGCCTCGATTCTGTGGACATGTTCAAGGAGCTCAGTGGCAAGCCCGACATCGGCGTGGGCCCAGGCGAGGACGAGCTCATCAGGATGGCTATCCGCGGCTGGAAGAGGGAGAGGGACGAGAGATCGAGGAAGAACCTCGCCGAGTTCCTCAAGATGAGGCTCCTCAAGCTGGGCAGGGAGTTCGAGAGGAACCTGGAGCACCTCCACAAGACGATGCTCAGGCCCTTTGAGGTGGGAGATGACCCCGAGCTCATCGACGAGGACCGCTCCATAGAGAACATCTTCGACCAGGGTAAGTCGATGGAGGAGGTGAGGTACGACGACTTCCTCGTCAAGAAGAGGGACAGGAAGAGGAGGGCGATAGCCTACATCCTCGACATCAGCAACACGATGTTCTACGAGATGGAGGGGGTGACCTCGGTCCAGCACTCCGTGATGTCCCTCGTCCCCCTCATGTGGGGGCTGCGCAGGGACAGATACGGCCTCATACTCTACGAGAGCAATAGCCACATCCGCAAGGAGCTGCTGGACGAGGGCGACATCGACGAACTCATCGACGACCTCCTGATGGTCCTGACCTCCACCACGAGCGAGGTGGAGAAGGGGCTGAGGGGGACGAAGGGCTCCCAGACCTGGGGGGGCACCGTCCCCAACAAGAGCCTCAAGTGGGCCCTCGACCAGCTCGAGGGCTCCGGGGACCGCCACGAGAAGACCTGCTTCTACTTCAGCGACTTCGTCCTAGAGGAGCCAGACATGGAATCCCCGGAGAAGATGGAGAACTATCAGATAGTCGAGAGGATGATCGACAGGGGCATCCGAGTCGTGGCGTGCGTCTCCCCACTCGCCGGAGGTGAGCTCTTCAAGCCCTATACCTCCGTAGCCCTCAAGAGGATGAGGGACGCAGGGGCAGAGATACTGGAGACGAATGGCCCAGCGAAATTCCTCGAGAGAGTCCAGTCCATCCTGGAATGACTAGTCTGGGCAATATTAATCGAAAAATAGACCTTTTTAAAAAAGGGGCGCTAGGGAGTACTACTCCCTGACGATGTACCGACTGGCCGTTGGTGGAGTCGGATCCAACCCTTTCCTGGTCCTTACCTTCTGTACGGTCTCAAGCAGTAGGTTTGGCGGAACCGGAGCCCAGTGGTCGAAGGTACTCTGCCAGAAGGCGCTGCCCGACGTGGCCGCCCTCATCTCCTGGGAGAGGCCGAGTGTCTCAGAGACCGGCACCATGCCTGTGACCGTCACGGCGGGGCCCTGCTGCTCCACGTTATGGATGCTTCCCCTCTTCCTGCTGAGCAAGCCCGTGACGTTGCCCAGCTCGTCCGGCGGGATCCTCACCTGTATCTTGTAGATGGGCTCGAGGAGGGTGGGCTCAGCGGACATCAGGGCCGCGTAGAGGGCCTGCCTTGCGGCGGGCATCATCTGCGCCGGGCCCCTGTGGACAGGGTCCTCGTGCAGCTGGACGTCGGTCATAACGACATGGACGCCCCTCACGGCCTCGCCCGAGTAGGGGCCTGACTCTAGGCCCCAGATGAAACCCCCTGATATGTGCTCCCGAGCCTCACGGAGGTACTGGATTCCCACAGTCTCGTCGGTGAGTATGTTCACGTTCTTGTCTATGGCGACGATCCGCCTGGACTCCCTGGTGCTCCAGCCTGCCTGCTCCTGGAGGACCTCCTCCCTCTGGCGCCTGGAGCTTATCTCGCTGAGCTCACCGGTCCTGATCAGCTCGATGATCTTCTCGTCGAGGGGCTTCACGGTGAACCAGACCCTGTTGTGCTTGTTGGGACTCTTCCCCATGAAGGGGCCGGCCTCCCCGAGTATCGTCTCCCTGTAGACGACCGTCGGCTCCGTCGCCACGACGTCTAGCCTGTGCTCCCTCTGAAGGTCCTTGATGGCGATCTCCAGGTGGAGCTCACCCATCCCTGACAGAAGGTACTCCCCAGTCTCCTGGTTGATCGTGGCAACCAGGTTGGGGTCCTGTATAGAGAGCTTCTGGAGCGCATCGATGAGCCTCGGGAGATCCGTCGGCCTCTTCGGCTCAACAGCCACCGTCAGCACCGGGTCGGAGATGTACTTGATGGACTCGAAGCCTATAGCGCCCTCGTGGTTCTCGAAGCTCACCAGGGTCTCCCCGGCCCTGCCCTGCTCCAAGCCCAGCAGTGCGACGAGGTTGCCCGAGGGTATCTCGTCGACTATCTCCCTGTACTGCCCCATGTAGATGCTGACCTGCTGGATCTTGTACTGCCTGTCAGCCATGAGCAGGTAGACGTCCCGGCCCCTCTGTAGCGTCCCGGAGAAGATCCTGCCCGTGCTGACCACTCCGGCCTGGGGATCTATGATGACGTTGGTTCTGCAGACTACTAGG
>Ga0209536_100014338_pt1 | contig 11394 bp, 5 predicted proteins | sample DeeMarSeWOR28_12_FD_187461 | JGI IMG/M metagenome (GOLD analysis project Ga0209536, IMG submission 187461) | Marine sediment microbial communities from White Oak River estuary, North Carolina - WOR-2-8_12 (SPAdes) (version 2) | ecosystem: Environmental > Aquatic > Marine > Intertidal zone >... | reverse complement strand
GCGTGCTGGCCGGTCTGGAGAAATCCGAGGGCCGCCTGGCCGCGGCGCAGGACGCCTGGCGGCGTTGCCTGACGAAGGACCCGGGATCTCCCGAGGCCTGGACCGGTCTCGCCGGCGTGCTGCAGGCGTCCGGAGAACTGGAGGCTGCGGGACAGGCGTACCGACGGGCCCTCGAGCTCCGGCCAGACGATCCGGACGCACTGGCCGGCCAGGCCGAGGTGTTCGAGTGGCAGGGGCGCTACCAGGAAGGTCTCGCCGAGCTCGATCGCGCCAGATCGGAGCGGACCCGCGGCCTGGCGCTGGTCGAGGCGAGGCTCTTGCGTCGCCTGGATCGACCGGCCGAAGCCCGCGAGTTGCTCGAGACCGGGATGCCGGGACCGGGGGAGGATGCTCCGCTGCGCCGTCAGTTCGCCTTCTCGCTCGGTGCCGTCTGCGATGCCCTGGGGGATGCAGAGACGGCCTGGCGGTGGTTCTGTGAGGGCAACCGGCTGGTGCCGGCGAGCTTCGACATCGCCGCGGAGAGAGAGCGGCAGAGGGGGCTGGACGACGCGGCCTCCGGCGACAGCGGGCCGCCGGTGCCGGCCGGGACCGGCGGACGGGTCATCTTCATCGTCGGACTGCCCAGATCGGGGACGACCCTGGTGGAGCAGATCCTGGCGGCTCATGGCGAAGTCCATGCCGCCGGGGAGCTGCCGGCTCTCGGTCTGCTGGCGGAGGCCCTCGCCAGGGCGTCCGGGTCCGCCGGCCAGATCGGCCTCGCAGCGCTTGGCCGGCAGTATCTGGATAGGCTCCCCGAGCATCCTCCCGGGCTCGTGGTAACCGACAAGATGCCGCTGAATTTCCGTTATCTCGGTCTGATCGCGTCCGCGCTGCCCGGGGCGCGAGTCATCCACTGCTGCCGCGACGTCCGCGACGTGGCCCTGTCCTGCTTCTTCACGGACTTCATCGATCCGACCCTGGGATTCTCGACCCGCCTGGAATGGCTGGCGGATTTCGTGAATCTGCACGACCAGGTCGTCGACAGATGGCGGCCCGTCCTGGGAGAGCGTTTCCTCCCGGTCCGGTACGAGGAACTGGTGGCGGATCCGGAGCAGCAGATACGAGCGCTCCTGAAATCCCTCGGTCTGGAGTGGGATCCGGCCTGCCTCCGGCCCCACGAGCAGGACAGGATTGCGGCGACCGCCAGCCACGCACAGGTCAGGCGTCCGATCTACGCATCGTCGGTGGGCCGCTGGCGGTCTTATGCTCGCCAGCTGGAGCCTTTCCTCCACGGGCTGAGCGGATCGTCGGCCGACGGTTAGTCCCGCAGGGGGCCGAGGGCCTGGATCAGCGGCGCGAGCTGCGTCTCGTAATGCTTCCATCGCCCTACTGAACGCCGGTAGACGGGCTGTCGTACCTGCCAGCGGCTCAGTGTGGCCGCCGGTCTGGGGTTGGCGGCGAAGTCTAGGCAGGCGGCTTCCCACGCCAGACCGCAGAACTCGATGAGTCGACGCGAGACGCCTTCCTGGTCCTCCAGCAGCCCTTCGTAGGTCACATGCAGCATGCCACCGTCCTTCCCTGCCCAGGCATCCACCAGACACCGGTAGCCGGTGTAATAAGCCGCGATATCCCCGAGGCTGTTGGCGTAGAGGTTTCCCACCGGGAAGTCCTGGAAATACACCGACAGGCAGGTATCCAGGGGATGGCGCGTGACGTGAACGATCCGGACATCCGGGAACAGCCGGCGAAGCAGCGGGAGATGCCGGAAATTGGCGGGGTACTTGTTCGTCACCACCGCCGCTCCCTCGCCCCCCAGGCATTCGAGATATTTCTGCCGCAGCATGGTGTCGTCCGCCGGGGCGGCCTGATCGAAAAAGGGCAGCTCCCCTACGCCGCCGACCCGGGTGTGGCTCGTCAGAATCTGGTCGACCAGCGTCGTCCCGGATCTGGGCATGCCGACTATGAAGACGGGCACCACCCCCCCTCGATCTCCGGCTGACGCGGTCGCACCTGTCGCCTCGGCGTCGGTCAGGCGGCGATCGACCTCCCGCATCCATGCCTGCCGGTCGAACGGGGGGAGACGCCGCCGTTTCAGCTCGTTGGCCTGCCGGTAGAAGACGAAGGCATCCTCGTAGGCGCCCACGTCATCGCTCGCCTTGCCCAGGGCGAAGCAAAGCCGCTCCCGCGAGTCGTCGTCAAGATCGTCCCGGGCCAGGACGCGGCGCATCTGCACGAGGTCGTCGTCCTCGCGATTCTCGAGCCTGCGGGACTCGATGATCTGCTGCCAGGCTTGGCCGCAGCGCGGATCGACACCGACGCACTGCCGGAATCGACGGAGAGCGGCCTCCATGTCGCCGCCGGCTGCCTCGAGCATCCCCATGCCGAGGTTGGCCGGCAGGCTCGAGGGATCCTCCGCCAGCGCCTGCTCGTACTCCAGGCGGGCCGCCTCTTCGCGACCGGCCGTGGCCAGCACGCCGCCGATCCTGGCGCGAATCGCCGGGCGCTCGTTCGGGATCAGTTCCAGTGCGCGACGGTAGGCGTCGGCCGCCGCGTCCCAGTCACACAGGTGTTCCAGGGCCAGGCCCAGGTTGTACCAGCCGTCAGCATTGCCGTCGTCGACCCCGACGAGGCGACGAAAGCTCTCCGCGGCAACCCGCATTTCGCCCTGCGCCGCCGCTAGGAGACCCCTCTCGGACAACGCCGGACCTGCAGACGGGTCCCGGGCCAGGGCGGCATTCAGATGACCACGTGCCCTATCCGTATCTCCGGTGAGGCGAGCCATGCGACCGGCCAGGCAGAGCAGGGGCACAAGACCGGGAGCCCGACGGAGCAAGGCCTCCGCCTCGGCCAGCGCGCGATCCGGACGCGAGCGGCCCAGGCGCTCCAGTTTCTGCAGGACCCTTAGGAGGTCGGTCGGTTCGCTCACCGCTGGACGATGCTGCAGTTGAACGCGATGATGATGCGCGGGCGGTTGCCCTGGTACGGGAAGATTTCGTGGTTCAGGTAGGACGGGAAGATGAGCAGCCGGCCGGCTCGGTGAGTCACGTCGAAAGCACCATGTTGGAAGGGCATCTTCAGCCGGATGTTGCCGGCCTCCGAGTAGAACCATGAACAGGCCCTGGGGTCGTGGAAGCGAACGAGGCCGCTGTCCGGCCGGTCCGCCGGCGAATCACCGGGGTCCACACAGAATATCCCCGACCAGGATGCATTCTGGTGATTGTGCAATCCCTGGAAGCCCCCGTTGCGGGTCACGTGAAACCAGGCGTTGTAGCTGAAACTCAGTTTCTGCATCTCCTCGGTGTCGTAGTCGGTGGTTCGGGCGAGGACCTCGCCGACGGCGGCATGACAGAAACGGGCTATCTTTTGCACCGGCTCATCGTCCCAGCGGAACAGGTCGAACTTGCTTTCGAACAGGTGGCCGAACTGGGTCACCCGGCGTATCTCGTTCCGGTACTTGTCGCCCTCCGCCTCGCGCTCCAGCAGCAGCACCCTCAGCTCTTCGCATACCTCCTCGTGGTTCGCGAGCTGGGCCTCGACAAAAGGCGTGGTGAATATGTCGGTGATCCGTATCATCTCAGTCCTCGTCGATCTGGTACTGTCTAAGGTCACCAAGGGCTTCGAGCAGCGGCGCCAGATGGTCCCGGTATCTGCGCCATCGCCCTACGGAGTCCCGATACACGGGTCGCCGCACCTGCGTCATGCTGGCCGTGGTGACCATGCGCTTGTTGTCGAAGAACCGCAGACACTGATCGGACCAGGGAATCCCCAGATATTCGATCAGGCCCCTGGTCTCCCCCTCGAGGTCCTCGACCAGGCGCTCGTACTGCACCGCGTGGAGGCCGCCGGGCAGGACCTGCCTCCAGTGCTCCATGAGCTGCCAGTAAAGGCGATAAGTCTCGCCGAGTTCCGCCAGATCACAGGTAAAACCCCGCTCCGACTGGAAGAACGTCAGATAGCAGGACAGACAGGTGTCTCGCGGATCCCTGACGCAGTGGATGATACGGGCGTTGGGCATCATCAACCGTATCATGCCTGCCAGCGAGTAATTGAAGGGCAGCTTGTCGACGATGCGATCCGCGCCGGCGTCGTGACGGCGAAGTCTCGCTACGTAACGGCCGCCGAGCTCGCGCCAGGTTTCCGCCGGCACCTGAGCCAGGGCCTCGGGGAGGGCCATCCCCCCGGGGAGGCGCTTCTCGAGGTCCGCCATTATCCGCCAGAGATCGTTGAGTTCTCCTGCGCCGAACACCCGGGGATGGGAGGCCAGGATCTGCTCGACCAGGCTGGTCCCCGATCGGGGCATGCCGATGACGAAGACCGGGAGCTCCGACGGATCGCCCCGGCTGGACGCGCCGGCGAAGACCCGGGCGGTGTACGCGCGACGCATGCGTTCGGTTGTTTCGCGCTCCGTGGCGATGTCGAACGCCGTCATCCCGCGCTGCAGCGTGTTGCCGCGATCGAAATACTTCATGGCCTCGTCGAGCCGGTCGGTCCGGTCGAGCAGATGTCCGAGGGCGAAGCAGATCACGGCCTCATCCCGGGCGGACAGACCGTTCTCCCCGAGCAGTTCCTCCATCCGCCGGATCCAGGGATCGACGGGCTCCAGATCTTCCAGCATCGCGAGCCCGTAGTAGGACCCTCCGGCTTTCGGCTGACGCTGGACGGCGGCCTCATAGGCGGCCCTGGCGTCGTCCGTCCGGCGGTGTTCGCTGTACAGGGCCGCGAGCTGCATGTGGGCATCGATGCCGACCGGGTCGAGGGCGGCGGCCCGCTCCAGGGCGGCGACAGCATCCGGGAACTCCCCGAGGTGCCTGCAGCAAATGCCCAGGTCCAGGTAGCAGGCGGCCTTCTCCGGCGTCAGCCGGCAGGCCTTCTCCAGCAGCGGCCGGGCGGCTTCGACCCGGCCGGACTGGAGAAAGACGGCGCCCAGCAGGTGGGCGGCCCCGGCGTTATCCGGAGCGGCTGCGGCCAGCCGGCCGGCAGCCTGCTCCGCTTCCTCCGTTCTGCCCGTGCGAAGCAGGTAGCCGATGTGCCTCGATTCCGACCGGATCCGCGATGCGTCCGACCTGCCGCCAGCCTCCGCCGATCGCTCCACCGGCATGACGTCGAAAGCGATGCTGACCCGCTGGCCGGCGCCCGTGAAGGGGACCGTGCAATGATAGAAATACGAGGGGAACAGCAACATCAGGCCGGGCTCCGGCTCGACGCAATGCGTCCGGCCGGCGACCGGCAGGCCGAGTTCCTCCGGCGGCCGGCCAAACTCCAGCCAGCCGGCGTCTTCCGGCCCGGACGCATCGGGGGGCGGTACCGCCGCGTAGTAGACGCCGCTGAGCCAGCCCGTCGGGTGCAGGTGAGCCGCCTGATGACCCGCGTTACCCAGGATGGTTGCCCACATGGTCAGCCGCCACTCGGCCGGAGCCGACGAGATGAAGGGGTGGTCGCTGTCTTCGTCAAGCGCCTCGATGTAATCGATCACCGCACTCCGGATCATGCTTTCGAGGGCGGCGACGGGGCCCCGGTCGCCCTCCAGCAACTCCCCTGTCTGGCTGCCACCGCGGGTGGTCTTCGACGGCGGTTCCCACATCAGGCTGCCGTGTTTCGTGACGTGAGCCACCAGCGCCTCGTTGAAGTCCTCCAGACTGTCGAAACCCGGCGGCGTGTCCCATCGGCGGCTCGTAATCAGCCGGTCGAAGTCGAGCAGCCGGTCGCGGGTCTCAATGTCGTGAAGCGCATCCGTCACGGCCGCAAGATCGGCCAGTGCGCGCGAGTTGCCCGGATCGAACTCCAGGCACCGCTCGAGGGAGGTCCGCGCTTCGGCGATCCGGCCGAGCTGCATGAGCACGATCGCCAGGTTCATGTAGGCGGGCGCGAACTCCGGGTCGATCCGAATCGCCTCCTCGAACGCGCTGATAGCTTCCTTGTGCCGACCGGCCTCGCGGAGCGCGTTGCCCAGATTGGAACGCATGTTGGCGGCTGAGGGATGATCCAGGTCGACGGCTTTCTGCAGGGCCGTCACTGCCTCCCCGGCCCGGCCCATGCGCTGGAGGGTGGTGCCGTAGTTCGACCAGATGGCCGGTTCGGCGGGGATCAGTTCCAAGGCCTTCTCGTAGTTGTCCCGCGCCTCCTCCAGGCGATCCGTCCGCATCAGCACGTTGGCAAGGCTGAACAGGGCCCGGCCGTTGGCCGGATCGAGCGCCAGCGCGTCTCTCGCCGCCTGCTCCCAGTCGGCGACCCTGTCCTGTGACTCGTAGATCATGGCCAGGCTGGCGTGGAACGCCGATGTCGCGGGGTTGCTGGCGATAGCTCGCTTGAGAAGGTCGATCGCGGCCTCGGTCTGGCCAGCCTGCTGGGCGATGACGCCGAGCAGATGCAGAGCGTCAGGATGTCCGGGTTCGGCCTGAAGAATGCGCCGGTAGATCTGTTCCGCCTCGCGCAGCCGCCCCCGCTGGTGGTGGTCCACCGCGGCGCCCATCAGCCGGTGCAATTCTCCTCCGGAGACGTTCATCCGGGGCGTCGAGTCTTCTCGGGGCTTGCCAGTGGAGCGCTCCGCCATGAGTGCGTGATCGTGTAAGCTCACCATTCTACCAACTGTCCCATCCTGAGTCGCCGGGCGCTATCGACCCTTGCATTCCTCTATCGACAAGTCTCTGAACGAGGGAGTTGCGCGCCACGAGTCCGGTCGTCTGGCGGAGGCCGAAAGTCTTTATCGACAGGTCCTGGAGGAGGCACCGGATCATCCGGTCGCACTCAGTCTGCTCGGCGTCTGTTTGTTCCAGCAGGGGCGTGTGCGAGATTGCTGGCCCCTGTCAGAGAGGGCGGCCCGGCTTATGCCCGACTCGGCGGACATCCGACTGAATGCCGGCAATATCGCCTGTGCCCTGGGACGCTACCGGGAGGCGGCATCCCATCTGCATCAGGCCCGGGAACTGGGACTCCGCAATGACGAGCTGGAGAACAATCTGGCCGTTTCGCTCAAGGAACTCGGGCGCCTTGACGAGGCCCGGACGGTCCTCGAGGGCCTCCTGAAGCGTAATGCCGGCCACGCCCGGGCATGGAACACCCTGGCCGCCGTCCACCTCGCGGCCGGCCGGGACAATGCGGCCGAGCAGTGTATCGACAAGGCCCTGTCTATCGACCCCGACTCAGAGAAGGCGCGGGAGAATCGGCGCCGTCTGCGGAGGCGTCGTGTCCCTATGTGGCACTTCGCCATGATGAACGACGACGCGCGCAATTCAGCCTTCGAGAAGGCGATCGCCGCTGCGGTGACCGGTGACTCCCTGGTCCTGGACATTGGTACCGGGTCCGGCCTGCTTGCCATGATGGCCGCCCGATGCGGTGCAGATCGTGTTGTCGCCTGCGAGATGGTCCCCGCCGTGGCCGAGACGGCGCGGAGGATCATCGAAGCGAACGGGCTGTCGGACCGTATTTCCGTACTCGCACGCAAATCGACCGACCTGCAGGCCGCCGAGTTGCCTCGGCCGGCGGATGTGCTGATCGCGGAAGTTTTCGACGCGGGGTTCTTCGGCGAGGAGGCCCTGGACACGATCGAGGATGCCCGACGGCGACTGTTGTCCAGTGACGCTAGGTTGATCCCTGCCGAGGCCCGCATCGTCGCTGCACCGGTCGAGAGCCCGGAGCTGTTTTGCCTGGGACAGGTCGATGAGGTGGCGGGCTTCAATCTGAGCGCTTTCAACGAGTTCCGGCCCCGTTGCTTCCAGCATGGCATCTCCGACGTGGAATACCGGATGCTGGCGGAGCCCGTCGAACTGTTCCGATTCGATCTCCAGGGCGAGCTTGCCCGGGAAGGGCAGGTGGAGGTCCCCCTGCGACCTGCGGTAGATGGGACGGCACACGCGGTTGTCTGCTGGTTCGAGTTGCGCCTGGCCGAGGGCGTTGTCTTCAGCACCTCACCACAGGAGCCTGGTAGCCACTGGGATCAGAGTGTTCACATCCTGTCGCCTGCCGTCTGGCTGGGCGGCGGGCGATCCTGCCTGCTGTCGGCGACTCACGACCGGAGAAGGCTGACGCTGTCGCTGACCATCGCCTGAAAAAAAGATGGCCCGCCGAAGCGGGCCATCTCAGGTCCAAGACCTACTAGTGCCGACTGCCCGGCTTACAGGTCCTGCTCGTAGCGGATATACGGAACGCGACCGTATATGTCGTGGAGCGAGTTGCTGTAGTACGGGTTGTCGAGGACCGCGGTCGAGGTCGGCGGATCTTCGTCGAAGATGTTCCGCGCGCCGATCGTGACCGTGCCGTTCCACGGGGTGGCGTAGGCCACCTGCAGGTCCACCGTGCTGAAGTCATCGAGCTTGGAGCCGGTGTCGTCTCGGCTGGTCGAACTCACGTAGTTCCACAGCACGTTGGCGCTGAAGTCTCCGAGAGCCCAGTTGAGCCCGACGTTGCCGCGATGCTCGGGATCGTAGAACGGCGGGTCGATGAGACCCCGTCCGTCACCCTCGTCGCGCTCGTACTCGTTGGTGTAGGTCCAGTTGACGGTCGCCCGGAAATCGCCGATCGAGCCGATCGAGAAGGCGTACTGGGCGTCGACGTCCAGACCGTCCGTCTCGCGCTTGGCGATATTGGTGCTGGTCAGGTTGACGGAGCCGTTGGCGAGCACGATGCCGCCGGTGGCGCGGGTGACCAGGCCGACGGTGCCGGCGACGGGGGCGGTCGGATCTGCCGCAAACTCGTTGTCGAAGGCCGTCTGCAGCGATACGGTGCCGATCTCGTCCGTCAGCTCGATGTCGAACCAGTCCAGGGCGATGGAAAGATCGTCCAGCGGGTTCCACACCAGCCCGACGGTCCACTGCTCGGATTCCTCGGCGCCGAGATCCCGGTTGCCGCCCTGCAGGTTCTGCTGCTGGGTAGTCAGACAGGGATTGCCGGCGGGCAGTTCTTCCGGATCGACGCCCGCTGCGATCCGGCCCGTTTCGCGATCGCCGGCCGCATCGAAGGCGCACCGCCGCGTGTCGATGGCGGCGTTGAACGACTGGGACTGGCCGCTGTAGAGCTCCGACATGTTCGGCGCCCGATAGCCCTGGCCCCAGGAACCCCGGAGCAGCAGGCTGTCGAGCGGTCGGAAGGCGGCGGCCACCTTCGGGTTGATGGTCGTTCCGAAGTCGTTGTAGTCGTCGTAGCGGGCCGCCAGGCTGAGATCCAGCATGCTGAACACCGGGATGGAGGTCTCGGCGAACAGCGACTTGACCACCCGGGCGCCCGTGACGTCCTCACCACCGGCCGAACCGGACACCTGACCGGCATTCGCCTGCTCGTCGAAGTTGATCTTGAAGGCCTCGTCCCGGTACTCCATTCCCAGGGCGACCGGCACCGGGCCGGCGTTCATCTGGAAGGCGTCGAACGTGACCTGGGCATCGAAGTTGGCGATACGGTGCTCGCCGTCGAGGATGACGCTGACCGCGCCTGCCTCCTGGGATGCCAGATCCGTTGCGTTCGGGTATTCCCTCGAGACGCCGAAGAGGTCCAGCGCGCCACTGTCGACGAAACCCTGAAGGATGCCGTCGTTGGCATTACCGGAGTTGGCGGCGTTCGAGTTCTGCTGGGCCCACTGCGCGCCGACCTCCCAGTCCATGCCGCCCAGGAAGTCGAGGGTGCCCTGTAGGCCGGCCTGGTAATCCACTGCCGTGTCCTCGACGTGGGCGTCACGGAAGCCGGCCGCCCAGTTCCGATAGAAGACGGTGACGTCGTAGGGCCCGTCGACCGTGCTGTCCGCGGTGCCGTCACCGTCGGTATCGACGGGCAGGTTCTGCGGTCCCGCCGCGTTTCCCGTCTCCAGGTTGATGGCGCCGGGGAGCGTCGGATTGTTCGCGTTGTCCGCCGAAATGACCAGAGCCATCGGCGTACCGGCATAGCGACCAAACTGCTCGTTGCGGTTGAAGCTGCCCCGGGTCCAGAAGGTCGTGGATTCCGTGATGTCGTAGTTGGCGTTGAGGAAGAAGCTCTTCTGGTCGATGGCGCCGTCGTTGGCGGAGACGCCAGCGAAGTTGTAACGGCAGAAATCTCCCGCCAAGACCGACGCCGAGTACTTCGGATCCGCGCCCAGTTCAGACGGGCAGCGCGCGTCGGGGAAGAAACCGCCGCTGAAGAAGGTCGGCCCCAGGTTGGAGTCGGCAGTGCCGTCGCCGTCGGTGTCGTCCTGGAAGGCCCGGGCGGGGTTCCTCGGGTCGTTGGTCGTCAGGCTTGCCAGCCCGGTGCCCGGGAAGCCCGTGGGGGACAGGCCGATCGCCGAGAAACTGCGGTCGGCGTTGAAGATCATCTGCTTTTCCGACCAGTCGAAGCCGAAGGTGATGTTGCCCTTCGCTCCGCTGACGCCGCCGACGATGCTGGCGCTGTTCTCGTCGCCGCCCGACTGGGTTGGGCGACCGATGCCGTAGCTGAGGTGCATGCCCTCGTAGTCCTTGCGCAGGATGATGTTGATCACACCACCGATGGCGTCGGAACCGTAGATGGCCGATGCGCCGTCACGCAGGACTTCGATGCGCTCCACCGCGGCCAGCGGGATCGCGTTCAGGTTGGCCCGGTCACCCGACCAGGTCGGAGCACCGGCAGTCCGGCGGCCGTCGATCAGTACCAGGGTGCGCTGGCTGCCCAGGCCCCGGAGGCTGACCGTGGACGTGGACTGCTGGTTACTGCCCGAACTCTGTACGAACGATCCGAAGCTATTGAAGGAACTCTTGCGGAGCACCTCGGCGACGGAGATCTGGCCGGAGGCGTCGATGTCCTCGCGGGAGATTACCGAAACCGGATTCGGGCCCTCGATGTCGATCCGCTTAATGCGCGAGCCGGTCACGGTGACCTTGTCCTGGACTGCCACGTCATCCTGGGCAAGCGTCGCGGCGGGCGCGCCTGCAAAGGATGCCGCAACACCAGCCGTCAGCGCATAACGTACCGCATCCCTTACAGGATTACGCTCTGTCATGTATTACTCCTCCTATCGGGAGAGGTTGGCGTTGTGGAAATCGACTCGCCCCCATGGGCTCGCCGATGAAAACTCGCTCGGCCGAGGCAAAAAAACCACAGGCGGAAGCAGAGTTGCGGGCATACTAGCAACACTTTCCGGGCATTGGAAGCATTTTGTTGCAAGAAGGTGACATGACCTAGAGGGGTCGCCGAGCGGCATGGATCGCGGAATTCCCGCCCCCCGTACCCTCGGTACCCGTCTCCGATAAAGTGTTTTTCAGCATCTTCGGTATCCTGGTCCCCTGTACGGCACGTCCGCCGACCGTAGCCCGTCCCGTTTTGGCGGATACAGGCCCGCCTGCATCAGGGCGGCCGCGGAGGAATGTTGCAGAAAAACAACGACATCTTGTTGCAAGGAAGCAACAAGATGGCCGATGAACCTTCGTTGCGGTTCAGGACCGTCTTGCGGAGAGAATCCATCCCATCAGCGGCCCGTCA
>Ga0209536_100014337_pt1 | contig 11394 bp, 9 predicted proteins | sample DeeMarSeWOR28_12_FD_187461 | JGI IMG/M metagenome (GOLD analysis project Ga0209536, IMG submission 187461) | Marine sediment microbial communities from White Oak River estuary, North Carolina - WOR-2-8_12 (SPAdes) (version 2) | ecosystem: Environmental > Aquatic > Marine > Intertidal zone >... | reverse complement strand
CGAACCTGGGACCAAGGGATTCACTTTACCCGCTTGTTTCCAAACGGAGCGGACTATCTCATCACCCTCAACCGAATTGTTAGGGGCGGGACGCTCTAGCCTGTTATTAAGAACACTCCAGTTCCCAGGTAGTCTCTGCACCTTCCGACGGTGTACCGTCGGCTAGGCTCAGGATTGCCGGCAGCTACGGCTGCTACGGTTTCCCTGAATTCATCCCGTTCAAATTGTGCCTTTCGGCACAAACGCACCTTTCTGATGAGTCCCCTGCTCTAACCAACTGAGCTACAGGCCCACAATGGGAGCGGAATTCTACCAAAAAAAAGCCGGGCGATGCCCGGCTTTTCTTTAGTCTTCGATCAGGAAGCTCCTGAGCTGATCCGATCGCGTCGGGTGCCGCAGTTTCCTGAGCGCCTTCGCTTCTATCTGGCGAATCCGTTCACGAGTAACGTCGAACTGCTTGCCGACTTCCTCGAGCGTGTGATCGGTGTTCATGTCGATACCGAAACGCATGCGCAGGACTTTCGCCTCCCGCGGCGTCAGGCCGGCCAGCACGCTGTGCGTGGTTTCCCTGAGGCCCTGTGATGTCGCCGAATCGACCGGCGAATGCACGGTCTGGTCCTCGATGAAGTCGCCGAGGTGCGAGTCCTCATCATCACCGATGGGCGTTTCCATCGAGATCGGCTCCTTCGCGATCTTCAGTACCTTGCGCACCTTGTCTTCGGGCATGTCCATGCGCTCGGCCAGTTCGTCGGGCAGCGGCTCGCGGCCCATCTCCTGCAACATCTGCCTCGAGATACGATTGAGCTTGTTGATCGTCTCGATCATGTGAACCGGGATACGGATCGTGCGTGCCTGGTCGGCGATCGAACGCGTGATCGCCTGGCGAATCCACCAGGTTGCATAAGTCGAGAACTTGTAACCGCGACGGTATTCGAATTTGTCCACCGCTTTCATTAAGCCGATATTGCCTTCTTGAATCAAATCCAGGAACTGTAGTCCGCGGTTGGTGTATTTTTTCGCAATTGAGATCACCAAACGCAGGTTGGCTTCAACCATTTCTTTTTTCGCGCGGCGGGCTTTGGCTTCGCCGATAGACATGCGGCGGTTGATATCTTTGATCTCGCTTATGGAGACACCGCTGTCTTGTTCGATGGCGACTAGTTTGTTTTGTGCCCGCTGGATTTCGTCTTTGAACTGCTCTAACACTGGTGAATAGGTTTCGCCGGCATCGATTTGTTTTTGCAGCCACGTCTGATCGGTTTCGTTGTCCGGAAACGTGGTGATAAATGCTTTGCGGGGCATTTTGGCCTTGCCCACGCAAATATCCATGATAACCCGTTCGTGCGAACGCACTTTATCCACTAGGCCCCGCATGTTATTTACCAATTCGTCGGCAACCTTGGGAACCAGTTTGAATTGTTCGAAATTTTCCCGCAGAATTTTGTATAAGTCTTTGGACTTTTTGTCGCGGCCTTTTTTCTCTACATGGATTATGTAGTCTTTGTAGGCTTTGCGGATCCCTTCCATTCTGGCGAGGGCGATTTCCGGATCCGGACCTTCGTCGACGGAAACGCTGCTGCTGTCATCATCGTCGTCATCGTCGCTGTCGTCATCCAGATTTAAGTCGACTTTGCTGTCAGCGGGTTTTTCCGCGACGGGAAGGCCTTGCTCTTCGTCATCATCGTGAAAACCGCTGATCACATCTCCAATACGCAGCTCTTCACTATCGATTTGGTCGAACACTTTCATCAGTTCTACGATAGTGCCGGGATAACGGCCCAATGCGGAGAACACTTGATTGACACCGTCTTCGATGCGTTTAGCGATTTCGATTTCGCCTTCGCGGGTCAATAGTTCCACGGTGCCCATTTCGCGCATATACATACGGACCGGATCGGTGGTTCTGCCAAATTCGCTGTCTACCGTGGCTAGTGCCGCGGCCGCTTCTTCTGCCGCGTCGTCGTCGGCTGCCACACTTTCGGACAGCACCATAGAGTCGGCATCGGGGGCGATTTCATGTACCGCAATGCCCATGTCATTAATCATGCTGATAATGTCTTCGATCTGGGAAGGATCGACAATGTCGTTGGGCAAGTGGTCGTTGACTTCGCGATACGTCAGATAACCTTGCTCTTTTCCTTTAGCGATCAGCAACTTAAGCTGAGACTGTTGTTCTGCATTCATGCTCATAGATAAACATACCAACTCGTTTAAAAAATAGCCGCACAGTATACATCAATATAGCCTGCTTGGCGTAATATTTCCTTAGATTACGATAACCTAGATTAGTTTTTGTGCTTTGCAGCAAGTATTTGCTGGAGTTCCAGTTTTTCGGCTGGGCTTAGGAGACTAAACGGTTTTTGGGTCAATTCGTCGAAACGTTGTTCTAAACGTTGTTTGCGGAGGAATTCCACCGTGTCTAGGAACTCACTATGTAGGCCCTCTTCCAGCAAATTTAAAGGTTTTGCGATCAATTTCGCTAAATACTCCCCCTCTTGTGTGCCGCGGCGGCGCTCTAGTAAACCACCACTGCTTATGTGTGGATTATTTTTAATTTCTTCAAGCAGAGAATAAAACAGTGTTATGCCCGGTAAATTCACACCTTGCAATGACTCACCCTCCACATCTTCGGCCAAGTGAGTCTGCTCCAACAGCATACGAATGGCTTTGGCGACAGGCTTTGCCACAGCAAGTGGCCCGTTCTGCTGGCGTTGGCGTTCGTTTTGGCTTTGTGGCTGAGGTTTTTCACTGCTGTTTGACAGAATAATTGTAGACAATTTTTCACTGTCCATATGCACAATTTCGGCTAATTTTGCCAACAGCATTTGTTGATATACCCCGGCGGGGATTTTCTGGATCAAAGGCTTGGCCCGTTCCACCAAGAGCGCCCGGCTGTCGATGCTGGTAAGGTCCAGATTGGTTGCCAAACCCTGCAATAGAAACTCTGACAGCGGTAACGCCGTTGCAAGCCTGTCATCAAAACCGTTTGCCCCCTCTTTACGCACCACAGTATCCGGGTCCTCACCTTCGGGTAAAAACAAAAATTTGACTTGCCTGCCCTCACTGATCAGTGGCAAGGCTTGAGTTAGCGCCCGCCAGGCGGCCTTCCTCCCCGCCCGATCGCCATCGAAACAAAACACCACTTCAGTTATTACACGAAACAACCGCTGTAAATGTTCCGCTGTGGTCGCCGTACCCAAGGTGGCGACCACATTGTGAATTCCGAATTGCGCCAAGGACACCACATCCATATATCCTTCTACCACGACCAACCGCTCCAACTGGCGGGCATTTTTGCGCGCTTCATATAGACCGTATAACTCCTGGCCTTTGTGAAATAACGCATTTTCCGGGGAATTGAGATATTTGGGGGTATCCTCGCCAATGGTCCGACCGCCAAAGGCAATGACGCGACCGCGACGGTCGCGAATAGGGAACATGATGCGATCGCGAAACCGATCATAAAAACCGCCGCTGTCCTTCTTAATCACCAAACCGGCGTCGTTCAGTGTTTGAGTAGTGATGTTTTGCGCTCCCAGCGCTTTAATCAAGTTATCCCACCCAGGCGGTGCGTAGCCGATGCCAAAGTCACTGGCGATTTGCCCGGTCAAACCGCGGGATTTCAGGTATTCCACACTTTGTGGCGAGTATTTTAATTGCTGGCGGTAATATTTCGCCGCGGCTTCCATCACATCATACAAGTCGTAGCGGATCTTAACCTGCTGGTCGAGACCTTCGCGCGGTACACTAAGCCCCGCCCGGGATGCCAGCTCTTCAATAGCATCAACAAATTCCATACGCTCGTATTCCATCAAGAAAGATACCGCTGAGCCGTGCGCACCACAGCCAAAGCAATGATAGAACTGTTTATCAGGACTGACGGTAAACGAGGGGGTTTTTTCCGTATGAAAAGGGCAGCAGGCGGTATATTCGCGGCCCGCTTTCTTTAAAGGCACACGGCTTTCGATGACTTCGACGATATCCGTACGCGCCAAAAGATCATCGATGAACTGCTGAGGTATTCGCCCTGCCATAGCGCTAATGATATGTCTTGAGTGAGGGATGCGCTAGCGGTGCTGAACACCACTGAATACAAGCCAGGACTTTAATAACGGAATGGCGAGAAAATAGCGATGGGCTAGCTTAATAAGGATTTTACTTTTTGACTGACCTGGGCCATGTCGGCGCGACCCTGTACTTTAGGGCGCAGCTCATTCATGAGCTTGCCCATGTCTTTCATGGATTGGGCGCCGCTGGCAGCGATGGCTTCTTTGATAAGTTGTTCCAATTCGGCGTCGCCGAGCGCCTCGGGCATGTATTGTTGCACTACACCCACTTCGAATTGCTCTTTTTGCGCCAAATCGTCGCGGCCTGCCGCTTGGTATTGACTGATGGAGTCGCGCCGTTGTTTGAGCATTTTATCCAATACCGCCAAAACGGCCGTATCATCCAAGGCGACGCGGGTATCAACTTCCTGCTGTTTGATAGCCGCTAATATCAACCGGATCACGCCAAGACGCTCTTTGTCTTTGGCGCGCATGGCTGCTTTCATATCATCATTGATTTTGGTTTTTAAATCGCTGGACATGGCTACTAAAGAACGAGGAAGGAGTCGCAGGATAGCGGATTAGTACAAACGCTGTCTTCTATTGATCTCGCGAGATACTTTTTTCAACTGGCGTTTAACCGCGGCGGCCAATTTGCGTTTGCGCACTTGGGTGGGCTTTTCATAAAACTCACGGCGGCGTACTTCGGTTAAAACTCCGGCTTTCTCGCAAGAGCGCTTGAAACGGCGTAAGGCGATATCAAAAGGTTCGCCTTCTCTGACTTTCACGTTTGGCATAGGGTGTGTTTTCCTCGCTATCCTATCTAAAGTAAACAAAGCTGTTGTTAATAAAATGGGTTGAAATGTTACACTTACGGCTCATATCACACTTAGAATGTATGGGCCGGAAATCGAGAGCGCCATATTGTAGTAGCAACGCATGCAGATTGCAAAAATAACTCCATTTACATCTGAAAGCCCCGAACCATGCGCGTTTTAGGCATAGAAACCTCCTGCGACGAAACCGGGATTGCGGTTTTCGACTCCGAACAAGGCCTTTTGGCCCACGCCTTACACAGCCAAGTGGATATCCACGTGGAATACGGCGGTGTGGTGCCGGAATTGGCCTCCCGTGACCATGTGCGTAAAACCTTACCGCTCATTCAGCAAGTGCTTGCATCGGCCAATACGGCAAAAACTGAAATTGACGCCGTCGCCTACACGGCCGGACCCGGTTTGATCGGCGCGTTGCTCGTGGGCGCCGCCGTGGGCCGCAGCCTGGCCTGGACCTGGAAAATACCGGCAATCGCCGTGCACCATATGGAGGGGCATTTGTTGTCACCCATGTTGGAAGCCAACCCACCCCGATTTCCTTTTGTGGCCTTACTGGTCTCCGGGGGGCATACCCTACTCATCGAGGTGCAAGGGATAGGACAATACCGCTTGTTGGGTGAAAGCGTTGACGATGCCGTCGGCGAAGCATTTGATAAAACCGCCAAATTATTAGGACTGGGTTACCCCGGTGGACCTGCGCTGGCCAAACTGGCCGAAGCAGGTGATGCGCAGCGTTTTTCCTTTCCCCGACCGATGACACAAAAACCAGGGCTAGATTTTAGTTTCAGCGGCCTGAAAACGTACGCCTTAAACACCTTACACCAAAACGACGACAGCGAACAAACCAAAGCTGACATCGCCTATGCCTTTCAAGAGGCGGTGGCCGATACGCTAGTGATCAAATGCCGCCGCGCCTTACAAGAGACGCAACTCAACCGCTTAGTGGTTGCCGGAGGTGTCAGCGCCAACCGCCGGTTACGGGAAAAGCTTGGTCAGTTTATGCACTCCATAAGAGGCGAAGTGTATTATCCGCGCCACGAATTTTGCACAGACAACGGCGCCATGATTGCGTACGCAGGTTATTTGCGGCTGAGCGCCGGTCAACTAGAACCTGCGGTGATTAACGCGCGGGCCCGCTGGGGGTTGAAAGAACTGGCACCGGTTTGAATGACCGCGGGCTAGCCTAAGCGCCGGCTTACGGAATCGTCGTTAAAAGAATCTTCACATAAAAAACCAGGGCAAAGAAAAAGGGGGCGTTTGCCCCCTTTTCATCAACATAATGTCAATCCAGCGTTTATTTAGCCATTTCTTTAGCGGCTTTTAGCGGAAGGATTTTTACAACATTACGCGCTGGCTTAGCTTTGAATACGGTCTCTTCGCCAGTGAAAGGATTAATACCTTTACGTGCTTTGGTGGCAGGTTTGCGGACAACTTTCATTTTCAACAAACCTGGCAAGGTGAATTGACCAGCCGCATTGCGTTTGATGTGGCCTTCGATGATACCGGTGAGGCTATCAAACACTGCAGTGACTTGCTTTTTAGTCAATTCGGTTTCTTCTGCAATAGAAGCGATCAATTGAGACTTGGTGTAAGCATCTTTGATTGATTTTGCTTTTTTTGCTGGTGCTGCTGCTGCTTTCTTCGCAGCTTTTTTCTTTGCTGCCATTTATTATCCTCCATTGTTAAGGTAATAGTTAAACGTGCCTGTATAAAATAGCTCAAAAACATTATAAGTGAAATACTTTTGTGCCTATTTTTACAGTATTTTTTCAGTTTTTGTTTACCTGGGCGGCAGATTCACTGAAAATATAGGCTTTTCGCCCCCCCTTGGGGGCGAATTACTATAAATATCGCCTTATACTATTTGTGCATCACCACCGATTTAGCCAAAAATTCAACATAGCGAACCGACAGTATCATGCCTAAAATCATCGACTCGAAGATTATCGCCAAAACCAAAGTATTTTCCATTGAGCAAATACAGCTGCGCTTTGCCAACGGCACGCAAGTGGAATACGAACGTTTATTGGGCTCACCCCGGGGCGCGGTGCTAGTCGTGCCATTGTTAGACGACAATACCGTATTGCTGATTCGAGAATATGCCGCGGGTGTACAACGCTATGAATTGGCGCTACCTAAGGGGGCCGTGGACAGTGATGAGAACTTATTACAAGCGGCCAATCGCGAACTGATGGAAGAAGTCGGCTATGGAGCACGAGACTTGCGACAAATAAAGAGTGTTACCGTATCCCCCGGATACCTAAACCACGTGACCCATGTAGTGCTTGCCCGGGACCTATACGAACAACGCTTGCCCGGTGATGAGCCGGAACCCATTGAAGTGGTGCCCTGGAAATTGCACGAACTGGATAAGCTGTTGGGCCATGAAGAATGCACAGAAGCGCGCAGCATTGCCGCTTTGTTTATGGTAAGGTACCACTTTTTACAACGCTAACTATATTAACATTACCGACTCACGCAGACCCTCATGAAAATCAATCCGGACCGATGGCTGGATGCCGTCATCGATATCGCGCGCGACGCGGGGAAAAAGATATTGGAGGTGTATAGCACCGACTTCGACGTGGCTCAGAAACACGACAACACCCCATTGACCGAAGCCGATATGGCCGCCCATAAAACCATTGTAAATGGATTGCGCGGGTTAGATTGCGACTATCCTATCCTCTCAGAAGAATCCTCGCACATCAGTTTCAGCGAACGCTCACAATGGACTACGTATTGGCTAGTGGATCCGCTGGATGGCACCCGAGAGTTCATCAAGAAAAACGGCGAATTCACCGTCAATATTGCGCTCATTCACGAGCACAAGCCTATTCTCGGCGTGATTTATGTGCCGGTGAGCGGCGACAGTTATTTCGCAGCGAAAACCTTCGGGGCGTATAAACAACTGCGCGATCAAGAGGCCGTTGCCATTCATACCCGCAACAAACCCCGCAATATGACCATAGTGGCCGGTAGCCGCTCGCATCGTGGCGATTCATTGAATGAGTTTCTGACTAAAATCGGCAAGTACGACATCGTCAGCATGGGCAGTTCGTTGAAATCGTGTTTGGTGGCTGAAGGCAAAGCCGATATTTATCCGCGCCTGGGTCCCACTTCCGAGTGGGATACAGCGGCGGCGCAATGCGTGGTTGAAGAAGCCGGTGGCAAGATCGTGGATCTGGAAATGCAACCCATGCGTTACAACACGAAACGCTCGTTATTGAATCCGTATTTCTTGGTAATCGGAGATCCGCAGTTTGAATGGGCGCAGTATTTCTAATGAGGCATGGCTTACTCACGCGACGCACTTAGGCGCAGCGTTCCGTTTTGATCCTTGATTTCGATACGCCCAAAGGGAGCAACGGGAATTTTCAGCAGCATGCAGGGGCTGGTCAGCACCTGAGTGACCATCATGCCTTTTTTGGGCTCGCGCCACTGCACGGACACTTTTAATACATCCCCCTCCAACAGCGCTGGCTGGTTAGCAACATCCACCACGTAACCGCCGGTATTTTTTTGCCCCATGGCCACCAAAATCACGCCATGTTGAGAAAAATCCACCGCGGGCGGCTGTTGCGCGTCGCCACCCAGATAAGACTTGTTTAGTTCCTGAAACAGAGTTCGATAAGCGTCCGCCGAATCTATCCAGCGCGTTTGCGCTTGTTGCAGGTTGCATTGTTGCTGGCGAAACAACACCTCAACAGCAATCGAAGTGGCACCTGCGGAAGACAAGGTAGACTCATCCGATGGCGGTTTCTTTCCCATGGCTGTGGCTGCCGATAAGCTGAAAGCGGCGGCAAACACCGCCGCGGTCCATAATACGTATTTTTTCTTCATGTTGCGTTTTATCCATAGCGTTTAAGGATATTCAGGTGAGGGTGTTTTGTGCAGCACTGGGGCTTGCGGGCGGTTTCTGTAGTACGAGTTATAGCCGGTGCTGAAATCCAGTCCCCGGATACTATTGCCACCCACCGAGATTTCCACATGACGGCCTAAATAGGGATAGTCACCTTTGGCATCGGGAATGTCGCTGAGCAAATCATTACTGTTCAAATCCGAACCGGCGCTGATCACATAAAGGCCCGGTGGCACGTTGTTAAACCGATAAAAATATTTGCCATCGGATAGTGGTACCTGATCGCCTCGAAAAGCTTTGGGTTGCGCGCTTTCGAACGCGCCCACGTCATACAACAATACATAGTGATATCCCGCATCGGCAACAAAGCGCTGCGTGTACACCATCACCGGCAATTCCAGCGTGCCCGTGGTTGCATTATTCTGGGCATCGGTTGCTTGATAAGTGACCGCTAGAATAGCCCCAACAGAGGGCTGCACAGGTAACAAGTTGCGGTTGACTTGAGCCGTATACGCACCCAAGCCTGTGGCTGCATCCACATTGTTTTCGGTTATTGTCAGCCAAGGTGGCAAATTAGCCGGTAAAGACACCGTCAACACACCACCGCCCCCATTGGTAAGATTGAGCTGCAGCTCGTTAACATCGTTTTCGAAATGCAAGCTAAGGGGCACCGCTGTAAGCAGAGGATCCAGTTCTTGAAGATCCAAAAGCGCAGCCGGCAGCGCCTTGCTGGCATCAATCAAACCATAACCGTAGTTGTTGTCGCGTCCGGGATCTCCCAAATCTTCCGTCAGTTCGCCGTTGGCTAATAAACTGTCGAAAAATTGCGGCGTCAATTCTTTACCGTTGGTCATGGCGACCGACTTCATTAACGCCGCCACCCCGGACACATGTGGTGCCGCCATGGAAGTGCCCCGCAAATAAGTGTAATTGTACACCAGCGAGCCGGTGCGATTTTCGGCCCAAGTGCTGTAGATACCATTGAAAGATGTGCCGCCGGGCGCCGCGACGTCGATGCTCGCACCGATGTTGGAATAATCGGTAATGACCTTATTGGTATCCACGGCGCTGACCGACACCACCCCCTCCAAGGAAGAGGGATAGCTCAAACCACAGGAACCCTCATTGCCGGCAGCGGCGACAATAATCACGCCCTGCTCCCGCGCTTGCCGGTAAGCATCCGGCGCCATAGTCGATCCGGTAGGTCCACCCAGACTTAGGTTAATGATATCGGCGACTTCGCCGGCCGCCACCCGAGCCGCGGTTTGCGCCGCGGTTTCCGCATCATTGGGCAAGCCCGCGGCATACAATACGGCCTGCTCGATGTCGTAGTCCGTTCCACCCATCTCTCCCAACACTCGCAAGGGCATGATGCGCACATTCCAGTCGACACCGGCCACGCCCGTGTTGTTATTGGTGCGCGCCGCGATAATACCGGTCACATGGGTGCCATGAAAATCGCCGGTTGTGCCCGGATCGGTGGGATCGTTATCAAGACGGTCGCCGTCGGCGGCATTTTCCAAATCACGGATAAAATCAAAACCGGCCACCAGGCGGTCGGCATCGATGTCGGGATGGTCGGCTAAAATACCCGAGTCTATGACCGCGACGGTCACCTCTGCACTGCCAGTGCCGGCCGGAATATCCCACGCTTGCGGCAAGTTAATCAACGGCAAGTTCCATTGCAAATTGTAACTGGTATCGTTGGGCTCCAAGGCGGCGCGGCGAATATAGTTGGGTTTGGCGTATTCCACATCGCCCCGTGCCCGCAATGCTTTGACCGCTTGCAAGGTATCGAATTTTAACTGGGTGATGCTGTCGGTGGATATCCGCGTAGCGCGCACACTGAGCGCGGCCAGGGCTTGCTGGCGTTGGGCGCCTTCGCCCAAACTCATTAACATGCTACGGCCCGGCGCACCGGCTTTACTTAACAAGCCCACTGAGGCAGCACTGGAATAGCCTGTTAAACGAGCCGGTGAGCGCGGGGAAGCCTCTTTGAATTTGACGATGACTTCGCCCGGCACGAACTGGTCATCGATATTCAAGTCACCGTTGTTTGACGCCGCCGTCAAGGAAGCTTGACACACGGCCAAGCCGGCATCTAACAAATAATCCGAAGCACCAGTGACGGCTTGTACTTGTAAATAGTATTGGTCCGTGGCGGGCGCCTCAAGAGTTTTTTCGCTGGGGTCTATGGTACTACCGACCGCTGTGGTGATGGTATTGCCGTTGCTATCCAACAAATGCAAATCTATATCATTTGTTGTGTCACCAATATCTTTATTATTATTAAAATTGACACCGTCCGGGTCCCCTATGATCAACGTCACCGTTTGCCCCTCCAACAACGTCAACGAATAATAGTCGTTGACATCCCCTTGAGTACTGTTGGCCAGCCGCCCCACACCGACTTTGTCGGGCAAGGCGACAAAGCCACCTACAGTCACTGGATTGGGTAAGACTTGTGCTTCGCTCAGGGAATCGTTGCTGGCGTAAGGCGCATTAGGATCATTGACATCGGAATCCGTGGCATTACCGGCGTCGGCGGTGATAGTGCCACTCAAACTGACCGAGTCGTTGCGATTGGGAAAACAGCTGGCGATGCTAATACCTAGCATTACCATGCCACTGAAACGGAGAATCTTGTTCATTG
>Ga0209536_100014336_pt1 | contig 11394 bp, 9 predicted proteins | sample DeeMarSeWOR28_12_FD_187461 | JGI IMG/M metagenome (GOLD analysis project Ga0209536, IMG submission 187461) | Marine sediment microbial communities from White Oak River estuary, North Carolina - WOR-2-8_12 (SPAdes) (version 2) | ecosystem: Environmental > Aquatic > Marine > Intertidal zone >... | reverse complement strand
TGGTGGCTGCGACAATAGAACGTCTGGGGGGTCACCTCGTCTACTCGTTCGACCTCAGGTACGCCGGTCACGACGGGACCGAGCAGGTACAGATTGATGCGATTAGTGGAGATGTCGTGTGCGTTGCCTACTGCGTGAAGCTGGATGCAGCTGGTGACATCGTGATGACAGCCAGTCCTGAGCTCGTCGCCATGGCGAGAATCGGCTTTGTCGCAGCACGTGACAGTGCCCTGGCTCAGGTCGAGGATGGTCATGTTGTGTGCAGCAGGCTCCGGGTGGAGGGATCGAGGCAGGTGTACGTGTTCGACATCGAAATCGGCAAAGATGCAACGGTCGAGCGAGTCTTGATTGACGCGTATTCAGGTGCGGTGATTGGCCCCGCTGAAAAGGAGCGGGAAAGATGAAAGCACGCTTGCGAGATGGGACGCCGGTGTTGATCCGTCCCATCGTATCTACAGACAAAGCACTGCTGGTCGAGGGATTATCGCGGCTGTCTGCAGAATCGGTGTACCGGCGCTTCCTGACATTCAAAGCGCGGCTCAACGAGAGACAGTTGCAGTACTTCACTGACATCGACTACAACGACCACATGGCGTGGATAGCGGTGGACCCAACGGAAGGGGCCCACTCTTGTCTCGGGGTCGCCAGGTACATCCGGCTGAGGGACGATCCCACCAAGGCTGAAGTGGCAGTAGCCGTGGTTGATTCGCATCAGGGACGCGGACTCGGAACGCTGCTACTCAGCCGGCTGTGGCGGTCTGCTTTGGCAGCAGGTATCGAGGTGTTCGTTGCATACCTTCTGGGCGAGAATGGCCGATTGTTGAGAGTGCTCGGGGAGTTGAACGCAGACGTGTGGCCTGAGGGCGGGGGAGTGTTTCGAGCGGAGCTGTCGCTTCCGAAACGACTCGACTGCTTTCCCGAATCAGAAGCTGGTCAATCGTTCAAGCGTGCCGCGGCGCAATTGGCCCAGTCGCTGGGGAGTGAAGACGCAGCAGCCTGACAGGTGGCGATCAAGCTGACGACACGAGATCCGCCAGAGGATGCGAGGGTCACGAGCATCATGATGCATGGCCATGAGGTGCCCTTGTGGACGGACCGCGGTCATTAGTCAACAAGAGTCTAGCCACACGCTAGGTGGCGCGTCGCGCTGCAGCTTGATTTCCTCGCCAGTTCCGGCTGTAGCGTGCACATTTCTGGCCGGTTGCGGAACGGATAGAACTCGGCGGCAGCCACGTGACTCACACATACCTCACACCCTGTCTGCAGAGTATTCCGGGTGCTCGCTGACCTGAGGAGTCTGTGGGACCGCATCATACCGCTGCGGTTCGACTGGCTGCAGGTGGAGGTCTCGGCACGCTGCAATGCCGCCTGTGGTCATTGCGCCTTGAGCTGCTACAAGGAGACATGGCAGGAAGGTGTAATGGATTTGGACACCTTTGTACGGCTGGAGCCATACTTTTCGCGTGCTGACATGGTGTTCTTACAAGGTTGGGGTGAGCCGTTGCTACACCCGCATTTCTGGGATCTCGTGCGCAGGGTCAGATCCGCGGGCACGAGGGTTGGGTTCACGACCAACGGCACTCTATTGACCGATCAGAATCTGGAGCGGCTACTGGAGGCCGAAGTCGACGTGATCGCAGTGAGCCTGGCAGGTGCTCGAGCGGCTACGCACGAGTGGTTCCGCCGTGGTTGCGGGTTCGCGCGGATCAGTGCGGGCCTCGAGGCACTGAGATTCAGGAAACAAGCTCTGGGACAAGGCCATCCTTCGGTGCACGTCGCTTTCATGCTGTTGCGTTCGAACTGGCACGAACTGGACGAACTCATCACCCGTGCGGCAGGGTGGGGTGTGAATCAGGTGGTGGTCAGTAATCTCAGTCTGATAGCTGCGGAACCTCTTGAAGACGAATCCCTGCTGCTCGACGTGGATCTGTGGCCCCGGGTTCAGGCGAGCCTTGAGAAGGTTAGGGATAAAGCGGCTGCGCATGGGATCGAAGTCAACTACTATGTGCCGGACCTGAGTGCGCCTCAGCCTGTTTGCACCGAGAACGTATTGCGGTCGTGTTTTGTATCCCATACAGGGGATGTCTCACCTTGTGTGATGACCAACTTCAGTGTCCAACCGAGTTCGCCGTTGGAACACAGATTTCGTAGTCGTTCGTGCGCTCTGACCAACTGCGTTTTCGGCAACGTCCACCGGCAATCGCTAGCTGACATATGGCACGATACCGCAGCGCGAGGGTTTCGAGCCGCCTTTGAGAAGCGCTTGCAGATGGACAATCCCGGTACGCAATATCTGCCCAGCCCCTGTTCCCACTGCTACAAGCTGTTTGAATGTCTGAGCGCGCGCGGGGCTTGAGTCCACGACACCGAGAGCATGACGGTGGCACCGCAGAGCTTCAGCGGCACATGATAGGGCTGTCTGAACCACCCTTTCAAACCTCAGATCGTTCCGCATAGCTTGAGATGACCTCAGCGGCAAGTACGTACTGCGCTGTGGCAATTCCGGATATTCGCGGTAATCACTTCGACCTAGCTTAGCAGAGCGGCAGGTGTGGGAGGTCAACTGGTAATCCCGGCCGTCCTGCCCATGGATCCGGGTCGCCATCCGGGCGCGCAGGCCCTGGTTTCGGCATGGCAAAGCTTGCATCCGGAGGGTGATGCGCGGTCGCAGAGGAGGTGGAGTGACGGACTTCTCAGAAGGCCAGATCACGCGGGCGATCATCACAGCCTATCATGAAAAGCTCTGGGGCCAGGTTGTCGGTGATGTCGTGGTAGTTGGGGCCGGGCCCTCGGGTCTGGTGGCCGCCACGGATCTCGCTCGGCGGGGGCTCAAGGTCACCGTGCTCGAGAAGCGGCTGTCACCGGGAGGTGGTATCTGGGGTGGAGCCATGGCGATGAACGAGGTGGTGGTCCAGGACGCAGCTCTACCCCTCCTGGCGGAATTCTCCGTCAGCTTCAGATCCGTGAAGGGTGGGCTGCACGTCATCAACGCTGTGGAGCTGGCCTCCGCGCTCTCTCTCAAGGCCGTGCAGACAGGAGCAGTGATACTCAACCTGACTGTGGCCGAGGACGTGTGTGTGCACCGGGGTCGGGTCACTGGTGTCGTGGCCAACCGAACCAACCTAGCTGAGGCATTGCCGGTCGATCCCGTCAGCTTTGAGGCCAAGGCAGTCCTCGACGCGACGGGACATGACGCAGCGCTCGTTCAGATGTTGCAGCGACGCGGACTTCTCAAGGGTCTGACCGAAATGCAGGGTGAAGGCCCCATGGATGCTGCGGGGGGTGAGTCCTTCGTGGTCGATAAGGTTACCGAGGTTTACCCAGGGCTGTGGGTTTCCGGGATGGCTGTCGTTGCCACTCTGGGCGGCCCTCGCATGGGTCCGATCTTCGGCGGGATGCTACTGTCTGGGAAGCGAGCGGCTGACCTGATCAGCGACACGCTGAGTGGCGAGTGAGCAAGGAGCAGGGTCCGGAGTTGTTCTCCCGGTCAGGAGAAGGGCTGCAGGTGCACTGAGACACAGCTAGAAAGGAGCCGAGCCATGGGAAAGGCCCTGCTCATCATAGACGTCTTGAACGAGTTCGTGTATGGAGCTATCAGCGGCGAGCACCCGGAAGGTATCGTAGCCAACCTTGTGCGACTTATCCGCGTAGCGCAGCAGAACGCTGTACCGGTCGTCTTCTGTAAGGACGAACACTTACCAGTGGATCGTGAGCTCACCGTTTGGGGCGAGCACGCCATGAAGGGGACTCAGGGAAGCGAGATAATCGAAGCAGTCGCGCCGAAGGAGGGTGACTTCGTCGTCCCCAAGCGCACGTACAGCGGGTTCTTTGACACGGGACTCAACTCCCTACTGAGAGACCTCGACGCGAAGACGCTCTATGTGACAGGGCTCTACGCAGACCCTTGCGTCAGACATACCGTGGCAGACGCATACTTCGAGCGCTACGACGTCGTGATTGTGAGAGACGCGGTAGCGACACTCAACCCGGGATCGCACACCCAGGAGCTTGATTACATGCAGCGGATGTATGGAGCACGGCTCGCGACGACAGATGATGTCGTGAGCGAGTTCTGAGTTGCATCCGTGGAGGACCTCAATACGCAGGTCCAAGGTGGTACTGGGACTTTGCAGGGATTACTTCAGAGTAGGGGGAGTCCTTTCTTGGGCGGCACAATGGGCTCAGAAGAGCAGGAAGACACGGCCTTTGCGGAGCCGTCGTTGGAGCGCTTCGAGGCGGTTATTCACAGCATCTCGGACGGGGTTTTGACGGTGGATAGGAGATGGCGCATCACGTGTTTCAACCGGGCTGCGGAAAAGATCACCGGCTATCAGCGCTCGGAGGTCATGGCCCGCCCCTGCTACGAGGTGCTCCGTTCCGACCTCTGCCGGGACGTGTGTCCGATTCGCTACACCGTGGAGACCGGGCGACCCGTGACGGGCCTCGTCGTATACATAACTGACAAAGACGACAACAGAGTGCCCGTCAGCGTGTCCACGGCCATTTACCGCAACAAGTTGGGTGACCTGATCGGAGGTGTGGAGACATTCCGCGACCTGCGTGAAATCGAAGATCTCAGAAGGCAGGTAGAAAAACGCCACACCTCACAGGGTATCATTACCAAGGACTCTACGATGAGGCAGCTCCTCGACATGCTGCCCAGCGTCGCGGAGAGCGGAAGTACCGTCCTGCTCACAGGTGAGAGCGGTACTGGCAAGGAGTTAGTCGCCCACGCCATCCACAGGTTGAGCGGACGCGGGGAGGGTCCGTTCATCGCAATCAACTGCGCGTCCTTTCCCGAAACCCTGGTGGACTCGGAGCTATTTGGGTACGAGCGGGGCGCGTTCACTGGGGCGGACCGGTCTAAGCCGGGTCGTTTCGCCCGAGCCGAGAACGGCACTCTGTTCCTTGACGAGGTGAGTGACCTGCCGCCCCCCACGCAGGCCAAGCTTCTGCGAGTACTACAGGAGAGGTCCTACGAACCGTTGGGTGGGGTCCGGCCTCTCAACACCAACGCGCGGGTCGTCGCCGCGGCCAACCGAGACCTTGCTTCCATGGTGGCCCAGGGCGCTTTCAGGGAGGACCTCTACTACCGCATTCGTGTGATCGAACTCAAGCTGCCTCCACTGCGGGAGCGGCCCGAGGATATGCTGCCGCTCGTTCGGCACTTCATTGAGCGGCTGGTCCTTCTCCACCAGAAACGGATCGAAGGACTGACGTCCGAGGCGTTGCGCATTTTGATGCGCTTCGACTTCCCTGGCAACGTCCGAGAGCTAGAGAACGTCATCGAGCACGGCTTCGCGCTCAGCAACGGCCCGCTCATCGGCGTCGAGCACCTACCCGCCTGGGTGACTGGGAAGCTCTCAGACGAGGTCTCTCCGGGCCGGAGCCTGGAGGATTGTGAGCGAAAGGTGATCCTTTCCACCCTCGAGAGAAACGGCTGGAACAGGCTCGCGGCTGCAAGACAACTCGGTATTCACAAATCGACCCTCTTCAGAAAGATGCACCGCCTGGGCATCCAGCTACCTGACACCGACGGTAGATCATCTCCCGACCTCAGCGACGGGAGTGAGTAACGGCAACCGTAGAGGTGCAAGATCGCCACCCCGGTGGACTGGAGGGTTGCGATTATGCGACCCCAATACGGCATCCAGACGTCGGTGCAAACGGTCTAAATCATTGATCTGCAAAGTGTTGTAGTCGCCTACTTTCCTGTTCGTTGTCTGGTACACCTCATGCCTTTCTACAACGTGAGCGAGAAGGTGAGTGAGAAGGCGAGCAAAGGAGGTACGCCATGTTTAGCGAGGACACATCGAGGTCTACCGAAAACGCCCCAGAAGCCGAGCCTCTCTACTTCGAACCCCACCCACCCGGTCGTCCACTGACGATAGTCCAGGACGCCGATGGGAACCGTTGGCTGTGTGACAAAGAAGTGGATCCAACCGGCGACCTGAGGGAGCAGGGCTGCTGGAGGTGCGACGAGGTCGCCTTCCCCATGGGCGGCAGGTGATCGGTCATCCACCCTCGGGTGAGGTGGCTTCACGTCGGATTTGGTCAAGGACGGGTTTCCCGCTGCGGGGCCCGTCCGATCTCCTCGGGGGCAACCATCTTGGCGCATCGTCGTGTCGAACAGGATCAGGACCATCTGCTGGGTCAACGCAGGGCCTTGGCGTTCCTGTCGGAGCTGAGGAGCGTCGCAGGTGAGCTAATACTTGGGGTATCTCGAAAGTACGGTACCACGCAACTTCGCTAGACGCCGCTTCCACAGCGAAGCGGAGTGCAGAAGCTGAAGGAGAACGATCCCATGAACGAGACGGAATTGGAGCAACTCGAGTCCAACACGGTGGTGGATGCCAGGGGAACTGCATGTCCCGGACCGCTGCTGGAAGCGAAGCGCGCCATGGCCAAGGTGCCCAAGAATGGAGGGATTCTGGAGGTGCTCTCGTCGGACGAGGGCACCAACGAGGACATCCCGCTCTGGGCCAAGAAGGTTCAGCACGAATACCTCGGCAACATCGCTGAGGCGGGCTACTGGCGGCTCTTCGTGCGCCGCGGCAAGCGGTGATCACGGTGGGAGTCGAAAGATCAGATTCTCCACGAATCCTAGCGTTTTCTACCAACGGGATCTCGGATCCTGGGATTGACCTGGCTGGAAGCGCTCACATGGACTACCCGACATCTGTGCTGGTCCTTCCTGTCCCGTGCTCCAGTGGTATCAAACCGAGTTGGGTTCTATACGCGCTCGAAGCCGGTTTCGACGGGATCTTCGTCGCGGCGGACGGAACAGACTGCGCCTACGTGCAGGATTGTACCGATCGAACCGGCAGGGTGGTGGCTCGAGCGCAGGAACTGATCGAGGAGAACGGATACGATCCCAGACGATTGAAAATGGCCGCCATCTGCTCCGTCTGTGCCGAGTCGTTCGTGTCGCACGTCGAGAAGTTTCAGGCTCAATTGACTGAGATCAGTACCCCATGAGAAGGCAATCCAATGGACTTTGACCACCTAATCGTCGGGGGCGGTATCGCCGGAATGGAAGCGGCCCTGACCCTGGGTGATATCGGGCACAAGGTACTCCTCATAGAGAAGGAAGCGAGCATCGGCGGGAAGATGGTCCTGCTGAGCAAGGTCTTTCCAACACTCGACTGCGCGAGCTGTATCTCGACACCGAAGATGGCCGCGACTTCGCACCATCCGAACGTCACCGTGCTCACCAACAGCGAGGTCGAGGAGATCGAGAAGGGTCAAGACGGGATCTTCAGGGTGAGGTACCGCCGCAATCCGACGTTCGTAGACCCCGCAGCTTGCACGGGGTGCGGCGAATGTGAGGTCGCCTGCACCGTGGCGATACCCGATGAGTTCAACTTCGGAATGGTCGCCCGCCGGGCTGCCCACATCCCTTTTCCACAGGCGGTACCCAAGAAGGCGAAGATGGACCTTCGGGGATCGTCGCCATGTTCGGCCAGCTGCCCTGCGGGGGTAAAGGCGCACGGTTACGTCTCTCTGGTGCGAAGTGGCAAGTACGAGGAGGCATTCAATCTTCACATGGAAGACGCGCCGCTGCCCGGAACTCTAGCCAGGTGTTGCTATGCCCCGTGCGAGGACGCGTGTACGCGGGGTGAGCTGGAGGGCACCGTTTCGATCCGCGGGATCAAGCGTTTCATGACTGACCGCTACTACTCCCAACACCCCCAGCCAGAGTACGGGCCCCCGGATACCAAGTTGGACGGCAAAGTGGCTATCGTAGGGTCCGGCCCTGCCGGGCTGTCCGCTGCCTACCAACTGGCTAGGAAGGGGTACCGGGTCACTATTTTTGAGGCCGCGCCAGAGGCCGGGGGCATGCTGCGCTATGGCATCCCCTCATACCGCCTGCCCAAGGACGTAGTCGATCGCGACCTCCTGAACATCACGGCACTCGGGGTGGACCTGCGTACGGAAACCCCGATTCGCTCGATTCTGTCCCTCAAGGACCAGGGGTTCGACTCCGTCTTCCTGGCTGTTGGCACGCAGAAGACCTGGGAACTAGGCGTTCCTGGTGAGGACCTCGACGGAGTCATCGACTGTATGGGCTTCCTCAAGCGGGCCAACATGGGCGAGTCGTATGACTTGCGCGGCAAGACCGTAGTGGTCATCGGAGGAGGCAACTCCGCAATCGACCCAGCTCGGATGGCGCTGCGCATGGGCGCGCGGGTGCTGATCCTGTACCGCCGCAGCCGGGCCGAGATGCCGGCCCACGATTGGGAGGTGCAGGCGGCCCTGGATGAGGGAGTCGAACTGGTGACGCTCAAGACGCCCAAGCGATTCCTCGGTGCGGACGGTCGCCTGCAGGCGATCGAGACCCTTTCGATGAAGCTGGGTGAGCCCGACGACAGCGGGCGGCGGCGTCCGATTCCGGTGGAAGGTTCCGAGTCGCTCATGCCCGTGGATCTCGTCGTTCTCTCCATCGGCCTCCGGCCCAACACCGCGTCGTTCAGCCGCGAAATCGAGGAGAACCGAAACGAGACCGTCAAGGTAGATCCTGAGACGCTCCAGACATCGATCCCCTGGGTCTTTGCGGGCGGAGACGACGTCACTGGGCCGGCGATGATCGTCGACGCCATCGGTCACGGCAAGCGGGCGGCGTTCTACATCGATCGCTACCTGCGGGGCGATCCTCTCGACGCGGTCACCTTCGACGCCAGGCTTCCAATGGTGGAAAAGGACGTCGTGATCGGCCGCGGGCTAGTATCGAGACGGGAGCCGGTCCCGGTCCATGAGATTCCCATGGCGGAACGAGTCACGAGCTTCGCGGAAGTGGAATCCTGCATGACCGAAAAAGAAGCCCGCTTCAGCGCCAACCGCTGCCTCGATTGCGCCGGCTGCTCGGAGTGCTATGAGTGCATCAAAGCTTGTCCGGCCGATGCGATTCACTTCGACCTGCGCGCCGAGGAGCAAGCCGCGGAGGTCAAGTCTGTTATTGTGGCCACCGGCTTCAAGCTGTTCGATCCGCACCGCAAGCCGCAGTACGGCTACGGTCGCTACCCTAACGTCATCACAGCGATGCAAATGGACCGTCTGGTCGCTCCCACAAAGCCTTTCAATGGCGTACTCCGGCCTTCCGACGGCAAGCAACCCGACAACGTGGCGTTCGTGCTTTGCACTGGCTCGAGGGACTGCAGCGTCGGCAATCCTCTGTGCTCCCGAGTGTGTTGTATGTACTCGATCAAGCAGGCACAGCTCATCATGGGCGCGTTGCCGCTAGCCGACGTCACGATCTATTTCATTGACATTCGGGCTTTCGGTAAGGGATACGACGAGTTCTTTGAGCAGGCCAAGGGTATGGGTGTCGCGTTCGTCAAGGGCAAGGTGGCCAAGATCGAGGAGACCGAAGACGGCAACCTGACCCTTTTCTACGAAGACATCGAGGGAGGGGGAGGAGTTCAGCAGGCGGAGCACGATCTCGTGGTTCTCTCGGTGGGGTTGATGCCGAACCCTGACGCCCTGGGGCTCTTCAAGAACGGCGATCTCGCGGCTGATCCCTACGCATGGGTCGAGGAGATCGACGAGAACCTCTCTCCAGGCCGGACGAGCATCGACGGCGTTTTCGCGGCCGGATCGGCGTCGGCGGCCCGGGATATACCAGACACCATTCTTCACGCCGGTGCCGCAGCCGCTCTGGCTGCGGCTCATGTGGAAAGGAACAGAGTCGTGCGATGAGGGAGAGAAGAATCGGTGTTTTCATCTGCCACTGCGGTGGGAATATCTCCGACTACGTCGAAGTGGAGCGGGTGCGAGAAGCTGCTGCGAACGAACCGGACGTCGTGCTGGCCAAGACCCAGATGTTCGCCTGCTCCGACGCGGCTCAGGAGGAGATGATCTCGGACATCCACGAGCAGAATCTCGATGGGGTCGTCGTCGCCTCCTGCTCGCCGAAGCTCCACCTCTTCACGTTCCGGGCCATGTCGGTGCGGGCTGGGCTGAACCCGTACCAATACGTGCAGTCGAACGTCAGGGAACAGTGCTCCTGGGCGCACCGGGACAACCTGCCACTCGCGACCGACAAAGCCATCCGCCTCGTTCGCGCCGGAATCGCCAGGGCGCGTCTCAGTGCGCCGTTGAGCACGATGCGGATAGAGACCACGCCCAAAGTCCTCGTCGTGGGGGCTGGAGTGGCGGGGCTTGGCGCTGCACTCACACTTGCCGACCTGGGCCTTCCGGCGTTCATCGTTGAGCGGGCACCGGAGGTCGGTGGCTGGACCAGGAAATGGGGAGAGATGTTTCCCCGGGGACGCGGTTCCGATCTTGTCGCTGAGTTATGCGAGAAGGTGAAGCAGAGAGAGGATATCACGATCTTCACCCAAGCCGAGCTGGTGGAACGGACCGGTAGCGTAGGTGATTTCAGGGTCAAAGTGAAGGTCGCTGACGGAAGCACCGTCTCCTTGGAGGTCGGCGCCATCATCGTGGCCACCGGATTCGACACCTACCAGCCGACGGAAGGGGAGTTCGGCCAAGGTCATGAGGGCGTGGCGACATTGCCCGAAGTCAAGGAGCTGCTAGCCAAGCACAACGGCCCGCTGACGGTCAACGGCCGCCGTGTCCGAGACATCGCTTACATCTACTGTGTGGGGAGTCGTCAATCCGAGGAGTCGGGGCTGGAGCATCCGAATCTCTACTGTTCCCGTTATTGCTGTTCCGCCGCGGTGCACACGGCTAGCCAGATCCAGGAGCGGTACCCCGAGGTGCATCAGTTTCACCTCTACCGTGACATGCGGACTTACGGAAAGTACGAGGTCCTGTACGAAGAGGTGGCCCGAAAGGAATCGGTCTTTCTCCGATTCGACGACGCGGAGCCACCCGAGGTAGTTGCTGAGGAAGGCCGGCATCTCGTGAAGGTGAAGGGCCAACTCCCCGCCGGTGAGGAGTTGGAGATCCCCGTCGATCTCGTCGTCCTCGTCACCGGCATGGTCCCGCGGCAAAATGACAAGCTCATCGATGTGCTGAAGCTGCCTGTGGGCACCGATGGCTTCTTAAACGAGATCCACCCCAAGCTCAGGCCGGTGGAAACGGTGATGGACGGTGTGTTCATAGCCGGTGCCGCCCAGGGACCCAAGACCCTGGCGGAGAGCGTGGCCTCCTCCTTGGCGGCCGTGTCCAAGGCGGCTGCATTGGTGAAAAAGGGATACGTGGACCTCGATCCCCATATCGCCGTCGTGAATCCTGACCGGTGCGTGTGGTGCGGCGAGTGCCAAGCGGCTTGTCCGTATGGCGCCATCGAGAAGGATACGTCCACCGGTAAGGAGATCGCGCGCGTCATTCCCTCGCTGTGTAAGGGGGGAGGGGTTTGCGTTCCTGTCTGCCCGGAGGACGCGATCGACCTCACGGGCTACACCGACGCGGATGTCAGGGCGACGATCG
>Ga0209536_100014335_pt1 | contig 11395 bp, 4 predicted proteins | sample DeeMarSeWOR28_12_FD_187461 | JGI IMG/M metagenome (GOLD analysis project Ga0209536, IMG submission 187461) | Marine sediment microbial communities from White Oak River estuary, North Carolina - WOR-2-8_12 (SPAdes) (version 2) | ecosystem: Environmental > Aquatic > Marine > Intertidal zone >... | reverse complement strand
TCGGATGCTCTTCTCCTTTTTCATCTAGGTAAAATGCTTTTAATGATTCAGAATATTTCGTCCCGAGCTTAAAGATATGACCAAGCTCTATTGCTGTGAACACTTCCAACTTTTTATCACAGTTTGGACAAGCTTCTCCGGATTCAACAATTCTCAGATCTTTATATTCAATTGTAGCAACGTCACGCTTTAAATCGATACCACCAATATGATAATCATTTTTATTTGCACCACTAAAAAGACTGTTTCGATCTTTAAGTTTTAAATCGGCAATGATCCTTCCTTTAAATCCAATTGGACCAATAGAACCAGCATCAGCACCAGTAATTTCCATCAGTTCTTCAGGATGACCGGGTCGGACATTTCCACCTAAAACTTTAGTAAGCTTTGATTCATTTACTTCATCATTTCCCTGCATCAAAATCAAAACAGCTTCGCCATCATTTATATAAACTCTGGATTTAGCACAAACCGATTCATCTATTTTTAAAAACTCACAAAGCTCATCAATGGATTTCACATTCGGAGTATGTATTTCATAAACCTCCTTACCGTTCTTCTCTCTTGCAATTACATCAACTTTTGATTCGGCTACTTCAGCATTTGCAGCATACCCACAAGAAGAACAATATGCAACAGTATCTTCACCTGCATCAGATTTTACCATAAACTCTTCTGAACCACTTCCCCCCATTGCACCACTTGAAGCACCAACAACAAAATAATTCAGTCCGCATCTGTCGAAAATTTTTCTATAAGCTTTGTCGTGCAAACCATAAGCAACATCAAGTGCTTCGTAAGATACATCAAAAGTGTATGCGTCTTTCATCAAAAATTGTCTGCCACGAATAACCCCACTTCTCGGCCTGGGTTCATTCCTGAATTTAGTTTGAATCTGATACCAGATCTGCGGCATGTCTTTGTAAGATTTAACAACGTTTCGTGCATGGAAAGTCATTATCTCTTCGTGTGTTGGAGCTAAAACATATTCTCTGTTTTTAATATGAAACAGAATATCACCAAAGGCTTCAACTCTTCCGGTTTCATCCCATATCTCTTTTGGATTAAGTGCAGGCAGATGAAATTCCTGTCCACCGATTGCATCCATCTCCTCACGAATAATTTGAGAGACTTTTCGCAAAACTCTGTACCCAAGTGGCAAGAAAGAATAAATTCCTGCTGAAACCATCCGGATCATACCGGAACGAAGCATTAATACGTGACTTGTTACAGCTGCATCGGCAGGGACTTCCTTTAAAGTTGGAACGAAATATGTGCTTAACTTCATAAAATGATATCAGAAATTCGTAATTGATATTGTGATTTGATCAGGTTTCAATCTGAAAAAATGTTTGTAAAAATACTGAATTGACGAGGTTATTCAAAAGTTAGTCAATTATGGAAATGATATTAATTTCTGGATAAATATATTTGCTTAAAGTATTCTCAAGGTCAATATAAAAATCATTATTTAAATAATGCCAACGAATCTTTACTTTATTTTTTTAAGTTCTGCCGCTTCTACAACAGCTACTGTTACAAGATTAACAATATCCTCAACTGTAGACCTGTATTGAATCAGATGCACTGGTAATCTCGTACCGATAAGCACAGGACCAATCGTAACAGCCTGACCAACATATTGCAACGATTGCATTGTGAGGTTAGCTGACTGAAGGTCCGGAAAAATTAAAATATTGGCATTTGTTTTCAAATTAGTAAAAGGAAAGTAATCTTTTCTTAATATTTCGTCTCTTGCGGTAGCAAGCTGCATTTCACCGTCTACGGCTAGTTCAGGAGATTTTTTCTTTATTATCTCTGTTGCATTGCGGACCTTTACTACATCAGGATTATCAATGCTTCCAAAATTTGAATAAGATAGCATCCCTACTACAGGTTCTATTCCAAGTGCACGACTTGTTCTGGCAGTAAGCAATGCAATCTCAGCAAGCTCTTCTGCAGAAGGATCAATATTGACAACACAATCAGCCAGCAGTACAACATCCTTAGGAAGCAGGACGAGATAATAGCTGGATATTCTTTTAACACCAGTCTCCGGACCTATCACTTCTAAAAATAGTCTGAGTGTCTCAACATAGTGAGTTGATAATCCAGCAAAGACCATATCGGCATCTCCGCAGTGAACCATCATTGCAGCAAAATAATCTTTATGACGAATCCTGTCAGCAGCAGTTGCATGAATAACGCCACGTCGATGACGCATTCGAAAATATTCATCAACATAATTATTAAAATGAATACTACGATTTGGATCAATAATTTGCACTCCCCCCAGTTCAATGCCAAGTCTATCTATAGTTTTTCCAATTTCCTCTTCAGATCCCAGAAGAATTGGTTTTGCAATTCCTTCATCAAGCAAAACACTACAAGTACGCAGAATTGTTTCGTTTGTGCCTTCTGAAAACACAACGCGATAATCTTCCTGACGAGCTCTAAGAATAAGCCGGCGCATTGTGTCTCTGCCTGTACCTAACCTAATAGTAAGACTCTCCTGATAATCTTTACTTTTAACTTTCGTTTTGGCAACATTATCTTTTGTTGCCTGTAAAGCCACTGCGGTTGATTCTCTCACAAAAATTCTGGGATCTATTGGTTTGGGAAGTAAATATTCAGGACCAAAACTGAAATGCTCAAATCCATAGGCCCGCTCAACTTCCTCAACTACTTCGTCACGAGCAAGATCTGCTAATGCACGGGCTGCGGCTAAAAGCATTCCATCAGTAATTCTGGTAGTTTGAACATCCAACGCTCCACGAAATATGTATGGAAAACTTAACAGATCAAGGATTGAATTGGGGTACCTTGCTGAACTCGTTGCAACTATAACATCATGCCTGCAACCTTTTGCTGCTTCATATTCTATTTCTGGCTCGGGAGTTGCCATTGCAAAGACTATCGGGAACCGGTTCATAGTGCGGATCATCTCAAGCTTTAGTATTCCACCCGTGGAAGCACCTATAAAAACATCGGCACCTTCAAGTCCTTTCTCCAGACTTTTTGCAGAATTCTTAACAACAAATGGTTGTTGATATTCAGAAAGATCAGTACGGTCCGAATGAAGCAAACCATTTACATCATACATCAGTAAATTATCTTTTTGAACACCTAGTTGAGATATCAATCGTGCACACCCAATTCCAACTGTGCCCGCACCACAGAGTACTATACGCACTTCACCTATTTTTTTATCAACCAAGTCTAGAGCGTTTAACAGAGCTGCTACAGCAACTACAGCTGTACTATAAAGATTTTCATGAAGGACAGGAATGTTCAAACTATCACATAACTTGTCATAAATCTTCAAACCTTCAGGTGCTTTTATATCTTTAAGATTTATCCCTCCAAAGGTTGGTTCCAGTAATTTTACTGTTTCTATAAACTGATCTGGTTTTTGCGTCTTAAGTTCAAGATCAAATACATCGATATCTGCAAGCCTCTTAAACAAACTTGCTATTCCTTCCTGCATTGGTTTTGCAGCAAGCGGACCAATATCACCCAGACCCGGAACCGAAGAACCGTTTGTAATTACACCAACAAGGTTTCCCTTCGATGTATATTTAAATACGTTTGCGCTGTCCTGAATTATTTCGGATGATGGAAAGGATGCGCCCGGCAAATAACAGATTCGCATTTCTCTTGGAGTTAAACAAGCTTTTGTAGGATGAATTTCTATTTTACCGCGGCGGTCAGCAGAATGATACTTTAATGATTCTTCACGTTTTATCATTTTGAAATTTCCTTAGTAGTACTATTATTTCTTTCAAATAACGGATAATGATTTAATGTTTCTCTGAATGCAGGAAGAAAAGTGGCGACCGGTCTTACCTGCAGTATCCACAACTTTGTTTCTTCAATTCCAAATTCCATATCAAGCGGATATCCATAAGCCGCTTCCAAACGCGATGCAATGGATACGAGTTCGCACAACTCAACATATTCAAGTGCAGGACGGAACCTCTGATGATAAAGAGTTGATGTAAGAACCGTACCATAACCTGCTCTTTTATTGAATAGCACTTGCTCTGTTTTATCAGCAGTAATATAGTTGAAATGTAAAGGACCTTTCTCTAGATCTCCCTCTTTAGAAACTATAATATGATCAGCAGCAACGGCTCCGGATACAACTCCTTCGCCGAGACCAAGACCTGCATTTATAACAATCTCGCTGAGATCACTCTTAGCAACGTTTATAGTCTGAAGCACTCCAGAAACACGGGACCAGACAATTCGTTGAACAATTACTCCTCCCTTAGTTCCTACTTCCTGATTACCTAACACAGTCCGATTATGTATTGCTCTTTCAGTCCACAATCCACTCCAGGTTTTTTTGAGATATTCAAATAATAGTTCTTCACCGGTGATAAATAGATAAGTTTCAAACTCGCCTGCTCTTGCTGCTACTTCGGCATCTTCCTCACAGGAAGAAGACCGTAGAGCAACATAAAATCCCTGCTCTTTTTCTTTTGCTTCTGACTCCGAGGAAAAAATTTTTTGCAGATGATGATATGCTTTGAGTATTTCCTTTTTTAAATCTCCGGGTAAGGAAATCATACTCCAGAGATTTCTTATATGTAAAGATTTCTCTCTGTTATTGATATCTGTCTTAAGAATTATTTTATTGATGGCTTCACGCAAGGATATACTGCCTGGTAAATTTTCCCCGGAGACAGAAAAATTTTTCCTTATAGGAGTTTCGAGTGCAGTCTGAAAAGCCTTATCAGTAATAACAAACCAGGAAGGAACCAAACCCTCACCTCCAAGCATCTCCAGTTCTGAAAGGTTTGCAGCTTTACAACCCATTAAGGAGATAAGCTCAAGTGCCCCCTCTCCGGGTTTTAGAATAAATTTATCTGTTAGCTTGCTACAGATTATTTTATCATCAATTTCAAAGCTTTCTTTTATCTCTGCAATTTTTATTTTTTCCTCCTCCGGTGTATTGAGAAGTAAATCAATCCTATTTAATTGTCTGAAAAGGTGTCTGATATTTTCCCTTTTCTCTGTATGATTTAAATATTGACTGATTCTCTCAACTAGTTTACTTCGTATTTCTTTCAGACGATGAAAGCTTATTATATTAATATTAGATATATCACTTTTTTCCAATTTTATTTTTTTCAATTGCTCAGGACTGATAGAAGAGATGATGCCGTACATCGTTTCGTAAATCCTGAGAACTTCCAATCGTGGCATTACCACTTCAAACGGATATTTTGCGAGGGGAATATTCTTTTCAGCTTTTGCGCAAGTAAAAATTAATTTATTTTCAACTTCAACTGCTGTTTGCAGAATATAATTTTCAGCAAAATTCCCAACTTTATCATTATCTAAAATTAATCTTAAAAGATGGGCTCTTTCCTCCGGGGTACTTTTACTGCCATCAAGAAAGTTTCCAGTCATAATTTCCTGAACAGCATATTTGGCCAGCTGTGGTTCCGCAGTACGTTTGAGCAACTTTTCAACCTGATAACGGATATGAAGTTTTTTCCCACGTAAAAACAACAACTCTTTAACATCATCCACTCCGGAAATATTCTGGTTGGTTCTGCCTAAAGACTTCAGTTCTTCAAACAATGCAATAGTATCTCTTTCCTGTCCTAGAACCTGTAGACTTCCTTCATTTGCATCAAGAACAACTAGATCACCATCCTGCATTTCATATTCTCTTTCATGCATGTCATAGTAAAATGTAATGCTAATACCTTTAACAACTTTTTGTTTAACCCGGTATTCTGAAATTTTATAAACCAGAATTAGCGAACCATCAGATTCCCGTTCCCACGTTCCACTTATAATGATCGCAGGTTTATTGAATTGAGTTGCTATAAGTCCGGCATGACTAAGAATACCACCTCCTGTTGCAACAATTCCTGCAGAATGAAAAAGAATTGTATTTTCATCTGGTGAAACGGAAGCTGCAACAAAAATATGGTCATTAAAATCTTCCGGTAATCTTCCTTCAGTACCTAAGAGCACTCTTCCCGTTGCCCTGCCCGGCGAAGCTCTGAGTCCATTAACAATTTTTTCTCCCGCAGGTCTTATCTGTAATGCTGGTCTGGTATGTACTAGAAGCTCTTCCTTTACTTTTTCTATTTCTTCACTTATGAATGCAGCAGATGATTCTAATCCTTTAACATTATAGTTATTGTATCTGAGCAATGATATAAATTCAAAAACGGATAGAGCTGCATTGGTTTTCCAAAGTTCGCTGGTGTCATTTCGTTTTTGATAAAGTGAATTACCGTGAACATAAAACGCCATACGAATGATCCCCTGATAATCCCGCAAAACGTAGAGATTCAAATTATCTCCTGCCAGAGGAAGTGATGAGCATTGCACTTTAAAGTTCTCAAGAGTACCTGTATCCCGAAATTTAAGTGTTTGCTCAAGAGGTATTACCGCCCTGGCTAAAGCTACAGAAGATTCAAACTCTTCTTTTCCTTCACTGATTATTTCAGCAAACAAACAGGCTTCGTGAACCATTTGAAATAAATCTTCTGATGCTGTGACAAACCCTTCAGGGGTTTCAACAATTGCCCCTTCTTCAAGTGCCTCCCGCAAATAAGTAAATAATTTTCTTTCTAAGTAAAGCTGACCAAGCTGACTAAAATTTTCCTCGCTAAACTTTGGTATGCTTAACTTAAGGTTACTGATAGAATTAAAAATTTTTTCAAAAAAACCGGAAGGGATTCGTATCATAAACTGATCCCGATATTCTTCATCACCTGACCAAACAAGTTCATATTCTCCCTGTGGAGTATTTAGTACATCCTGCGAAATTCCTAGCCTATCTTTTGTAAGAAATTTATTTAGCGGCAACACACCCCAACGTGCAAACATTTTAGCCCATGCTTTCGATATTTTTTTCTTAGCATCAGAATTAAGATTTAATGAACCAATTACCCAATCTAAATCCATTAAATAAGGTACTAAACAAAAAAGTAATTCCACTTTTTCACAAAGATGACTTAAGCCAAGAGCACGCTCTTTATCATACCTGGCCTGTATATGGGTGCCATTCATTTTTACATCGAATTCAAGGAATTGAAAGAAGAATCTTATTGCTTCGAGATAAATGTTTGGATGATCTGCAATTTCGTAATTGCTTACGCCAAAGTACTGCAGATCTATCATCCCACCCTGCAACGGAGGGGAAAAATCAATTCTGATAAAGACAGGATGATTTCGGAACCATATAAAATAATGAACTTCATTTCCGTAGCAAAAAATGTTAAGTGATGGAAAACCCTCCTGCCCATGCAATAGTTGACGTTGAAATCCATCAGCTACAACTTTAATCGGATAAGGAATGTTACTTAACGGAGTTTCTCTCTCAGCACCTGCTTCAAAATTTGCAAAGTTAATATTTTTAATAACTGATAAGATTTTATTGCTTGTTGTAAGCACAATGTTAATACTTTGGTTAGGTGATTTGGACTGGTCCACCAGCTTAAATCCTAATTGTAATCCTTTCTGATGTAAATATCTTTTAAGTCCATGCAGCGTATGAACTTCACCTATTGTTTGTGGATCTTCAAACATTTGAACAAGCCTGGTAACATTAGCAGATAAGTGGGAGTTTGAAGTCTCTTTATCCAAATCACTGAGTATTTTGTTTTTTATTTTCTCATAGATTTCAGGAAGAATTGTGCATTCCTCTGAATATGAATTAAACAGCTTTATAAAATCATCGACAATCCTGTCCATCTGTATAATAATATCTTTAACTTTTTGATGTGTCAGAGGAGCAACGTCAAGAATTTCCTGGAGTAGTTTTGCATGCGCTAAATTATAAGCTCGAAATAGAGCCACGGGTTTGTTGCCTTCAGCAGACTGTCCTGATTGGAGCGGTAATCCGCCATGTGCAGTGAAAAGAAAAAATTCATCTACTCTATTAGCTCTTACAGATCTTTCAAGCAGGATAGCTTCTTTTTCAGAAATATAAAAGGGAAGAGATCCATTAAAGTTAATCCCTACGTTTTTCTTTACTGACAAACCGTAATTTAAATTTTTCCATCCCAGCTTAGTGATAACTTCCCTTATTATGTTTTCCCCACATATTTTCCGGCAATTCTTTATAGATTGAGCTATAGGAGGAAATTTACCTGGTTCGGGAGTTAAATAAATTAAGTCAAGATATGTTGCGCGAGTGAAAGAAAGATATGGTGAAAGAATTTTAGCTGCCTCCGAATCAAAAAAATTTTCAATTATTTTTTCAGATGGTAAAGATCCTTTCACATCTAAAAAAATTGCCGCCGGTTTTCTTAACTGCTCATCACTGCTTATCAATAATTCTTCAAGGAATTTTGATGGATCTTTAAACTTCGCTATCAGAAACTCGAGGAGTTCAGTGAACTTCTCCTTAATATTCTCAGGACAAGTTTCCAATAAAGTAATAAGTGAGTGTAATGTTTCCTTTTTAATCCGTATTTGCGAAGATGATAAACAGCTTTTTATTTTCGCATATAGATCTTCGAATTCACCAGGTTTTAGCGGGACATCTTGTAATCCATACAGAAGTGCTTTAAGGGTTGAATCAAGTGAAGAAGCTTCAGCCAGTGAGTTAATCTCGAACTTATTTTCATTTGCCATTTTCATGGCACAAGTCAGAAAATAAATTAATGAGGCATTATTTATTCACATTCGAAATTTACTTTAATTAATAGGGTAAAACAATGAGAAACAGACTGGAAGTTTTAATTATCTTACAAAAATAAGGATTTAATTCAGATGTTCAATTAGAAAAACTCGATCATTTCTTCGTACAAGCTCAGGAGTTACAACCGTGACTTCATCACCCTTTTTAGCTGAACGTGAGGATTTTTCATCAACAATGATTTCTTCCAAAGTCATTTCTACGAGTCCAGTAGTTTCGCCTGTGATTATAACTCTATCATTCCGTTTTATCTTTCCTGATTCGATCAGGATATGTGCAGCTTTCGGTTTTTTGAAATAGTTTAGAACTTTACCAACATATACTTTCCTAGTCGTAGCTTTGCTTCCTTCTACGCCAGCATAATCTTCAGATGAAGGTGTGCCGAAATAAAAGCCTGTCGAGAACCCACGGTTGTAAACTTTTTCAAGTTCTTTTAGAAATTCTTTTTTCTTTTCCATTGTAAGTTTCTTTTGAAAGTAAAGATCAATCGCTTTGCGATAGACCGAGACAGTTTTTACAACATACTCCGGAGCTCTTTTTCTTCCTTCAATTTTGAATGAATCTATTCCCGCTTCAACTAACTTATCTATGAATTCAATTGTGCAGAGATCTTTTGGAGAGAGAACATAATCATCTCCCATTAAAATTGATTTCTCTGTTGCCGTGTCATAAACTTCGTATTCTCTTCTGCATGGTTGAACGCATTCTCCTCTGTTTGCACTTTGTCCAAATAAGTGATGACTCATAAAACATCTTCCGCTTACCGCAATACACATAGCCCCGTGAATGAATGCCTCAATTTCAAGATCAGTATTAGCTCGTATCTTTTTAATCTCTTCAATGGAACATTCCCTTGCAAGCACAATTCGTACTGCACCAAGCTTTTTATAAACCGATGCTGATAAAGAATTTGAAATAGAGCTTTGTGTTGAAATGCAGAAGGGCATTTTATTATTGTTGCAGAGTTCAGCCACAGCTAAATCCGAACAGATAACTCTATCGATTTTTGCTTTCTTCGCTGCTCTGATTATCTGTTCAGCTTCAGAAAGTTCATCTTCAAAAACAATAGTGTTAAGTGTAAGATAGGTTTTAACTTTTTTTGATTTACAGAATTTTGATATTTCAGGAAGTTCATCAACAGAAAAGTTCCTTGCTTTTGCGCGCATATTTAACTTATCAACACCAAAATAAACTGCATTAGCTCCAGATTTGATGGCTGTACGCAGCATTGTCCAATCACCTGCAGGAGCCATTAGTTCTGGTTTGGAAAGTTTTTTTGTTTTCATAGCTATCATTTTAAAATAAAAAAAGCACGCAAAGGATAATTTAAAGCCTTACCATTTACGTGCTCTGAAATTTACTTGGATTTTTTCTCCCAGATTTGTGCTAATTCCACAATTACTTTTACAGCCATTTCCATATCCTGAACAGCAACCCATTCTAGTTGAGAGTGGAAGCTGTGCTCACCTGCAAAGATGTTCGGAGTCGGCAATCCCATAAATGATAGACGTGATCCATCGGTACCGCCACGTATAGGATGCATTATAGGTTTTATTCCAAGATTTCTCATTGCCTGAACTGCATATTTTGTTACCTGTGGATGCTTAACAAGAACTTCCCTCATATTTCTGTACTGATTTATTACTTTGAACTCATACTTTGAGCCTGGGAATTTGGCAACTGCCTTCTTCGCAAGTTGTTCAAGTAATTTTTCATATTGTTTGAGCTTTGGAGTTTCAAAATCACGGATAATTATTTTTAATGTTGTTGCTTCCTCAAGTCCGTTTATTGTTGTGCAATGAACGTAACCTTGACGCTTTTCTGTAGTTTCAGGTGATAGTCTTTTCTTAGGCAGGCTTTCCATAAATGCAGCAGCTATCTTGATCGAGTTTATCATCTGGTTCTTCGCATAACCGGGATGAATATTTTTTCCGATAAACTTCAAGACAACCATATCTGCACTGAAAGTCTCTGACTCAACTTCACCACGGCTTGATCCATCTACTGTATAAGCATACTTTGCTCCTAGTTTTTTCAAATCAATTTTTTCTGTTCCTCTTCCAACTTCTTCATCGGGAGTAAAGCATATTTTTATCGGTCCGTGTTTAACTTCGGGATGAGTTAAGAAATAATTCACCGCATCCATAATTTCTGCAACACCTGCTTTATTATCTGCACCGAGAAGTGTTGAGCCATCTGTTGTGATGATATCGAAACCTTTCATAACCTTCAAGTCTGGGTTTTCACTTACCTTAATGACTCTGCTTTCTTTAGGTAGTTTTATATCGCCGCCTTTATATTTTTTGTGAATGATTGGCTTTACATTTTTGCCAGTTACTGCCGGTGAAGTATCAACGTGAGCAATGAATGCAACAGGCGGAACTTTCTTTTTAGTGTTTGATGGAATAGTTGCCATTACATATCCCCACTTATCCATTGCAGCATCTTTCAGTCCCATCTTCTTTAACTCTTTTGCAAGATCAGCAGAAAGTTTTTTCTGTTTTTCAGTACTGGGGAATGAAGTTGATTCTTCATCTGACTGAGTATCGTATTTCACATACTTCAGAAAACGATCTACACAAGTGAATTTATATTTTGGATCGAACATGATTCCTCCTGAAATTTATTTTTAAGATTTGGCTTGTATGCCAGACACCTAAGATTTTTTGTTTATTTTTTTCATTTTAATTCTTTATTAATACCCTCTCCTTAACACCTTAT
>Ga0209536_100014334_pt1 | contig 11395 bp, 6 predicted proteins | sample DeeMarSeWOR28_12_FD_187461 | JGI IMG/M metagenome (GOLD analysis project Ga0209536, IMG submission 187461) | Marine sediment microbial communities from White Oak River estuary, North Carolina - WOR-2-8_12 (SPAdes) (version 2) | ecosystem: Environmental > Aquatic > Marine > Intertidal zone >... | reverse complement strand
GGGCGGCTGTCGGTCCGCGGTCTCGCTTCATTCACGTTAATCTTTCGGCCCTTGAGTTCAGAACCGTTCAGGCCTTCCATGGCAGCCTGCGCCTCCCCCTTTGCGGGCATCTCGACAAAACCGAACCCCTTGGAATCGCCGGTGTACTTGTCCTTGATCAGGGTCGCTGATTCAACCTGGCCAAAGGTCTCAAATGCCTGCCGAAGATCCTCTTCGCTTACTTCATACGACAGGTTTCCCACGTAAATCTTCATCTGTTCTCCTTTTTGGTAGTGACATCCACTTCACCCGATCCGGGTTCCTTTGTACGCCTTCATCTATGATGAATGCTTGGGCCTGTTAGGTCTTCCGGGAAAGCCCGCGTCGTACAGATCCAATCCCATGGTTCCAGGAGCGCTGTCAGGATGCCCCTGGACCGGTCGGACGGTCCGCCCCGCTCATCCGACGTGACTAATGCTACAAGTATGCACTGTTTCAGCAATCATTGAAATTCTTGTCGTCAGCGCTCGATGGTACGGTTACAGAGAAGCCCGGGAAGATCTCGCCCCCCGGGCTTCTCTCTGCACTTCTGACAGGCAGGGGAAACCGGCTACCCCGGTGCGCCTATTTCTTGGTCGCGGTCTTCTTTTTGGTGTCCTTTGCTGTCTTTGCCGTCTTGCATCCCCCGCTCTTGGATGTGCCACACTTTGCCATATCGTCCCTCCTTTTCGGAGTCATCAAACCCGCAATACGGGCCGGAAAATAATCGGGTTCTGGTTCAGGCGAGCCCCACGTCCGCAAGTTCCTCCTCGCCGACCCGGAACCGCTCCAGCGCGTCCTGGCGCCCTGCTTGGTTGTTCTGAAAGTGCTGAAGAATAGCGTGGCCCAGTTCTGCGAGACCCGTTCTCACCTTGACTTGGAACTGGCCCTCAAGGGTCGACGTGATATCTTCCTGGCTCCCGGAGACCTCGAGCGATCTCACAAAATCGCCGGACAGGCTGTAGATATCGACGAAAACCGACTGGCCCCAGTCCAGAGACACGTAATGTTGCGCTATTCGGTAGAAGACCTCTCCCATCACCCCTCCATATGTTCCCCTGCCGAGGAACAGGTTCAAAAACCGTTTACCGCTTCCACTGAAACACCAGCACACTCTCCGTATCTACGGGATAACACAACGTGACTTCAGCCATCCCTGAAACCGCACGTGCTCAAGAAATCACATCGGGCGCGAAACCGCGGCGTACGGTGTTTTCTGTGACAACGCGAGGTTCCATAAACTGAACCAGATAATCAAAACCGCCGGCTTTCGACCCGACCCCTGACATCTTGGTCCCCCCAAAGGGCTGTCTGCCCACGAGGGCTCCGGTGATGCCACGATTAATGTAAAGGTTCCCGACATGGAATTCATCCGTGATCATGCGGATATGAGTAGGATTGCGGGAATAAAGCCCCCCCGTAAGCCCGTACTCGCTGCTGTTGGCCACGGACAGCGCCTCATCAATAGTCCTTGCCCGGATGACCGCGAGCACCGGACCGAAAATCTCATCCCTCAAGACCCTGGATGCCGGGGGAAGGTCCACGACGACAGCGGGGGAAACATAATACCCTTCGTGAGGCACCTCCACCTCGACCGGGATACGGCCCTCGATGCGGGCCATATCCAGGTAGCTTCCCACCTTCCGCTGAGCATTCTCGTCGATAACCGGGCCCGCGACATACGCGGGATCTTCCGGAGGGCCGACCGGCATTTCCGCCACGGCCTCGGTCAGCCGCTTCACAAACCGCTCGTAACAGGATTCCACGACGACAACCCGCGAACAGGCCGAGCATTTCTGCCCCTGATATCCGAAAGCGGAGTTCATCACGCCGGTAACGGCAAGGTCCAGATCCGCATCGGCGTCGATGATAACCGCGTTCTTCCCTCCCATCTCCGCCACGACCCTCTTCACCTCGCCCTGGCCGGCGGCCGTGCGTCCTGCCCTTTCGATAATGCCCAGCCCCACGTCTCGTGACCCGGTAAACAGAATAAAGTCCGTATCCGGGTGCTCCACTACAAAATTTCCCATATCAGGGCCTGAGCCCGGAACGAAGTTCAGCACACCGTCCGGAATACCGGCTTCACGAAGAATCGAGAAGACCAGCCATCCGTTCACCGGGGAAAGACTCGAGGGTTTGTAGAGCAGTGCATTGCCGGCCACCAAAGCCGCGGAAACCATGCCCATGGATATGGCCAGGGGAAAGTTCCACGGAGCAACCACCAGACCCACCCCGCGCGGTCGATAAAAATAGAGGTTGTCTTCACCCGCGCATTCCTGTGTTCTGAAAGGTCCGGCAAGGCGTTCCATTTCTCCTGCGTAATAGCGCAGGTAGTCCACGGCTTCACTGACATCGCCATCCGCCTCATGCCAGTTCTTTCCGACCTCGAATACCTGCCAGGCCATCAGCTCGAACCGTCTCTTCCGGACGATTTCCGCAGCCCGCCTCAGCACATCCGCCCGGTCCGCAGCAGGCACCCGCGCCCATTCCTTCTGCGCCTGGCGCGACGCGGTGAGGGCAACCTCCGCCATATGGCGATCCACACTGCTCACACTCCCGACAACCTCATCCGGTCGGGCCGGGTTGACCGAGACGATGGGCGCACCGGCAAGGCTTTCACGGCCATTGATCACGGAAGGAAACGTCTGACCGAACTGTTTCCGGACCGCCCCAAGCGCCTCGTACCAGGCCTCCCGGTTTTCCTTGCGCGAGAGGTCGACCGGTGGTTCGTTCACATACCCCGCAGCGTTCTGGACCGCAGGAGCCCTCACTTCGCCGGGCAGGGCCCCGGGTGCACGCAGAAGGGCATCCACGTCCATACCTTCGACAAAACGTCTTCGGATGAAGCCCTCGTTGGACGTGTTTTCCAGAAGTCTCCGCACCAGATAGGCCATTCCCGGCAACAGTTGCCCGACGGGCGCATATTCACGTATCGTGTATCCCATTCGTTCCAGTGCGACCTTTACGGGTTCCGCCATTCCAAACAGCATCTGGAACTCGAAGGCGCTCCGGTCGATTTCGCGATCTTCGGCCATAGTCATGATACTTGCTATGGACCTCACGTTATGCGTGCCGGCCGCAAGGGTGATCCAGTCGACTGCATCAAGAAGCGCTTCTCCGCAGCGTTCGAAATTCCAGTCAGAATGGGTCTTCCGTTCATATACCGGAAGCGGCCATCCCTTCTGGCTCGAAACAACATTCTCGTGTTCCCAGTACGCGCCCTTCACCAGTCGGACCGTGATACGCGCGCCCCGGTTCCTGGCCCAGTCCCGGAGATGCTCAATATCGTCCAGCGTGTCCCGGAGATAGGCCTGAAGGGCAATCCCGGCCCCTTCCCAGGTTTTGAACTCGGGCTCATCAAGCAGTTCCGTGAACACGTCCAGCGTCATCCCCTTCAGGCTGTACATCTCCATATCCACGTTCACGAATGCGCGGGAATCCATGGCCTTTCTGAACACCGGACGCAGCTTCTCCTTCAGCCGCTTCACACTGTCCTCATAATTGAGAGGCCCGATACGTGAATAGAGCGAACTCAGCTTCACGGAAACGTTCACGCGGGGGAAATATCGCTCGTGCTCAGGGTCAAACGCGTTCCAGGTCTCCAGTTCATCGGCCAGATGTGTCAGCAAGGCAAGGTACTGGTTCAGGTAGCCGTCCGCTTCCCGCTCCGATACCGCCACCTCTCCCAGGATATCCACGGTGAAGGTGCGCTTTACCGCCCAGATCTTTCGGAGCGTTTTCAGGGCATGTTCCGGCGTGTCACCTGAAATGAGCATCCTTGAAAAGATGATGATGTCCCGGTGCAGAATAGCCGCCGTCAGGGGTGCGGCCAAAGGAGAGGTCGAAGCGGCCACGAAGGACCGGAACATCCGGGGAAGCTGGAGATCCGGTTTCAGAAAATATTCCTCGATATGGCTGATGACCAGTTCCGTGCTGGTCAACGAGGGGAATACGTCCAGAAACCTGAAAAGCTGAACCTTGAGGTCCCGGTTCCGCATCGCCATATCCAGAATACGGGCAGCCCACCAGTTTCGGTTGAATATGGTCGGTGTATCCTCTTGCATCAGCCGGAAGATTTCCCGACCCTTCTCAACAACCCGGCCTTCTCTGCCCGAACTCGTAAGTCCCATTGACTTCTTCCCTGTCTGGTGGCGGTATCGGCTTTACGTTTGGCTGGCTGGGAGATGCAGAAGGAACACGTAGAACCCCCGAATAGAACATATCACATTTCTTGCCGGGACGCAGTGGGAAACGGGCGGGAGGGAACGCGGGGGAAGAATCCTCAGACGTTGAAGCGGAAATGGATGATATCGCCGTCCACGACAGGATAGGTCTTGCCTTCAAGCCGAAGGACCCCTTTGTCCCGACCGGCGGCAAGACTTCCAACACTCATGAAGTCCTCATAGCTGATGACCTCGGCCCGGATAAAACCGCGCTGAATGTCGGAGTGGACCTTTCCCGCCGCCGTATGGGCATCCGAACCCCTCCGGACCGGCCACGATCTCACCTCGTCCTCCCCTACGGTCAGGAAGGAGATAAGCCCGATGTTCTCGTAGCAGGCCCGTATCAGGCGGTTCAACGCCGGTTCCTTTATTCCCAGGTCTTCCAGAAACCCTCTCGCTTCATCGGCAGGCAACTCGGCAATTTCCATTTCGATCTTGCCGCTCAGGGCGATGGTCTTGACCCGCGGGCTTCCCTTGAAGACTGCGTCGACCTCCCGGCAGACGCTTCCGGTCTCTTCGGTTCCAAGGGCGTCCTCCCCGATATTGAGGACGATTACCTGCGGCTTGATGGACATGAATTGGAGATGCCTCATCTCCACCATTTCATCTGATGTGAATTCAATGTCCCTCAGGGGGATTTCATCGTTCAGTGCAGCCTGGCACTTCTCCAGTAGCGCCTTTTCACCCGCGCTTGTCTTGGTTCCCTTTTTCGAGGCAAGGGCAATGTTCTCCAGTCGTTTCTCCACCAGCTCCATGTCCCCGAGAATCAGTTCCACCTCAACCGTCCGGGCATCGCGAACCGGGTCGATGCTGCCCAGGGGGTGCACGACTCCGTCATCCTGGAAGGCACGTATGACCTGGACCAGGGCGTCCGCATCCTTGACGAACTCACAGACGCTTCGGTTCTGTTTTGGATCGCCCTTGGTCAGTCCGATATAGTCCACAAACTGAACGGTAGCAAAGGTGACCTTCTTCGGCTTGAAAACCTCGGCCAGGCGATCCACCCGCTCGTCGGGAACCTTGGCCATGCCCAGGTGAGCCTCGCCCGACGTGGCTGCATACGGCGGCGTCGGCACGCCCAGGCGTGTGAGCGAGTTGAAGATGGTGCTCTTGCCTGAATTGGCAAGCCCTGTAATCCCGACTTTCATGGCCCGCTATTATACCCGGGCCGGTTCGAATAGAATATGTGCCGGTACGATATGAACGCCGCCCGAGTCTTTGAATCGCATACCCCGTTTGAAAGATGTTTTCTTCACGGCCTTGCCCTTGAGTGGGAGTCTGCCCGCGATTTTCTCCCCGAAACCTACGGCAGGGGGCTTCGCCGACCGGTCTTCCGTCTTTCCGATATGGAAAGCCGGTGGGGATTGTGGAACGCCGAAAGAAGAGAGATCGTGATAAGCCGCCGACTGGTGCTTCAACATTCATGGTACGCCGTGCGCGAAGTACTCCTTCACGAGATGGCCCACCAACTGGCCCAGGAAGTTCTGGAGGGAGATCAGGAGACCCCGCACGGTCCCATGTTCCTGGAGGCCTGCCGGCTTCTCCGGGCCAGGCCGGAAGCCTCCGGACATTTCGATCCCCTCGGAAATCACGCCGTGACCAACGGACCCGGCCTCCACCCCAAAGACCGGATTCTTCTTCGGGCGAGGAAACTGCTGGCTCTGGCAGAAAGCGGAAACCGTCATGAGGCCGCCGCTGCCATGGGAAAGGCCCAGGAGCTGATGGAGAAATACAACCTGGACCTTGTTGCTGCACGCCCCGATCGATCGTTCCAGAGCTGTTTTCTCGGGAAGCCGGGCCTGAGGCATGGCATCGAAACCAGCCTCCTGGCAAATCTGCTCCAGGATTTCTACTTCATATCAGCGGTCTGGGTTCCCGTTTACGTGGTGGACAGGGGACGTATGGGCCGGGCACTGGAGGTGAGCGGCACCCCTGAAAACCTTCGCATGGCAGCTTACGTCTTTGAGTTTGTCAACCGTTATATCGAGGATCAGTGGGCGCCGTACCGGGGGAAATCCAGGTCCGGCGGCGGACGGAAGGGCGAATTTGCCACGGGCGTTATTGATGGGTTTCGCGACCGCCTCGAGGCCGGTCGCAGCACGAGAAAAGAGGGGAAACAGAAAGGAGGCCGGGCACTGCTCAGGCTGAAGGACCCTCTCCTAAAGAGATACGTTGCCGAAAGATACCCCTTTATTAGGACCTCAGGACGAAGACTGCGACTCGGGAACGAAGAGGCACGCCGCCGCGGTCTGGAGAAAGGCAGAAACCTGGTGCTCTACCGGCCTCTGGAATCTGACAGTGCAAGCGGAGCCCCGCCGTTGTTGACCGCTGATTAGGGACCCGGCGTCGCTTCGTCTCGCCCGTCGAGAATCTCCCGTACTCGCTTTAGAAGCCGTGAAGGCGTGAGCGGCTTCTGCAGGTATTCGACACCGGCATCCAGCAGGCCCCGGTGGGCGATAACATCGCCCGAATATCCCGACATGTACAGCACCGGCATCCCGGGATATCTGGCCTTCACCTGCTCGGCCAGCTCCTTGCCGTTCATGCCCGGCATGATCACGTCCGTGAGGAGGAGATGAACAGGGTCCTTCCACGCGCTCATCAGTCTCAAGGCTTCCTCTCCGCTGGCCGCGCCAATGAGCGTATAGCCGAATGATTCAAGCGTATCCACGACCAGATTCCTGATAAAGCGGTCGTCGTCTACAACAAGTATCGTCTCGGTTCCTCCGTAACCGGTTTCCTTTTCGGGCTTCCCTCGCCCTTCTACGGGCCCGGTGGAGATCAGGGGAAGATAGATCCGGAATGTCGTCCCTCCCCCGGGCTCATTGTACACCTGGATATGTCCTCCGTGCTGCTTCACAATCCCGTAAACCGTAGCCAGCCCGAGGCCGGTTCCCTTGCCCTTTTCCTTCGTAGTGAAGAAGGGTTCAAATATCTTTTCCCGCACCTCCGCGGTCATGCCGGAACCCGTATCACTGACCGAGATGACCCCGTAATCACCCAAACCGATCTCGGGGTTCCGCTCAAGATGTTCCTCATCAACGGATGTCCGTGAGGTCTCAATGACGATACTTCCGCCGTTGGGCATGGCATCACGGGAGTTGACGGCAAGGTTCATGATCACCTGCTCCATCTGTCCGCTATCGGCATGCACAATTCCATTTCCGGCATTGGCCCTGAACTCGAGCCGGATATCTTCGCCAAGACTCATGGACAGGATCTTCATCATTCCGCGCACGACCTCGTCGATATCGACGGGCCGGGGCTCCAGCATCTGCTTCCGGCTGAACGCCAGAAGCTGACGGGTCAGTTCTTCGGCCTTCTCCCCTGCTGCCCGGACCGTCTCGATGTCTCCGACCACCTGGGAATCTGCCGGGAGCTTCATCAGGGCCAGTTCACTGTACCCGATGATGGAAGACAGCAGGTTGTTGAAATCATGGGCCACGCCGCCAGCCAGCCGGCCGATGGATTCCATCTTTTGCGCCTGCCGCAACTGGATCTCCAGCTGCTTCTGTTTTTGCTCGGATATTCGCTGCTCCGTAACATCCTCGACCATTGCCTCGATGATCTCGGTCCCGTGAACCGGGTCGTGAGATTTCCAAAGATTGAGGCTGAGCCATTTCTTCACCCCCGAACCGTCCCGTAGGGGGACGATATGGTCGAGAACGGGTCCTGCATCCAGATCCGAAAAGAGCCCCTCGCGGGCCTCCCGTTCGGGAAGCAGAACGTCCCATATGTTTGGGTGCCGACTGGCGAGGTCCGTATCAGAAGGCCATCCCATGATCCGGGCCATGGCCGGATTGGCGCTGACCAGCACGCCTTCCACGGTGCTCTGCAAAATGCCAAAGGCCGCGTTCTCAAAGATGCCGCGGTACCGCGCTTCCGCGTTTCGCAGGGCCCGCTCCGCCCGTTGCCGGTCCTTGACCTCTATCTTCAACTGCTCGTAGGCCCGCGTCTTCTCCTGCACCTGCTGGCTGAGGGAGACATAATATTCCTGGAGTTTTTCCGCCAGAGCATTGAAGCTTCGGGCCATTACGCCGATCTCGTCCTCAGCTGTTTCCCGGACCGGTTCCATCGTCGAATAGTCGCTTTGTTGTGCCGCCTCCGCAAAATGACGCGTTATCCTCCGCAACCGGTCCGTCACCATGAGTTTCGTGGCCACAAACATGAGTCCTATGAGGAGAAGGGTTCCTGCCATAAGCACCCCGCTGTTCCGCCCAATCTCGGCCCACAACTGTGTCTTCATCCGGCTGATGGGGATGGCAATGGTATCCAGGGCAACGACCTGGCCGACAACGCGGTGGAATCCCCGTGTGCTACCGTAGCGGGCCTTCAGGGATTCCGGCGCAACCGCGGGGTCACCGTGGCAGCGAAGGCAGGATTCGTTCATCCTCCGGGCCATGAACTCGGCAATATACTGCTCCCCCCCGATCGTCAGTTCACCGCGCCACTGGCCCTCGCCCGGATTTTCGTTGAAATACCGAATCAGTTCCATCTCTTCCGGGCCCGCCTGATTCGCCGGGTTCCTGGGGTTGTCCGAGGAAAATTTCAGGATAAAATCCGGGAACTCTCTCTGAACATCCTCAAAGATAGAGCGGGCAACGAAAGAGGTGGACATGGTTTCCGGTATAAATTCATCCTCGTCCACATAGTCGTACATGACGGGCCGAATTTCCTGGTCCACGTATTTTCGTATCGAACGTTCAAAGGCAAGAGCAAGCCGGGCCTGCTGTCCCGCGATCTCGCTGACGTTCCGCTTTGAAATGACATAGGTGCGGTGCAGGAGGAAAAGGGAAAACAGTCCCGTGAACAGAGCCACCGCAATAAAGAACTTCGTACTCAGTCGATTCATGCAATACCCCCTGCCGGCCCACGCGGACCAGCGTGGCAGAAAAACGAATTCTCTTGCTCCTTATGTACGTGCGCGACCTGGTTGGCGGCACAACATTCTGACGGAATCGGATACGAACGGTTTCCGGTCTCTGGCAGACCTGGCTCCAAACCACCCCCTGGACGTTGCCCTGATTGAAATCATTATAGTCTCATACACTCCAGAAGCAGCCGCGTAGGCATTCCATGCCGTCGTGCGGCAGATGCGGCTGTCCGGATTCAAGACATCCGGGAAGGCAGCCAGGGCCCTTGCACGCAGACCAGAGCGCAGACAGAACCCGGCCGGGGAAGAACTGTTCAATCGCCATGGATCAGTGAATCCATTGGGAGAGGAGAAGGTCGCGGTGAGCGGGTCCTGCTCCTCCGTGGTACCCGCATTTCCACGTTGAATTTCCAATCCGCGGCCGATGTTCGTCATAGCGTCGCAGAGGACCGGGTAGCATGAGATTCGCGGCCGGAAAATATGGCAGCGGGAGCCCCCAGGCACTTCAGGCGGGAAGACAGGGGCCCTGCCTATCGGTCCTTACCCGTATCGTCGGCGACCTCAGGGGCAGGCCCGGGCCCAGGCGTCTCGATATCGAAGCCCGGATACAGCACGGTCACACAATCGGGACAGATGCTATGGCTGAACTCCGCATCCGAATGTTCCCGGATATAGGCCTCTATCTGGTTCCAGTAGCCCTTGTCGTCCCGGACCTTCTTGCAGGATGCGCAGATGGGGAGGAGTCCACTCAGCGTCTTGACCCTGACGAGTGCGTCCCTGAGATCCTGATTGGTCCTCTGGAGGTCCGCGGTGCGTTCCTCGACCGTGTGCTCAAGGTTGTCGACGTGCTCCTTGACCCGGTATGACATCCGGTTGAAGGCCTCGGTCAGTTCCTGTAGTTCCCGACCCGCCGGCAGCTTGATGGCAACGCCCAGGTGCGTATCCGATGTGGAGATCTGAAGTGCGCTGTCACGCACCTTGCTCAGGGGGTCCATAAGGAAACGCTTGTTCAGCGCGTACCAGATCAGGGATACCATGCCAAGCAGCCCCACCAGAATGACCGAGAGTCGGAGCGACGTTGCGTTCGCCTCCGCATAAGCCGTGTCCAGAGGCACCCGGATGGAAACAGCGGATACTGTTTCGCCCACCCGGCGCCCGAAACTGCGTTCGGGTCCGTAAAGGCTCACCAGTCCGCCCGGCGCGTTGGCCGGGATACTGTGACAGCGGAGGCACATCTCTTCCATGCTCTCCCCGCGATGCATCGTGACAAAGTAGGGCACGCCCTTCATTTTCCGGATCTCCGAGCGAACGGTTAACTCTGAATTAAGGTTCAGTTCCCTGAGGAATTCCGACTCGTAGGCATCAGCCTCGTTTTCCGGGCTCCGGGCATTGACCGCACATTCCTTGTAGTAATAGTCCGTAGAGTTCATATCGGAAAAGGTGGCGTGAATCTGGCGTATGGCATACGTGGATGACATCCATACCGGCTCGAAATAACCCAGCGCCTGTACCCCCTCGGTGAGTGCAAAGACCGCAGGTTTAAGCGTCTGGTTGATATAATCGTGTGTAGCCAGACGCTCCTGGAGGATGATCTCCGCCTTCTCCTCCGCATCCATCAGGGCCTGCTTTCGCATGGCCCGGTTCATGGAATAGATCATGAGAGTTCCCGCCGTGACCATGACCACCAGGATTCCGGCAAAGAGCCGAAAACTGATGCTCGCCTTAGGCAATGGAACCGGAGTCAAATCAGGCCCTCACAGGGACTGCCGAAGACCACGCGCACTCCGCCCCCTTTCGTTGTCTGCCCCGCGGGGTGGCTGGGCGTGGCCTGCCCCCTTCCCTTGATTGGACGTGTCCTCTTACAGCGCATGTACCTGTTCATTCATGGGTCATCCCTGTCGTCCCGTCCAGAACCTCCCGGATTCTTGCGGAAAGCGTGGATGGAACCAGGGGCTTGTGCAGAAGGTTTACACCCGGGTCAAGGATGCCCCCGGAGGCGATGGCAGTGTCCGTGTATCCGGACATAAAGAGAACCTTGGTCTTTGACGTCAGGTTCAGAATTCGCTGCCCGAGGTCTTTTCCGTTCATGCCCGGCATGATCACATCGGTGAGCAGAAGATCGATTCCGTCCGTTGCCGAGGAGGCCAGCTTGAGTGCCTCTTCACCGGATGCGGCCTCGAGAACCCTGTAACCAAGCGGCTGGAGCGAGTCGAAAACGAGTCGCCGGATGGCCGCCTCGTCGTCCACCACCAGCACGGTTTCAGTCCCCTGCTGAAGTGCA
>Ga0209536_100014333_pt1 | contig 11395 bp, 7 predicted proteins | sample DeeMarSeWOR28_12_FD_187461 | JGI IMG/M metagenome (GOLD analysis project Ga0209536, IMG submission 187461) | Marine sediment microbial communities from White Oak River estuary, North Carolina - WOR-2-8_12 (SPAdes) (version 2) | ecosystem: Environmental > Aquatic > Marine > Intertidal zone >... | reverse complement strand
TGTCAGTTCGAACTTCAGGTTTCCATGCGCTCGCAGGTAATGATCAAGCCGCAACCAAAATTGTTCTAGAGCCCTCTCACAATTGACATGGTTTTCGGGATAGAGGGAATAGTTCTTCCTGGCGAGTTGCAAGCTGGTGAGCAACTTTTCTGCTGCTTGCCACTCCTCATCAGTGCGGCCCGAACTCGCGGGCTCCACTTGTTTGTCCTTCAAATTTGCCACGAGGCTATCCCCTTACGGGTGACCAGGAGTTTTTATCCGCAACTGGTGTCAATCCTACCCTTTTTCGAAGATCCCGCTCCCGCGTTGAACCTTGAGCAGGATTCACTTCTGAGCATCGTTAAAGCAAGAAAAATCCGTGCAATTTCCGGACCAAATCTATTCCCCTGGGAAACCAGCGAAAAAGGCTACAAGAAATGAAGCAGACTGAGTACTGCCATCCAGGTTACCATGACTGCTGTCACCGGCTTATAGAGGAGCCGATAGCTGGCCGCCATGCTGGCCTTGAAATAGTCCTTGGTAACCAACAGGCAGATATGTACAGGCGACAGCATCATGCCCACATATCCCGAGACATAGGCCAGAGAGGCATGAAGTAAAAAGTCAAACGGCGACAGTCCAGTGAACAGAGGTACAAGAAGAGGAAAGGAAGCACCCACAAAACCAATGGTGATGCCTGTGATCAACCCTGAAATAAGGGGCATGGCCACCACAACCATGAGAAATGGGATCTGGTATTGCACCATTTCCTCTCTGATCTTGAAGACGGCCTGGCTGTCCACCAGGGCTCCCTTGAAGGCCATGATTCCAAAAATAAGAAGCAGCATGGGAACGGTGTTACGATCGAGTAGGGCCGCCAAGAAATCACGAAAACCTAGCCGGTTGACCCGCATCACCCACGCCAGGCATGCCAGCAACCCCACGATTAGAGGCAAAGCAGAGGGGAAATTTATGCTTGCCCCTGACCATACGAGCAGATTTCTCATCAAAGCCAAGAATACGATACAGACTATCACCACCATAATCGGCATGACTTCCCACAGGAAAGAACTTAACAACTGAAGCTGGAGTTTGGGTGAATTACCCCTGCTCCTGGTCTGGCGCAGGGGTCTCAAGAGAAACACAGTACCTGCCGCAACCGCAAGAAGGGTAAGTGGCGCTTGGATGAGAATGAAACGCCACATCTCCACCTGCAATAGGCTAACCGCCAAGACTACCCCCGGGTAGAGTGGCCACCAGAACTCCCAAATGTGACGAAACCAGTAATTGACTGCTGTTTTTCGGTCCTGTGACAAAGAGCATCCAGCCACCGCTGTCTCAACCATTGGTGCCGAAAAAAGGGCCCCACCAGGCATAGGTAAAAGTCCGATGAGAGCAGGCATCACCGCACTAACAGTGGCGGCATCCTGGACGATGGCAACGAACTTTTCCACGATTCGATCCAGTTGACCGGAAACCTTCATCAACTGACTTACCACCAGGATGAGACAGATGATCGCTACCAGTTGCATAGTCTCGAGGCTGGTCAAACTTGCCACCAGACCATTACCTATATCTCCCGGCGATTGTCCCATCCAGAATCCCACTGCCACTGCCCCAACGAACACACAAAGGCTGAGGTGAACACGCAACCGGTTCAAGGCCAGAATGAGACCAAAGCAGCAAAGAACTTTAATTATTGCTGGTAATTCCATTAAATTAAAAACCCATACCCAAAGAAGATGGCTTTTAGATTGCGGATTGCAACATTTCATCTCCGTCAATCTGAAATCAGAGAATTCAGTAGTCAGGAGTCAGGAGTCAGGAGAAAGCGGTAAACGGTAAATCGTTGAAAGCGTTGAAAGCATAATATCGCGGCTGAAAGCCGCTCCCACAGAAAAATCCCTTTCTTCTTTCCTCTGACTTCTATCTCCTGTCCTCTACCGATTACAACAAATGACAGCGAAGCGCACTGACCTAATGACGCCGAAGGCACATGACGCGAAGCTCGATGAGAGCTGAGCTCTACTGCTCCCTGCCTGCTGTCTGCTGTTTTTATTAAATCTACAATCTACAATCTTAAATCTACAATGTATCTACCTGCGGCCACGCTGGCGCAAGATAGCAGAAAAAGGAAGGGCGGGGAAGTGAAAAGGAGGTGAGATAATGGATTGCGGATTGCGAATTTAAGAAAAGCAGGCAGGAGGCAGATGGCAGCAGGGAGAAGACGGAGGGGACAATGCACATTGCGCATTTATCAATTATCATCTGGCATTTTACTTAAATGTTTCAAGTAGTGCTATCTGTGAGTTTTCAATGATAAATGCGAATTGCGAAATGCGAAATGACGATTGAGTTCCTCTCAACTACTGGCTACTGACTACTGAATTCTTTGTTTCTTTTTCCTGACATCTGAAACCTGACACCTGGTAACTGAATAACACCTGAAACCCTGAGATACGGTGTCTGGGATTCGAGACTGGAGTTACTAGAACCGGTAATGCTCGGCTACGATGCGTTCCACTTCTTCTTCGGTGGGCATGGTGTCACGATAGCCGGCCTGGTACTGGTTTCTGAACCACCTGTACAGACTCACTGTTTCGTTGACCAGAACGATTTCGGGTATATCCTCTCCCTCGTGGGTTCTTATATGTCTGTTGTATTGGCCTAGCATGCTGACCACATCATAGAAGGTGGCTGGCTCCCTCTTGATTCCTTTCTTAAACGATTTCCCCTCGCTTGGATAAATGCTTTTGGGCTCCGGATTGGCTGAGATATCCAAGCGCTGAAATGGCCTTCTCACTGCCACTTGCCATTTCCTCGCCTCCACCATCATCCTCGAGATCAAAGGTCCGGCCCAGTCATGGGTTTGGTGCCCTTGTGGGCAGGCCGAGAAAAACTCCACCACCGACGGCCCGCTGTAGGCGATGGCCTCCTTCAGGATCCGTATGGCATAAAAGGGATTGTCAATACTGAGCTTGGCCGCATATACGTGGGAAATCCCCATGGCCTGGCTTACAATCCGCCGATGCAAGGTGGTTTTACCTCCATACTTTTGCCCGATGGGAGAGGTAGAACGGTCACATCCGTAGCGGGTGGCACCGGACTTCTGAGCCCCGGTGTTCATGTAGCCTTCGTTGTTGTAGATTACCCAGGTGATGTCATAATTCTCACCCAGGGCGTAGTTGAAGGGACCATTGCCTATATCATAGATGGCCCCGTCGCCGGCAAAGACGATAATCTTGCTAAGCACATCACTGAATCCATTAATATAGGCCTGGTCTAGACTGAATTTAGCCCCGAGAGCTGCAGCAGAGGCTGTGCCAAAGCCATAGTGCCCCGCTTGATAGATCCGGTCGTTGAAGGGGTTCCCCAGTTCCGAAACCTCACTGCAACCGGTGGAGTTAATGGTGTAGATATTGAAGCCGTAATCCAACATGTGATCTATGGCTCGCCGGCTCTGTTCTGAGAGAACTTTGATGCCTTGGTAGAAGGTGGCAATTCCCTGCGGATTATTGCGTAGAGATTCTGCTGCAAAAAAGGTCAGCAAACCGATGGTCCCCTCGCTGCAACCGGGACAAAGGGTATGTCTGCCGGGGTAGAGTTTAGAGAAAACGAACAGCACCTGGTGATTGACGGCCATCCGGCTCACATAGGGAGCCGCCTCGAGGCTCTGGTCAAACTCCTTGTAGACCTGGGAAAGAAAGTCGGTTTCGGAGACATGCATCTTGTCCACCATTTTCATGGCATTGGTGGGACACACATGGGCACAAATGGCGCAGCCTTTGCAAGCACCGGGAATTACGTTGATGTTCAAGGCAAACCGCTCCCAGGGTATTCCCTTTGGAGGCTTCTTGAATATCCTGAAATAGCGCTTGCCGGCTTCAGGGATGGGGTGGTCGGTAATGGTTGAATAAAGTGCCGAGTCAGGACAGCTGGTAACACACAGGCCGCAGGAGGTGCATTTGGATGCGTCATAGACCGGCAGCTGATTGCCAACGTGACTCATATCTCGGTACTTGCTGGTGGCGGCAGGCACCACCGGTAGGAATTTGTCCCAGGGCACCTTCCTGCCCTCCACAATGGGTTGAACCATTTCTTGCTGGAAGGTCTCTTCGTAGTCTTCCATGAGGTTCACTGGCTTGATGGTTCCCAGTTCGTCTTTATCGGTGATGGACACAGGAAGACCAGCTGCCCTCTGGTCTTGGCCGAAGTCTTCTGGCTTAGCTACCTCGTAAGGAACGCAGGTAGTATCTATGCCTTGAGCGAGTTCAGGAGAAAAGCTAGGCGTGGCAAGCCCAGCACCGTACTCGAGTAAGGCAACGTTGGAGTCGATGACTTTTTTACCCTTCTTCGGGCCCAACTTTTCCTCGAAAATAGCTTTCAGAGCCGTCTCAAATTCTTGTTCCGGCAAAATCTCTTTCTCTTTGTTTATCAGCCCTAAAATGGCAGCACCGGGTAGGTTGCGGTTGAGGTTTTTGAGGGCTTCCCTGGTGGCGTCTAAGGCCACTAGCTTGACTTGCCGCTCCGCAAGCAATTCTTGCACTGGCGGAGGAAAAGACTCCAGGATTTCATCACTGCTTCTCGGACTATTGATGACAAACAGCCCGTGCTGTTTCAGACCCCCAACATATTCCTGCAGGATATGTCCGGAGGCAAACTTTTCGTTGAAAAATGCCAGCACATCGTGTTCGGTGAGTTCTGAGCTGTTGCGGATAGGCTGGTTGCTGATGCGCATGTTCATAAAGACGGCAGACCCTTTCCTCGCTGCCCCGTAGCGAGCTCCCGACTGAACGTACTTGCATCCTTCTCCTCTGTCCTGGGCGTAGACGATAGCGGCTGTCTCCAGCGAGGTTTTCACGCCCTCAGCGCCAATGCCGATAAAGGTCATGCCCAGCTCTCTCTCTTGAAAGTCAGGAAGTTCCTTCGGTTTAAGGGTGTACGGGCCTTCGATGCCAGCAAAAAAGTCCCGATGAAATTGCCCCCGCCTGTCCTCTAGACACGCCTGCATATTCTCGATTACCGCAGCCACATCATATTTGTTGAAGTCCTTGCTGCCCAGACCATACACACCGTGTAGCAATGTAGGCATGTCATCTCGACCGTAGACGCGGTGTTCTTTCTTTCCCTCACGGCCGGCCCGGTTGGAAACTTGTAGCGCTGTCTGAATGTCAGCCATAAGAAGCTGGTTATGCGCCATTCCGCTTCTTTCCAGCACGGTAATGATTTTGGCGTTGCGGACACCGTAGGCAAGTTCCTCATAGCAGGGAGGAGTAAACAGGACCGGGCGCACCACACCGACTTTCCATCCCTTCACCTCCCGATAATAGTCCACCACATCCTTGACCACTCCAGCGGCAGACCCCATGGTCAAAATGACCATCTCCGCATCCTCGGTGCGATAACACTCTACCACCTTGTAGTTTGTGTCCAAAATCTTATTCATCACGTCCATCGCTGCCACGAAACACTTTCTAAAGAATCGGTAGGCCAGGTCTTGTGCCACCTGCCCTTCCATGGTGAGATCAGTGTCAGTGAAAGTGCCGGCAAGGTACCTTTGTTGGAAGTCAGGCTGATATAGCCGGTTGGCAGGCTCAACGAAATACTTCAGAAAAGCATCGGAGAGCAGTTTGATGTTCTCCAACGCATGGCTTTTGATGAAACCGTCGCCGATTACCATGGAAGGAAGCATCACTTGACGAATCTCAGATACTTTGAAAGCTACGGCCGTAAGGTCGTGCAGTTCTTGATTGTCACCGCACATCAGTTGAGCCCAGCCTGCATTGCGCACACCGTAGAAATCAGTGTGGCCGCAGTGAATGCTCAATGATCCTTTGTTAACCTCGCGGGCCATGACCGTCATCACCACCGGAAGTCGCTTACCTGCCACCGAGAAAAGATTCTTGGTCTTGAGCACCAACCCCTGTGAAGAGGTATTGTCAGCATAGCGACCCCCCTGGGAAGCCATGGCCTCCACCGCCGCGATGGCTGAGAGTTCGTCACTGGGCTGGAAATACATCAGTTCGTGGCCGAAGAGATTCTTCTTTCCTTCTGCGGCTGCCTTGGCAAAATCTTCGGCAATGGCAGTAGAAGGTGTAATGGGATAGCCGCAGAGTCCATCCACAACTCGTTCCAACACCGAGAGTGCTGCATGGTTGCCGTCCAGGAGGACTTCCTCACGGCTTCTCATCTCCTCTAACTGTTGTTCTGAGATTGAAGAGAGGTCGAAGTCAAAAATTTTCCTGGCGTCAAATCTTTCCCATTCTTTCTGCCAACTGACTGGTCTCTTCTGCACCTTTTCCTGTCTGATTTTGTAAAAGGGCAATGCCCTTTGCAAAGCTTCAATATTGACTTTCTGATCCATGCCGCAATCTCCTTGGGATTTCAGACCATAACCTCACCTACACCCTTGCAGGCGATATCGTGATTTTGAGAATTTACCGCAATAAGAGTAAGACCGCTTGGCCGCCTCAACACTGCCGCGGCTGGTTCACGGCCTGGTGCAGGTCAAGACCGCTGTGTTTCTGCTAGATCCTTGAGCAGGAAAAAAAAGGATTCGCCCTCTGAAGCGGTGGGTAGTAGAGGGTACTGTACCTGGCGGAAAACACCCTTGGTAAGGGAAATTTTAATTTTAGTTTAGAAGCTACGAATTGTCAACAAAGCTCTATTGTTATGTCAGGAAAATCGTTGCAGGAACTCAATCACAGTGTGCTGAAAAGTCTCAGCACATTCCAGGTAAATGAGATGCCCAGTGTTGGTCAAGGGCTTCAGCTCAGCTCCAGATATGCGGCTCGCCAGCAAGGGGCCGTTTTCAGGGGGTACCAGTAGATCTTTATCCGCTGTTAACACAAGAGTCGGGATTTGAATACTGCCTAGGCGATCGCAGGTATCAAAGCCACGGATCGCTTCGAGTTGCCGCCGCAAACCGTAGGCTGGTTGGAAGGGTGCATGGAGTTGTCTCTCTTTGTAACGTTTCAGGGAGTCTGGATAGCTCTGCAAGAATTCGGGGGTAACCAGAAGTGTGAGGTTCTTGTCAATGATCTCCTCGGGGGTAAGACCCTCATTGTCAGCAAATCGTTGAATAACCTCCGGAGCGGGCGGAACACGCTCTTTGCCGCCGCAATGGGTGCATCCCAGCACTAAACCAGAGACCCGCTCGGGGTGGAGTAGGGCCAATTCCTGGGTAATCATTCCCCCCATGGACAACCCCACCACATAAGCTTGTTTTTCTTCCGCCGCATCCAAGACAGCTGCAGCATGATCTGCCATCTCGGCAATTCGATAGGGTCTATCCGGCATGGTGGAAAGGCCTGCACCCATGTTGTCGAAAGCAATCACTCGGAAGTGGGGAGACCAAACACCTATACTCTCTTCCCACGACCATGTCCCCCCACTAACCCCGCTGATTAAAAGTAGAGGCTTGCCTTCCCCGTGACTTTCCCAATAGATTTCGACGTCTCCCACAGCAGTCTTTGGCATAAGTCAACTCCAAATTTAGGCTTGCGCCTAAAGGTCATCTGGCTTCGCCGTCAATAGGGCTGGCGCCCGTCATTAGGCCTTACAGCCGTCATTAAGTTGCTTAAGCGCCACAATGACTGTTACCTATGTATGAATGACAGCTTAGCGTATTGACCTAATGACCATAAATGACGCCAAAGGCATATTGACAGCGAAGCGTAATGACGGCCACGTTTAGTGGCTAAATGACTTTGAATGGCATAATAACGTCAGGACTGTATAACCTATGATGTCTCAACCAGCATCAAATGTTTCTTTTTCTCCTCAGTGAGGGCAAGCTCCAGCCGCCAATCGCGATTGGCGTACTCATCATTTTTCTTTATCAAAAGCCAGTCCTTGGCTGGACCTTTTCCTCTAGGTTTGAGCTTACTCAGGGCAAAAGCACCTCGCAATCGTCTTCCATGGAGAATGACCGAGATCTTTTTTTCAGTTGTCTCTAGTAGCTCATAGTCTCCTTCGTCCCAGATCACCACTGCTCCGGCGCCGTAGCTACCCTCTGGGATGATGCCCTCAAAGTCAATGTACTCCAGAGCGTGGTCTTCCACCTCTACGGCGAGTCTCTTCTCCGCTGGGTTCATAGAAGGTCCTTTGGGGATAGCCCAGGACTTGAGAACCCCGTCAAGTTCCAACCTGAAGTCGAAATGTAACCGGGAAGCATGGTGTTCATGCACTACGAACCTATACCGCATGGCATATGGACCTCTCCGCCAAGGCTTATTGAAAAATCCGGGCCTAGACTACCCGGCTTTGATCTACTCCCAAGGAGACGGCTCAGGGCTCAAGGTTCACCCTGTGGAATCCCGCCTTCGGCGGGTCCCGCAAAGCGGGAATTCCACAGGGCAGGCAGGGCACAAGGCAAAAACAATCAAAGGGAATTTATTCTCTCGTTATGCTTCTTGCCCTACGCTCCATACCCTATGCCTTCCCCAATCCGCAATCTGAAATCTAAAATTCAACCGCTCCCCATGCCTTCCAAAATCCCAAATCCCAAGCACCAAATCACAAATAAATCTCAAATTCCAATACTCAACAACCCAAACATATTGAGAATTCTTTTTCTTAAGGTGATGTGAAGGTTTTGGATTTCGAATTTCGGTCATTGGGATTTTTTTGTTATTTGGGTTTTGTGATTTGTAATTTCCATCAACCTCCGCCTCCAAGTATCAAATTCGAGTGCGAGTTAAGTCCACAATCTGCTCTGTGCTCAATTCGTGGTATAATCTTTCCAGATTGATGATTCATGGTCAAATTGTTTTTATTTACAACCCCCCCCTTGAACCTGGCCCGAGCAAGAAATTGATCGCATAGAAGGGACCACCTGCCATTAAAACTGTAAAGAAAAAAGGTTCCTGCAGACTAAATAATGATTTTGCAGGTTCATTTGAAGCTCCCTGAAGTCCGTTTTTGGTATACGGGGAATGGACTCGCTGGTGCGTTTTCAAAGCATCCTACCCTTGACAGGGGGGTAATGCAGTGGATACATTTATTTATTTGCAGGTTTAATACTTGGTTGGCCCTGCAACCACGAATACTATATCTTGTTGAGTTGAATTTGTCAGGAGTTTGTAATGTCCCTCACTCGTATGGGTCTGCTCTTATTCTTGCCATTATTGTTTCTCCCTACATTCGGAGGTTGTTTCCCCACCAAACCGGCCAGGGTGGCGGCGGTGGCTTATACTGCAGATGACGTTCGCCGGGCAGCATTCAAACAATCCAACCCCACCATCGTCCGCGCCGGCACCCCGGCATACCTCATGCTCGTTGACGGCCTCATCGAGGCCTATCCTGATAACATTGAGTTGCTGACCGTCGGCTGCCAATCCTATACTGCATATGCCGCCTCTTACATCGATGACGAAGACAGGGACCAGGCAGCAGCATTATATGCCAGAGGCAAAGATTATGGCTTCAGGGCCCTCTCGAAAAAGGGTGATTTCCGGCAAGCTGCCACTGGATCTGTGGATGACTTCGTTGCCTTCCTCAAACAATATAAAAGACAGAATGTGCCGGCCCTCTTTTGGACTGCCAGTGCCTGGGCAAAATGGATCAGCCTTAACCTTGACAGCATCGAAGCACTGGCTGACATGCCCATGCTGGAGGCCACTATGCAGAGGGTCATTGAACTTGATGGTTCCTTTTTTCATGGCAGCCCCCACCTCCTAATGGGTGTATATTTGGCGGTCAAGCCAGAAATTATTGGAGGAAATATAACCAAAGCCAAAGAGCACTTCGACAAGGCTTTTTCCCTGGGAGCTGACAAGCTCCTAACGGCCAAAGTCATGTACGCCAGATACTATGCCGTTCGGCTCCGAGACCGAGCCCTTTTCCGCAACACACTGCGGGAAGTGATTGCAGCTCCTGAGGGAGCAGTACCAGAGTTGACCCTGTCAAACGCGCTGGCCAAAGAGAAGGCCAGTAAAATGCTGGAGAATGCGGATGAGTACTTTGTTGAACTACCATAAGTTAGCTGTCCCACCACCTTCAATAACTGGTAGATACAGATATAATATTGTATTTATCCTACTTTTATTCTTCTTGCTATCATGTCCAATTTTCAGCCATGCAGCCCGGCCACAGCATGAGATAAAGCTGGCTACCATGGCCCCTGAAAATAGCTCTCTCATGAAGATCTTCCAGGAGATGAACCGTGAACTTCTGAAAGAGACCGAGGGGCGCGTCGGGTTCAAACTTTTTTCTGGCTTCGCCTTGGGAGATGAACGAGACGTTTTCAGAAAATTACGTATTGGGCTCATTCATGCTGCAACCTTTACCTCCAACTTCTTGGCTAATATCAACCCAGACATTCGAGCGCTTCAAGTCCCGTTCCTTTTCAACAACTATCAGGAGGTCGACTACGTCTTAGATAAAATGGTCGGCGACTTCGATGAGAGCTTTTCCAGACGTGGATACCAAGTGCTGGGCTGGTCAGAAATCGGTTTCATTTACGTTATGACCACGGTCCCCGTTACCAAGCTTGAGGACTGGAAAGGCAAAAAGGTTTGGAGTACGACCAATGCACCCATGGCCAACGCCGTCTTCGCCAAAGCCCAGGTCTCGCCGGTTACTGTGGGTGCGCCGGATGTTCTGGTGGCCTTGCAGACCAACCTCCTGGAGGCGGTTTACAACTCGCCTTACTATGCCCTGGTGACTCAGTGGTACACTCGAATCAAATACATCACCGACGTGCCGCTCTCCTACGTTGGCATCGGACTGATTATTAGCAACAAGACGTTTTCGCGACTTTCTCCCCAGGATAAAGAAACCACCATAAGGGTCTCTGGGAAATATCTTCGCCTTCTCACCGAGAAAACTAGAAAAGACAATCAACAGGCCCTGGAGCTAATGCTCAAACGAGGGGTCAAGAAGATATCCATTGAACCTGATGAACTTAACCGTTTCAAGGAACTGCTAGATCAGGCCGTGGCTGATATCGATCCCAAAATTCTCCCCAAGGACACCCTCCAGAAGGTCAGGAAAATTCTCTATGATTACAGAGCGAGCAAGGGTGAAACCAAGTGAGTACATCATCTCCCAGTAATCTAAAAAAGATTAGCCATTTTTTTGGTAATCTGGAGAAATGGGTGCTTGTAATCCTTCTCGGCTTTTTAACCGCGTTCGCCGTAACCCAGATTATTTTGCGCAATTTTCTCTCCGTCGGGTTTGTCTGGGGTGATGATCTGCTCAGACACGGTGTGCTTTGGATAAGTTTACTGGGAGCAACCAGGGCCACCCTCGAAAGCAAGCACATTCGTATTGACTTGCTACCAAGAGTCCTGCCTGCTCGCCTAGGCTTGATTGCAGATTCTGTCTGTTGTTTTATTTCCTTGTCTGTCTGTGTTCTCCTCGCGTGGGCCTCCTGGAACTTTGTCCAGGGTGAACGGTTGGCCGGAGATATTGC
>Ga0209536_100014332_pt1 | contig 11396 bp, 11 predicted proteins | sample DeeMarSeWOR28_12_FD_187461 | JGI IMG/M metagenome (GOLD analysis project Ga0209536, IMG submission 187461) | Marine sediment microbial communities from White Oak River estuary, North Carolina - WOR-2-8_12 (SPAdes) (version 2) | ecosystem: Environmental > Aquatic > Marine > Intertidal zone >... | reverse complement strand
GCCGAAAACGAAAGGATCCCCTCCCTTCAAACGAACAACCTTCAATCCCCGCTTCGCCAGGATCACCAGCAGCTCGTTTATTTGAGGCTGGGGGAGAGAGTGCTTCCCCGCACGCTTGCCTACATAATGTTTTTCAACTCTCTCGGGCAGGCTGGTGATCAACTCCATTGGGATAAGGGCATCGTAAGCGACGGCGTCGCATTGCTGCAGCAGGTCATAACCCCATCGGGTGATCAATCCGGGGTGACCTGGACCTGCTCCTACAAGATATACGGTTCCCGTCTCTTTTGAACTAAAAAGCATAGATTAAACATGAGCCCAAAGTCCTCCTCGATCTGCCACCGGAGTACTTGAAAGGGGTTAGATGGATCACTCTTTTGGGGGAAGTTGAATGTACGATCCGCCCATATAACTGTAGACACACCTGCCGGAGTCCATAAGTATTCTGATCGCTTTTTTGCAATCAGCCTTATCGCAGGCATCTTCACCATGCTTTGCTATCATTGCTTTGATAAGGTCTCCTGCCTTGAGATTTTTTTTGCCGGCGCATTCGGTAACAAGCTGGAACATATCTTCCGCTAGCGTTTCGATAGCTACTTTACCCATTTTATAATCCTCCGACTTGGGTCACATTTTCACTGACCCGTTCAGCTTAATGTGATTCGTTCATGTAGATGATAAACAAATTCACACAAAGTTCAAACCGATATGCTCTACACAGGTTTTGGCTGCCTTGTAATGCTTTTAATACTGAAATATTAAAGGTTAGGGAAGTTTCAGCATTCTCGGCTACTGCTGACGTGTGCCTTAAAACCTTTGTTTTTTAAATGGATTAATTATTAACCAAAGCACATTTATAGCACATTACGTGCCTGCGGGGATAATTATTTCGCCATCAGCCCACTGAAGTTGCCTATTCGGCCTTTTGTGCTTCAACAGTTTCGGTCTCTGAAATCTGTTCGGGTACCACAACAGCATTGGCGACAAGATTGACCAACTGGGTAACTTCCATTCCGAGTTTATAATGGCGAATCAGATCCGTTAGTCCGTCTACACAGTTATGACAGGAAGTCACGACTATCTTTGCACCCGTAGCCTTCAACTGGTCTGCTTTCACCCTGGCGGATTTTAAACGCTGCGGGGTATATTCAGACATGGACATGGCGCCGCCGCCGCCTGTGCAGCAATAATTATCTGTACGGTTAGGATACATTTCACGGAAATCGGTTACGACATTGCCTAACAATTCTCTGGGTTCATCAAACAAGCCGCAGCTTCGTGCATTGTTGCAGGAATCATGGAAAGTCACGGGTATATTGTTTTTGCTCTTGTCTACCTTGATGCGCCCTTCCTTGATATACCGCAACATGGTCAGAACCGAACTTTCCATTTCAAAGGGCACTGTATGTTGAGCCCAGTTCGGTCCTTCACACCGTGTAGAACGATATCCGTGACCGCATTCCGAGATCACCAGCTTTTTGCCGCGTAATTCCACGACCTTTTCATAGAGCCGAAGTGCAACAGCTCCGCCCAGGTCGTCGTCCCCGGAAAAAAGGCCAAAATTGGTCATATCCCAGCCTTCGCTGGGCATTGTCCAGTTTTCTCCGGCCAGATAGAAGATCTTCGCGGCATCGGCGATGGTGCGCGGGTCGTATTTTACCTCGCGGGGATTGATGGAGTAGACGATATCCGCGTCCATTTTATCGATAGGAATTATGGCATTAGGATCGTTCATCTCATCGCTTAACTCTTCGGACATCCATTCCAGGGTGTCGATATATTCCTCTTTCAACACCCCCATCTGATTTCCTATCTCCCATTGATCCTTGCTGACCACCGCTACACCTTCCGGCATAATTCCAACGGAAACCAGCAGACCCCGGGCCATGCGATTAAAAGTGGCGTAATCGACACCCATAGGGCAATTAATGGAACACCTTCGACAGTTTGTACATTTCCCGAAAACTATATCTTTAAGCTCTTCAAGCTCTTCGTCCGATTTGATGCTTTTGGCGCCTACCCACCAGGGCAACACGCGTCCGGTCCAGTCGAAGTGCCGTTTGAAGATTTTGCGGATGCGGTCGGCCTTGTAAGCAGGCGCGTAGGTGGGATCGTCCGGATTTGTCAGTACATAGTGGCACGCTTCGGTGCACATGCCGCAATGTACGCAAGCAGCCATGGAACCTACCATCTGGCGGTTGAGTTTTTTGGACATCCTTTCCAATAATTTTTGGGCCTTATGGGATCGCTTTTCCTGGCGGGTATCAGTCACGTCATTCTCCCTCAAAATATTTCAAATTCCTCGTATCGTATTCAATCATCTGAATCGGCAGTCGGCATAGATCCTGTCTTACCGTCCTACAACATTCCTGGCTCAGCGTTTTGATCTTGCCAGCGGATAGACACCGCGATATCCCATCGTCTTTCCAAAGTAATAGCGCGTAAATGGATAGTACAGATAATGGGAAATCTTGCTGAAAGGAACATAGATCAGAAAGAAAGCCGTCAGCATGAAATAAACCAGCAGAACCGTTTCTCCCTCTTGATAGTTGTTGGGAACGGCAAAAACGGCAAATAAAAACCAGACAGAAAGTAAAGCGAGCGAGAAGTAATCGTCCGGAGAACTAATGGCCCTCATATACTTGTTGGTAATACGACGATATAAACGAAGCAATGATACCAGGAAAGCCATTCCAATGATCACTTGCAGTACATACACCAGGGTAACGGATTCCAGCAGTTCGTGAGCATAGGGAATAATAAAAGACAGGCCGATTGCAGCAACTACACCCAGATGAAAAATAACGAACTGAGCGTAAAAGAAGGACTTCGTCCGTGTACTCTCCATCGCCCAGGGCATCGCGATATTCATCCAGGAATAGAAAATACCCCTGGTCTGGGTCGTACGAAATTGACTTGTAGGCGCCTGACGCTCGCGTCCTGCTTTAAAATGGAGAAGCCAGATAATACGCAGGATATACACGCAAGCCATAAACAGAAGCGCAAATTCCTGAAGCTCGTTCTCTGAAAAATGCAGCAGTTTACTCATTAGCATCCAGTCCATTCATAATAAAAATCAATGTTTCAGCGTATCCGGGTGAAAGTCCTATCCAAATGCACCCTGAAACGCCCGATATTCCCGGGGATCGTTTGCACAAATTACGATCTCTTCCATTTTGCCGCCTTGAGACACGTATTCTTCGAAAGCCCGGTTCATAATACTCAGGCTTGTAGCAAGGGGAACACCATAGAAACCGGTTCCCATGGGAGGAAGGGCAATATGTCGGATTCCCTTTTCCTCCGCCTTTTTTAAAGCGGTAAGTATAGTGGCGTGCAGCTTTTCCTCAAGCTGCTCTTCCTGGAAGGTCGGTCCGACAGCATGAACGATATACTTGGCTTTTAAATTACCGCCGCCTGTTACTGCAGCCTCCGTCACGGAAAGAGATCCGATTTCATCGAGTTCTTTTTTTATGGATTGTCCGCCCCTCCTGGTAATGGCGCTCCCAAATCCCGCTCCCAACTCAAGATTCGGCTGTGCATAAAATACAAAGGCTTCTATCTCGAAATCGGTAATATCCTGTTGAATGAGTCGGAGATTGCAGTTTTTAATCATCTTCTGTTCGGGCATTTCCTGACTCCTGAATATTCTTTTAACCTGTGCTGCTCTCGTCCACATCCCACAGCCCCGTGTCTTTGTGGATATCGATCTCCTGTTCCGCCAGGCTGCGAAGCTTATAGGCAGAATCCCGGAGAGTGCCATACAGCACACCGCAGCTCCGATCCTGCCGGCTTTCATCTCCCTTGTCGGCAAGGAGCATCATGTCGCGGGATAAGCGCAGAACTTTAATAATATTTTTATTGCAGGGCTTCGTCACTTTAAATTCCCTAAATATGCCATAATATACTATTCAATGCATAAAGTGTGCCATAAGGGATTCTTAGGAAAATAAAACTGTATATCCTTTGTTATCAATTGGATAATAATATATGTCTCAAAATTGTATCCGACTGGACAACTGAAAATTTTCAAGATATTTCGGAACAGATTTAAATGGAGGGATAAAGCTTATAATTAATAAATCATTTTATATCAATTAAATACATAATTATTGTATGTAAAAAAAGCGTTTCATAATTATTTTGTTACATATCTGTATTTTGTAACAGTTCGGTCCTCTCGAGAAAGCGATATAAGGTCGTTCGACTGACTCCAAGTAATCTCGCAGTTTCAGCGCGATTGCCCCTTGTGGTCTGCAGCACATCCCGGACTGTATCCAGGTCAAGTTTGGGCGGGCGTCCGGGTTTAGATGCAGCAGGGGGCATGGAATATTCCCGAATTTCAGGAGGTAAATGTTCTACATCGAGAAGACCGGAACGGCACTTTACCATGGCATATTGAATGGAATTTCCAAGTTCCCGGACATTTCCCGGCCAGTTGTACCTGTTCAGCAGTTCCAACGCTTCAGGAGAGATCTCTCTCACGGTTCTGCCGGTATCCGCGGAATACTTCTCGAGGAAGAAATTTGCCAGCAGTGTAATATCGCGGCCACGATCCTTTAATGATGGTAAATGAATGGGCATGACGGCCAGGCGATAATAAAGATCCGACCGAAACCGTCCCTGGCGCGTCAACTCCTTAAGATCCTTGTTAGTTGCACAGATAACACGGACGTCGGCCCGGACGCTCTTTTCTCCGCCCACAGGCATATAGCTTTTTTCCTGAATTACCCGGAGAAGCTTTACCTGGGTCGCTGCCGAAATTTCACCGATCTCGTCCAGGAAGACAGTCCCTCCTTCCGCGAGGGCGAATCTTCCTTTGCGGTTGTGTATAGCGCCGGTAAATGCTCCTTTGACATGTCCGAACAATTCACTTTCCAGGGTTCCTTCCGGAAGGGCCCCGCAGTTGACGGGCACGAAGGGACCGGCGGACCTTTTGCTTAATTGATGGAGTGCCGCCGCAACCATTTCTTTGCCCGTCCCGCTTTCCCCTTGAATCAGAATAGGAACATTGATATCCGCAAGTTCACGAACCGCATCGAATACTTCCTGCATCGATACATGGCGCCCCACCATGCCGCAGAATCCTCGACTGTTCTCCAATTGATTCCGCAGGTGCACGATTTCGGTCATATCCCGGAAAATGACCAAGGCTCCTCCCATTTTCTCATTCAAAGGCGCATCAATGATGACCACAGACATTTCCAGGTCCTTTCGCTCATCTTTCTTATTGATAAAGGTCCTCTGGTATCTCAATTTGGTCTGGGCCGGTTTTTCCGGATATTCACAGAAAGAACAATTTCCCCCGCAAAAGCGGGATGGAAATACTTCATGACAGTCTCTTCCTACTACCTCGCCGTAGTCAAATCCGGTGATATCCTGGGCGGCCCTGTTAAAGTAAAATATTTTTCGCTCGAAATCGTGAGCCAGCACCCCGTCGGTCAGGTTGTCCAGGAGGGTTCCGAGCGTGTGCCTTAACTGCTGCATCGCTCGAAAGAAATCATGGTGGAACAGACTCTCGACACGCTGCCGGATCTCATCCCGCAGCATTTTGAACGCATCGTACAGCTGGTCCTCATTTGCATTCATTTTTGTGGGGTCCATCAGCGGCCAGTGAATTCTGGTGGGACTGCCGGGGAAAGTGGGGCAGATTTCATTCGCATGATTGCAGAGGGTAACAACAACATCAAATGACTTATATTGGATGTCTTCCAGTTCATGAAGTACAAAATCCTGAGGATCTTCCCCCATTTCATTTATGACTCTGGTAGCGATAGGATGGAGTTCGAGGCTGGCATCCCCGGCACTGACAACCTCCAGATCGGCCGGGGCCATTTTACGCGCAAAGGATGCGGCCATAAGGCTGCGTCCGCCGTTTCCCGAACAGAAGAATAGTATTCGAATCATGTTATCACTCTCTTAATCCTTCTCAGTATACCATCATCCATTTGTTTTCCGCTCAACCTTGAACTCAGAACAGGAAACAGCCATTTAAACAAATCACTTGCAATCATGCCTCCCCTCCTTTAATCTGTCACTTCGCGAGCTCACGGAGAATTGTCGACACCAAGCAGGCGGAGGTGTCTACAGGAGAACTGATGCAAGAACAACAGGAGAGCTCGCAACAAGCCTCTACTCCTCCTAAAAGCCAAAAACCGGTCAGCATTGAACCGGATGTGGACTTTATCCGAGTCCTGAGCAAAGAGAGTGACAATACCTACAAACTATGCATGCAATGCGGCACCTGCTCGGTAACATGTGGCATTTCACCTGATCGAGCGCCTTTCCCGCGCAAGGAAATGGCATGGGCAAGTTGGGGGCTCAAGGATCGCTTCCTCGGGAATCCGGACATCTGGTTATGTCATCAATGCAATGACTGTTCGACACAATGTCCTCGTGGCGCCCGTCCCGGCGATATTCTGGCGTCTATTCGCCAGGAAGTGGTAGGGCACTATGCTGCGCCGCGTTTTCTGGCCCGGTGGGTTAAGTCACCGAAGTTCGCTCTTCTCCTTTTGGCAATACCTGCCGTGCTGCTTGGTCTGGCCCTGCTGGCGAGAGATTCCCTGGGGGAAGCTTTAGGTCTGTCGACGCCTGTTGGTGACAGAATTCTGTTTCCATATTCTGCCGGTATTTTCCCTCACTGGTTGCTGAACATCTTCTTCTTTTTCTTCGGCGCACTGGCCCTGATAGCCGCAATAATCGGTGTTGTGCGTTTCTGGCGGGCAATGAAGGCTTCCAACGAAGAGAAGGGGCTTCCCCTCTCGGGAAAGAGCCTGGGTTCATGCATTTGGGCGGCACTGAAAAAAGTCTTCACGCATGAAGATTTTGCCGCCTGCACGACCGCAAGCTCGCGTTTTCTGCCGCACTTCTGCATATTCTTTGGATTCCTGGCATTATGTGTCGTCACCTTCTGGATCATTACCAATCAGATGAATCCTCTGATTCAGGGCTCATTCGTCTATCCATTCGGTTTCTGGAATCCATTGAAGCTGCTTGCCAATCTGGGAGGTGTGGCCGTTCTTATCGGGTGCATTATGATGATTTTCGACCGCCTGACAAATGAGGAAGCCGGATACAGCACCTATTCCGACTGGATTCTTCTCGGAACGCTTCTGGCCGTAGTCGGTACCGGATTTATCACGGAACTCCTGCATTACGGAAGGCTGGTGCCCCATCGACATGTCGCCTATTTCATCCATCTCGTGTTTGTATTCTCGCTTATCGTGTACGTGCCCTATACGAAATTCGCTCATGTAGTTTACCGCACGGCCGCACTGGCCTTTGCCGAATTTTCGGGGAGGAACACAAAAGTCCAGATGGAGAGAGGGGCCGATACAGTGAAACACAATTCTGAAAAAGAGATTAGGGATGCAACGGGTATCGCGTAGGCCTGCGTCAATAAAAACTTTTATGAACACGGTCCGATGAATCAGGGAAACTGGAGAGGCAATGAAAATCGAAAGGATGCTGAATAAAAATAAGAGTTTGATTGTGCTGGTTGTCCTGGCGGTGATCGTACTTCTGCCGATCGGGTACTATGCTGTTAGTGACGCATTTCCCAAAAGCACCGATGATTTCCTCGAAAAGCCGGATCCCAAATATCAGGAATGCGTTGATCGGACGGAATATATGCGCTTCCACCATATGGATCTGCTGAAGGAAATCAGAGAAAAAGTTGTGCGCGAGGGGATAAAACAGGATGTCACTTTTGCGGATTGCAAGGAATGCCATATCAATAGAAGTAGTTTCTGTGACCGGTGCCATCTAATCGTTAATCTGTACCCGGATTGTTTCGGCTGTCATGATTATCCGGAAACGGCCCGGGCCGCGGCTTACGAAGAGGCGAACCCATGAGGTATGTATTGAGCGTATTACGATTCAACGAGTAACCGGAAAGGATCCAGTGCAGAATCCGTAAAGACAACAGCCAACCAGAATGTGAGGAAACGATGGACAGAAGGGAATTCCTAAAAACGGGAGCTGCAATTTCGGCAGGCACTGCCTGTATATGCGGACTGCCTGTGATGTCGGCTTTCGGCCAGGAAACGGAAGAGTCGGGAACGAAATGGGGAATGGTTATCGACCTGAAAAAATGCGCCCGGGAACAGGGCTGTACCGACTGCATGGATGCCTGCAGGAAAGAAAACAATGTAGCCTACCACAATGATCCCCGTTGGGATATTTACTGGATCCGAAAGGTAACGATAAAGAACAAACAGGTTCCGGGATTGGAAAAAACCGTACCCCTGTTGTGCAACCACTGCGACAAACCTCCCTGCGCTCTTGTTTGTCCCGTACAAGCCACGTACAAGCGCGCAGACGGCATTGTGATCGTGGATCACCATCGATGCATCGGTTGCAGGTACTGTATGGTCGCCTGCCCCTATAACGCCAGGTTCTTTAATTACAAGGAAAATCCTGATTGGCCCAATAGGGAGTACCCGAAAAGATCGCACGGTGTTGCTGAATCGTGCACCTTTTGCACCCACTTGGTGGACGGGGGTGAATTGCCTGCATGTGTCCAAGCATGTCCTCAAAAGGCTTTGCAGTTTGGAAATCTGAATGACAAAGATAGCGATATTATCAATGTTATCCGCAAGAACCCTGTCAAACGCCTCAGGGAGGGGTTGGGAACGGAGCCAAAAGTCTATTACATAGGTCTTTAATCCCCGTCAGAAATGCAGGTTAAGCGCGTGAGTATGAGGGAATGAGATGGAAATCAAGTTCGAAAAAATCGAAGGCAATTCCGCCATGTTTTACCTGTGGAGCGCCGCGCTGGCGATTCTCGTGCTCGGAGGCGTCTATTCCACATATCTGATGTATACGCACGGGATCTATCTTTCGGGTATGACGAACCGGATTCCCTGGGGACTCCAAATCGTACTCGCAGTTTTTTATATCGGTTTATCTGCCGGCTCCCTCGTGACATCGAGCCTGTACGGTGTTTTCGGAAAGTTGGAATACAAACCCTTTGCGCGTTTGGCCGCCTATCTTGCCATGCTGCTGCTGATCGGGGCACTCCTGTCCATCCTGACGGATCAGGGGAGAATCGACCGGGTTTTAATTGAACCGTTTTCCCATTTCAATCCCCTTTCGATGTTTTCAATCAATCCTTTCCTGTACATCAGTTACGTCCTGATTTGCGTGATCTACCTGTGGGCGATGCTCAACGAAAAGGAGAAATGGACAAAGATTATCGCGCTGGTTGTTGTCCTTTGGGCAATCGGTCTTCACAGCGGCACGGGCGCCATTTTCGGTTTTGTCCCCCGGGAGCTGTACGCCTCACCCTTACTCCCGCCGGGCTTTGTGGCGGCGGCACTCTCTTCCGGTACCGCCTTCATGATTCTCGTCATTCTTGCATTATTCAAGGTTACGAAACGTACTTTAGATCCCAGATTGATTCACTGGATCGGCCGTCTTCTGGCTGTTTTTATTATAGTGGCTCTGTATTTTATCTTCATCGAAAACACTTACCGCTTTTACCAGCATGAATCCCGGCACGCGGCGCATTTTTTCCTTTTTGGCGGTTTTCACAGCGTGCTCTTCTGGGTGGGGCTGATAACGATCGGCTCTATTGTTCCTGCCATAATTCTATTCAGGGAAAAAACCGGGAAATCGATCTCCTGGATCGTGGCTGCAGCAGTCATGTGCGTATTCGGCGTCATGTGTGAAAGATATCTCATTGTGCTTCCAGGGCTGATATTCCCACCCGAAATCCTTCCCGGCTGGCAGATCGTGCAATCGCCTATGGAAGAAGGCATTGTCGCTTACTCCATCAGTTTCGCTGAAATCGCCCAGGCGTTGGGCGTGGTTGGATTGATCGGCCTTCTTTTCATTTGGGGAATGAAGTTTATGAAACTGGTCCCCAAAGAGGCGAAAATGCTGGCCGAAGATTGAAGATTACCGACTTCCAATGATCCGGATTTCGCCTCGGGCTCCCGGCGTCTGAATTCATAAAATTCAATGTTCTAATATTGAATATTTTTAAAAATGAGACAGCTTTGGATAAATTATAGATCTTTGCAGGACACCCTTTTCGTGTGGTACCCATTGTTCGGAGACCGATATTGCACGATTTTTTAAGCGTTGAGGTTTCCGGATTTCTAGAATCTAATCACAGAAAAAATAAATCAATACATTGCAAATTTATATTTGTTATCATACTTTAATATAATAGAATATGGTTCGCCTTGATCGATTGAGTATATGTTCAATATTTTCAGGAGGTTGTTCATGAAAAGGTTATTTGTTGCAATGGCGCTGTTCAGTCTGTTTTGTATTCCGGCTTTAGCGCAGGATACCCCGGTAGGGGAGGTTTATGGAGGATTCCAGCTTCTCCGTCATCCTGGAGGAGACAATTTCGACAGTTACTTCCTCAAGGGTTTCCTTGGAGCATTTGAAGGCAATATCAATTCTTATCTCGGAGTTGTCGGTGAGGTCGGCCACGTCCGGAAAAGTTGGGACGAGGAAGATTTTAGTGAGAATGAGAACTTTACCCCGTTTTTATTCGGTCCCCGTTTCGGCTATCGGACGGAAAGAGTAAGGGTTTTCGGCCATTACCTGCTTGGCGGCATACGATACGCCTATTCCTACTCTGATTCCTTCGAGGATTTTAGTGCAAGCGGTACGCAATTCAGTCAGGCTGTCGGCGGAGGTGTCGACATCGCCTTAAACGACACGATTTCAATCCGCCCCGCGCAGGTAGATGTTGTAATGGTAAGATGGAGTGAAGGGGATTTTACCGAGTGGGAAAATCTATTTCGGTATTCCGGTGGTATTGTGATCAAATTCGGATCCAGATAGACGCGAATTACCTGAAATCGATCGATTCCTCAAGGCTGAATCACTTACAGAATGAGGAATAACGTAAAAAAGGAATACCAGTTACATCACCCGGGCGGATAGGGCGACACCGCCTGTCCCCCGGGTGTCACCTTTCCTGCATTGCTTTCAACGCCGTCCCCCCTTTATTCAGTGAACGGACGCATTCGGTTTGACACCCGTGTCGTTTCCTGAATGGACAGCTCCGTGCGAATATCATATTTTGGCGCAACGCACCCCTAAGAAGCCGGGAGCCAGGAGTCAGAGGGGAACATGGCACAATCCATAGCTCGTTTGTTTTGTTACCAAAATCATACCGAATTCATCCAGGTTCATACACACCGAATCAAGAACAGTAGCGTGCTTTTTTATTCTGGCTTCTGACTCCTGGCTTCTGACTTCTTGGATACTATTGTTTCGGTTTCCCATTTGAAAGTAACAGCGAGGCCGATAAGTTTATCAAATTCCTCAATCCTGTTGTAAAATCACCTGCGGAATTTCAGGCAAGAATAGATGTTTGCTTTATAAGAAACCATGAAGATGAAACGACGCGATTTCCTGGCCGCCAACCTGGCAGG
>Ga0209536_100014331_pt1 | contig 11396 bp, 10 predicted proteins | sample DeeMarSeWOR28_12_FD_187461 | JGI IMG/M metagenome (GOLD analysis project Ga0209536, IMG submission 187461) | Marine sediment microbial communities from White Oak River estuary, North Carolina - WOR-2-8_12 (SPAdes) (version 2) | ecosystem: Environmental > Aquatic > Marine > Intertidal zone >... | reverse complement strand
CGGCTCATCGACCGCGAGGCCGTTTGCCTGCAGCCGCCGATACCAGCCGTCGACGTCGTCGGTGACGATCGAGATCATGCCGCCTTTCGGCTCGACCACGCGATCCTCGAAGGCCCGGCACAGGCCGATGAAAGCGCCTTCGGCGGTGCGGTAAAGCCTGGCGCCGCCCTCGTCGCGGCTGCACTCGAGGCCGAGGATGCGGCCGTAAAAGTCCGCCGTGGCGTCGAGATCCCCGGTATAGACCCAGCTGATCTGGGCGTCGATCGTCAGGTCGTGATTACTCAATCGGCTGCCCGTGCTCAGGCGGCCTCGACCCGCGCAAACGCTGCCTCGACCAGCGGCGCGCGCGCCTGCAGCACCTCGACGAGGTTTGCGCGAAAAGCGCCCAGATCGGCATCGGTCATCGGCAGCGACAGGTTGATCATGCCGCGGCGGGCGTAAAACTGGCCGCGCGCCATCATGTCGAGGTGCAAAAGTTCGAGCAGGTCCAGCGGTTTGCGAGCCTTCGGCACGGGCGCGATCGGCGTATGCCCGGTGATGTGAAACGCCATCATGCTGCCGAGCCCGGTGATTCGCACCGGCAGGCCGAGCGGTTCGATCGCATCGCTCAACGACTGCCGGAATCGATCGCCGCGCGCGGAGAACGCCTCGGCGACCTCGGCGGTATAAACCCGGCTCAGACCGGCGTAGCCCGCCGCCATGGTCAGCACGTTGTTATTGAAGGTTCCGGCGTGCGGCCAGGCGTCCGGCCTCGCCGGATCGAAACGGTCGAGAATATCGGCGCGGCCGCCGAAGGCACCGAAGGTCAGGCCGCCGCCGAGGTACTTGCCGAAACTCACCAGGTCGGGCCGCAGGCCGTGATAGCCGTGCATGCCGCCGGGCGACAGGCGCGAAGTCATGACCTCGTCGAATATCAGCAGCGCGCCGCAATCGGCGGTCGCCGAGCGCAGCGCGGCGAGGAACTCGTAATCGGCGGGGATACAGCCGCCGGCGCCGATGACCGGCTCGACCAATACCGCGGCCAGCCGCCCGGCCAGCGCGCGGATCCGCTCGACGGCGGCCTCAGTGTCGTTATAGGTAATCCGGTGCACGGGGTAAGGCAGCGCCAGCGGGCTGTCGCCTTCGAAAGATAGCGGGCCGCCGTGGTAGCTGCCGTCGACGACGATGATATCGCTGCGGCCGGTAAAGGCGCGTGCGGCGCCGATGGCGAAGATATTCGATTCGGTGCCCGAGTTGCAGAAGCGGATGCGCTCGACCGCCGGGAAACGCTCGCACATCAGCGCGGCGAATTTCGCCTCGACCAGGTTCGGGCCGCCGAGCACGAGGCCGCCTTCGAGCGCATCGCGGATCGCCTCGGCGATAATCGGCTCGCTGTGGCCGTACAGCCCGGCGGTGTATTCGCCGAGAAAGTCGGCGTAATCGTGGCCGTCGATATCGCGCAGCCTGGCACCCTCGCCGCGCTCGATAGTCACCGGAAAGGGCGAGTAATGCAACACCGTGCGGGTATTGCCGCCGGGCATGACCCGGCTCGCCTCGTCGTGACGCGCACGGCTTTTCGGGTTCGCCGCACTGTAATCATCGCGTGCCTTTTGCAGCGCCGCGGCGAGCTCCGTGGGACCAGCCTCGATCGATTTGTCCAGCATGTCAGCCTCCCGTGGTCGCGCGGTTTTCGAATTGCGCCAGATCCGCCTCGAAGTCGTACAGGGTAGCATCGAGCCGGGCGCAAAGCTCGTCGCATTCCGCCTCGGATATCGTCAGCGGCGGCGCGATAATGAACCAGTCGCCGTTCCTGCCGCCCGCGGTGCGCCGCGAATAAATGATCAGTCCGTTGCGCAAACCGTGAATGCGGATTTTCTCGGTGGCGAGGAAATCCGCAGGCAACGGCCGCCGCGTATCTCGATCGGCCGCGAATTCGATCGCGAGCAACAGCCCCCGCCCGCGGATATCGCCGATACCGGGATGATTTCGCGCCAGCGCCTGCAGCTGCCGCTTCAGGTAATCACCGCGCTTCGCGGCGGCGTCGACCAGGCCGAGACGCGCGTATTCGTCGAGCACCGCGAGGCCGGTCGCGCAGGTAATCGGGTTGGCGTTGTAGGTGTGCGAAAAGTTGAAACCGGTCAGCTCGGCGAGCCGGTCAGCCATCGCCGCCGGCACCAGCACGGCGCCGAGCGGCGCGTAGCCGGAGCCGAGCCCCTTGGCCATGACGACCACGTCCGGCAGGCAGTCGGGCCAGTGCTGCGCGGCGAGGAACCTGCCAGTGCGGCCGGTGCCGCAAAGCACCTCGTCGAACACCAGGAAGATACCGTGCCGGCTGCAGATTTCACGGATACGGCGAAAATAGTTGTCCGGTGGTACGACGCAGCCGGTGGCCAGCCCGCCGATCGGCTCGATCATGAAGGCGAGCACGTTGGCGGCGCCCAGCGATATGATTTTTTCCTCCAGGCAATCGGCGCAGTAATCGGCGTAAGTTTCCACCGAGTGACCCTCGGCCAGGCGGTAGGTGACCGGTGCCGGCACCTTGGCCGATACCGTGGCGAAACCGTCGAGAAAAGTGTGCAGCGATTCGTCGCCGGTCATGCCCAGCGTGGCGATGGTGCCGCCGTGATAGGAAGGCTGGCAGGTAATGATGTAGCGCCGCTCGGGCGCGCCGCCGGCGACGACGAACTGGCGCAGGAACTTGATGCCGATTTCGATCGCCTCGCTGCCGCCGGTGGCAAGCGCGACGCGCTCGTAGCCCGGGCCGGCGAGCTCGGCGATGCGCCGCGTCAGCTCGATATTGGGCCGGTGGCGAGAGACGCGCGAATAGGCGAAGTCCATGGTGCGCGCCTGCCGCGCCATGGCCTCGGCGACCGCCTCGTTGCCGTGGCCGATATTGCTGACGACGGGACCGGAAGAGGCATCGATGTATTCCCTGCCCTGCTCGTCCCACATGAAGATGCCGCTGGCGCGTTCGATCAGCGGCAGCGGCACGATATTGTCGCGCGCGTAGAATTCGTCCTGGTAGCCGCCGGGGCCGTCACTCGACGGATTCGGCGCTGGCTTCGACGGATCGACGGGTTTCGCCGTCACGACAGCTCTGCCTCGCCGTTTGCCTGCGCGCGCAGCGACTTGAACAGCACGTTACAGCCGGCGGCCAGCTCCCCGGCACTCGCGTTTTCGGGCGCTTTGTAGTCGATACCGTCTTCGCAGGTCACGAATTTTGTCGCCGCTGGCAACCCTTGCGCCAGGCCCGTTGGGCTGGTCCGGCAGCGTTCGCTATCGATAAGCTGTGTCACGCCTTATTCACTCCGCGTCAGGGCCGGCAAAAGTTGCCGGCAAGCGCTACATTTACCCTTTTCGCGCCCGGCCGGTCAATGTTCGCAATCGAATTCTGGACTTCTATATTTTAGAATTGATTTCGAAAATATAGTAATATACGATTCCTCCGGTATCAACGCGAAAATGCGCGAGCCCTGCGCTCTGGAGGACCGAGCATGCATTCGAGGCCAACGGCGATCGTGTCCGGTGCCGGCGGCGGTATCGGCTCGGCCTGCGCCACGGCGCTGGCCGAGAAGGGCTTCAACGTCGCCGTCAATTACCGCCGCAGCGCGGACAGTGCCGAAGCCTCGGCCGCCGCCTGCCGCGAGGCCGGCGTGGAAGCGATCGCACTCAGGGCCGATGTTGCCGACGACGGCGACTGCCGCCGGCTGGTCGACGAAACCGTCGGCGCCTGGGGCCGGATCGACCTGCTGATCAACAACGCCGGTATCACCAAATTCGCCGATGCAAGGGATCTCGACGCGCTGTCGGCAGAAGACTTCGCAAGCATCATGGCCGTCAACGTTGCCGGCACCTACCAGCTTACCCGCGCCGCGAGTCCTCACCTGAAGCGCTCGCCGATCGCCGCGGTAGTCAACATTTCGTCGCATTCCGGCTTTTCCGGGATCGGCTCGTCGACCGCCTACGCCGCCTCCAAGGGCGCGCTCAACACGATGACGCGCTCGCTGGCACTGGCGCTGGCGCCGGAAATCCGCGTCAACGCGGTTTGCCCGGGCTTCGTCGATACCGAGTGGATGGCCGGCAAACTCGAAGCGGCCGAGCTCGAAGCATTCAAGGCGAAAGTCGCCGCCATTTCACCGCTGCGCAAAATCGTATCGGCGGCGGACGTCGCCGACGCGGTCTGCTGGTTCGCCACCGGCGCGGCGTCGATCACCGGGCAATTGCTGGTGATCGACGGCGGCACGCATCTGACCGTCGGCAACCCACTTTAATATTCGAACCGGAGATTCAACCAGATGAGCAACAATGCAGACTACCAACCCGTCGATCCGTCGGTTATCCCCCGCTTTGCCGGGCACGCGACCTTCATGCGTACCGTTACCCGCGAAATCATCGACGAGGTCGATATCGGCCTGGTCGGGGTACCCTTCGATCTCGGACTGAACCATCGCACCGGCGCGCGCCACGGGCCCGCGGGCGTGCGCGAAATGTCGCGCCTGATCCGGCGCGTGCATCCGACCAGCGGCATCCGCCCGTTCGAGATCTGCAACGTCGCCGATCTCGGCGACGCGCCGGTCAACCCGATGAGCAAGGACAAGTCGATCGACATGATCGAGGATTTCTTCCGCCAGATGAAGAAGGCCGGCATCGTGCCGATCGCCTGCGGCGGCGACCACACCATCCCGCTGCCGATACTGCGCGCGCTCGCCGCCGACGAGCCGGTCGGCATCCTGCATTTCGACGCGCATGCCGACACCCTGGATGAAATCTGCGGCGACAAGGTCAATCACGCGACCTTCATGCGTCGCGGTTACGAGGAAGGCCTGATCGACCCGAAACGAGCGATCCAGGTCGGCATGCGCGGCAGCCGCTTCACGCCGCAGGATATCCAGTACGGATACGACGTCGGCTACAGCATCATTACCATGGACGAGTACGAGGAGATGGGCCGCGCCGCGGCCATCGAGCAAATCCTGTCGGTGCTGCAGGGCGGCCCGGTATATATTTCGCTCGATATCGACGGCCTCGACCCCGCCTTCCTGCCCGGCACCGGGGTACCCGAAATCGGCGGCCTGATCCCGCGCGACGTGCAGGTCATCCTGCGCGCGCTGCAGGGCATGGACATCGTCGGCGCGGATATCAGCGAGGTTTCGCCGCTGCACGACCCGACCGGCATCACCTGCGTTACGGTCGCCAACCTGATGTTCGAAATGCTCTGCGTCATTGCCGACTCGGTGGAGCGCAAGCGGCAGTGAATCGGCGTCGCGCAGACCGGCATCGGCGCCAGGCGGCGTCGTATGAAGGCGGTTTCGCATGACCGCGTCCAACCCGGTGAGGCGCATCGCCGCGATCCTCGACGCCATCGCCAGCGCGCGCGACGGCATCGCGCTCGGCGAGCTTGCCGCCGCTACCGGCCTGCCGCTTTCGACCACGCACAGGACGGTCAACATCCTGCAGGACGTCGGCTATATCAGCGCCGATCCGGCGACCCGCACCCTGCGCATCGGCGAACGCCTGCAGCGCGTGGTGCTGTTGAGCGTCGGCTCGCGCGCGGTCCGCAAGATCATCCGCCCTACCCTGATGGAGCTCGCCGATTACTTCTCGGAAACCGCCTACTTCGCGCAAATGAGCAACGACGGCCCGCAGCTGTCGGACTATTACCTGCCGACCAGGGGGCCGAGGACACTGGTTCATCCCGGTTTCGATTTCCCCGCGCACGCCACCGCCGCGGGTAAGGCGATCTACGCGTTTATGCCGGAGGATGCCGTGGCAAAGGCCCTGTCCGGCAAGCTGCAGCGCTTCACCGCGAACACCGTGGTGCAAAAATCCGCGTTGCGCAGGGAATTCGCGCAGGTGCGCGAGCGCGGTTACGCGGTCAACTCGTCGGAGCTCGACGAGGGCGTGTTTGCGCTGGCCGCGCCGCTACTGCTCGATCACCACGGCGTACTGGGTGCGATTGCGATTACCGGCGTCAGCGAGCGCCTCACCGGGCGATTCAGCATCGAGGCGATCGCCGACAAAGTGGTTGCCGCCGGCAGGGAAGTCTCGGCGATGATGCTGAACCTGGATATCGGCGAACACGCCGCCAGCTCGCCGGATCTGCACCGATTCGATGCGGATCGAAGCTCCGCCGGGCACTGAGTCGGCGCGGACGGGACCCGCGGCGCCTTTTCGGCGTTCACCGCTCGGCTACCCGGCCGGGGCATGCCGGGGCACTGCAATGCTTCCCGGGATCCAGAATATATTCATTGATAACAACGGCTTATATTCCATTTCGATCGCGATCAGAGCGCGAGACAAGGGCCTCGAGCGAATGACCCGGGTGGAGCGCGGATCGAAATTCGGTCCGGGTACGGCCGGCAAACAGTGCTTTTCATTAGCCCGGATCTGCGTTCTAATATTGTGCAAACGATGCCCGACCAGGCGTCGATAACAACCAGAGGGCCAGGGAGAGCGTGCCGAAAACTACAAAACGCGCTGTCGTGGTGCATTTGCATGTCTGCCGCTATCTCCCGGAATTAGCCGGCCGGCACGGCTGGAGAGCGTTCACTCGAAGTAGCAAGCAATGACAACTGCAATCGACATCCGCGGCGTAACCAAGATCTACAATCCGAATTCGGAGCGTCCGGTTACGGCGCTAGACAACGTCTCGCTGACGATCAACGATAATGAGTTCTTCACCCTGCTCGGCCCCTCCGGCTGCGGCAAGACCACGTTGCTGCGCCTGATCGCCGGCTTCGAACAGGTGTCCGGCGGCGAAATCATGCTTTACGACGATGAAATCGAGAACCTGGAGCCGAATCGGCGCCCGGTCAACACGGTATTCCAGCACTACGCGCTGTTTCCGCACATGACCGTCGCCAAGAACGTAGCCTTCGGTCTGGAGCGTCTGAAGAAGCCCGGCGAAGAAATCAAGGCCACCGTCGACCGGGTTCTGAGCCTGGTGAAGATGAAGGAGCTCGGCGATCGCCGGCCGAACCAGCTTTCCGGCGGCCAGCAGCAACGCGTGGCGCTTGCGCGTGCGCTGGCGCCGAGCCCGAAGGTGCTGTTGCTGGACGAACCGCTATCCGCGCTCGACCTGAAGCTGCGCCAGGCGATGCGCGAAGAGCTCAAGCAGTTACAGAAAGAAACCGGTATCACCTTCGTCTTCGTCACCCACGACCAGGAAGAAGCGCTTGCGATGAGCGACCGCATCGCGGTTATGTCGAACGGCGAGGTACAGCAGATCGGCGCGCCGACCGAAATCTACGAGCACCCGGTCAACCGCTTCGTCGCGGATTTCATCGGCGACACCAATTTTCTCGATGCCGAGATCGTCGAAGTCAAGGACGAACTGGTGGCCTGCAAGATTGGTTCACAAAGCATGTTCGAGGCCGCTAACAGCGGCGGCCACAAGGTCGGTGACCGCGTCACCCTGTTCCTGCGGCCGGAAAAGATCCGCCTGTCGGCCGCGGGCCAGGGCAGCGGAGCGGATTCGCGGCCCGGCAAGATCGCCAGCATGATTTATCTCGGCAACCAGGCCGCCTACACCGTCGACATGGGCGACGGCATCGAACTGACCGCGCAGGCGCGCCCGCGTGAAGACGGCAAGATGCCGCACGCCAGCGGTGACGATGTCACCGTGCAGTTCTCGGCGCACGCGCTAAGGGTGCTCGCGCAGTGAGCGGCTGGCTGCCGAAGAGCGCGGCCGGTCGGCGCTGGCTGGGACTCGCGCCGAGCTATTTCATCATCGGTATCTTCATGCTGATCCCGATGATCATCATGGCCGTTTTTTCGCTTCTCGCACCCAACCCCTATGGCGGCGTCGAGCCGGAGTTTTCAACGGCCGCCTACGTCAAGCTGTTCTTCGAATACGACCTGGAAGACAACCTGGTTTTCAATCCCGGTTACATCAACATCATATTCCGATCCTTCCAGCTGTCCTTCGGCGCGACCATCCTGTGCCTGATTTTCGGTTTCCCGGTCGCCTACTACATCACGCTGCAGCCCGAGCACAAGCGCAATTTCTATATTTACCTGATCACGATCCCGTTCTGGACCAACCTGCTGATTCGCACCTTCGCCTGGATCATCATTCTCGGCCGCGGCGGCGTGATCGAGACGCCGCTGTACGCGCTCGGTATCATCGAGGAGTCGCTGCGCATGATGTATACCGACGGCGCGATCGCAATCGGCCTGACCTACAGTTACCTGCCGCTGATGGTACTGCCGATATACGCGAGCCTGGAAAAGCTCGATTTTCGATTGCTCGAGGCCGCCAGCGATCTGTACGCCAACCGCTGGGAAGTGATGACCAAGGTCGTCATCCCGCTGTGCAAGCCCGGCATCATCGCCGGCTGCATACTGGTGTTCATTCCCTGTCTCGGCGCCTTTATTGCGCCCAACCTGCTCGGCGGCGGCAAGAAGCTGATGCTCGGCAGCCTGGTGCAATTCCAGTTCGCCTCGGCGCGAAACTGGCCGTTCGGCGCGGCGCTGTCGATGCTGCTGCTGTCGGCCGTGGTCGTGGTGCTGATTTTTTATGCACGCTCGGCGCGCAAGCAGGCCGAGGCGGGCCAGGCATGAGCGCTTCCATGCAACAGGCATCGACGAAGAGCAAGAAGGCCTTGCCGGTCGGGCATTACCGCGGCCTCGGCGCCTGGACGGTAATCTTCTTCATATTCCTGTACCTGCCCATCGTCGTGCTGATTTTCTATTCGTTCAACGCCAACCGCATGGTCATGAACTGGGGCGGGTTCGGCCTGGAATGGTACGTCAAGGCCTTTCAGAACGACGACATCCAGAAGGCGGTGTGGAATTCGCTGATCGTCGCGACCTTCGCGACCATTTTCGCCACCGCTATCGCCACCGTCGGCGCGCTGGTGCTGGCGCGCGGCGGCAGTTTCCGCGGCAAGACGGTTTCGCTCGGGCTGATCACGCTGCCGCTGATGGTGCCGGAAATCGTCACCGCGGTGGCGGTGCTGATCTTCTTCAACGCAATCAGCCTGAAGCTGGGGCTGGTCAACGTCATCATCGCCCACATTACCTTCTGCATTCCGTTCGCCTTCATGCCGATCCGCGCGCGCCTCGAGGGCATGGATACCTCGCTGGAACAGGCGGCCCGCGACCTGTACGCGTCGGAATGGGAAACCTTCCGCTATGTCACGATGCCCCTGCTGATGCCGGGCATCGCCGCCGGCGCGATGCTGTCGTTCGTCATATCGATGGACGATTTCATCATCACGCTGATGGTGGCCGGCGCCGGTTCGACCACGCTGCCGGTTTACATCTATTCGATGATCCGCCGCGGGCTGACGCCGGAGATCAACGCGGTCTGTACCGTGCTGCTGCTTGTTTCGATAGCTCTCGTTACGGCATACTGGCTCGTTTCGAGGACCACACAAACCAGGGCAGCACACTGATTTTTCAACCTGTAGTCACAATAATCGTACCAACCGGAGAGTAAATCTATGAAACGCACACTAACCACTCTCATCGCGGCCGCCGCGATGTTGACCCTGGGGCCGGCCAAGGCCGAGGGCGAACTGTTCATTTATAACTGGACGGAATACACGCCGCCCGAACTGATCGCCAAGTTCGAGAAGGAAACCGGCATCAAGGTTTCAGTCGATACCTACGATTCCAACGAAACCCTGCTGGCCAAGCTGCAGGCCGGCGCCACCGGATACGATATCGTCGTACCGAGCCAGAACTTCGTGCCGATCCTGATCCGCGAGGGCCTGATCCAGAAGGTCGGCGTGCACCAGCTGCCGAACTTCAAGAACATGAAAGACAAGTGGAAATTTCCGGAATGGGATCCGGAGCAGGAATACAGCGGTCCCTGGCAGTGGGGCACCACCTCTTTCTCCTACAACAGCGAGTTGTATTCCGGCAAGGGTGAATCCCTGCGCGAATTCTTCGAGCCGGACGAGGAGGTTCGCGGCCGTCTGAGTGTGTTCCAGACGCCTGACGAAGTCGTTAGCCTGGCTAACATCTACCTCGGCATCGAATTCTGCTCCGAAGATCCGAAGACGATGAAGAAAATCCAGGATCTGCTGGTCAAGCAAAAGGAATATGTCGTCGCCTACAACTCCGAAACCATGAGCGACCTGCTGGCCAGTGGCGAGGCCATCATGACCAACCACTGGTCAGGCTATTCGCGCCTCGGCCGCCTGACCGGTGCACCGATCGTCTACGCCTACCCCAAGGAAGGCGTTGTCGGCTGGTATGACAGCATGGTCGTGCCGGCGAGCGCCAAGAACGTCGAAAACGCGAAGAAATTCATGAACTTCATGATGGACCCGGAAAACATGGCGATGCTGACCGAGAACCAGGGTTACGGCGATGCCGTCAAGGGCACCGAGAAATTCTACTCCGACGAGTTGAAATCGGCGCCCGAGATCAATCCGCCGTCCGATCTGAAGGTTGTTTTCGCGCCGACCTGCTCGCCCAAGGCGCAGTCGCTGATCGACAAGGTCTGGACCAAGGTCATGCAATAAGCGGTTTGCGTTCCTGACAACGCAGTACCCGAAGCGGCCCTCATTGCAGGGCCGCTTTTTTTTGTGGAGTCGAATGCCTCGATGACGAGACGATTTCCCAGGCGGAGGGGCTTGATCTATAGTGCTGCTCACTCGCTCAAGCAGAGGAGAACATCGACATGAACCTGTTGAGAATCGCGGCGTTTGCCGACGGCGGTCAGGGCGGCAATCCGGCCGGTGTAATGATCGCCGACAATCTGCCCCGTGAGACCGAGATGCGCCGCATCGCCGCCGAGGTCGGTTATTCCGAGACCGCGTTCGTCATGCCGCAAGGCGAAGCCTTTCGCGTGCGCTACTTCGCACCGGAATCCGAGGTACCTTTCTGCGGGCACGCCACGATCGCGCTCGGCGCGGCGCTGGCGCAACAATACGGCGACGGCGTTTATCCGTTGATCCTGAACGACGCCGAGATCACGGTCGAGGGCAGCCGCGACGGCGACCAGTTCCGGGCGGCGCTGCAGTCGCCGCCGACCCGTAGCGCTCCTATCTCAGACGCGCTGCTCACCGAGCTGCTCGAATTATTCGGCTACAGTTGCGACGACCTCGACTCGCGGTTGCCGCCGGCGCGCGTCCACGGCGGCGCCGATCACCTCGCCATTACACTCAACAGCCGCGAATTGCTGGCGGCGATGCGTTACGACTTCGATGCCGGCCGCGAACTGATGCGGCGCGAGCGACTGGTGACGATACTGCTCGCCTGGGCGGAGACGCCGCGCCTGTTTCATACGCGCAACCCGTTCGCTTCCGGCGGCGTCTACGAAGACCCGGCCACCGGCGCCGCGACCGCGGCCTTCGCCGGATACCTGCGCGATCTCGGCTGGCCGCACGGCGGCTCGATCGAGGTCATCCAGGGTGAAGACATGGGCAGCCGCTCGCGGCTTTACGCCGAGATTCCGCCCGAAC
>Ga0209536_100014330_pt1 | contig 11397 bp, 13 predicted proteins | sample DeeMarSeWOR28_12_FD_187461 | JGI IMG/M metagenome (GOLD analysis project Ga0209536, IMG submission 187461) | Marine sediment microbial communities from White Oak River estuary, North Carolina - WOR-2-8_12 (SPAdes) (version 2) | ecosystem: Environmental > Aquatic > Marine > Intertidal zone >... | reverse complement strand
GTAACAATCCAACTTCATTTTCCGACTCGCCCGTCGCTTTACCCGAGCAACAATGATGGCAGGCGAATCGGTGAGATGGACAGGCTTATCCGAGTCAAGGGAGCGGTCACATGGCGACCATCGACGAACAAATACTGAGAACTACCAAGGAAATCGTTGTTAAATTTATTGAAAGCGGCAGGATTTCTCCCAGCAGCTTCCATGAAACCTTCAAAGATATTTACCACACCGTGGAAAAAACAACGAAGGGCTCGGTGAAGATTAGCGAGCAGCCGGATGAGATAGACTAGTGGAGTGCCGCTGGGACCAGTGAACACATAAAAGCAATCACAGGTTCTAGTGCGCTTCGTCCCAGTTGTACCCATGGGCGATGTTGATTTTAAGCGGCACTTTGAGCTCCCAGACGCCTTCCATAATCTCTTTGACCAGCCGGGTGACTGCCTTCAGCTCATCGGGCGGCACCTCAAAAACCAGTTCATCATGTACTGTCAGCAGCATGGCGGATTTCAATTTTTTTTCGCTCAAAGCCTGGTTCACCTGAATCATGGCGACTTTGATAAGATCGGCGGCACTCCCCTGGATCGGGGTGTTAATGGCGGTCCTTTAGGCAGCCTGGCGAATGATGTGGTTGCTGCTGTTAATGTCCGTCAAAATGCGGATGCGGCCGAGAAGGGTGCTTGTTTGCCGTGTATGGCGGGCCTCGGCAATGGTCTGCTCCAGAAATCGCTTTACACCGCTGTATCTGTCAAAGTACTGATCGATAAAGGTTTGGGCCATTTTCCGGCTGATCTCGAGTTGCTTGGAAAGACCAAAAGCGCTCATGCCGTAAATGATACCGAAGTTGATGGCCTTTGCCTGCCTCCTGAGTTCGGCGGTCAACAATTCCGGTGTAACTTGAAATACTTCGCAGGCGGTGCGGGTATGGATGTCCTCATCTTCCATAAATGCTTTTATCAGAATGTCATCGTCGGAATAGTGGGCCAGAATGCGCAGTTCGACTTGGGAATAATCGGCGGAAACGAGATGCCAGTCCCGGCGAGGTATGAAAGCTCTGCGAATTTTGCGACCTTCTTCGGTGCGGATGGGAATATTTTGCAGGTTAGGATCCGAACTGCTCAAGCGTCCGGTGGCGGTAACGGTCTGGTTGTATGAGGTGTGAATACGTCCGGTCCGGGGGTTAACCAGTTCAATTAACGCGTCGGTGTAGGTTGATTTCAGCTTTGCCAGGGTGCGGTGTTTTAAAATTAAGGCCGGCAATTTATGATATTCGGCCAGGGTCGTCAGCACATTCACATCGGTGGAAAAACCGGTTTTCTTTTTGGTCTTTTTTTGAACCGGCAGCTTGAGCTTTTCAAACAATATACGGCCTAGCTGCTGGGATGAATTGATATTGAATGATTCTCCCGCAAGGCCGTATATGCTGCCCTCCAGTGCATCAAGCTGCTGTTTAAACGATCGGGACAATTCATGCAGACGGGTTACATCCAGGCCGGTTCCCCGCATTTCCATTTGCATTAAAACCGGGACCAAAGGCATTTCCACTGAGGCCATCAGCTTATCCAGGCCAAGTTCCTTGAGTTTGGGGTTTAGCACATCATAGGCCATGAAGGTGATATCGGCATCCTCACAGGCGTACGGTGTGGCTTTGTCCAGGGCAACCTGGGAAAACAGCACGGCATTTTTTCCTTTGCCGGCGACCTGTTCAAAGGTAATGGTTTTGTGATCCAGGAAATCCAGAGCGATCTGATCCAAATTGTGGGCCCGCTTGGACGGGTCCAGCAGATAGGAGGCCAACATGGTATCAAAGGCGACACCCGCCAGGTTGATACCATGGCGTGCCAGTATCATCCAGTCATATTTTATGTTCTGGCCGATTTTTTCGATTTGCGGATTTTCCAGCACCGGCCTGAGCCGATCCAGAACAGTTTGGAGGTCGAGTTGTTTGGGGGCACCGAGATAATTGTGTGCGCATGGAATATAGAAAGCTTGATGGGCGCACACCGCAAAGGACAAACCCACCAGATTCGCCTGCATGGGATTTGTTGAAGTAGTTTCCGTATCCAGTGCAAACCGTTCGGCGGTTTCAAGACGTGAAACCAACTTTTGCAGATCTGCAATATTAGTGATTGCCTGATAATCTTTACTACTAAGATCGGCCTGTTCCGGAAATGCCTGCTGCAATTGTCTGAATTCAAGGTTTTTGAAAAGCTCGCTAAGCTTTTTACGCTCCGGGGCGGCGACTTTAAATTTTGCCGGGTCCAAGGATACCGGCACTCTGGTGTTGATGGTAACGAGCTCACGGCTTAAAAAGGCCTGATCTTTAAAATTTTCAAGATTTTCGCGCTGTTTTTTTTGGGTGAGGGTGTCAAGCTTTTCATATATCCCTTGCATGCTGCAGTAGGTTTTAATCAAGGAAAGTGCCGTCTTCGGACCAATGCCCGGCACGCCCGGGATATTGTCGGACGTATCACCTGAAAGCCCCTGAACATCGATCATCTGGTGCGGCTCAATTCCAAATTTTTCTTTAATGGATTGAAGACCAATGGTGGTATCCTTCATAGGATCCCAAATAGCGGTTTTGTCGGTGACCAGTTGCATAAAATCCTTGTCCCCGGTGACGATAACAATCGAATACCCCTCCTTTTCGGCCAGGCGTGCTGTGGTCCCGATGAGATCATCAGCTTCAAAGCCCGGCATTTCAATGACCGGCAGATTGAATGCAGCGGTAACCTCTTTGATATAAGGCAGCTGAACGACCATGTCTTCCGGCATGGGAGGCCGGTTGGCCTTGTAATCTTGGTACATTTCATGGCGAAAAGTGGGCCCTTTGGCATCGAAAAACATGGCGACATATTCCGGGGAACGATCTTCCATGAGCTTCATGAGCATGCGGGTAAACCCGAAAATCGCATTGGTCGGAAGTCCTCTGGAATTGGAGAGTCCCCGGATGGCATGGTAGGCGCGATAAATATAGGCCGTACCGTCGATGAGATAGATAATCTTTTCCTTTTCCATTTAGAACCTTTTACTTTATCATGGGTATTTGAAATTTTTCAATTGCTGAAGCCTGAACACTGAAACCTTAGGATCCGAACGGCAGACCCCTCTTTTGTCCGGATTGACATGCTTTGCGGCCTGTATTAATCTTTTCAAAATACATATCAGCAAAGCAATAAAACGACAACCATGAAAGACACGGAAACACGATCTGCCTATCGACGAAAATACCGTAAGCAACACCACCATGTTTGCCACTGCTGCGGCAGGGAGTTTCCCTTCTGCTGGCGGTGCCGGTGTGGTTTCAGTATATGTCAAAACTGTATGGAAGAAAATATGTGGGGCATGTCCTGCAATGCCATCACCTGGCAATGCCCGGACTGTGGAGGGCAGAATGGATTCGGCAACCAGTGAGGGTCCAACGCTTTGCGGGGTTACTTATTTTTCGGCCTCTGCCAGCAGTGTTCTCAAAACGTCTTCTTTTCCCACGATCCCCACGAGCTTGCCGTCATCGACCACCGGCAGCGTGTGATAATTTTTTTCCACCATGAGGCCGGCAACTTTTTCAATGTCGTTGTCTGAATTGACGGTAATCGGGTCGGGGGTCATGGCGTTCTCCACTTTTGTGGCCACCATTTTCTCAACTTCTCTGTCCAGACGGTTTAAGAGGGTCAGCGGGATATAACCATCCAGGAGCGTAAAAAGTGAGGGAATCGGGATGCTTTTTTGTTGGGCGATGAGATCACTCTGGCAGAGGATTCCCACCAGTTCCCCGGTTTTATTGACAACCGGAACCCCGTTGATCCGTTCCGACAGGAGCAGTTTCGCCGCTTTGGTGATCTCTGTTTCGGGGGAAACGGTCTTGACTTCCTTGGTCATGATATCTTTTACTTTGAGCATGATACCACCTTTATCTCAAAGACGACTTGATCGAAAAAAAATTGCGGTATGGATCAGGACGAGTCCGGTCCCGAGGCTCCGGGAGCAGGTTGAACCCATAAATTGTCTATTCTGATTCGGCCTTTTTTGCCAAAAATTCCGCAACGAGTTTATCCAGCTCCGGCAGTTCAATGGGTTTTTCCAACACAATATCCGCATGGGCCTCGGTGGCCAGGGCACCTGGGTGTTCCCCCCAGCCGGTGATGGCGATGACGGGTATTCCCGGATATTTTTTTTTAATGATGGAAATGACACCGACACCGCTGATATAAGGCATGACTAGATCGGTGATGACGAGGTCAAATCCCTCATCTTCCGTTTCAAACAACTTCAAACCTTCCATGCCGTCCGGAGCGGTATACACCTCATACTTTTTGCTGAAAAAGTGCTGCAGACCGGCCACGGTTTCTACACTGTCATCAATGACGAGCAGGCGATTTTTTTTCCCCATATTTTCATCTCCGTTAAAATTTTTTTGTCTTTAATCATATCCTGTTAGAGCAGATAGGGCAAGAGTATAAATTGCATTTGTCATCGAAATTCGGACAGTAAATCGTCTAAAATCCGTTTTATATTTCATGACCCGGTATTCTGAAGATCGAAATCATTTATTTATTCCTTTGTTGGCGGAAAACTACTTGACAACCAACCGGGTAATATTTAGTTTAAAGTTTTGGGAATTATCTCATAAAGGAGCCTTTATGGTAAGACCACAAAAAAACCGTATGGTAGCTTTTAATCCTGAAATCAGTTACTTCAAACCTCGGGGCATTCCCATGAGTGATTTGGAGGAAGTTTGCCTGACCGTTGATCAGCGTGAGGCCATCCGATTGTCCGATCTGATGGGAATGTCTCATGAGGATGCCGGTCGCCGCATGGGCGTTTCCCGTGCAACCTTCGGGCGGATTATTCAACGAGCCCGAAATGCGCTAGCCGATGCACTGATAAACGGCAAAGCCATCAACGTTGAAGGCGGCAGCTATCAGATTATCAACAATACACGATTGTTTCACTGCATTAATTGCAATTTTGAGTGGGAAAAGCCTTTCGGCAGCGGCAGGCCCAAGTGCTGTCCTGCATGCAATGAAAATGAATTTTATCGCCTCGGGGAAAAACGCAGGCAAAATAAATAATCCATAATCTTAAAGTAATAAAATAAAAGGAGTAAAATAAATGGTCGAAATTCAAGGTAATATGCCAAAAAATCAACAGCAGATGCAGAGCGAACAGGATATGGCAGTAAATGAGTCTTTAGGAAAAATCAAAAACAAGATACTTGTTATGAGCGGTAAAGGGGGTGTCGGCAAAACCAGCACATCCGTCAATCTTTCCATTGCTCTGGCAGACAAAGGCTATAATGTAGGGATCATGGATGTCGATCTCCACGGTCCGGATGTCCCCCGCATGCTGGGACTGAAAGGCACGCCCCAGGTCAATGAAAATAAAAAACTCAATCCCATCAGCTACTCGGAAACTTTGAAAGCCATTTCAATCGAATCTTTCACACCCAATAAGGATGATGCGATTATCTGGCGGGGACCGTTAAAATTTTCAGCCATCAAACAGTTTATTGGTGACATCGACTGGGGGAATCTCGACTTTCTTATTATCGATGCACCGCCGGGGACAGGAGATGAACCGTTGACGGTTGCGCAGACCATTTCCGATGCCAAGGCCATCATTGTCACCACACCACAAGAAGTTGCGCTGGCAGATGTCAGAAAGTCAATTAATTTCTGCAAAACCGTTAAAATGGAAATTTTTGGATTGATTGAAAACATGAGTAGTTTTTCCTGTCCGCACTGCAGTGAAATGATAGAGCTCTTCGGTACCGGCGGCGGAGAAAAAACAGCCGATCAAATGGGGGTTCGTTTTTTGGGAAAGATTCCATTTGATCCCAAAATGGTAGCCTGTGGTGATTCGGGCGTCTGCTATCAGGAGTCCCACCGTGATTCGGCTGTCACCAAAGCATTTACCGATGTTGCGGAAACGATGTCCAAGCTGGTTTAAGGCCGGCTATTCGTTAAAGTTCAGCCACTAAGTCACAAAGGCAAAAAAAAGAAATATGAAATCAAAAATCACTACACTTGTTGAAAATACAGTCGCTCAAAGTGGCAAAAAACTGATCGCCGAGCACGGTCTTTCGTTTTATATTGAAACGCAAAGCAATAAGATCCTGTTCGACACCGGTCAGAATCTCGCTATTGCCAATAATGCCCAGGTGCTGGGGATCGATCTCAGCCTTGTCGATACCGTCATTTTAAGCCACGGGCATTACGATCATACCGGTGGACTGAAAAGCCTTCTGGCGTGCAACCGAAATTTTACGCTTTATGCCCATCCAGATGTATTTGGTCAAAAGGTAAAGGGCGTTGATGATAATTTTAAATATATCGGAATACCGGTTGCAAAGAATTTTCTTGAAGAAAAGGGCATAGAAATAAAGCTTGATAAAAAGGCGGTACAAATAGCCCCGGGCATCATGACCACTGGCGAAATACCGTTGGAAAATGATTTTGAAGGGTTGGAATCCGTTTTTTATATAAAAAAAGAAAATGAAGTTGTTGCCGACACTCTTACCGACGACCAGGCGGTAATACTGGATACGGACAAAGGCTTGACGGTGTTGCTGGGCTGCAGCCACCGGGGGGTGATCAACACCTTAAACCACGTTGCCAGGCTAACCGGTAAAAAGAGGATTTATGCCCTAATGGGAGGCCTGCACCTGGGAAAGGCGTCTGACGCGAAATTAAGCAAAATAATGGATCACCTGCGCGGATTTGGATTGGAGAAAATCGGGGTAGGGCACTGTACCGGGACCCGTGCATTTGTGGCACTATCCAACGAATTTCCAAACAGGGTCTTTCTCAATACGGTTGGCAACGTTGTGAGGGTTTAACGATTCTACTCTGCAAATCTGCCATCATCTTCAGCCTCATCCAGATTTTTAATCTTTTTTTCCATCCAGCCGATCTTATGGACTTTGCAGATATCAAACCCGGGAACATAGGGTTTGATATCCAGCAGCGGGGTGCCGTCGAGGACATCGATGTTTTTAACGCGCAGTGTGTTTTTTTCTGTTCCGATAAGCGCCACAATTGAAAGCCCGATGGCGTTCGGACGTGAGGGAGCGCGGGTAGCAAACAGTCCGTGAAACTCATCATCCAGAAACGGCTTGACCTTTAGTGAGAATTTTCTGGATAAATGAAAATGATAAATAAGATAAATGTGAGAAAATCCCCCCAGGTCGATCAGCCCTTCCGCATATTCCTCGAATACCTCTACGTCGGCTTCGACACCTTTGGACGCCGGTGGCTGGATGGGAGTTCCTTGCGGTGTTTTGTAAGGAGTGTGAATGATACCGATGGGACGATATTGGATGATGCTCATTGGGATCTCCCCATTTTTTTTTCGCTATTCCCGTCCAGGTCCTTTAATCGCATTTTCAGTGAGTTAGTATCTTTTTTCATTATAGTTTTGGTCGATGTTAAAGATTGTGAGTATATGGCCGATCAAAATAATCAGTGCAACTATAAACCATCTCTCATCAAATTCATCAACATTTTTTTGGTTCAATTAAGCAACAAATCCAAAAGAGAACCAAAGGTTACAGATCTGCCGGCGAAAACCGCACCGCCATTGATCTGGTCAGGGAACTGGAAAATGAAAAAGTTTGTTTTCGTCTCCCCTACCTGGTCAAACCCGGAAAAATCGAGAGATTGTATGACAAGTGGAACTGGTGATCCGAACCTCGTCATTCATAATTCAAAATCCGTGTTGTCGTAGTTATCATCCCAATATCAAATATCCATCTCCAACAAATTAAGATTGCCATTGAATCCAAATTGGCCTATTTTAACGTAAACCGAACAGCTTTTTTGAACTTTTGCCTGCCGAAATCAAGGAAGAAAGGATAGCCTTTTTCGATAAGGATGAAAACAATGAAAGAAGATTTAACTGCCTCCGGAATCAATTCCAACCAGACCACCCGGATCTTATTAGTTGATGATAACACCACGAATCTGCAGCTGCTGCATGAAACTTTGGACGGTCTTGGCTACCGGCTGTTGATTGCCAAAAATGGTGAAACCGCCCTGGCAATTGCTCAGAAGGCCAATCCTGCCCTCATCCTGCTGGACATTATGATGCCGGAAATGGATGGCTATGAGGTGTGTCGACGCTTAAAATCAGATGAGAGAACCGACCGGATTCCGGTGATTTTTATCACCGCTTTGGTGGATGAGGAGGATGAGGCCAAAGGGCTTGGATTGGGTGCGGTGGATTATATTACCAAACCGATTAACCCGGAGCTGGTCAGGGCGCGGGTACACAACCATCTGGAGCTGAAACATCATCAGGATCATCTGGAAAATCTGGTGGCGGAGCGCACTCGGAGACTGGCACTGGTTCAGGCCGTCACCATTGAAGGACTGGCAACTTTGGCCGAATACCGAGATCCTGAGACCGGAGGGCACATCAAGCGGACTCAGAATTACGTCAAGGTGTTGGCCAAAAAGCTGAAAGAGCATCCCCGATTCCGTGACGGATTGAATGATGAGATCATCGAGTTATTGTACATGTCGGCCCCGCTGCACGATATAGGCAAAGTGGGCGTGCCGGATCATATCCTGCTGAAAGCGGACAAACTGACCGACGATGAATTTGGCGAAATGAAAAAACATACGAATTATGGGCACGATGCTTTGTGGGTCACGGAGCAGAAATTGGGTGACGATTCTTTTCTGCGACATGCCCGTGAAATTGCCTATACCCATCAGGAAAAATGGGACGGCTCAGGTTATCCGTCCGGGTTGAAAGGCGATGAGATACCGATCTCCGGCCGCTTGATGGCCTTGGCGGATGTCTACGATGCACTGATCAGCAAACGGATTTACAAACCGCCGTTTCCCCACGAAAAAGCAGTGGAAATAATTGTGGAAGGTAAGGGCAAGCATTTTGATCCCGATATTGTCGATGCCTTCGTTGAACTTGAGAATACTTTCCGCAACATTGCATTGTCTTTCGCCGACCATGATGAAGAGCGGAAAATGCTTTCCGGCGGAAAAATTCTCAAGCCGAAAAAAGCAAGGACCATCGAAAATATCCTGCTGGCTGAAGACAATGAAATCAATTTGGAGATCATGCAAAGCCAGTTGACTTCCATGGGATACAAAGTGGACACCGCTGTCAACGGCAAGGATGCGCTGACTAAATGTCAGAAAAAAAATTATGATGTGATTCTTACCGACATTGAAATGCCGGAAATGGATGGTTATGCTTTGACCACGGAAATACGCCGCATTGAGAAAGATTCAAATAATCCAATCCCAATCCTGGCCATTACTGCCAGCGAGTTTGATTTAAACGAGGAGCGCGCCAAATCACTTGGTTTTAACGGTTATATGTTGAAACCCCTCCAGGTTGATGTGTTGGAAAAGAAACTGGCCGATCTATCATACATTATTCCAACCCCTGACTTATGACCATGTTTAGAACGGTTGGCAACAGGTCGAAATTAACATTTTCTCTATTTTTAGTCATGGCATGGCTTATCCCCATCTGCGATCTCTCTGCTCGGAGTTACTGGGATGCCATTTTCGAATTGGGTTACGAACCGATAACGCAGAAGGCAGACCCTGCTCTCGCTTGCCGGAGGATCGAGGGCATACATCGCTTCAGGGAACTGATTTTCGATCACCTGACAGCGGACCAAGACCTGCTCATAAATTTAAAAAACCTGGATTCCCGGATAACTTCGCTGGATGTAGCGAACGTATATGATTTTTTGCCGTATTCGGATTCAGACAACCTGTGGCGCGCCATCGGTGTTCGCGGTCAATCTGATCTCAATGCCTATCGATTAAAGATGGTTGATCCCGATATCGAAAAATGGCTGAATTTTTCAACCGAAAACTATCCAGGAATCGCCGGATGCCAGGAACACTTTGGTGACCTTGGTCTCGGCATATTCATCAGACCCCTCCGCAAGGACACCTTCAAGTTCCTCACCGAAGCGCGACTGTATCTCGCTGACATACCTGCAGCGAATGTCATGCGAGTTATCAAGGGAATGTTGACAACCACCTGTGCTTACGCCGCCGATGCCGCAAATCTTCCAACGGATATCATTGATGAGAATGCTCTCGATAGGCATGGTGTAAAGATATTGAACGGAATTTCCAGCGATCTCCCCGATTTCTTTGAGATCACCTCGCAATATTGCAATATCGAAAATATTGTCTCTTCAAACAATGAAAACGCTGAAGATTCCTTAGCGTTTAATATAAGGGCCCGATTAAATCGTAAAGCCCTCTCAATTCACTATCCCGAGATTGGAAAATTATTAGGAAAATGGCGGGAAATCGTCAGATTTAAGGCTCGTATTTTAGATAAACAGGACCAATTGATGGGCATGCTGGAACTAGACTCGATAAATAATTTATTCAGCATCCAATTCCGGATGCGGAGCGATCGGTTTATACCGATGCATGACAACGGGATATTAAAAATGAATACTGGATTCAGCTTGACCGGTGCGGGTCCCACTCAATTGAAGGTTGTTTGTGATATGCATTTAAATATCGTGGGGATGCAACTTAAGATCGATACACTACCGGTCGTCCTGGACTATCGGCACAATGACGGTGGTCCCCATCTCATGGCTCGTTTGGTTCAAACACCGCAAAAAATCGAAGTCGACGGGAGTGTGTATGGCGTTATCCCGGTTTGGATGGTTGATTTATTGATACCATCAAACGTTCAGGAAGTTATGAACAGTTTTTTTCAAACTCTGGCAAAGGGTAATGATGGCAATGGATCCATGATAAGGATAGACAGTTTTGCGGAGCATGCGTTGAAGCAGAGCCTTTTGCTCAATACCGATGCTGAGGTTCTCGCCAACGGTACCCTAAAGTTAGGTTTTAACCTGCAGCGAAATTTTTTTTCGATGCCGCCGGAATTGTTCGTTGAAATCCGAGCATTCAAAAAACAGCTCTGGAATGCGCTCTACCATGATTTTCGGAGGATAAAAACACAAAGAGGGTATCAATGAACAACCCCAATCTGATCGAGGGTTACCAAAAAATATATTGCCAACACACCGAACTTGAAGTATGGAACTGCAAGCTCTTATATATGGGTCTGGGTTTTGGGATTTTTTGCGAAAAGCTAGGATCACAGAAATGAATTAATACCCAAAGAATCGATGCAGATTAAAGAACGCTCAATTTAGGAAAAATTAAAGGAGTAAATCAATGAAAAAAGCAATCTTAATTTTGACACTTACATTCGTGCTGGCTTTCTCTTTTGTCACGGCCGCACCAGCCGGAACTTCACTGAACCGCATCCTGCAAAAGGGCGAGCTGGTGGTGGGCATTACGGGAACCCAACCCCCCCTTAACGCAACAACCAAGGACGGCAAAATCATCGGCTTTGATGCCGAAATAGCAACAACAATCGCCA
>Ga0209536_100014329_pt1 | contig 11397 bp, 10 predicted proteins | sample DeeMarSeWOR28_12_FD_187461 | JGI IMG/M metagenome (GOLD analysis project Ga0209536, IMG submission 187461) | Marine sediment microbial communities from White Oak River estuary, North Carolina - WOR-2-8_12 (SPAdes) (version 2) | ecosystem: Environmental > Aquatic > Marine > Intertidal zone >... | reverse complement strand
CGAAGCTCTCCGGGTCGGTCGTAATGATCGGCGTGGTGACCTGTCGGGGATCGTCGCCCACAGGCGCGGGGCAGGGCCCGTCGGCGTCAGCGTCGGCGTCGGAGTCCCCGTCGGCGTCGGCCTCGGAGTCCCCGTCGGCGTCGGCCTCGGGATCCGAATCGCCGCCAGCGTCGTCCTGGAGGCGAGTCGAGGCGCCGCAGCCGCCGAGAGGACCGAGCACGCCGAGCGTCACAAGGCAGAGAGCGAGCTGAGGAACGAGCACGGTAGACACCCTTCGACCTCCCCAGCTGATGATAGCCATCGCCCGAGGGCCTGGTCCAACCGGGTCTCCCGTCGCCCTCACCGAGTTGCCATCCGTAGCGCGACCTGGGGCGCGGTGCTTCCGCGCGGCGGAGCGCTGATGAGAGATGCGGGCTGCGCCGTGCAAACGGGTCGGCTTCCGACCTGTTATGCTCCGGTCGACGGAGGGCATGGAGATGGACAGCGATGGCGACCAGCAGCAGGAGGATCTCGATTTCGCGCCGGCGAGGTTTCCTGGGGCAAGCGAGATCATCGCTGATGCTCTGAGCTGGATTTGAAGGACTGCATCGTGAAGATGTTTCTAATCAAATTTCCGTATTGGTTAGGGATTGCGGCGGATGCGTTATGGTCAATTGCCTTACTGTTTCCACCAGTTTTTGCGGCGCTGACGGGTGCCGATGGATTTTCGCCCGGTTGGCAAATGCAATCCGTTATGGCGATCGGTGGAATTTTGATGGCGGGCTGGACCGCTCTCCTTCTCTGGGCTGTTCAACGCCCAATAGAAAGGCGTTTCGTAATACTTCTGACTGCCCTGGTTGTCGCTGCGCTGTTCTCGCTGGTGCTCGTCAACATATTGAAAGGAAAGACCAGTGAATACTGGATACTGATCAAGTGCCTGGTGCTGTTCGTTGCCATGCTCAACAGTTTTTCACTGGCCTCTGACAGCGGCAGGACGGCCGCCGGAGCCTGATCGCTCAGGCATTTACGGCCCCTCCTGGCCGGAAGTAGCACTTGGCACCCGCCGGTTCCATTCCTAATTCAGTTCTGCTTGTTGCCCAGAAGCGGCTATTGGCATTGCTCAGGGGCTAATGGCAGCTATCGACCCACAGCGGCCATTCCATTCAGTCCTTGGAATCTACCCGCCAGATGTGGATTCCGATAGGGAATCGGGCCGAATAAATCAGCGTTTGAAGCATATTTTCAAGTGGGAGCATAATAGAAACTGTGGCAACAGCCGCTACTTAATCGCCAGACTATTCTCACAACTTCACACAATCGGCGACCAACAAGCGAATAGCCTCCCGATCGGATTGTGGCTGCAGCTTATGGCCCGTTTGGCGCAGCCACACTGGGTCCGGATGAGATCGAACGATCGCTCCATTAGTGAGTCATGCTTGGGAGATCCTTAACATGGAACAATCCCTGCAAACCCAGCTCCTCGAATTACAGAAAGACTTGCGTGAAATTCAAAAGCGCATGGAGGACATTGAGAAACAACTTTCACTTCTGGACTCCGATGAGATCGAGCAACCATCGCAAGTTCCGGCTGCCGGGCTTGCAGCTCTAGAACAGGTACCTCCGCCAAGTCAGGCGGAACCAACGCTTCCACAGGAAACCGATCTGGATCTGCCTCTTGCGGCCGGGCAGACTCAAACACCATTTAGCCCCCAACCGGAACCTGAGACGCCACCGGCTGAACCTGAGGTGAGGGAGCCGGCGGTGTCCTCGGAACCGGACATCGCGCCGGAACCAGTTGCACCGAGGGGCCGGGAGGTTCAAGCAGAACCGTTGAAACAGCGGGAGACCATTCCTTCGGTCATTGAAACCGGGCTCTACAGTGCAGGCGAACAGTTCGGCAGACTTGTAAAGCACTGGGTACTGGGTGGGAATCCGCTGGCCAAGATCGGGATACTGGTATTGTTCCTCGGTCTGGCTTTTGCACTTCGATATGCGGCAGAACTGGGACTGCTGCCTATCTGGCTGCGTTATTCTGCTGTGGCTGCCGCCGGAATCGCGCTGCTGGGCCTCGGCTGGCGGTGGAGGAAGCGGGAAGATGCCTATGGTCTGGTCATGCAGGGCGGCGGTATTGGCGTCCTTTATCTGACCACCCTGGCGGCCATGAAACTGCATCCGCTCCTTGGGATGGGGCCGGGCTTCAGCATCCTTGTTCTAATCGCTGCGACGGCCGCTGCGTTGTCGGTTACCCAGAGCGCTTTTGTCCTGGCGCTGATTGCCTCCCTCGGCGGATTTGCTGCGCCGTTATTGGCATCCACCGGTGAGGGCAATCACATCATCCTGTTTTCCTACCTCACCGTGCTCAATCTCGGAATGGTCGGCATCGCCTGGTTCAAATCTTGGCGCACCTTGAACATCATAGGGTACGTCAGTTCATTCAGCCTGGGCAGTGCCTGGGCAGTACAGCATTACAGGCATGAACTGTTCTGGTCCACCGAACCCTTCCTGCTGCTTTTGTTCGGCCTGTACGTGCTGATTACGTTTCTTTTTGCACGCCGCACTTTGGCGGACATGCCCGCCACCTCATCGGAAGGCCTTTTAGAGCAAGCGAAACTCGTCCCCAAACCGGTTCGCTATGTCGATGGGTCTTTGGCCTTCGGCGTTCCGTTTTCGGCCTTCTGGCTGCAGCACTATCTGGTGGAACCGTTCCAATACGGGGCTGCCATCAGTGCGGCCGGGTTCGGGGCCTTCTATTTTCTCGTTGCCTACGTGCTGGTGTTTCGCACCAGAAAACGCTACGCCTTGCTTACCGAAACGCTCGTCGTGCTGGGCGCCGTTTTCAGTACACTTGCCATTCCCCTCCTGGAGACGCCGTGGACTGCCGCAGCCTGGGCGGCCGAGGCGGCGGGTGTCTACTGGATTGGCTACCGACAGCATCAGGCCTACGTTCGCTATATTGCCCTCGCTGTACTCCTGGGTTCGGCACTCTATTTTCTGCCTGAACTGCGATTCGCACTCACCGACACGGTGCTCGAAGGCCCGATTATGAGTGCACTCCTCCTGACCGCCAGCACCGGAATAACCTACTGGTTGATCAGTCGCGCGAAGGCAGGGCGGATAAGCGTGATTGAGACGCGCCTCAGCCCGTTCATTGTGGCTTTTGGCGGCTTTATGCTGGCCACCATTCCGCTTCTTCTCTTCCCTGCCCAATGGGCGGGCCCTGTACTGGCAGTGCTCGGAGCGGGGCTGATTTTTGTGGCAAGACGATGGTCCGACAGGCTGCTTATGAATGCCGGCTCGACTTTCCAGTATGCCGGTGGTGGCCTGTTCCTGACCACACTTCACAGCAGTGCTGCAGGCACCGTACTCGCAGATGGATGGGCCGGTCTGGTCGCAACCTGCTTTGTCGGCCTCGCCATGTTGGCAGGTTATGCTCTGGTTGATTCCGATGAATCAGACCCTGATGCACATATCGAAGAGTCGAGCCTGACCCCGGCATTGCCGGGGATTCTCGCCCTGCTGACCGGTCTCGCATTCATAAACCTCGCGCCTTTGTTCGTCCTGCCCTGGAGTTATTCCGCAATGGTATGGCCCATTGCCGGCGTGGCCATTATTGCCTGGGCCATTCACGCGAGACTGGCTACTGCCATCCTGTTCGGGTTAATGCTGCAATTCCTGTCAGGCATCGCTCATCTGCATGCACGCGCTGGAGGCGATATCGCGCCGCTGGTTCCTCAAGACGCAGCCGCTTTTCTCAACAACGGATTCATCGGTCCTTTCGTCATCGTTCTGGCGGGCCTCATATGCGCCCGTTTCATGCATCGCGAACTGGAAAAACAGTCTGCGGGTGACATGCTTGGCTGGGTCGGTATCGTGTGGGCCGGATTATGGTGGGGATTCGCGTGGTATGAAGAGATTAGCCGCGTCATGCCGGTGCTTCACGTTACGGCGGCTTTCACCGTCGTTACCGTTGTTTCCGCGTGGCTGATGAAGTTCATCTCCAGCCGACTCGACTGGTCTCAGCTTCTCAAGTCCACTGCGGTGTACTTACCCGTTCTGATTCTCATTGCCGTGGATTCAGCGCCCTGGGACGGGTCACATCCGCTGGCGGGATGGCTGGCACTCACCTGGCCTGTTGCGCTGATCATGCACGGGCTTCTCCTGCGCTGGCAGAATGAAGTACTGGACGCCGATATTCTCAAATTGGTAAATGTCTTCGGAGCCTGGCTCTTCATTTTGCTTGCAACACTTGAAGTGCGCTGGTGGTTCATTCAGTGGTCCGATCCGGCAAGTGCCTGGCCATTGATGGGGACAGTGGTGGTACCCACGATGTACGTGTGGTCTTTGACCCGAGAGAAAATCCAATCCCTGTGGCCGGTTCGTGAATACCAGAAGAGCTATGTTCTGGTCTCGGCGACACCTGTCATCATTTACCTGATCGGCTGGCTGTGGCTGAGCAATTTTTCCAGTAACGGCAGCGCGCAACCGCTACCCTACATCCCGTTGCTAAACCCACTTGAACTCGCTTATCTCGCGACCATTTTCGCAGGTATTGCATGGTGGCGAACCATTCAACCAGAGGCAGGCTCGGAGGAGTGGGGCCAGATCGCCAACATCGTGATAGGCATTACAGCATTTGCGTTGCTGACCGGGGGCATCATTCGGAGCTGCCATCATTGGGCCGACATCCCCTGGCAATTGGATGCACTAATGGCGTCCTACACTGTGCAGACGTCGTTATCGATTGTCTGGGGGCTACTTGCCATCAGCCTCATGCTGATGGGCAATCGCCGACTCAACCGCCGCATATGGATTGCCGGCTCTATTCTTGTCGCTGTCGTCGTTGCCAAATTATTCCTCGTCGAACTGGCGGCCAGCGGTACGGTGCAGCGCATTGTTTCATTCATAGGTGTGGGTTTGTTACTGCTGCTGGTCGGCTATATTGCGCCGCTGCCGCCGCGAAAGGCAAAACAGGCACAATCAGTTAGTGAGTAACAATCGCAACGCCCGCTTGGTACGAAGGGCATTGTGTCGCTCGTTTCTCGGTCGGGGGTCATGGTCGGTGAAATTCTCGAAACCGTCGGATTGGGAGCAGTTCCAACCTCCGGCTAGCGGGAATCTATGTTTTCACATTCCTTTCTGCGCCGACATCTGCCCCCACTGCCCACATTTGAAACTTCAGCACAGTCACTAGCATGCACGTGCCTATCAGATTGCTCTTCTGCGTGATTTCAGAGCCTACTTGGGCCAGCAAGGTGTACTGCCAATCCGATCGTTGTGTTTTGGCGGTGGTACGCTATCACTCCACCTTGAACTGATCGAGGAAGTTCTTGGTCTCGCCGCGCCTGGAGGACTTGCCGTGCCACAACCGGGCAATCTCGTCTTCGCCCAACGGGCGACTGCCCTTGACCCTGAAACTATCGGCCCATTCCCTGGCGAAATCGCGTTGGAGGTAGAAATTGATTGCGGCTGTCACAGACATTGAGACAAGCGCGCCCAGACTCGCCAACGCCATGTCACGCTGAGCATCCCAAACATCACCCTGCGTGCCGAGGAAGTTCATTCCGAGATCGCCACCGAAGCCGATGGCCGCTCCCCACTCTATGAGTTCATAGATCATCGACGTGGACATGGTCACATCCAACGGCAGGAAGTAGCCCCAAAAACCTCGCACATTGACCACCCGAAGAAAGACCTCTCTAATCGGGTAAGCGAGCAACAAGCCGTAGCAGAAGTGAACGAGGCGATCAAAATTATTGCGTTCCCAGCCCATCAGCTCGTTGAGTGACGAACCCGCCAGTGTCTTGAACCATTCATCGTAGGGGACAGCTGAGTACGTATAGTGCGCTCCAATGGCGTGTAGGCACATGAAAATAAAAATCAATGAGTAGGAAAGGCGTGAAAAAAGCAGCCGCCGGTAAGTGAAAAACGCAAGCGCGACAAACAGAACGGGAAGGGTGCTTTCCAGCAGCCAGTCCTGACGGTCAACAGGATTGATGCCCAGCGCGATAAACAGAATCAAATACAACGAAGCCAGGATCGACAAGTATCGCTTGTGAGAGATCATTATCTTGAACCGCCTCAGTTGTGATGCGGTTGGGCCACTGAATCATTCTGGCCTCCAATCATTTCGCGAACCATGACTGGCATCAAAGAAATTGAGGCAGCCGACGACCTTTACGGAACAGCGAGAGGCTGAGTTGGATGGGATAAGCGGTGCTCGGGGTGTGCTGCTGGGCCGTTCTGCCCGCTGCCGCACACAGGCAATGATATTCAGGACATAACTTGATTCATGGCAGCTCGATTTGTCCTTCCAGTTGATACGCTTACATAAGAAACAGTGATGAAAGGGCTGTTGATCGCCCTGTTTACTCTGCTGACGCGAATATAGCGTTTATCAAACCCGAGCGACATCGGCCTTGGTTCCTTCCGGTTACACGGATGGGCTTGCATTGAGAGCCGAGTGGCCAAAACGAGCGATTCGCGATTTTCTTGTCCGAGAACGAGATCGGTTTGTCTTCGAGCCACGGCGGGACGTGGAATTGCCCGAGGTATCAACGGCAGACCTGTACATCCACATTCCGTTCTGCAAGAGCCTGTGTCCTTACTGTCCCTACAACCGGATTCGGTACCAGGAAAAACTCGTCGAGCCCTACTTAAGGGCGCTCCAAACCGAAATAGACAGCTACAGCTCGCTACTGGGGAACATCGGGATAGGTTCGATATATGTCGGTGGTGGAACACCCACCACGGTTTTGGACCGATTGGAGCCGATCATTGAGCGAATCCGCCAGCGCTTCACGCACGATGGCGTGATCGCCATCGAAACGACGCCTGAAGGCCTGGATCAGCGGGCCATAGCCCGGTTGCGGTCGCTCGGCGTGAACCTGCTGAGCATCGGCGTGCAGAGTTTCGATGATCGATATCTAAGGCTCTTGGGCCGACCATACTCTGCAAGTGTTCTGGCGCCGGCGATCACCGGCGCCCTCTCCGCCGGTTTTGACTCTGTCAACCTGGACCTGATGTTCGCATTGCCGGGACAGACGGTGGACGAGGCGCTCGCCGATCTTGACACTGCTCTGAACCTCGGCGCGGAACAAGTGACGATGTATCCACTGTTCACTTTTCCGTATTCGGGCGTCGGCAAGCTGTTGACGCTCAAGCATGTGAAATTTCCGAATCTGCGGACGCGGCGGCGAATGTACCGAGCCATCCATGATGAAGCTCTCTCGCACGGCCTCAACCGCGTATCCGTCTGGGGTTTTAAGAAAGATGGCGTTCCCCTGTTCTCGTCCGTGACCCGAGACAATTATATCGGCGTCGGGGCGGGAGCCGGAACACACCTGCCCAACTTGTTTTACTTCAATACGTTTTCCGTTCCGGCTTACACGGAAAGTGGTTCACTGGGCGCTTTGCCCATTTCCTTGCAGATGCACATGACCGAGGCTCTGGAGCGTTTTTACTGGTTGTACTGGCGGCTCTATGAAACATACATTCCCAAGCGAGAATTCTTGCAGCGTTTCGGGGACGACACGCGGGCTATATCGATGCTCTGGTTAGCGATGCGGTTGCGCCTTCTTGTCGACGCAAACGGTAATTATGCCCTGACAGAAAGGGGATCCTTCTGGATTCATCTTCTACAGAATTACTACATACTCAACTACATCGACAAGGTATGGACGAGGTCCATGCGAGACGCATGGCCTGCGAGGATAAAGCTGTGACCTCGCTATTGAAAAAATCGCTGGCATACATGCGGTTCGGCATCGACTTTTTCATCATGAGGCGTGACCGCCCGTACGTTCTGGGCCTTGTGACCAATGACAGCTGCAACCTCGATTGTGTCGGCTGCCGGGTAGCAAATGTGAACCATGAAGTGATGAGCATGGCGCAAGTCAAAGAGGTCCTCGAACACTACTTCGAAAAAGGCATTCGCATGTTGTACATCTCGGGCGGCGAACCGTACCTGTGGCGCGACGGGAGGTACCGTTTGCCGGATATCGTCCGGTTTGCCCGTGATATCGGCTACCTTCGTACGCACGTTTATACAAATGGCACCATACGCCTCAGCCCGGAACCCGACTTCACGTGGATCAGCATTGACGGCTTCGGCAAGACATTTGAGAAAATCCGCGGAATACCGATCGAGAGAGTGCTTCGCAACGTGCGCGGATTCCAGGGCCGGCACGCGATCACCTTTACGATCAACACGATCAACTATCGCGAGATCCGGGAGACTCTGGAGTTTCTCGGCAGAGAATTGCCGCGCACTCGTGTGATGTTCTTCTTCCATACGCCGTACTACGGAATAGACCATCTCTACCTGTCACACGAGCAGAGAAAGCGAGCCGTAAGCAGCGTGCTCGATTGCAGGAGAAAGGGCTTTCCCGTACTCAACTCGAAAACCGCTCTCGATACCTACCTGTCCAGGAGCGATAGCGCGCCCCTGGGTTTCTCGTGGGTGGTTGACGCATCGGGAGAGTACCGCTGTTGCCGCGTAGAAGGTGACCCGAATGTCTGTCGGGACTGCGGCTATTCAACAGGCTACGAGATCCTGCAGGCCAGGCGTGGGCGGCCGGGCGCGATCGGCGCATTATTGCGAATGCAGTGACCCGCCTGCACCAGCAGGTTCAGTTGTTAAGTCAGCTTAAGCGGACCTTGCCCCTGATACTCGTGCCTGGCCGGAAGCCGCTATTACCGCCCCTCAGGGTAGGCTCCAAATCCATTCTGCTGTTCGCTGCATAGCGGCCATGGGCATTGCCAAGGGGCTGAGGGCAACTTCCGACCCAAATGCGAACTCAGAATACTTTCTCCGAGCATGCATCAAATCGCGAGCCATTAACAACTGGCGTAAAATGAAATATGCGGTAACAGCCGCTACTTCTTCGCCAGATTATTCACAACAATCTGCACCCAACAATCGAATAACCTCCGGATCCAGTGGCGGCAAGGGCCGCGAAATTGCAGGCGACAGATGATGTCATTCGTTCCGCATGTTGTATTGATTGCGGTGCGGCTCAGCCTCTCCTCGATCGCCCTGCGATTAGGAGGTATGTCATGAGTATGTGTGCAATTCTTCTCCGAAAGGTGGTGGCACTCGGAAGTCAGCCTCTTGCGGCAACGCTAATACTGACTCTGCTGGCAGCTTGTGGGTCCGCCCCTACTATGAAAGATGTGACTGAGGTGTCTGCCTCATCGCACATCGCCTACGGTTCGGTCGCGGTGTTCGAAGGTGACGAGCAGGAAAAGTGGGGTCTGAACTGGAAAGGGGAAAATCGCTTTTACCTGACCATCCTTCCGGACGGAACCAATGAAGCAACTACGTATGCTATTGATAAGGACGGTGTCTTCTACTGGGATCTGGCACCCGGCAGTTACATGCTTCTCGGCTATCATTGGAGCCATGAAGGTGAGCATATGACTGGCCGTATCGGCGCCGAGTTCACCATTCCTGCCGATGGCGGCGACAGCTATCTGGGCTCGTTGGAACTCCACGCCTATAACAACTGGCTGATCCCGGTGCTGAAGGATAACTACGATCAGATGGCACAGCTGTTTGACCGGAAATTCCCCCAACGCGCCGGCATGTCGAAATCGAGGATGATGGATTCACCAGCACCTCTGGGAGAATTTGCCGATACGCTCTACCAGTGCGATGAAAGTTGGGGTATCGAATGTGACAAACGTTACCGGGGCGTTACGCCCATGTCCCCTGAAGTGACCAGCTTTCGTGGGCCACCTAGGATTGAGACGCTAAGACCAAAATTCCAATGGAACCCATCCAGCGATCCGGAAGTGACCTATGATCTGGTGATTTATGAAGCGGCTGCCTATAGCCCCGCTGGGATGTCGGCACATATGAAAGGCAGAGTGGCAAGATACCAGGAAGACCTGCAAGAGCCTTCCTGGCAATGCGGCACTCCTCTCAAACCAGATACCCACTACTTTTGGTCAGTGAGGCTGAGACGGGGCGACGTGGTTTCACCCTGGTCAACGCAAGGCCATAATGTCTTCTTGATCCTAATGGCGAGCAGGGCCTTCGGGCAATGGTTCGAATTTGTAACGCCTGCGGTGGGCTGAAAGTTTCGACCGTCTGAAGAATTGGCAAGGTCAGCGGATAGAAGATATAGGCGCCCCCTCATTCCGGTGCTGGCCCATGTCCTTGCCGCCGCCTGCGCGGTCACCACCGTCCTGAGGTGGCGGCAGGGGTGGGTCGCGTTCGGGAGAGGGTAGGGTCTGACTGCGTGCCGATGCGGTGTCGTGTCCCGAGCGCGCCCAAAACCCATATCACATGCTCGCAGACGTCCAAGCTGATTTGGCTCAAGGCACACTTGTCTCGATTGTGGGCAGAGTAAGAGAGCCGCACACTTCAGAGGCAGTTCAGGCAATGCCGGATTTTTCCGACCTGAGAGGCAGGCTAAAGCGACAACTCCGCAGGGAATGGGCTTTGGCAAGCGGCATCGGGGCAATACTGGGCGCAGGTGCCGCAGTGTTGGTTTTTCCCGGGGCGGCCATGATGCAGAACCCTACGGGAGAGTTTGGTTGGCATCTTGTTGGCTTTGCCTTCCTTGTCGGCCTTGGCTTTGCGCTCGGGCAATGGGTTGTCCTGAAGAGACTCACCACTCAATACCTCGACCCAGCTCCTTTCGTCGTTGGCCTCTGGATACCGGCATCGACCGTAACGTTAATGACCATGTTGCTTCCCTTGTGGTGGGTTCCAGGCGGGTATCTCATTATGGTGCCATGGCTTTTAGCCCAAGAGATGCTTCCTGGCATTCTCGCACTGGCCATTCTCCAATGGCTGATATTGAGGCGCCTGATGCCCGCTGGCCCGAAATGGATCCTCGTTACAGTTTTAGGAGCCGTTGTTGGCGCCACGTTGGGCATATGGTGGGTGGTTGTCCTGTTTCCTTTTTTGTTTGTCCCGGGATTAGAACAAGAGATCGAGGCGATAGGCAATGCCACATTCGAAATGGGATGGGCATTCGTCACCGGCGGCACAATCGGTCTTTTTCAGGTGGGAGAACTGGCCAAATCGATCAGCGCATCGGTGGAGACCACGCAAGGCGACTAGCGTGTCGAATACCGGCTCCGCGCCCCGTCACTCGGCGGCGACCGCCCCCGGTTCGGCCAGTGCCACGATGTCGAACATGATGCGGTTTAGTTCGAAGTCCTTCGGCGTGTAGACGGCGGCGACGCCCATGGCACGAAGCCGCTCGGCATCGTCTTCGGGGATGATGCCACCGACGATCAGCGGTACCTTGTCGAGCCCGGCGGCGATGACCTGGGCCCAACGCCTCAAGCGCGTGTTCGCCTTAGCGCCGCGGTTTGCTTGACCTGGATCAATTGGCATCTCTGCTTCTGGCCGGAAACAGCTATTAGCGCCGACCTAGCCCACGCCTGAAGATGTTCCGGTTTCCG
>Ga0209536_100014327_pt1 | contig 11397 bp, 12 predicted proteins | sample DeeMarSeWOR28_12_FD_187461 | JGI IMG/M metagenome (GOLD analysis project Ga0209536, IMG submission 187461) | Marine sediment microbial communities from White Oak River estuary, North Carolina - WOR-2-8_12 (SPAdes) (version 2) | ecosystem: Environmental > Aquatic > Marine > Intertidal zone >... | reverse complement strand
TCGCTCGGTGACCAGGCAACCCGCCGCTTGACCGCCGCCATTCACGGCCCATCTTTTGGATTCAGATGGATGATCCGACCTCGTACGGCGGTCGGGAATCGGGAGATCGGCTATGAAGAAGTTGCTGATCGTGATCGCAATCGCGGTGGCGGGCCTCGTCGTGTTCAACTACGCGACGACCGGGGAGCTCGCGCTGGTCCCGGACCTCTCGCTTGCGGAGGACGAGCGGGCCGTTCAGAGACTCGAGAAACAGCTCGAAGCCGCGAAGAAGCAGTTCGCCCAGGCCCATCGCACGGCCGCCGTCGGTGGAGTGGATACGACCGCCGATGTCGAAGCCGCGCGCCTCGGAGTGAGTCGAATCCGCCGGGAGCTCGACTCACTGAACGACAAGCTCTCGTCCGAGGCGGCGAAGCGCCGGGCCGAGGATCTGGCTCGGGCGATCGAGGAGTTCTCCGAGAAGCTCGAGTAGGCGGCGGTCGCGCACGCCGGGAAGCGCCGGCCTCCGACGATTGGTCGCCAGCCATGCGGGGCGTTACCTGGTCCCGCGTGACGATGGCACCATCCTGGCCGGGAGTACTATGGAAGAGGTGGGCTTCGACCGATCGATTACCGAAAGCGGGTTGCGGACTATCCGGGAGTCGGTGATCGAGCTGGTCCCGGCGCTTAAGGGTATGCATCCGACAGAGCGTTGGGCGGGGCTTCGACCGATCAGTGCCGATCGGTTGCCGATCATCGGACCCGATCCCGATCTCGCCGGCCTGTTCTATGCCACCGGCTACGGGCGCGACGGAATCCTACTGTCTCCGCTGGCCGGCTCCATCGTCGCCGACCTGGCAACCGGTGCAGAACCGGGGTTCGACTGGCACCCCTTCCGCCCGGACCGATTCGGCGCCGAGCAGAATTGACGAGACCATCAGGCCGGATAAAATTCGCCCCCCTGCGACGTTCGGCGGGCTTCGCGCATCTAGATGACGGTAAGTACTGTGGCACTATTCGAGAGAGGTATGCATATGCTCTTAGCACGTACCAGCCTAGCGGGTCTCGCCCTACTGGCCGGCGTTGGCCTGAGCACTCTGCAGGCTCAGACCGAAGAGCGGCTAGCCAAACCGGACGCGACTTACCCGGAAGGATTCGCTCTCGTGCGGACGGTGCGCGAGCTAGCCGATGGCCGCGTAATGGTTGCCGACCCGCTGGGTCAAGTTCTGCTCATCGTCGATATGAAGGAGGGTACCGCCGATACGCTCGGAGGTGTTGGCCAGGGACCTGGCGAGTATCGCCAGCCCGACGCGGTCTACGCGCTGCCTGGCGAGGCGACGTTACTCGTCGATCTGGGCAACGCCAGGCTGTCTGAGATCGGACTTGATGGGACCTTCGGAGAGACCATGCCGATTACCCGGGGCGAGGCGGGTCCAGGCGGCGGGTTGGTGATCGTCTTGCCCAGGGGCACCGATTCACAGGGTAATCTGTACTACCGGCCCTTTGGTAGCATGGGCAGGCGAGGAGTACCGGACTCGGCGGCGGTGGTTCGCTACGACCGGGCCAGCGGTGCAATCGATACGATCGCGCAAGTGAAGCTGCCGGACATGAAGCAGTCGACATCTGGCGGGGCCGGCAATCAGAACGTGTCGATCCGCCCGGTACCGCTGAGCGCTGAAGACGCCTGGGCTGTGGCGTGGGATGGGCGCGTCGCGGTTGCCCGCTCGAGTGACTATCACGTTGAGTGGGTTCATCCTGACGGTGAAATAGTCAGTGGTGAGCCGGTGGCCTACGAGCCCGTCGAGATACGTCAGGCGGATAAGGAGACGTGGGCGGAGGGTATGGGAAACGGCCTACGGATCGGCATGACGATCGAAAACGGCGACCGGCGTGTGTCTTTTGGGCGGGGTGGCGGAGGCGACGGCCTGGACCTGGAGAGTTTTGACTGGCCGGACGTGAAGCCAGCATTCGTCAGTAATGGTGTCTTCGTGACTCCGGAGGGGGACGTGTGGGTAGAACGTAGCGTTCCGGCAGGAGAGGATGTGCACTTCGATGTGTTTGGGCCCGACGCCGAGCTTAAGGGTGCGGTTACGATGCCGGCGGGGCGTGACCTCGTGGGATTTGGCAACGGGACCGTCTACGTCATAGTGACGGACGATCTTGGACTGCAGTGGTTGGAGCGCTACAAGCGATCTACTACCTAGACCTCACTTCACGATGCACTCAGGGGCGGCTCGCGGGCCGCCCCTGGCTATTGCACTCGCCTGTAACCCAACCCTCAATCGATCTTGAAGGAGAGGGCCACACGGGCACGAAAGCGCATCACGTTGCCGTCTTCCACCGTCATATCCAGCTTGGTGATCTCCGCTATCCGCAGGTTCTTGAGGCTCTCGCCGGCCTTGTTGACGGCTGCCCTCGCCGCATCTTCCCAGCCGTTGGTACTGGTCCCAACCAGCTCGATGACCTTGTAGACGCTTTCGCCCATGGTGTTCCTCCTGTGGGGGTGTGGTCGCTGAGGGAACTGATTCACTGCAGAATTTGCGGCCGTAGGCTTGAGGTCGCCAGGGGTCAGGGATCGTGGCCTTCGGATCAGCCTTCCTGGCGGACCCGCTGAAGCAATTGCCGCGCTTCGTCACGGCCTTCCCTCGTCAACGAGATCTTGTCGCCTGCTGCCGACTCGAATAGGTGGGGGTCGGTCTCGACCTGAGCCCTGACGTTCTTGGCGGTAGGCGAGAGCTTTGGTGCGTAGTCCAAGCGGCGGAAAACGCGGGCGACATCTTTCGAGGCTACGGGCTTCCGGTGGTAGGCCAGGACCAGGAGGAGCTCCTCGCCAAACGTATGCGTATGCGGCAGGATCTCGTGACTGAGAAGCTCCACGTCGAGATCATCGAATGAGATAGGTCCTACGGTCGTCGAGCTCGTTTCAGCGGGCCCCGTCATTGGCTGGACGAAGTCCAGATCCACGATCTCTTCTTCTTCGTCATCGATCGTCGGCAGGTCGGTGCCCGGTGCATCGTCGTCGGCGAGATCCGGCTCCCCTGTCGCGATGGGCTCCAGTGGATCTTCGCCTGCCTCGACCATCTCCACGTACTCGCGGAGTAAGGCCATCCGCTTTTCGACGGCCTTAGTGTGATCCTCGAGTTTTTTGATGTGTGCTTCGGTTTCTCCGATCTGGCGTTCTACATCTTCGATTTGTCGTTGGAACGCCTCGACCTTGCGATGCCCCGCTTCGATTTGCTCGTGTGTGGCCGAGAGCGTGGCTTCCTCGCGCGCGAGGCGGCTCTGTAGGTTCTTGAGATCGCCCATAAGAGACCAAGGGTTGGGGCGGGAAAGGGAGGGGAGGGTAGGCTCTCTGAAAAATGTGTCGGGTCTGTGCGATTCCGGCAAGGGCTGACGTCCCGCTCTCGGGCCCCCGGCTGGTGAGGCCCTGGGAATGGTCGAATTCTGTAGGTTGTTATCCCGCTTGTAATTGGCGGCCTGATATGGTAGTTTCAAGCGTCCCCCCCTAGGCCGGCAGCTCCCCAGCATGTTCCGTCTTTCCCGAGAAGAAGACTGTCAATCAGGAGAGGACCGTGTCATTGATCGTCGGAATCCGCTGCACGGACAGCATCGTCCTAGCCGCCAGTGGTCCTGTGGCGTTGGCCTCGGAAGATGGTTTGGCTCCGGCGCGACAGCGGGCCAGGAAGCTGCGCGTTGTCGGAGGGATAGCGGTGATGGGGGTGTCCGGGCACGACGGCCTGGCCCAGGAGATGGCATTGTCGCTGGAACGATCGCTCGCGGAGTTGGATCATCAAAAGGTCGCCGAAGATGTTCTGCGCTCCAGTATCCGCGATGCATTGGCGGCGCCGGTCCAACGAACGGTTGCCATACACAAGACTCTTCAGGGTCTTCCAGGTTTCGGTATCACATCAAACGACTACGTGTTGAGTCAGTCGATGGTAGCGATCCCGTTCCAGGATTCCGTGCGGCTCTATGCGCTGGACCCTGAGTGCTCGCTCACGGAGATCACCGACGAACACACCTATGCCGCGATAGGGAACACGACCGTCGCAAATCCGTTCCTGGCTTTTCTGCGCGAAGTCATGTGGCAGAACGGTGGGCCGAATCAAGCGAGTGCCGAGCTCGCGGCGTACTGGACTGTACGCCATGCGGTGGAGAGCACGCCGGCCGGACTGGCGCAGCCGATCCAACTCGCAGTCATGGTGCGGCGCCAGGATGAATCGATCGAAATCATCGAGCGCGGCGATCGAGAGTTGGCGGCGATTGGCCAGATGATGGAGACGAGACTGGAGGCGATAAGAAGGAGCTTCGCGACTCAGCCTCACGCGAGCGGTAGTGGTGGCGGCCCGAAACCGCCGCCTGTGCCGACGGCGAAGCCGACTCGAAAACGTGTGCCCGAAGTACGATTGAGGCTCGAACCGCCGGATCATGGCCGGGAGCCCGATCGTTGGTGAAGACCTGGACGCTTCTGCTGTGTGTGCTGTGCCTGGCATGCGACAGCTTCGAGGAGGACGCAGCCGCGTCGCAGATCCGAGAACGATTTTGCGATGGCTGGCCTTACGGGTGTACCGACAGCACTCGCGTTGTGGTGGAGAAGGTCAGCAAGACCAATCGCGGCCGGCAGGTCGAATTCCGAGTCGTGGACAGGCGTGATCAAACCGCGACTCTCTCAGCAGCTTATTTCGAGCCCCAAGATGACGTGTGGAAGTTCCTCCTCTTCGAGAATCCCTTCAGAGACCAATTCGAAGCACAGACGCGCGTAGTCGAGGAGGAGAGCAAGCGCTACAACCAGGAACTTCGCAAGCTGAAGGCCGCGCAAAACTGGTTCGTTTCGATCTACGGCCGATTTGCCCGCAGTCTGGAGGAGCTGGACAGCGTGAGCTACAAGTCGCCTGACCTGCCGATTCAAATGACGGCCTCTGACGACGATAAGAGCTGGAGCTCCGAGATCACCACTCGCTACGTAAGGTGCGAGCTGGACATGTCACGTCAGCAGCTTCCCGATTGTATTGGCCTGACCGCGCAGCATGCGGGGACGGAGTCTGGGCCGCTCGCGGAGACGTTCGGAAGAGCGCCCTAACTAGAGAGTATTCTGCGCTCTGAGAGCCCTACACGCCGTGGGTATTGCAACCGTGGGGGCCGTTTAGCTCTCTAACAGGATGATGGAAGCAAACGCTTGCTCCGGTGACTGGGGTGGCTCATCTTGCCTCGCACGGGAGTATGGTCTCACCTGTTGTTGAGGGCTGATCTAGCTGGCCTATGGGCGATAGCGGCTCGAGGCTTCGTGCCTTTCTAGCGGAGCTACAGCGTCGGCGCGTCTTTCGCGTCGCTGTGGTGTACGCCGTGGCGTCCTTTGCGATCCTGCAGGTGGCGGAGATCGTCCTGCCCGCACTGAGGCTCCCCGACTGGAGCCTCACCCTCGTCGTCGCGCTGGTCATTCTTGGGTTTCCGGTCGCTATGGTGCTGGCGTGGGCCTTCGACATCACCGCCAAGGGTGTCGTACGCACGGAGCCCTTGGCGGATGAGACCGCACCCTACCGCTCGCAGTCGAGAACTCCAGCCTTGATCGCGGTGGTCGCGGTCTCGCTGCTGACCATTGCGGCGGGCTGGTACGTACTTCCCAGGCTCCCGGGATGGTGGGGTGAGGGGCCTGCGGTGTCCACGGGCTCCGACTCACGGACTCGCATCGTTGTTCTGCCCTTTGTGAACCTCGGCTCTCCTGTCGACAAGTACTTCGCCGACGGGATCACCGAGGAGATTACGGCCCAGCTCGCTGGCATTCAGGGTCTGGGGGTCATCGCCCGCACAACGGCGGTTCAGTACAAGAACAGCGACAAGACGGTGGCGGAGATCGGTGGCGAGCTGGATGTGGACTACGTACTGGAGGGGACGATTCGCTGGGAAACCCTTCCGGACGCGACCAGCCGGGTACGAGTGACGCCACAGCTAATCAGGGTGGAAGACGCCACTCATGTGTGGGCGCATATTTATGAAGAGCCCATGGAGAGCGTGTTCGAGGTCCAATCGCAGATCGCGGAACGCGTCGTGGACGAGCTCGGGGTGACGCTTCGTGAGTCAGAGCGCCTGGCCCTCCAGACCGAGCCAACCCAGAACGTCGATGCCTATCAGTTCTATCTACTGGGCAATCAGTACCTTCAGAGCGCTTCCGAAGCTGGGTCCGAGCAGGCCCTCGAGATGTTTGGGAGAGCCCTGGAACTGGATCCGGATTTCGAACTTGCCCAGAAGAAGCTGGCCGAGGCCTACGCGAACCTTTACTGGGGTCGATTCAAACTGCTGATCGGCGTCGAGGAGCAGGACTATGAGGTCGCCGCGGCCCAGCTCTGGGTAGAGTCTTTCGGCAGTGACACGGCGGCGTACTTCCTGGCGAAGGCTATTCTGCTCGGTCGAGCCGAGCAGGATGGGGCGGCGCAGGTCTTGTTTGACTCGGCCAGGGTCGTGCTGGAACCGCAGATACAAACGAGACCCGGCGATGCCAGGCGTCACGCGCAGCTCGGGTTGGCCTACGCCGGTTTGGGGCTCAGAGACCAGGCGATTGAAGAAGGCAGGCGGGCCAAGGAGCTGCTACCGGTGACGGAGGATGCTTACGCCGGTGCCGCTCTGGCCGACAACCTGGCTCACATCTATACGATCATCGGCGAAACCGCTCTTGCGATAGAAGAGATCGGCTCGATACTCTCCGTCGAGTCACCTGTATCGATACCGTGGCTCAGAGTGGATCCCACATGGGATCCATTGCGCGACGACCCGGACTTTCGCAGGCTTATTGAAGAGAGTGGGTCGTAGGCCTACCTATCTCGATTCCTGGCAGGACGAATGTACCGAAGAAACGGCGGCCGGTCGCCGAAGAGGAGATCCGTATGTGCTCAAAGCTTCCCGTCGTGGGTCTCTGCCTGGCCCTCGCCGTCAACGTCGTGGCCTGTTCAGTGGAGGCCGGGGACGATCTCATGGCCAGAGCAAGAGAGATCCACGATCGAGTAATCACCATCGATACGCACGATGACATTCCGCCCGATTTCGCCACGGCAGAAGTCGATCCGGGTGTCCGCGGGGATCGTCAGGTCGACATCCCCAAGATGGAGGAGGGCGGACTGGACGTTGCGTTCTTCATCGTGTACGTGCGTCAGACGGAAAGGACGCCTGAGAACTACGAGATCGCGAAGGCCGATGCATTGATGAAGTTCAACGCCATTCACCGAATGACGGATGACATGTATCCGGATAGAATCGAGCTTGCCCATAGTCCGGACGATGTCGAGCGTATTCACAGTGAAGGCAAGCTCGTGGCTTGCATCGGAATCGAGAACGGCTACGCGATCGGAAGGGACTTGAGCCTCCTGGAGAAGTATCATGAGCTGGGAGCTCGCTATATCACGCTCGCGCACAATGGCCATAACGACATCGCGGATTCCGCGAACCCAATAGAGAGCTTGGGGGATGATGAGACCGAACACGACGGCATTGGTGAGTTCGGCGAGCGAGTCATCGCGGAGATGAATCGCTTGGGCATCCTCGTCGATGTCTCTCACATATCCAAACAGGCCATGCTCGACGCGGCCAGGCTCTCGAGGGCTCCCATCATCGCCTCCCACTCGGCGACTCGGGCGCTGGCTGATAACCCTCGCAACATGGATGACGAGCAGTTGCAGGCGCTGAAGGAGAACGGTGGGGTGATCCAAGTCGTGGCGTTGCGCTCGTTCGTCCAAGATGATCCACCCGACAAGGTGGCTGCGATGGAGGCACTTCGAGAGGAGATGGGTGCGACCAGTTACGAGGCGCGCCGAGCGTTTTCGGAGGAGGAGAGCGAGGAGTACGATCGGCGGCGCGCGGAAATCGACGAAGCATGGCCAGCGGTCACCATCGCTCACTTCGTGGACCACATCGACCACGCCGTAGGGCTGATTGGAATCAAGCATGTTGGCATCAGCTCTGATTTCGACGGCGGGGGCGGAGTCGAGGGATGGGACGATGCCAGCGAGACCTTCAACGTCACCCTAGAGCTCGTACGCCGTGGCTACAGCGAGGACGAGATCCGAATGCTTTGGGGCGGCAACCTGCTTCGCGTCTGGAGAGAGGCAGAGCGGGTGGCGGCGGAGATGCAGTCGGGCGGCATCGCTGACTGACCCGGGAGCCAAGAGGTCGGGTTGCGAGTCTATTGATTGCGGCCGGGCAGGGATGGGACAAAAGGTCCCGCCCGTCCGGCTTTCTTCTGACTGAGTTCTCGCCACCTCCGTGCGGCCCAGAGTGTCCTCTAAGCGTGGGTGCAGCTAGGTTGGGCGGCGAGAGGTCCTGCTGACGGGGCTACCTTGACGGGCATAGAAACTGCGTGTTGATTGTCGGCCAGTTCAGCCACATCAGTCGCGGTTGAAGGCGCCTAAGGCCACTTCGACCCTGGGAGTGAGGTGCGATGAGCGACCGATCGCTGGCTAGCAGCGCGCCCACAGCGGAACAGAAAGACCGGGTCACGGCGGAGCTGTGCGAGCACTTCGCGGCCGGCAATATCGAGTTGGACGTTCTGGAACATCGGCTGGCAACGGTCGACGAAGCGAAGAGCATGGTCCAGCTTACGGAGCTCGTCGGCGATCTACCCGCTCTTCCGACGGTCGCTCCGGCGGTGGTGGAGCCGGCAAGAGGGCGCGGATGGGCGCTGGCGCTGTTGGGCGGAAACTCGCGCAAAGGGGAGTGGTCGCCGCCCCGTCAGCTGAACGCGGTGGCCCTGATGGGGGGTGTCGAGCTCGATTTTCGCGGTGCCCGGCTGGCAGCGGGAGAGACGCACGTGATAGCGGTGGCCGTGATGGGTGGGATCGAGATCACTGTCCCACCCGGCCTGCCGGTGACGGTTCGTGGGTTTGGCATACTGGGCGGCGTGGATCAAGTGGAGCAGGGGGCCGACGAGTCGGATCCAGGCGCCCCTCACTTGAAGGTGACGGCCCTGGCATGCATGGGCGGCGTGGAAGTCAAGACGCGCGCCGGCGAGAAGGCCGAGTTAGTCGCATCCAAGCGAAAGAGATGAGAAGATGAAGATAGGTGTCCCAAGAGAGATTCTTGAGGGCGAACGCCGAGTCGCCCTGGTGCCGAAGGAAGTGAAGAAGCTCGTGGACGCCGGCATGGCGGTTCAGGTTGAGTCGGGTGCTGGCGCGTCGGCTTACTTCACGGACGAAGCGTACAAAGAAGCAGGCGCCACCATCGTCGATGGAGCGAAAGCGGCCTATGACGCCGAAGTGGTTTTCAAGGTTCGGAAGCCGGAGCTCAACGAAGTCGACATGCTCAAAGAGGGCACGGTCCTCATTGGCTTCCTAGAGCCGCTAACGAGCCCGGCGCTCGTGAAGAGGCTGGTGGAGCGCAAGGTCAGCGCGTTCGCGATGGAAACGGTGCCCCGCATCAGCCGGGCGCAGAAGATGGACGCGCTCTCCTCGCAGGCTAACATCGCGGGCTATAAGGCGGCGCTTATTGCGGCGGAATCGCTTCCCAAGTTCTTGCCGATGTCGATGACGGCGGCGGGAATGATACCGCCGGCGAAGGCCCTGATATTGGGCGTGGGTGTCGCGGGGCTGCAGGCGATCGCTACATGCAGGCGTCTTGGCGCCTCCGTCGAGGCCTACGACATCCGGCCCGCCACGAAGGAAGAGGTCCAGAGTCTGGGCGCCAAGTTCATCGAGATCGAGCTGGAAGAGGCGGAACTCGAGGATGCGGGCGGCTACGGGAAAGAGGTGTCGGATGCGTCGGCGAAGAAGCAGCAGCAGGTCTTGGCCGAGCACACCGCCGCGGCTGACATCGTAATCACCACGGCCGCCGTGCCCGGCAAGAAAGCCCCGACACTTGTAGAGGAGGATGCGGTGAAGGGGATGAAGGAGGGTTCGGTGATCGTCGATCTGGCGGCGGAGAGCGGCGGTAACTGCACGTTGACGAAGGCTGGTGAAGTCGTGGTGAAGTACGGCGTGAGTATCTACGGTCCGAAGGATCTCGTGAGCACGATGCCGGTCGACGCCAGCACACTCTATGCACGAAATGTGACTTCTCTCTTCGGTGATTTTGTGAAGGACGGCGAACTGAACCTCGACTTTGAGGATGAGGTCGTCAGCGGGAGTTGTGTTACCCACAACGGCGAAGTTGTGAACGAGCGCGTTAAGGCGCAGCTGTGAGGTCTAAACAATGCCTGAAGCACTACTCAACAATCTGTACATCTTCGTGCTAGCCATGTTCACGGGCTTCGAGGTCATCACGAAGGTCCCCCCGTTGCTGCACACCCCGCTGATGTCCGGATCGAATGCGATCTCGGGTATATCCGTCGTGGGCGCGATCATCATCGTCGCGGCCGCCACGCAAGCGGCGCTCCCCGGGATCTGGGGCGGCAACACGCTCATCCTCGTTCTCGGCGTCATCGCTGTGGCGATGGGCATGATCAACGTGGCGGGCGGTTTTCTCGTGACCGACCGAATGCTCGAGATGTTCAAGAAGAAGCCCGAAGCCAATTGACGGGCCGTCGTGCGCGACGACACTGGAAATCGAACGTTAGCTTAGCGGATCAGCAATCATGGATTTCTTTACTCTTGCGAACCTGAGCTACCTGGTCTCGGCGGCGCTCTTCATTTTCGGATTGAAGCGCCTTCAGTCGCCGGCGACGGCCAGGTCGGGCAACTTCATGGCGGCGGCCGGAATGACGATCGCCATCGTGGTGACGCTCCTGGAAACGAACTTTGCCAACTGGCAAATGATCCTGGTGGGCGGCATCATCGGCGCGCTCATCGGTTCGATCTCGGCCAGGGCTGTTCAGATGACGGCCATGCCTCAGATGGTGGGCATCTTCAACGGCTTCGGCGGTGGCGCCTCCGCGCTGGTCGCGATATCCGAGTTTCTTCGCTACCTCGGGGACCCCGGCGTCGCTATGCCCGCTGAATCCGGGGTGAGTATCATCCTGGGGACCTTGATCGGTGCGGTCACTTTCTCGGGCAGCATGGTCGCGTTCGCGAAGTTGCAGAACCTGATGACCGGCGCGCCGATCACCTGGCCGCTGCAGAAGTCGGTCAATTCCATTCTGTTGCTGGCGGTTCTCTCGTTGGGCGCCTACGTCGTCTACTTCGACATGAATCTGACGGTTTTCCTGGTTCTGTTGGGGCTGGCGTTGGTGCTGGGTGTCACCTCGGTGATACCGATCGGCGGTGCCGATATGCCGGTAGTGATCTCGTTGCTGAACTCCTATTCAGGCCTGGCCGCCGCGGCCGCTGGATTCGTGGTCAACAACAACGTCCTGATCATCAGCGGCTCGCTGGTCGGCGCCTCTGGACTCATCCTCACCAACATCATGTGCGTGGGGATGAACCGCTCGCTGGCTAACGTCCTGTTTGGAGCTGTGGGCACGGCTGACGTCGTGGCCGGCAGTGTCGGCGCCGGCGATGCGGCCGG
>Ga0209536_100014326_pt1 | contig 11398 bp, 11 predicted proteins | sample DeeMarSeWOR28_12_FD_187461 | JGI IMG/M metagenome (GOLD analysis project Ga0209536, IMG submission 187461) | Marine sediment microbial communities from White Oak River estuary, North Carolina - WOR-2-8_12 (SPAdes) (version 2) | ecosystem: Environmental > Aquatic > Marine > Intertidal zone >... | reverse complement strand
CTGTTATTATTTATTACCACTAAAGACTATAAAAATATAATCAATTTCAATGTCAAAACGAAATGATGTAGAGAATAAGAAGAAAATTGTGAAATGTTGTGTTATGAATTGTCAAAAAGAAATTCCGATTGATAACGCAATTAAAATAAAAGACAAATATTTCTGTGGCATCTGTGGTACTGCTTATGTTCGAAGCTCTTTAAACATATAATATATAGGCCCGTAGCCCAGACTGGATAAGGCAGCAGCCTCCTATAATAATCTTGGAGAAAGCTGAAGATCGGGGGTTCAAATCCCCTCGGGCCTGTACATTTTTTATAAAAATCAGTCTATAAATTCCTATAGATAATCTTAATGTCGTTATCTCCATGCAAACATAACGTTCTTTATTTTAATTAAAGAAATAATTAAATATGAAGCAATAACAATTGTTCTTTGACTATAATTTTTTATAAGTCAAATAAAAGAAGAAGGTGAAATTTTTGCCTAAAAAAATTTTAAGAGTAGATATGAGCAAACTTGAAGTTAAATCTGAAGACTTTCCTTCGGAATATGCAGCGTTAGGTGGTCGGGCTCTTACTTCAACTATTGTATCAAAAGAAGTACCTCCTGATTGTCATCCATTGGGACCTAACAATAAGCTTGTATTTGCACCCGGTATTGTGACTGGTTCTGCTGCTCCAACCTCAGGTAGACTTTCTGTTGGTGGTAAATCTCCATTAACTGGGGGAATAAAAGAAGCTAATGCTGGCACTAGTTTTTCTCAGTTGCTTGGTAGATTAAGGATTGCCGCAATAATAATAGAGGGTCACAAGAAAGATAATGATTATTATCTGCTAAAAGTTACTAATGATGGAGCAGAATTGATAAATGCCAATAAATGGGCTGGAATAGGCCTCTATAAAGCATACGAAGAATTGCATAAGGAATTTGGCGAAAAAGTAGCTATTAGCGGTACTGGAATTGCTGGAGAATTATTAGGAGCCGCCTCTGGAGTTTGTTTTAATGATCTTGAAGGGCGCCCAAGTAGATATGCCGGAAGAGGAGGTCTTGGGGCTGTGATGGCCTCAAAAGGATTAAAATTCATCGTAGTAGATGAAACTGGTGCTCCAGGAGTCGAAATAGCTGACAAAGAGATATTTAAAGCTGGCACGAAAAAACTCAGGGATGCGCTCATGAGTCATGACGTTACAAAACCAGATGGAGCACTTGCTTCATATGGTACAGATGTATTAATTAATATCATTAATGAGGCACAGGGATTACCCCAACGAAATTTTTCTGCTGGACAGGATGATAGATCTGCAAATGTATCAGGTGAGAAAAAGGCAGAAGAAATAAAGAAACGAGGTGGAGCTCGCCCCCATCCATGCAGTCCAGGATGTATAATCCAATGTTCTGAGATATGGACCAAACCTGGTGGAAAAGATCCTGTAGGTGTTTTAGAATATGAATCTGTATGGTCCTTAGGACCTAATTGTGGTATATATGATTTGGATGATGTTGGTGAACTTAACAGAGCTTGTAATGATTTAGGTTTAGATACTATTGAAGCAGGAGATACAATCGCAGTTGCTATGGAGGGAGGATTAATTGAATTTGGTGACGGAAAGGGAGCCCTAAAATTAATGGATGAAATTCGTAAAAAGACAGCAACTGGACGAATTTTAGCCAATGGAACAGCATTTACTGGTCAAGCCTTTGGAGTAACAAGAGTTCCTGTAGTTAAAGGTCAAGGCATGCCAGCTTATGATCCACGAGCCATAAAAGGTATTGGAGTAACTTATGCAACCACTCCTATGGGAGCTGATCATACCGCTGGTTATGCTATTGCCACCGAGATTATGGGTGTGGGAGGTCAAGCTGATCCTCGTGACACAAAAAAGTCTGAATTATCTCGTAATTTACAAGTAGCTACAGCTGTAGTCGACTCTACTGGCTATTGTCTTTTCACTGCTTTTGCTGTTCTTGATATTCCTGAAGGTTTAGTAGGAATGGTAGAATCAGTGAATGGTGTTTTGGGTACTAATCTAACGGTGGATGATATAGGTACAATTGGAATGCAAATTCTTAAAACTGAAATAGATTTTAATAGAAGAGCAGGATTCACTAAAGAAGACGATAGACTCCCAGAATTCTTAAGAATTGAGCCGTTACCCCCATCTAATGAAGTATTCGATGTCCCTGATGATGAATTGGATAAAGTTTTTGGAGCTTAAGAGCAAATTGAAGATAGAGATGCTATCAATTTAATATTTTTAAAACCAAATTTAAAAATACCCTTTTTTTTTATTTTTTAAATTCTTTTTTCAGCTATTTGTTTTCTTTTATAACTATTGTATCTATGGAATTCTATTTTTTAGAACACAAGATTTTATTTAGACTTAATTTATTTAATAAATTGGAAATATCTTTAATTTAGAAAGCTTAGAGAAAATGCCAATACAAGTCAAATTGTTTGGAGAGTTAAGAAGAGAAAAAGAAGAAAAACAAAGCATTTCCGGAGGAGCTCCAACAACATTAATAATCGAAAATGAAGGGATAAAGATAGTATCCGATATTCTTAAAAAGCTCGCTATAGATGAAAAAGAAACTAGCCATATTTTTGTAAGTGGAATCTTTTCTGGATTTAGAAAAAAGGTAAAGGATGGAGATAGAGTCGCAATTTTCCCTAAAAGAATGGGCTTGTTGTATAAATGGTATTTTAATAAAGTAGAAAATGACTAAAAATAATTCTATATCAGTAACAGTTAAGTTATTTGCTGATTTAAGGGAATATGGACCAGATCGAACAGTGCTAGAATTACAAGAAGGCAGTACTATTAAATCAATTCTGAAAAGATATAAAATTCCTAAGGACGATAAAAATTTGATTATTATGGTAAATGGAAGACCACATAAGCAGAGTGATTTTGTTCTTGGAGATGGAGATATTGTTGCAATATTCCCAATCATTGCAGGAGGCTAATTTCTCCTACAGAGAATCAAATTTTTCTTCGAATTTCTTTCCGCATAAAGGAAAAAATAAAAAAAATTAAATAATAAAGGTTTGAAGTTTATAATCTACTGTTTCAAGGCAAAATACATGAATATCGGGCCGCTAATATAGCCGATTCTTACAGGTATTAATAAAAAACCTAGCTCAGTTAATGACTCCATAAATCCAAAAATAGCATATAAGAACATTCCGATTGCTAAAAGCAGAAACCTTTTACGTATATCTCCAGTGCTCTGAATGGCCCTAATTAAAGTTAACACTCCTACAAAGAGTATTGTAGACACGATGAAAATAATCATAAATATTCCCGCTGGCGATGTTAACTTAACATTATAATCAATTAGTGCAGTACCTGAACCTCCTTTTGGTGGTACAAAATTAAAAGAGCCGAGTGGATCTAAAAATATGAGTATTTCAAAAATTGTCATTAATATTAGAAATACAGTTGTAATGTACCATTTTTTTTCTGGAATTATTACTTCTGCACCAATGTATATTGCTAGGACGATGAACGGGGCGATCCATATATAGCTTAAGAGTCCCACTATCCCTGTTGAATTATCTATATTACTACCTGTGCCAAGAACTATTAGAAAATCCACAAAAACTCCCAAAAACGCAAGTCCTGCAAAGATCGTAACTAGTCCTGTATGGAAAAGAACATTGGCTTCACGTTTCCGTCCTATATATATGAAATATGAACCAAGAATACATCCGATTAACACCACCCCAGAGGCTGTAATGCCATCAACCCAACCAATTAGTGAAAGTGCCATTAATTTTTCACCTTTCTTTTTCTATTTAGAATTTAGTCTTTTTATAATTATAATAAAAAAAAAGAGATATATTAATTATTATTTTTTTCCCAATTTTTTTACTTTTAATTTATATCTCTATTCTTTTTCTTTATCCCGAAAATAAAAGGAGAAAAGGATAAAACAGAGAGGATATACATAAAAAAGAAGTATAACAATGAGAAGTAGAGCACCACCATAAGCCAGCTCTAGGATCCACACAATATTAAACCAAACACTATAGATACATGCATAAATTATCATTAATTTCTGTTCCAGAGTATCTGTTTTTTTCCACAATATATAGAAACTAATAATTGCTGGAAGAATGTGGATATAATCATAATAAATCCCTAGAAAGAAAAATTCCCAAATGATGATGGAGACTAAAGGGACAAATGACACAACGAGGTAGTTATTTAAGTACGGATTATCACGTTTAATAAACCAGACTATTGAAAACGAAAAATACCAATGACTTAATGTAAATATATGATAAGGAATTGGTCCTAAACCGCCAATATCAGAGGGAGATATACCAAGTTCTATCTCTTTTGCGGTAAGTGGTTGCCACTTAAGTGGAACAACAAAAGTAAATATGACTGAGATGATTACTGCGAGAATAACTTGAATACATGGAAGAGTCTTTATGCTTAAATCGTTAAATTTCACAAAAATTAATAAAAAAAAAGAGAATAAATAATTTTTTAATTTATTTAAAGAGTTTTTTACATTAATTTCATTGCCAAGTCCATATCTTCTATTGTCAGTTTCTTTCTTCCAGCGTGTCGAGTCATTTCTAAAGCTTTATTTGTGACGCCTTTAGCAGTTTTCTCTAAATAATCAATTAAAGCGTCTACAGCATCTCGAGCAACCATTTCAGCGCCATTATCTTTCATTAATTTTCGGACTGGACTCCAGGCAAATACTTTTTTAGCCATTTTTTTCATTCCTCCACATTATATTTATTAATTCTTTATTACAAAGTCCACGTTTTTTAACATGAACTTTATTATTTAATAATACTTATTTCAAATATTTAAAGATTGCGTAACTTTTTCGATTTATTATGTTTGGGTTAATATATTTTATCCGATCGACAGAAAAATGAAAATGAGAAGTCTTAGAAGAAAAGCCACGAGATTAAACCGAGCTGTTAGCTCTGAGATCTATTTTTATTTTGGAGATTATAAGGGGAGAGAATAAATAAATTATAATTTGAATCCTATTTATTTAAAACTAATATTTAATTTAAGAGTTATAATTGATATTCAGAGAAATTATTGCTACTAAAAAATGCGATCTGAAAAATCCAGAGATCGTTAACAGAGATATTAAAATTCTAAGAACTATTAAGTTAATGTAAAATAATGATTATAGAAACTAAGTATTATAATAATTATGATTTTAGGATATCTTGGTTTTGTTTTACACGGGCACATACCATGGTGTAAGAAATCGGGTACGTGGCCTGCTGGGGAGGAATGGCTTTTTGAAGCTATGTTAGAAACATACATTCCTACATTAAACATATTAAGAGAGTTAAAAGAAAAAGGTATTAAAACAGCATTAACTATAAACATAACTCCAATTTTAGCTGAAATGCTTTCTGATGAGTATATGAAACAACGATTTTCAGAATACATGGAGAGTTTAATATTCAGAGCTAGAAATGATATTATTAGATTTGAGAACCACCCAGAAAGGAAAAAAATTGCTGAGTATCATTTAAGTAATTTTGAAAAAGTGTTAGATACCTATTACCATAATTATTACGGGAATATTCTGGGCTCATTTAAATGGCTCCAAGAGGAGGGTATGATTGAATTAATTACTTGTGGAGCGACGCACGGCTTTTTACCCTTAATGGAGAGCGATTCCGGAATATTTTCTCAAATCCAACTAGCCGTTGATACATATAAGAAATATTTCAACCGAGACCCGAAAGGTATCTGGCTTCCCGAATGTGCTTACAGACCTCAAAAGTATAAAGATGGAAAGATAAGAGAAAGCATTGATTATTGGTTAAATAATTCTGGTATTCAATATTTTTTTGTTGATTCTCACGGTATCTTAGATGCTGAATTATTAGAAAAAAAAAATAAAATTGGGTTAAATACGAATTTTGGATATGTTTTAGAAACGGGTGTTTGTGTTTTTGGCCGAAATATAAATACCAGTAGACAAGTATGGGACGCAGAAATAGGATACCCTGGTGATGGATGGTATCGCGAATTTCATAAAAAGGATCATGAATCCGGATTACATTATTGGAGAATTACAGATAAAAACATAGAAAACGAAAAAAAAGAGCTCTATAATACAAAGGAAGCACAACAGCAGATTGAGGTTCATGCAAATCACTTTATATCATCTATAAACAGTGAATTAGAGAATTTTAAAAACATGTTCAATATTGAGGGGATAGTGTTATCACCATATGATTTTGAATTATATGGTCATTGGTGGATGGAGGGAATTCAATGGTTAAAAAAAATATTTGAATTGATTTATTACGATGAAAAATTGGAAATAATAACCATTTCTGAATATATTTCAAAATATAAAGATCAATTTTCAGTTATTCGAATGGGAGAGAGCAGTTGGGGTGAAGGAGGTCATTTTCAAGTATGGAAAAATCCTGAACATGGATGGATTTGGCCTTATATTAATGCTTCAATTAAAGAACTCGAAATGATATTAGAAACGAATCCAAATCCCCTAAATTGGGAAGATAGAATTCTTAAACAGATCGCTCGGGAATTAATATTAATGGAGGGAAGTGATTGGCCATTTCTTCTCTACACGAAACAAGCAAAAGAATATGCAAATCAAAGGTTTCATCACCATCATCAACGATTCAATAAACTTATATGGGCTGCAAAAAATTTCAATGAGAAAAATCATATTTCATTACAAGAACTTGAAGAAATAGAATCCATAGATAGTTGTTTTGAAGATATTAATATTGATTATTTTAGAAAAATTGGTTAATTTCCTAAAAAGATTATTAAATATGGATTTTTATAATAGGATATTAAAATTATAAATTGAGAATTATTTTTGATGAAAAAAATAATCGCATTTACAGAAGGAGACGGTGTAGGTAAAGAAGTTATTCCAGAGGGTATAAAGATTCTAAAGATTATTGATGAATATACTGATTTTGAGTTTGAATTCAAGGAGGCTCCCGCGGGTGGTGCTGTATGGAAAAAATATGGTGAAAGTTTGCCTGAAAAATCATTTGAAACAATTAAAAATTCGGATGCGTTGTTATTTGGGGCGATTGGAATTCCCGGATTGCCTCAAGGAGTAGCCGAAATTGCAATTCTGAATATAAGACAGGGCTTAGATTTATATGTGAATTTAAGACCAATAAAACTTTATGAACCATTGAAGGATCGATGTCCTTTAAGGGATGAGTTTATTGGTGATGGAATTGATATTTATTTTGTCAGGGAAAATACAGAGGGATTATATAAAAATATCGGGTATTTAAAGGAAAATGAAGCACAGAATATAATGCATTATACCCGTGAAGGATGTGAACGGATTATCAAATTCGCCTATGAATTTGCTAAAAAGAAAGGTCATAACAAAGTAACCTCTGTTGATAAGGCTAATGTTTTAAAACCTAGTCAGCTATGGCGAAAAATATTTCATGAAATTGGTTCGAAATATCCCAATATAAAGATCGAGGATATCTATATTGATGCTTTTTGTCAATGGCTCATCCGAACACCATATGCCTACCAAACCGTCGTCACAGGAAATATGTTTGGAGACATCATTAGTGATGAGGCCGCATTTCTGATTGGAAGCTTAGGTATGGCTTCAAGTGGCAATATACATCCCGGAAAAGTCTCCATGTATGAACCAATTCATGGAAGCGCCCCAGATATTGCTGGAAAAAATATTGCAAATCCAATTGGCACGATTCTAAGCGTAAAATTAATGATGGAGGAATCATTCCAATCCAATATAGGAACCGAAATCGAGAATGCCGTTGAAGAAGGTCTTAAAGAGGGGCGAACAGTCGACATAAAAAATCCTAATTTAAAAACTCTCTCAACTAAAGAAATGGGAGATTTAATCTCAGAAAAATTAAGAACTAAATTAAAAAAATAAAATAGATTATAAAAAGAACTATTAATTAAAATTAGGTTTTTTATCTTGCCATGGGGCTATTTCTTCGAAAGCTTTTGAAACTTGAAGGACGGATACTTCATCATATCGTTTTCCAACTATTTGCATTCCCATCGGTAATCCATCGCTATGCCACCCACTCGGAATTGATGCGGCAGGATGACCGCTCAAATTGAATGGATAGGTAAAAGCTACCCAATCATTAGTACTAACATTTCTCCCGTCCACTTCGACTAAATCTAATAAAGTCTTTTCTATACCAATGGCAGTGCGTGTTGTGGTTGGAGTTATCAATATATCATATTCCTTGAAATGCTCAGCAATATTTTCATTCATCATTTCTATTTGAATTTCAGCCACCTTGATATCTTTAGCTGAAAATGCATTTCCCATTTTGACCATTGTAAGTAATGTGGGGTCGATTTTATCTTGCCATTTTTTTAATAGTTTTGTAACATCTAGAATATGAGCGAAACTTGTTGCCCAAATAGTGCCCAAGACTAAAAAAGGTGCTCGTATTTTTGGTCGCTTTATTCCCAATAGTGTTTTTTTAGAGTCTTTTAGATTAATTAGATTACTTTCTTCAATCGTCCAGTCATATTTATTTAATTTATCAACAGCATTTAAAACCGATTTTTTAACCTCTGGATCGATAGCCATTACGTTCCCTAAATCAAAAGAATATCCAATTTTAAGTTTTTTAGGTTTTTCCTTAAGCTTTTCAAGAAAGCTATAGTTAGGTTTTGGAACAGAAAATTTATCAGAATAATGCTCTCCAACTATCACATCTAACATTAGTGCAGCATCTTTTACCCACCTTACAATAGGACCCCCCTGGCTAAAAGTGGCGATTGATCCGCCTAATTTCGCAAAGAGGTGAGGAACTCGACCAAAAGTGGGTTTTATCCCGTATGTACCACAAAAACTAGCAGGAATCCTAATGGATCCTCCTCCATCTCCACCTAAAGCTAGAGATCCTAATCCTGAAGCAACTGCAGCAGCCGCACCACCACTCGAACCACCAGGCGTTCGTTCTAAATTCCAAGGATTTTTAGTTGAACCAAATATCAAATTATATGTAATAGGAGCATATCCAAATGGTGGAAGATTAGTTTTTCCTAACATAACCATACCTGCATCTTTTAACCTCGCAACTGCTACATCATCCTCTTCTGGGATGTAATTCTCAAATATTACACATCCAAAAGTACTTCTTATCCCCTTAGTTTCTACTTCGTCCTTTATAGAAGTAGGGACTCCGTGCAACAAACCTAGTTTTTCTCCCTTTTTCACATCTTCATCTGCTTTTTTAGCCGTTTCTCTTGCGAGATCGAACGTAGGAGTACAATAGGCGTTAATTATTGGATTTATTTTTTCAATTCTTTCGATAATAGCTTCAGTTATTTCTTGCGATGTTAATTCTTGCCTTTTAATTTTATCTGCCATATCGCAAGCTGACATAAAACAAATATCTTCTTTGTTCATTTTATAGGCTCATCTTATATTAATATATTAATAATATTAATTTGGTAAACTAAAATATAAACATTTTTTACTAATAAATCGATGAAAAAAAGAAAATTGTCAAAAAAGTAAAATCCTTAAATACTAATTTGTCAATATATTAAATTACACCTAAATTTGTGTGTGAAATATCTAATAATAAATAAGAATTTAAAAAATTCAAAAATAAAATATTTGGAATGAAAACAATGGAATTAGTTGATAAAGAAATTAAAATATGGTGGATTGCAGGTACGGTTGTATTGCTAATTTTTGGCTTATGGTATTTAATCTCTCCTGAATCTGTGAAAGTAGTGTTCAATCACCCTTTCTGGGATCCAACTGCTAGTAGAACGATAGGTGCTATTTATATATCTTGGGCAATAATAGGACTAATGTTGTATAAAGCATTAGATAACTGGGATAAGATTGAAAGCTGGGTCATATTTGGTACAATATCGAATGGTATAGGGGTAATCTTAGGTATTATCAATATAGTTCTTTACACAATTTCAATACTTAGTGCTATAGTAAGTCTAATTATACATATTTTCTTTACTGTATTAGGCATTCATATTTTGATGCAAAAGCGAGAATAAAAGTGAACAAGGAAATATTTTAAATTAAAATCCTTTTATCTTATTTCTATCTTTAATTATATCTTAGAGTATTTAATGATAATATATTAAGTTTAGAATCACTTGGGATCCCGGTTTTTGGATCCCAGTCTCTATAGTCATAAAAATGCTTTTTTAACTTTTCAAAATCTGGAGATTTTCCTGCTGAACCGCCATCTGAAAACGGTCTTAACAAAATTTGTGGTAAAGTGTCATCTTCCTGAGTTAATCCCATTTTAACGCTAAATAATCGTTTAATTGTTGCTATTCTCTCTCCATATAATTTGATCTCTTCAAGTCCAAATTTTAATCCAGTAGTATGTTCGACTATAGATGCAATTTGAGAAGGTAGAGGATTACAAAAAGAACACATTATCATTGAACTATATAATGCTCGGTAATCCATAAGCAACGAGCAAAATTCAGCCATATCCCTACTATCAGAATATTTATCTATTATTTTTATACCAATTTCTTCTAATGGAATGCCTGTTAATACAAAATAAGCATCAAGTAAATTATGTGAAGGTCCTTTTAAACCCATCCCATATGCTATCGCCATCCCATAATTTGAACGTAGATCATGATATGTTATTTCTAAACCATTAACTGTAGCAATCTCATCTTGAGGAATATTAAATTTTTTACCAACAGCATTGGATCCTTCAGCTAAAAGATCTCCTATTCCTTCACGTTTAACTATCCTTTCAAGAAATCTTTCAGCTATTTTATTATTACCCCATTCTGGTGTTATTCCATCAAGGTTTTCTAATTTAATATTACCTTGGTTAAAATGATAAGTTATAAGCGAAATTATAGCTCCAGAACTAATAGTGTCAATTCCATAATCAAAACATTTTGTATTAATATCAACTAAAGCTTCTAAATTATCATTTAAATATAAGCTTCCATAACTCACAATTGTTTCATACTCAGGACCCTCAATTTCATCTGTTTTGTACTTACCTTCTTTAATGACAACTCTCCTTCCACAACCAATTACGCATGAATGGCAGAATCTATTTTTAACTAAAATTTTTTCTGCCATGGTAACTCCCGAAATATTGTCGGCATAAGCCCAATTTGATTGTGTGAAATATTTAATGGGTAATTCTCCCGTTGTGTTATAAAGATTAACACCACCAGAAGTTCCAAATTCATTTAAGATTTTTGTCATCATTGAAGATTTAACATTATCTCTAGTTTTAGCTATTGCTTCTTTCAAATTATCGGGATTGGCTACATCTAATTTAGTATTACTTCCTTTTACAATTATTGCCTTTAGTTTTTTAGACCCTAAAATAGCACCCATGCCTGTTCTACCGGCAGCCCTCTGTTCT
>Ga0209536_100014325_pt1 | contig 11398 bp, 9 predicted proteins | sample DeeMarSeWOR28_12_FD_187461 | JGI IMG/M metagenome (GOLD analysis project Ga0209536, IMG submission 187461) | Marine sediment microbial communities from White Oak River estuary, North Carolina - WOR-2-8_12 (SPAdes) (version 2) | ecosystem: Environmental > Aquatic > Marine > Intertidal zone >... | reverse complement strand
CCGGATAAAGGCGGCACGATTGCCATCTGGAGATATAAACAGATTGCGGTCTATGCGTCCCAGTTCTTTTTCGGAATCAAGAGTATTCCTTTTTATATCGTAAGTGTACCGATCGGATTGCACCGAAAAGTTAAGAAATTTGCCGTCATCCGAAAATTCAATCCGGGAAAAGGGTAGTTCAAATGGCGGTATATCTTTACCCGATTTCCTGGATAGAGCGATGGCCAGCTGTTCGTGGTCAAAAGCATGCTTCCGGGTCTTCTTTCGGGCATCGACCATTACAAATTCGTTCCCTTCAGGTATTGAATTCAGGTACCAAAAACGATGGTCATCCACCCAGGTGGGGCGGACCGAGGCACCGAATACCATTTTGGACGTGGCGGCTGACAGGAATTGCTCCGCCCTGGCGTAGTCATCTGCTGTCAGGACTTTTTTCTGGCTTTGCCCGTCTATACTTATGAATAATAGAGTTAACAATACAGCGTAAAACGAGGAATGGATCAGTTTTTTCATGGTTTGGGGATATAAAAGTGTTCTTGTTTATTGGTATAGGGTGATTAATTGCTCATCTTCTTTGGAGGTGGTGATTTCCACCTCCTTGGTTTGGCCTGAAGCATCTTGGTAAATAAAGGTGTAAGTGATTCCTTTTTTCAACCGGAATACCAGGAAGTGGTTCAGGTCGTCAATAGGTGATGGGGTAAATCCAAAGGTAACCTCTTCACCCTGGAGTTTCACGATGACTTTCTGGTGTACCCGCCCCGTGCTGATTCCTTCCGATGCTTCATCTTCATAAAGAACCATATTCACCAGGGTCTCATCTTCTTCCAGTTCATTGCCTTTCAGCTGATCCTGATATATGGAAATGTATCGTTGCGTCACGTTAACAGCGTGGTTGGAAGTATCGATCGCAGCTGTTCCTGAAGTATCCGAACGGGACCACTCAAACAATGGAAAACGGGAGTTGGCAGGTTTATATGAGGTGGCATAAATACAGTGGATGGGATTTTCAGGATCAGCCTGTCCGGCACGGGAAACAAACCAGCTCTTGTTCAGAGCTTCAGGATAGTATTCCGTGAAGTACCATGTACCATCAATCCAAACCTCAACCCAGGAATGGTTCCCGGTCATATTGGTCCACATGGGAGTGCCGGCAAACCGGGCCGGGATGCCTACGGCACGAAATGCATCCACAAGCAGGAATGACAGTCCGGTGCATGTGGCCATGCCTTCTTTCATGGCCTGGAACGGACTGTTATTGGCCCTGCGGCTACGACTGGTATTGTATTCCACACCCAGTTCTGCCTGGATATTCTGGTTTATGGAATCGATGGCTTCATAAATCGTTTTACAATCTCTTACATACGGTTCAAAACGGGTAAAGAAGTTGGGTCGCCAGTTATCCCGTTCTTCGTTCAGCGACGCATATGGGAGCACCTCGTTAAAGAAGATATCCTCCGGAAGTTCATGACACCAGGGAAATGTTTCACGGGCCAGATAGGCCAGCGCTACATTCTCCAGGATAAAATCGGCAGATAGTTTGCCCAGGTCCTGCTCCGGCATATAGGCCAGGAGGAAGGCCACCGCATTTTTATGATCTGTTGGGGCCATTTCGATAGCACTTTCAAGTGTGGTCGCATAATCACCCGCTTTTTCAAGGGTTTGTTCAACGAGGATCGTGATATCAGGTGGAAGGTCGTTTCTCCAATCCCGCTTACAGGATGAAAAGATCATGGTCCCCAGGATCACCACCAATAAAGCAACTCTGTATTTCATATCGCAAATAATAAAATAAATTCAAATAAAATTACAATTAAGCAAAAATAGCACACTCTTCAAATTAATTGACTGAAATCGACACCCTTTAAAAGTTACTCTTCCGAATGGATGTGAACCATCATTTTACGATCAGGGGAATGGTGGTATAACCAACTTTCCCATCCCATGACATCGCTTCAATGACGATTGAAAAATGGCCCGATTCATCAGAGGTGAAGAATTCAGCAGTAGCCTGTCCATCAATGTCGGTTCGTAGGTCTGGATTCCAATAAAGGGTATTCCGGAGGTCCGGTATGCGATTGTCCTTTGGTGTATCAGATGTATGGGAAGGCGCATAAAAGGCACTGGATACCTGGCATGATTCATAGGCCAGGCGAAAAAGTGAATAATCAAAATCAATGGAACTTAAATTTCCGCTTCTGGTTATAAAATGAATGATCCCATCAAGATAAACCGGACCAATAAAATATTTTAAATTCAGAATATCTATCGTTTCGATATCGGAGGGATTCATGTCCAGGATTTTCCCTACATTATGGAATGGGGTTCCGTCCACCAGTATGAAGGGTGTTTTTTGAAATTTCTCACCGCCGAATTTATGGTATACTTTAAGATTTTGTTCACCCTGATCTCGTGTGATAACTACTTCTGGCACCAATTCTTTTATGATCTCCCTGGTGGAGTTCAATGCGATAAATTGATCCAGTTGGACACGGTGTTCGGGTTGGCCATAAAAATGCAATGTGTCTTCAGCCTGTGCAATATACTTTGGTTTTTCCTGAATGGGTTCATAATTCTTTTGAACCTGCATGGCAATAATCGCTTTATTTAAATCTTCAAGTTTTGAAGTATCCAGGTAGAAGGTTACCGGTGCAAATGCACCAAATTGATTAAAGTAGCTTTGATCCAGTTCCACATAATAGGCCGTATCCTGTCGTTCCAGTGGCTGGATGACGATCTCATTGATACCCGATTCATTGGTTACAAAATAAAATTGCCCCATTTCATTTGTCCTTCCAAAATGACACCTGGCCGTTTTCCCAACAAATGACAGAACGACTTCCTCATGTATTAAGGGTTCGCGCGATTCGGCATTAATGATCCGACCGCTGATGATATGACCTTCAACCTCAGGAACAAATTCTGGTTTAAAAGGACTGATTAAACCAGTATCTCCCGATCTAAAATCGGATCGATCAACAAATAACATGCGGTCATTCCCGGTACCAGTTTTTGAATACAGGCTAGAACTGGGCATATGTTGATACCGATTATAAATATTCATGCGATGCTGGTTCAGAGTAAACGACTTTACAACGGATACCAGCACATCTGCTTCAACTGGTTTGTCAAATGTGTCTTTGATATTGAAGTTCACGAAGACCTTTTCTCTTCCTTCATATTCGGTTTTATCGATTCTGGCTTCAATGTCAATGATATCTGATCCGCTATTATTAAACCATCTCCAGGATAGGATGGTATTCTGGTCATCAGCAATCATAAATTGTCCAATGCCATTTGGAAAATCACTCCTGGAACATTCTATCAAGCTATCATGATTGATATACAGATCCTTATATAAGGTGTAAAAACCATTGGTGCGATGCAAAAGGAAAAAATTCCTGCCACCAGGATAAAAGTCTTTACTTTTGGAAATTTTAATCCTGACAGTACCGGGATTCTCCTCATTCTGAATGGATAAAAGCAGACCAGATGGAAGTGGCTCAGGTAATTTGAATTCGACTTGATCTGTTACATTTGATCCAGTTACCAGGTGGTACGAAGTATTTCTTGCTGGCATGAAGTGAACATATCCATATCCTTCTGGATCTGTTTTTATGAAGGACACTGTGTCCTTGGTTTCGTCAAGAATAGCCCCGTATATCTCCATACCCATGCCATTCAGATCGAAGGCTCTGAAACCCAATTTGGTTTTAATATCATAGATCAAATGACCACCCTCCGGGTAAAAAAGGATGGTATCCAGTAGTTGAACCTTTGGCGGTAATTTTATCTGACGAACCTCCTTGAAAGGATTAATTACCGCTATGGTCTTGTAGAAAAATAGCTTCTCAGAATCGTTTTTCATCCAGTTTGTATATCCACGAAGCAGGTAGTGTCCAGTACTGATGGTGTCAGGGAGGTGAATACGGGCAGAACCTGTTGCATTTTCAATACGAACTTTAATTCTTTTGACCGGATTGTTGGCTTCATTGATCAATTCCAGATATACAACCTTACTGACGTTTGAAAGCGTATGATTCAGGGCTTCCAGTTTATACACCTTGAGCCAGATCGATTCCCCCACAATATACAGATCCCGGTCGGTCTGGATATAGAGTTCCTCGACAAAGTGTTCAGAATTATTGGATATCAGTTTTTCCTTCACCGGTTGTGCATTGACCGGTATCGAATACAACAAGGATAAAAGCAGGTACGATAATACCATAATTCCTCTGATCCCGGACTTTCTTTGGCATTCAGGAATTTTCATGAATCGTTTCAATATTAATCAAGATCTATCCACCAATCGGGTTTTATTACATCTCCACCGGCGAGAGCACAATCTGAACATATGGGCTCGGTAAAAACAAGCTTTTCCAAGGTGTTGTCATATACAGGCTCAATGAAAACAAATCCTTTTGAGGTATACATTTCATATAATTCATCAAACGTTGGAAGGGGAACAGGGAACGGACTTTCAGGATCTTCAAAGTCATCAGGTCCGATCACCACCCTGGAACAGGGATAATGATAGGAGGGTATATCAATATTTTTCAGTTCTTCCCGTGTAATATATTGTCTCTTTTGTTTCACGGCTGAAACCTGAAAATACCCCAATACTTTTTGATTCGGATCAGAAATACAATGCACATTGCCAATAACGGAAAATGGTTGCCTTTCAAATATATCCCCTCCTTCTTCCCGGATTTGTTTCATATTATCCCAGAATTCATAATCAGCTCTTGACAGGGAATATTGCTTTACATTGATACTGTACTGAATCTGTAAACGGTTGGATTCGCCTGAAGCAATAAAAAAGATTGGCTTCCTTCTGATCTGTTCTGTTTGCTGTGTTTCTGTAGATTCGATGAGAACTTCGGTTGAGTTATTATGGTGCCAGCATACAGAATTGATGAATGGAGCGGGAAGGATCAGATTTTCATTGAAATAGACATACAAAGCCGGATTTGGAATCCTGAATTTCCAGCATTCCTCGAAAGTCCACCGAAAATAGGTGCAATAATCATTATCGGGGTCTGAATCCACAAATAACCGTATGCCTTCCAATTCCACATTGCCGGTATTATTAAAATCAGTGTCATAGGCAAAATAGATACTGTCGATCTCGGGTACCTGACTCATGTGACTGGGATCGGATTCATACTCATGACCATCCGGGGTGATGATATGCAATACATAGGTAGTACCTATTTCACCAATGAAGTCGGGTGATAAGTAAATTCCAGGTGAAGCTTCAAAAAATTCTGCAATGTTTCCTGCGTCATCAATAATATGCACCTCCGCACCGGAAACCATTTCCGGTTCTTCGCTTTGATTCTGGAATGTTCTGGACAACCTCACTGTGTTTGAAACAAATTCATCCGTAACGAGGGCATCCACCACCAGCAGTGATTCATAGCTTTGAAGGTTGGGATTATACGGATCAATACACGTATACAGACCAGGTGAAATGATCAGCAGAAGAATCACAATCCGGCATATATTAAACCGCATTTTTAAACCATTAATAGAGATTGCGCATGAAATATGCCCTCAGCTCATTTGAATGAATAAAATTATTAAAAAAACCAGTCACTATTTTTTATTATGGATGTTCTAAAGCACAGTTGCTTTTCGAACCTCACCTTCAATAAATTCGTACTTTTGATTTTAGGTCGGATACCATCATGAGACATTATTGTTTGATTTTTTTTATCCTTTTAATGCAGCTGTCACCGCTGGTCGGACAGAGATCATTCGAACGATTAATCCGTTCCGATGACCACCAGGAGTTACAAATTGGCGATGTATATGACCTGTATTCTGATTCCATCAACACCTCAAGGGATTTTATTAATGGAAAGGAATATGAGAATTATTATAACCCAGTGTATACCAATCCACTTCTGCGACCGGCTGAGCAGCATTCTGCAACAATTTTTATTAAGGGTAAAAAATATGAGAATCTTATCCTTCAATATGATACCTTTTTAGACGAAGTGATATACAGAGATCAAAATCGTTTAATCAACAATACGTTTTATAAGATTGAATTAAATAAAGGGATGGTAGATGCCTTTATATTGGAATTCTCTGATGATTATATGCAGTTTAAATACATCGAGATTCCAGGTCACGTGGAATCCAAGTTGAAAAGTGGTTTTTATGAAGTGCTATATGACGGAGGCAGCCAGTTCATCATCAAACACCAGTCGTATCTGACTAAAGAAGGAGGAAGGGATATCTATAAATATTCGCCTAAAAATTATGTCAGGATTCATGACGTGTATTATAAATTCAAAACCAGAAGGAGCCTGCTAAGGTTATTTGGATCCCATACCCGGGAGGTAAAAAAGTATTTACGAACCAATAACATTTATTTTAGGGATGCCAATAAATTTCAGATCGCAGGTATCATCCGGTATTATGACTCATTAACCACTCCATAATACATAATTACATGACAAAGTTCCCGATCATCGTGATGTTACTATTATCATTTCTTTATGGAAAATCACAGGATGCCGGGTTCAATTTTAATTACCATGATATATTGTTTGAGGATTTTATCGATTCCCTTGAATACCATTCACCCTTCAAAGTATATTATTCGCATGACTGGGTCGATAGCCTGATTATTACCCTCGAAATAGAAAATGGATCTGTAGATCAAATTTTTACAGAAATACTGAATGGAACGGATTTATCATACCTGGTAGCTGGCAACCGTGTCATCATGACCAGTAACTTCCCTGTTAAAACAAGTTTTTTATATGAGATCCAACAGTATCTGACTGAAAGCCAGGACCAGGCTGATACCCTTTGGTATGACCTCGAGAAATCTGCCTCAGGGGAGGAACCGGATATAAATGAGGAATTCAAAGTGTTCAAAATTGGAACGCCTTCCGAAGCAAGTAAGCAAGGGCGCGTTGCCCTATCTGGTTTTATTCGCGATGCAAACACCGGGGATCCGGTGATTGGAGCAGTGGTGTATGATGAAAAATTGAAAGTGGGTGCGGTCACTGATGAAACGGGCTTCTATACCATTGAATTAACAAGGGGACCATACCGTTTGGAATTCCGGACTATCGGTATGCGGACGACGTACCGGAATATCATTCTCTATTCAGAAGGTACATTGGATGTGAGAATGATCGAAAAAACGACGAGTCTCGATGAGGTAACCATTTCCGCCGACCGTGAAAATAAAGTATATAACCTGAGGTTGGGTGTGGAGAAGATCAATGTAAAAATGCTGAAACAGATACCGATGGGAATGGGCGAAGTGGACCTGATTAAAAGTACTCTTCAACTTCCTGGGGTGCAATCGGTGGGTGAAGCGTCAGCAGGTTTTAACGTGCGGGGCGGTTCTGTTGATCAGAACCTGATTCTCCTGGATTATGCCCCTATAATGAATACGGCGCATTTTTTTGGTTTCTTTTCGGCCTTCAATTCAGATTTGGTAGAGGAAATTACATTATATAAGAGTGGCATACCTGCAAAATTCGGTGGCCGGATATCATCGGTAATGGACATTCAGTTAAAAGAAGGGAATCCTGCAAAATACCGGGTTTCGGGTGGCATCAGTCCGGTTACCGGAAGGATCATGGTGGAGGGGCCACTGGTCGAAAATAAAAGCAGTTTTGCCATCAGTGCCAGGGGTACCTATTCTGACTGGATATTGGGTCTTCTAAATGATAAACAACTGCAGCAGAGCAGTGGAAGCTTTTATGATATACAGGGTGTGGTGAATTATGACTTGAATGATGATAATCGTTTTTCTATATCGGGGTATTACAGCAAAGACCGGTTTGATTATTATAAAGAAAGTGGTTTTGAATACAGTAACCTGGCCGGGACCATCAAATGGAGACATCATTTTAAATCCAATTTCTATGCTGATTTTGCAGCCATTTTAAGTAACTATACGTATCAGCTTGATAATAAAGAAGATTCCACTGCTTTTAGTTCAATGGAATATACACTGAACCAGGATATTTTCAGAGCCGATTTTACGTATCTGCTGCATGATCACCATAAACTTGAATTCGGCCTGGATGCCACCTTTTTTAATTTAATGCCCGGAGCCCAGAAACCTCTTAATGCACTATCCGAAGTTGTTCCCAAAACACTTGAACGTGAGCGGGGGCTGCTGGCTGCTTTTTATGCTGGCGACGAAATTGAATTTTCATCCAGGTTCAGTATGTCAGGTGGCGTGAGATTTTCTCTATTTTCATCTTTGGGCCCAAAGACCGCATATAATTATTATGATGGTGTGCCGAAATCTATTGAAACCATCAGTGATACGATTCATTACAGTGGCGGTGAGGTTATTGCCCTCCAACCCGGTATTGGATTCAGGATATCATCCCGGTATATTCTTTCGCCTAAACTGTCGGTAAAAGCAGGGATCCATAGGATGTACCAATACATCCACATGATCTCCAATACCACCGCCATGTCACCTACCGATATCTGGAAATTGAGCGATCAGAACCTGCCTCCGCAACGGGGTGATCAGTTTACGGTCGGCTTATATCAAAACCTGGCTAAAAACACTGTTGAAGCCTCTGTAGAAGCCTATTATAAGCGGCTAAAGAATATCATTGATTATAAAGGCGGGGCACAATTACTCATGAACGAACACCTGGAAACGGATCTTCTGAATGGTGTTGGGAAAGCGTATGGGGTTGAATTTATGCTGAAGAAATCATCCGGGATGCTGACCGGTTGGATCAGTTATACATATTCCCGTATTCTACACAGGGTTAACGGTTCATTTGAAGAAGAAACGATCAATAGCGGTAACTATTTCCCGGCAAACTATGATAAACCGCATGATGTAAAACTGGTAGCCAATCTCAGACTGTCCAGACGGATCAATACCACAGCCAACTTCGTATATAATACGGGCCGTCCCATAACCTATCCGGTTGCTTTTTATCAATTCTCAAGTACCAACCAGATATTTTATTCAAACCGGAACGAATTCAGAGTGCCGGATTATATCCGGCTGGATCTGGCCATGACATTGAATGGGAATCTCCGGAGGAAAAAATTGAATCATTCCTCGTTAACATTGGCCGTGTATAATGTATTCGGGAGAAAAAATCCGTATTCCATTTATTTTAAGGTTGAAGACGGCGCTATCCAGGGCTACCAGATGTCCATTTTTGGCAGGCCCATCATCACGTTGACCTATAATTTTAAATTATTTGGAAATGCTTCGGATGATTACTAGGCGATGATAATAAAGATATTCCACGGTTCGTGAAAACCATTTGAATACCACCTTTACCTGCAATGACCCTGCTACTCCATATGATTTCACCTGGATGATTTCCTGATTTTTTACTTCATCCATACTTATTTTTCCATTATTTCGTTGATATGATGTCTGAAAACAGAGATATTTGCAGTATTAAATGATTGAATGATGAGAAAATTTGTACCAAAATTCGTTCCTCTATTCCTTACGCTCCTGTTAATTAATTTTTTATCCCCAGTTAATGGACAGGGGAGAACATGGGAGGTGATGGATACAGCCAGCTTGGTTGAACAATTAAATTATGTGCATGAACGGACCCTGATCTATGAAAATTACAGGGCCATTCGTGAAGATATATTTCAGAAGATCAGGACCAATGCAGTCGATTCTTTATCCGCTGCCAAGGGTGAGATCAGTGACCTGAACCACATGCTGGCCAGCACCAACTCAAAAGTTGACTCTTTGCAGGAAGCATTAATAAATATGAACGAAGAACTTGATACAGCCATTAAAAATAAAGACTCACTTGTGTTTTTAGGTCTTCAGACCAATAAGCTGACCTATAATACGATCATGTGGTCGGTGGTGATCGTACTGGCCGTTTTTCTACTCTTTCTTTTTCTCGTATTTAAGCGTGATCACGCCGTAACTGTACATACACGTAGAGATCTTGAGGAGATCAAGGCGGAATTTGAGGCCTATAAAATATCCTCACGCGAGCGGTATGAAAAATTGGTGGTATCACACCATAACGAGATTCAAAAATATAAGGATAAGAAAATGCGGTAGTAACCAGGATTGCAATGTTTCTGGTTTTTAGTGGTTCCGTTTGGTGATTTAACGGGTATCTTTCGCGTAATGAGGGCCCCTGGAATACCAAAGCAGAGAAAGCTGGACACCGTGCCAAAATGCCCAGGATGATTGCCAGGCGCAGCCAATCCGACCCACTAACTTTTCTCTGACTGATATGCATCAGCATGGCCCGGATCCATTCTGTGGAACCCAGCATAAGTGCAGTTTGCAGCAGGCGGGCCACCCATTTGCGTTGGTTGAATAACAGGTTGGGTATGACCAGTGCCAATATAAGAAGCAGCAATAGGTCGATACGTGAAAAATGCGCTGCCAGAAGTAAGAAACTCAATAAAACTGGCAATAAACGTACGAAGATCATTGCTTCTTTTTGATGCTGATAATAAACAGGACAAATATCTGGTAAAAATGAATATCATACGGAAATCTCATCTTTCAATTGCTGTTCATATCACAATGCCTCTTGTGTCGGATGTAAAAAATTGTGATAGCAGCAAATAAATCACTAAAAATCTGATCATTGAGTATGATTTTATTATATTCAAGGTCCATTTTAATCCAATCCCTTACCAAGCTAATATAATAGGAGATCAAGTCATGAGTAAAGACGCAAAATGCAATCAAGGTCCGGCCAGTGCCATTTATGGTGTTGGTTTTATCGGAGCCGCAGTATATTTTATCTCGGTGGCAACCAGTTTCTGGATGGGCGTACTCGGATTTCTGAAAGCCTGCGTTTGGCCGGCTTTCCTGGTGTACGAAGCCTTTAAACACCTTGCCGCCTAAATTCTATTCCACCTTTGTACAAGATGAATGATGGGGCATAATCATATCAATTCATAAATTGATCCAACAAATCATGCCCGTTGATATACCATTCGCTTTTCCGGACCGGTTATTTTCTATCCATGAGGTCTTTGGAGTGGAATGACAGGTTTTCCCGGTTTTAATCAGGGGTTATGGATCCCTGTCGCGGTTATGTGCCCAGACAAAGCCCATATAATATATGGATCGAAGTGCTCACATGTATCGTAACCGGAAAAAGAATTTTATAACAGGGCAGCATGTCTCTGAATTGTCAGGGGATCTTTGTACGGATGCCATTCGTGTGATCGATTTTCCGTTCCCACTCATTTAAAGCCATTTGACCCAGATACGACCGCATTCGATCATAATAATCAATTTCTAATCTCGCCATACTGATATCGAAATTATTTTGAAATGCATCCTTGAAGAGCATGCCGTTTCTTATATCATAGAATAACTTCAAAACATCCTCCGTGGATTTGCCCAATCCATGAGATACTTTTTAGATCCTGATGG
>Ga0209536_100014324_pt1 | contig 11398 bp, 13 predicted proteins | sample DeeMarSeWOR28_12_FD_187461 | JGI IMG/M metagenome (GOLD analysis project Ga0209536, IMG submission 187461) | Marine sediment microbial communities from White Oak River estuary, North Carolina - WOR-2-8_12 (SPAdes) (version 2) | ecosystem: Environmental > Aquatic > Marine > Intertidal zone >... | reverse complement strand
ACCACTTCCGTTATGAAATTTAATTACAGAGGTTATGAGATTAATCTTCTCGATACGCCGGGCCACCAGGATTTTTCCGAAGATACTTACCGGGTTTTAACCGCTGTCGACAGCAGCCTGATGGTGATTGACAATGCCAAGGGGGTCGAGCCCCAGACTGAAAAGTTGATGGAGGTCTGCCGGATGCGGAACACCCCGATCATGACCTTCATCAACAAATTGGATCGCGAGGGTCTCGCACCGATTGACATTCTGGATGATATCGAGAACAAACTGCAGATCGAATGCACACCGCTTTCCTGGCCGATCGGCATGGGTAAGCGTTTCAAAGGTGTCTATAACCTGTATCGCAAGCAATTGCACCTGTTCAGACCTGGAGACGACATTCTGGGACAGGAGGGGATCATCATTGAAGATCTAACCGATAGCACCTTAGATGACATTCTGGGCCAGCAGGCTGATGAGCTGCGTGCCGATATTGAACTGATCGAGGGTGCCGTTGATCCGTTTGAGATCGACCATTATTTAAAAGGTAGTCAGACGCCGGTGTTCTTCGGAAGCGCCATTAACAATTTCGGTGTCAAAGAGATGCTGGATGTCTTTGTAGAGATGGCGCCCGCCCCGGGATCGCGTGCTGCCGTCTCCCGAGAGGTTTCGCCGTATGAAGAATCATTTTCGGGCTTCGCGTTTAAAATACAGGCCAACATGAACCCGGCCCACCGAGACCGCATCGCGTTTGTCCGCATCTGTTCCGGAAAATTTCAGCGCGGCATGAAAGTTGTCCACCACCGCATCGGCAAAGAAATGGCCCTGGCCAATGCCACCATCTTTATGGCCCAGGAAAGAGAAAATGTGCAGGAGGCTTTCCCCGGGGATATAATCGGTATCTATAACCACGGAACCATCAAGATCGGTGATACATTCAGTGAGAGAGAAGTTTTGAAATTCAGCGGCATCCCTAATTTTGCGCCTGAGCATTTCAGACGGATTCGGCTGCAAAATCCGTTAAAGGTCAAGCACCTTCGCAAAGGATTAAAGCAACTGGCTGAAGAAGGCGCTATCCAAGTCTTTCGACCCCTTACCGGCAGCGACATCATTTTGGGCGCCGTCGGAATTTTGCAGTTTGATGTGACCATGGGCCGCCTCAAGTCCGAATATGGCGTCGAAGCCGTTTACGAACCGGTAAAAGTTGCAGCAGCACGTTGGGTTGCATGCGAAGACCGTGCAAAAATGGCTGAATTTGAGAAGAACAACAGCGCCAGTCTGGCCATCGATGCCGAAGGGCACCTGTCGTTTTTGGCGGCCAGTGAATGGCGCCTGGGCCATTGTATGGAGCAATGGCCGGAAATCGATTTTTTAAAAGCGCGCGATCTAAACTGAGTGAGCAGTGTTGCAAAAAGGTTTCGCCACAAAGGCACAAAGCGCTATAAAAGTGAAGCCTCCTTGCGGTCCGCCTACGGCGAATGGGGCATTCTGGTGCAGGAGAGTAAAATCGTGCAGCAGCTATTTGTCCGTCACAGGTACCTCGGTTTTTTCAGCCATTAATTCATGCAGCTTCTGGATATGATTATTTTCTTCGGCAATGATCTTCGTTATATACTGCAGTGTGTTATTATCTTCGATGAAAGGAATCAAGGTCTCGTAAAACAGGACGGTATCCTTTTCAAATTCTATAAAGATATTAATTAAATCCTCTATACGGTCGACTTCAGAAAAATTGATTTCCCGGTGGGAAAAACTCTTTTCCCCCAGCAAACCGCCAAATACCTTGCGGCTCATCTCTTCCATAAATGGGTTAATGGAATGGGATTCTATTTCCTGTTTCAATTCTGTGAACCAGCCGGTATGTTTGACTTCCTCTTCTGCCATCCACAGGAGCAGCTCGCTGATATCGGGATTTGAGGCCTTCTTGGCAGCTTCGCGGTAGACGGCCTCTCCGTTTTCTTCCAGCTGAATTGCTAAATCCAAAATTTCAAGTGCTGTAAACATCGAAAACCTCTTCTTTTCTTTTTATTTGCTGACCCAGTGAAACAGGTATCATTGGAAGCAAAAGAAATCAATATGAAACCATTCCGCGGCAGCAAAAAAACTAAAAACCCCGCTCTAGAAAAAAGAGACAGGGGTTTTAACCTTCAAACTGTTTTTAGCAGCTAAACGGATTTAGCAATCGGTTTTTACCGGTCAGCAGTAGCCGGCCCTGATATACATTTGGGAGGTCTTGCAGGGGTCCGGAGATAGCAATTCCACCCTGCACATCTGCATGTGTGTTTATTTTAGTCTTGCCGCACTGCTTCGGGCGTCATAAGAGAACTGACCTGAAGGTTCTGCTGTGAATACGCGTAGGAGACAGTTACCGGCACGTTTTTGCCCGATGCATCTGCAATCATGGAAACGCCCTTATACTTGAGCAGACGACGGGCTTCCAAGTTGTATTCGGCCTCGATCCGGGGTGCGAAAAGCCTAAGGAACCAATTGTCGAGTTCAATCTGAATCGTTAAGCGGCCGTCCTCGAATTGGCTTTTGCGAATGCGAATGTCAAACTGGTCCATTTGGGCGGGCAGCACAAGTTTGGCCGCAATGACATCACCGCGTGCCAATGCATCAAGATTTGCCAGGATAAAGGAATGAAAACCCTGTCCCACAATTTGACTGGGCTCCCGATCGAGGTATTTTTTTTGGGTATCGGCCTCGGGCGTTTCTTTGGAGTAGATCAAAATCTGATCTGCCATAATTTTGGCACCGTCATAGTACTGCATGCGCTCATCTTTGAATTCATAGCTACCAACCTGCGCCCCATGAGAAAAGTCCGTTAACGTCTGGCCGATTTTTTTTGAGTTGGTATCATAGTAGACCGTTTTTATAGAGGCAATGCGATTATCTTGGTATTTAATGGTGTGTTCTTCCAGAAACAAGAGCTCACCATCTGCATTAACAGCTTTGCCATGAATCATCTCGACATCAGCCAAGGCTGAAACAGACGCCAGGACAGAAATCGCAGCGACGATAGCAACCGAAAATAATTTGTTGTAATGATTCATCCTGACTCCTTATTCAATATAGGGTTAGTACGCATGCGTACATAATTATCAATGATAAGGCAGGAAAAATTAGTACCACATCGTGGCATATGATAGGTACGAAAAGACGGGTGTCAAATTAAGGCGCGGAATAAATCTGAGGAGAATGATAGATCCTGTTTAGGTAACGGTAACCACTTAAAATTAATTGTAAAAAAAGGATTTGTGGTTATCGGTTTATTCTTCAACTATTTTTTTTAAGGCCCGATCAGATTGATTTGCATCTTCACCATAGGTAGCAACCGAGTTGACATCCAGCCAGGGGATGGATACCCATCCGAATAAGTTGGCAAAAAAAGCAGCCGCTGCAAGGACTCCTGCGAAAATTAGAATCTTCATGGCATTATACATATGATCCACCTTTGATCGGCCCGATGCTTAGTTTAATGAGGGCTAAATCAAATATCGGCATAAATATCCAAAAACTTTACCAAACGCAGCCGATGGCATTTTTTTACCCACCCCGGGTGGCATTACTTTTCATAGCATTGGGTAAATTATTACATATATATTTGAAATTATTTAAAAATATTGACAAACTGAAAATTAAGCCATATACAGACAGAGTCTCATTGGACTTGAGCCAAGATTGGTTTAACAACACCACCCCGGAAATCGGCCATTTCAATGGGAAATAACCCGAATCCAGTGGGTGGAGACACCTGATCCCAAATGCACCCACAACGCCAAAAAACAGTCACCCGTCTGCATCCAAATAAATCCATTGCCCGTCATCAAAAACAGCTTAAACAGCCTGTCGCAGATCGTCGCTCGGGAGTTGATCGACGCCAAGCACCAAATAACCATTACTTTTTGAAGGGCGGGCTGGAAAGAAGGAGTTGGAAAGAAAGAAGATTATTGTGGTATATGACTGATTAAACCTGCTCCTCAGAATCGGACAAGAAACATCAGCCACCGGTCTTTTTTAGCCTGCCGAATATAAGCGGCTTCTGGGTCGCATCACTGTCAATCACCAATTTATGAATCGGTTTTCTGCTATATAACAGCGCGCTTTAGTCAGGTCAATTGGCAAGCCATTCCAGTGAATATATAAATCGAGCAAAATGAACTTCTGATTTTGCTTCTTCTTGTTGCTTTGAATAAGATAATATGTTAAAATTGCTATAAATATTAAACATACAAAAAATAGCCAAAATGGGTTTTATACGCCTAAGGCACCGTAATCTGTCAGGCGGGCATTTGGTAAAGTCCGTTAAAACAGAAATATACATCTATTTTTCAAGAACTTTTTGCTTTTCGCGTATTTCGAGGAGAAACCGATGGAAACAAACAAGGTGGTCGCGCGATTCAAGGATGGAACAATCTTGAAAGGTAAAACCAACGATTTCTTCCCCAATAAGACAAGCTTCCACGTAGAAACGCTCAACGGCGAAACAGAGACAATCGATGTGGAACAATTAAAGGCCCTTTTTCTCGTCAAAGATTTTGAGGGCAACAAAGAATATAATGAAGAATTTAATGATGAGGTTTCCGGGGCTGGTCGCAAGATAAAGGTAACATTCTCTGATGGTGAGATCATCACCGGCTATACCCTCGGCTACTCGCCCAATCGCCAGGGTTTTTATATGACGCCGGCCGATCTGCAAAGTAATAATGTGCGTATTTTCGTGATCAAATCCGCCACCGAAAAAATTGAATTTGTTTAATCACAATATCCTCCCCTCCTTGTGAAGTTTTCCTAACCTGAATATAGAATTGGGCTATGGATTTAGGCGTGCTTGGCTATGGGTTGTTTGAATTGAATCCGTCAGACAGATTGACAAGTTTTTCGAGTTCTTCATCATAGTGGTCGATCCGATTCTGCCAGGCAAATTTCCCCATATGGGCTGAAAGCTGTCCGCGCAGCGTCTTAAACTCGGCGTAATGGGTGATCAGGCGGGTGAGCTTTTGCACAAGGTCGCCGGCATCCTCATACAGAACCACGGAATGGAACTGCTGCGGGATGATCTCCGGGTAAGCCAGCCTGTTCGGCAAGATGGGGACACAACCAAAGCGGATAGGTGAGCTGGGTTTCGTGAAAATACGTCAGCGTCGGCGGACAGATGTCGTTTGCAAGTGCCTTGAAATCAGCCAAACTCATCAGACCGGTGGTGAGCAGGCCGTCATAGACTTTAAGGGGTGGGATTTTTTTGATAAAATGAAGGGCCGCGCCCCGCATGCGCCACTTCCAGAAGCGGGCGGGCAGGGTGACCAAATCGATATCATGCTGTGAATGGGAAACCAGTCCCTTGGCAAACTCGCGATGAGAACCCCCATAATAAGGTTCCAGAAACAGGAATTTTAATCGGGTTTTCACCATCAAACGCCCATCGGTTGGCGCTACCACTCACTGGTAAGCCGCCTTTTAACCTCATCCCATTTGGCTTCCATATTTTTCACAGCATCCACGGCCAGATCCAAATGGGTTGCCGTGTATTTTGAAAAAATTTGATCCTGCTTTTTCTTGTCCTTTACTCCATCTATCTGAAGCGGCATATCAGATACCAGCATAATGGATCCGATGGGAACCGCGTATCGGTAGGCCACCGAAAACAGTGTCGCCAATTCCATGTCGATGGCCAAAATCCGCTGGTTGCGCAAATAATCGACAAACTGCTCGTCAAACTCCCACAGACGACGATCGGTGGTGTAGACGATGCCGCAGCGGGGAAGCCGTCCGCTATGCCGAACTGCGCCGATGCAGTAGAGGTTGACTGAAGAAGCCGGTATGGCCGGGAATCCCTTTGGCAGATAATGATTACTGGTGCCCTCACCCCGAATAGCCGCCGAGGGAACGATAAAATCACCCTCTTTAAGCACGTCGTCGATACCGCCACACATGCCCACCAAAATAACTGTTTTTAAATTTGGCAGATAAGCCAAACAGTTGACCACCAATGCGGCCTGCGGCGAGCCAATGCCGAAATCGATCATGCTGCAGTTGATATCTTTGGCGTTGACGATCCCAAAATTGCCTTCGGTGTATGTCCCCTTGGTCTTCTCTTGGAAGCGCAGGATATATTTCTTGAAATTCGTAATCAGAATATGATCGCAAATCTCCTTTATGCGGCAATTCGTATATCTTTCCAGTGTCTGCTTGATGTATTCTTTTTCATCGATGGGCATTTTCGGCTCCTTGTGGTCCATCAAATAAGCAATTTGCTTGGATAATGTGCCAAACCATTAGACCGTATGTTTCAAATTTAAGCTGATGACAAATTTAGAATCGGTACAATTAATCTTATCATACTGTCATTGTCAATCCCAATCAAAAACAGCCAAAGCCTGCGCGGGTATTTCATGTCAGCTCAGCAATAAACTACCTAACGCTATGCGTATTGATTCCTTTTGTCCGTATCTGACAAAGCCAGGTGATATCGTTAAAGCAGTTTGAATATCATATCACCGCTTAACAGTCCTGAAAGGAAACAAATGGAGGTCATATGGAGAATCCAAAATTAAAACAAAAAGAAGCAGCAACGATTCTGGCGAGGGCCTGGAACAATCTGGATGCATCTTTGCTTGAACCCTACATGGCGCAGGATGTCATTTTCTGGTCCCAACAGGCGCTAACCGACATGACCGGCAAAAATTCGGTGATGGCACATTTGAAAACCGAAATGGAAATGATCCGCAACTCGCCGAAAGAGCGGGTATATGCTGAATTGGGGGAGACCAAACCCTATCCGCTGGTACCCGATACCCCCGAACCCTGCGTAGTCCTGGCCTATGGTAACAAAAACAATGTCAGGGCGCTGGCATTGCTTAGACTAGAATGCGGTAAGATTAACAGCATCGGTATTTGTTCTGACGCACCGCACCCATCGACTGCCAGTCGTACAGGCGAGTATCCATACTAAATGGGTTCAAGGTTCAAAGGTATAATGCTCAGCGGCGATTCATTTGCGGATTGCGGAAAGGGTTAGAGTAACGAAATCACGATTCTGGTATGAAGATTCGGGATTTTAGTTTAGTAAAAGACGGACAGGGCATATCTACCGTCTGGTGGTACAAAACCACGTAACTAACGGTTGCTGCCCGCCAAAGGAGATAACAGTAATCGATCAGGCATCATCCGGACAAACGCTGGACCACTGACTGACTCTGAGGCAACTGTCACGACGCTCATCTTGCTGCCGTCGCTCCCGGCCGATTCTTCGCTCCAGACCACCACTGTCGAAATAATCGGAATCATAAACAGCCCGTCTTTCTTCGCCGCTTCGGCGATCAACGTAAGGGTCGGCGGTTCTTTTATTGAATGTCTGCATAAAGCCTCCTTCAAAGCTTAACTTTTACATAATAATCATAATCGCTCAAATAACAATGATCTGCATAAAGAAGCGATGCACAAAAATTGAATTTTACGGTTCCATCGTACTTTGTTTGTAATTTAACCGAATTTGCGATACGGATGTCTCAGGTTTCCCATACGCGCCTAATAAGCTGCGGCAGGGATACCGTTTTTAGCCGCCCAATTCAATGACGGAACACTTTGGCTGCTGGCCTCTCGCTTCTTGCTGCTGGCTATTGTTCAGATACCAGCAGCCAGCGGCCAGAAGCCAGGAGCCAGTCGGTTACCCTTGAACCCAGAACCTCTGAACCTTAAGGAGGGAATGATGATGTCTGAACATGAAAAAGTTGTTGATGGTTTTCGTTTTATGCCGCCGTCTCTGAGCGCCTGGATTGGCAAAGACATACCCGATCCGCCCTACAGCGGAGAGATTGCCTGGACACCGCTTGATAAGCCGCTCAAAGAAACCACTTTCACGCTCGTCACAACCGCCGGCATCAGCATGAAATCCGATCCGCCCTTTGATCTGGAACGCGAAAAAAGAGAGCCTGCCTGGGGGGACCCGAGCTATCGCAAGATTCCGCGCACAGCAACTGAAAGCGACATCGAGGTCAGTCACCTGCACATCAATACCGGCTATATTAAAGAAGATATCAATGTGATGCTGCCGCTGACACGATTTGCTGAGTTTGAAAAAGAGGGGGTTATCGGCAGCCTGGCGCCCACCTGCTATTCCTTTTACGGTTTCCAGATGGATGCCACGGCATTGCTGTCTGAAAGCGCACCCCAGATGGCCGATCAGATGCGCCAGGAAAATGTGGAGGCTGTTTTGCTCACACCGGCCTGACCATACTGCTGCCGGTCCGTGGGACAGGTCGCACATTATTTGGAAGCGCAGGGATTTGCAACTGTAACCTTAACGATGACGCCTGAATTTCAGAGGGAAGTGGGTATTCCACGCGTCGCGGCAATTGAATATCCTTATGGCCGCCCGGTGGGACAGGTTCACGATCGAGAGGGGCAAAGGCAAGTGCTCTTGGCTGCCCTGTCTGTTTTTGAAGAAGCAAAAGAGCCCGGTCAGACGTTTTACTTGCCATTCACCTGGCCCGAGGAGCCCAAACATACCGATTGGCAACCACCGGAAATATCACCTATTATCAAGTTGCATTTAGATGATATAAAAGCATTAGGAGCAAAATTGAGAAAACAAAAGTAAAAGGACGCCAAAAGCCGATTTAAATAGGTTGAGCCCGTTACCCGTTGGCCCGTTGGCCGGTAAAAAAACAGAGATTTCTCCTATCTGTACGGGCTCAACCGGCACAACGGGCTAAACCGGCCAACCTAATTTGGGGTATTCAAATGCCTGTTGCGAAGATCGGGAGCCTCAGTCTGTATTATGAAATTATCGGGCAGGGCCAGCCCCTGGTGATGATCAGAGGCGTGGGCAGTAATGTGGACCACTGGTATGAACAGGTGCCGGCTTTATCCCAAAGATTTCAATTGCTGCTTTTTGATAATCGCGGTATCGCCCGCTCACCGGATCCCGGCGGTCCTTTTAGCATTCGGGATATGGCCGCAGATACCATCGCCCTAATGGAAGCAGTGGGATTTAAAAAAGCACACGTATTGGGCTATTCCATGGGGGGCATGATCGCTCAGGAAATGGCATTGAACCACCCGCAAAAGGTAGAAGGGCTCATATTGGTGGCCACCGATTGCGGCATTTCACTGCGCATCAAGGCGAAACCGGAAGCTTCCAGACTCTTTAGCGAAATGATTCGACTGGGCACAAACGCGGCCAAAATAGCGGCTGCCGGTTGTTTGTTTGCAAAAAAGACCTTTGATAACAACCCGGAGGTTATTCAGCGCTACACAGAGGTTTCGCAACGGTTTCCCGCATCGCAGAAAATGCTTGCCAAGCAATGGGCCGCTGTCACGCATCATGATGCCTGTGGGCGCTTGCATCACATATCTTCACCAACTCTTGCCATCACCGGCGCCGAGGACGTGCTGATTCCACCGCAAAACGCGGTGGTATTGGCAAAAAACATACCTGATGCCCAAATGGTTTCCATCGATGGCGGTGGCCACCTGTTTTTGATTGAACAGCCCCGGCAGTTCAATCAAGCTGTTATCAAATTCCTGGAAGGGCTTTCTTAGAAGATAACAGAGGACAGAAGACAGAGGTCAGAAGTCAGCAGGCCCGTCTTCGCTTTACCAAGCTTCCATCTTCGCATTAGCATGCTACGCCGTGACAAGACGCCGCGGCAAGCAGATACTAGCCGGGGTATTAGATCTAAAAATTTGTTGGTCAACGGAAATGATTTTACAAAAATCAAAAATGAGATTTACTTGTTTTGACCATCATCTGGAATGCCATCTGAATTTTTAAAAAATTGAGATATTATCTACATATCTATATAAATACTGTTAGATTTCAATTAGTTTTATATATAGTCTGTTGACAATAATAATTCCCATTATTAGCTATAGATAGACAACTATAAATTTAGTTTATTTATTTAACAATTAAAGTATTCATATGCTCTTGTTCCGAGATCCAAAAGGAGAATAGTTCTTATGACCGAACCAGCATTATTGTTTTTGATTGGAATAGGACTTTTGACGCTATCAACATTGGTAAAAAAGTAAATTAGATATTCAATGTAAAAACTGCACACAAAAGGAACATCTCTTAGTCTTCCGCCATTTATTGGTAGTAAGATTTACTTTCCAATATTGCGATTACTCCAGCAACACACATCTTTCAAATAACTGAAATTTTAATGATATCCGTTTGGTATCAATAACGTTTTAATGATATTTGAGATTTCATAGTTTCTTAATAAATCACTGGCCGATGCCAACGTGATCTACTGGCAGGTAACTGCCGCTTTTTGAATGTTTACAATTTTTTGAAAGCTAATACCATCTTGATTTATTTGAAAAATTCGAATAGAAATAAACTTAAACGATTGATTAATATAGGAGTTAAGCATTCAAATGTATCTTGCGCATTTTAATCTGACCTTAAAGCCTTTTGAGGAAAACCCAGATCCCCGGTTTTTTTGGCTCAGTGAAAAACACAAAGAGGCTCTCGCTTCCCTGAAATATGGTATTCAAGAAAATAAAGCATTCATTTTAATTAATGGCGATGTTGGGACTGGAAAGACTTCGCTGATTAATTATTTTTTGATTGATAACGACATAGATGCCATTGTGGCTAACCTTCCAGACCCTGATCTCAGTATTTACGATTTTTTCAAATTGATTACCAATGAATTTAATATCAGCTTAGATTCCAATTCCAAAGGCGATTTTCTAATCCAATTTGAACACTTTTTGCAAACCACCTACTCAGGAAGAAAAAGGGTGTTGCTAATAATAGACGAGGCCCAAAGATTGAATCAGCAGCTTATTGAACAAATTCGTCTTTTATCGAATATTGAGAGAAACTATACCAAGCTAATCAATGTATTTTTAGTCGGACAAAATGAAGTCATTGATATAATAAAGGATGAAAAAAACAAGCCGTTACGTCAAAGACTTACAGTACATTATACTATTGAACCCTTGACGGAACCTGAAACTCAAGAGTACATCAAACATCGCCTTAGAGTTGCGGGTTCCCAGAATGGAATTTTCACCCATAAGGCTGTTCATGAAATCTTTTCATTTTCTGGGGGTTGCCCCAGATTGATTAACATCATTTGTGATCGGGCGCTTTTGACCGCTTATGTTAGAGAAACAAAAAAGATTACTGGAGAAATTATTAAACAGTGTACTGATGAACTAAAGATACTAATTGAATGAGCTTTACTGCAATTAAACACTTATTAGTTTTAGAATTCGAAAATGCAGCCATTTCCAAACAATCATTTATGAAGTATAAATTGCAGATGTCTGCATCCGCAAAAATTAAGACTTTCAAAAGTTCAGATAATTTAAACTAATTACAAAAGAGTCACCTTTTAGGCTTCTTCCAATTATTATAAACAAAATTTTTCTTCAAAAAGTTGCGATTTCTCCA
>Ga0209536_100014323_pt1 | contig 11400 bp, 4 predicted proteins | sample DeeMarSeWOR28_12_FD_187461 | JGI IMG/M metagenome (GOLD analysis project Ga0209536, IMG submission 187461) | Marine sediment microbial communities from White Oak River estuary, North Carolina - WOR-2-8_12 (SPAdes) (version 2) | ecosystem: Environmental > Aquatic > Marine > Intertidal zone >... | reverse complement strand
TCAGACAGAGCAATCGTAGGTTCTACGCCCACAAACAGATGGGTATGATCCGGCATACAGCTGACGGCAATGAGTTTCTGACCTTTCTTGCTCACAATACCGGTAATATACTTCTGTAATTATTCCCGATGTGCAGGGTCAATCAGCTTTTCTCTGAGTCTAACGACAAACACAAAGTGCACATAAATCTGGGTATAGGTGTTCGGCATGATAAACCTCCCTCCGGTTTAATTTGATTTTTAAAACTCCCACTCCTGCGGAAAATCACTTCCCAACAGCGATGATGCAATTTACAAAATTATCAAAAAAAGTCAATAAAAATCATTGAAACATATAACCGCGAACCTCGAAAATCATCTCTTAATCCATCTGTTAATTCCTGCATAATATGTACAAAATGTAATATGTCGATAAATAATGCCTCCTCCATAAGCTCGGGAAATTCCTAAAGTACCTATATGATAATATCAATGGAATCTTCAATCTTTAATCCTGTTTTTATCCCTGAGCATGACAGGCTTTGAGCTTTCGCATAGCGACCACTCGTGGTAATTTTGTCTTCCAAGATCTGGTCCACCTCACACGTCATGCTAATGAAACTCTGAATTCTATCAATTTTGTAAGCTTCACCAATTCATCAGGGCTGATTGTTTGTTAATATAATAATATTAAATGACTCAAGTACTGATTGAATATCTATGAGTAAATTTTTAAAATATTTATCGAAATATACTGTATCTTAGCTCTAGACCATAAGTACGCCCAATACCATAATATACATACGGTATACCCAAAAAGAGAACAGACTTATCTTGCATATAAAGTTCATCGGTTAGATTCTTTCCCCATATGTATACTCCCAAGGTACCAAGGGTGTTCTCATACCCTATTCTGCAATTGAGTAATTTATACCCTTCTACTAAGTGCGCAGCATCGTTAATCGCATCAGAATAAAAGTCGTCCTTTCGCACAAAATCACCACGTAGATTAAGTGTACCCATACCTGGAATAGGATAATGATAGTCGAAAGATAGAGTGAATTCTAATTCTGGTGCGATCTCAAGTCGATTTCCATCAAGATTGATCCCATCGCCACCGCCATTTTTAAATTCATCATATTTTGCATCTGTATAAGCTAAACCAAAAAACATCATTAGATTTTTCCAGGGCAATATTGACAGTTCCGAATCAAATCCTTGGGTTGTCACTTTGCCAGCATTTGTAAAAACAATATCAGCCAGACCATTGGATAGACGACGCCATACTTCTGCTTGATAGTCTTTGTATTTAGCCAGAAATACTGAGGCATTGAAACGCAGCCGGTTTTGAAGGGTTGTCGATTTTACACCGACTTCATAACTGGTGACATATTCCGGATCGTATTTTAAATATTCTAAACTGGATACCGCATGATTGGCCCAACCGCCGCTGGTGTAACCCAAGGTGATACTTCCAAAGAACATGAACTTCTCATTTGGCATGTAATCGAGACCGATTTTAGGTGATAAAACACCTTTCCCGAATGTATCCTTATAATCCAAAATATTAGGACCTAGAATTGGACCCGGCAGATGTCTTTGATCCCAGGTGATTTTTTTGTCTTCGTAAGTATATCGAATCCCGCCGGTCAAAGAAATTTTTGGGGTAATATGATAAGTGCCGTTAAAATAAGCGGCAACAGAATTTGTTTTTACCGGACCATCATAATAATAATCATAATATGGAATTGGGAAATATGATCCTCCCAAAAACCTATATTCTTGATTTGCTTTCTGATAAAAATAAAACAGACCGGTCACAAAATTAAAAGCTCTTTGGAGGGGTGATATAACTCGAAACTCTTGTGTAATATGATAGTCAGATGTACGGGTATCTCCAAAAGCCACAAATAACGGTGAAGCGTCCTCATCCAAAGATCCATGATATTTATTAATCTGGTAAGCGGTTATGGACTTCAATCGGTATGTGTTCGGAAATTGATATTCGACGGATAAAGCACTTCCAAATAAATCCCGATGATCAAATTCATTGGCATCATGGGAGACTTCGTAGGGGCCGGGTGCAATCGAATCATTTATGGCAACTACTGGTGTTCTATGATCTCTGCGATCTCTGTTACTATCCAGAGTTAAAATAATATCAAGTACCTCTGAATGAAGATATCTTAATTTCAACCGACCGCTGAGAATATTCCAGCCATTGAGAATTTGATTGTTATAGAGATTGGTTATAAATCCATTACGGGTCATAAATTTACCTGTTAAGCGGGCAAATAATTTATTACCAACCAGTGGAGCATTAATAATGGCGAAGGTATTAAAATAGTCATAATTTCCACCTTCAACGTTAATCTTCCCTTCCCATCTAGGATGAGGTTTTCGTGTGGTAAAATGAACAGCTCCAGAAGCTGAGTTTTTACCAAACAGGGTACCTTGGGGTCCGCGTAGGATTTCCACCCGTTCCAAATCCAGCAGGTCACGATTAACGGAAAAAGCGCGTCCCATATACACATCATCAATATAATAACTAGCACGTGCTTCCATACCAGCAGAACGATTAAACCCTGCGATGCCCCTAATGGATGTATAAGTCAGGCGGGGATACTCTCCGTTTCCTACAAATAAATTAGGAACTGCATATTGAAGATCCAGCATGCGATCGGCGCCACGGCTCCGGATTTCCCTGCTGTCGACTGCCGCTACGGATATAGGAACCTTTTGAAGGTCTTCTTCACGCCGTTGGGCACTGACGACAATAGGCCTTATTGATAATACATTAACCTTAAGCTGGAAATCGAAAGTGTTGGTACCGGTCGCAAGGTTGACTGATTTTGATTGTGTCACATAACCTATGTAACTGACTTCTAGCTTAATTTCCTGTCCTGATTCGGAAACTGGAAGTTTTATGTCATAAAACCCTTTTCCATCTGTGGAGCTTCCGTAAATGGTCTCCAAAACAACAACATTGGCGCCAATCAGAGGGTTGCCTGATTCATCCCTTATCGTTCCCTGAATCTGGGTTACATCCTGAGCAAAAATCATCAATGAAAATCGAAAAAGAAAACAGATGGTTAAGGATGAGTGTATGCTTTTCATAAGGACCTCCAGGTTTTTACTTTACCGGCCCCAAATATTTATCGAGCCAGGCTAAGGTTTCCCGGATCAATTCATTGCGGGGAATGAAATGGTCGGTTTCATAAATAATGTTTTTTTTATCTTCTATTGGTGTTCCGAGTAAGTCAAACATTGGTTTAACGACAGTATCATATGGAAATGTAATATCATATTTGCCACTGAGGATAAGTGTGGGTATACGCACGCGGGATACATAATTCAGGGGATCACCCGCCGGATGGATGTCATTATTTCCATAGGCACGTAAACCAGCAAGTGGTAAAATACTCACTTTTAATCTGTCCTCGACCGCGGTGATCATGGGAGCCCATAAGCCTCCCCAACTGAATCCATAGTAGGCTAGCTTCTCATGGTTAATATCGGGACGACTTTCCAGGTAGTCGATGGTTCGTCTGAAGTCTTTTATCACCTGAATCAGATATTCGACATAGCGGCGGTTTGGTTTTCCAGCATATATTTTAAAGGCATCCTCCACGTTGCGCCCGTAGGTTCCTTTGTAGGCCGGGATGATAACCGCCCGGCCATTTTTTATAATGAAATTTGTTAATTGGAACTGATACCAATTTTCCCTGGTGTCAACTGAGGTATAGAAAAAGGCAAATGTACCGGGGAAATATATGATTGTCTGAAATGGTTTTGAGGTATTCCGGGGAATATATAGATTGGCATACATGCGTTCATTGTTATAAGCTGTATTGTAACTGACATTTTCAACAATCCAGTCTTTGTTTGTTGAATCAATAGCATCAATTCGGGCATCCAGCGGATCTTTACTATATGAGAATTGATCTTTGTATATCTGAAAGACCTCATCGGAGACTCGGGGAATATTTTTATAATTCCAGGTTTTGGAATATCCCGTCCATAATTGGAATACCCCGGGTGGTATTTTCGTTGTATCCAAATACATGGCACAACGAAAACCGTTTTTCGAAGATCGATCAAAGTTAGATGCCTGTGTAATATTTTCAACCACGTAGGGTGCATCATCCCAGGCCCCGCCGCATATACTTCTGTTTTCGGGGGTAGTTTCATTCAAACACCACTCCCGGGCATTACCCGCCATATCGTATGCACCATAAAATGTAATACCCATATTACTGCCGACACGCTCTGCACCGACATCTTTAAAATTACTCATAGGATATAAATAGGATGGATAAAGAGTCACTCCGATTATCTTGTCTAAACCACATGCGAGACGCCAATGGGTAATGGTGGGGATTTCTTTACCGATGAACTTTGCATAGGCGGCGGCTTCATACCAGCTGACCCCGGTGACGGGAAAATCATCCTGTCCTTCCGGGTAATCACCGGCATACCAGGTGGCCGGACCCGGTCTCCCTGTGGCATCTTTAAATAAACTTAAGGCTTCTTCCCGGGTCAATTCTTTTCCATCCCGGATAAAGGGATACTTCCAGTAAGCAGAATTTGTATAACCGCCACTATCAATAAAGGTTTTAAATTGTCTGTTGGTCACTTCAAATTTGTCGATAAAAAAATCCGGAATCTTTCCAAAAATGGTTTCTCTAGCGGGTATCCTGATCATATCATCCGGAATTAGAGAGTCCGGTGTAAGTACACGATGTACTGTTACAGAAATCCATCCCTCACCTCCTAAAAAGAATGTTAAATCTACCGCCAGTACAGTCTGGAAGCCTTCTTTTTCAAACTTAAACCGGAAGAAATCCCGGGCTAACCGGATGCTGTCTATAGGGGTTACTCCCACAAACTCCCACTCTTCCTCTGGTTTACCATATCCTTTCATATAAACATTGGCCCGGGACGGATCTGATGTTATCGAGGTAACCACAGTGCTTTGGGCAATCAATTCCAACAGTTTTGGATTGTCAGGAATGTATTTTTGTGCTTCAGTTGCTAATTCATAGGCCGGAGCTAGTCCGGCCAGATAGGTTCCTTCCACGATCTGTTCAATCTGGGGTATAGCTTCCTCAATAGCCCAGCGGATTTTTACATTTCGATCCCTCCACCAGACGGTAATTAAAACAAGAAAAATCAGAAGAGTAACAGCGGGTAACATGAATTTAGGTGTTTTAATTACTTCTTTAAAATTGAGTGCTCTTTCCTGAATAGTCGGAACACCTCGAAGTTGCTGAATGTCATCCAGCAATTCTGTCATGCTCTGGTATCGTTTTTCGGATTCTTTGGTGAGTGCTTTGTTAACAATTTGGACCAGTTCGTCTGGGATTTCGCCTTTCTGAGCTGTAATATCAGGCGGTTCTTCATTGATGATGGCATAGATCATCGCCTGCTCGAATTCGCCTTTAAAAGGGAGTTGTCCGCTGAGCATTTCATATAATACTACACCCAGCGACCAGATATCACTGCACTGATCGGCCTCCTCTCCCCGGGCCTGTTCGGGAGACATGTAGGCCACGGTGCCCATAGTGGTAGCAGTTCTGGTAAAGCGGGTTTGTCCAGCGAGTTTAGCCAGCCCAAAATCCAGAACTTTCACATCACCTCTTTCGGTAATCATGATATTAGCCGGTTTAATATCGCGGTGGATAATTCCTTTTTCATGGGCGCGGGCTAAACCCTTGGCGATTTGGATAACAATTGATATGGATTCGTCGATTGACAACCCCCCTTTTATCCCCCCCTTACTAAGGGGGGGAGATGGGGGGGGTGCAATACGCTCCTTCAGGGTTTCCCCCTCATAACAGGCCATGGCAATAAAACTCTGGCCATCCTCAGTTTCCCCGATTTCGTAAATGGTGCAAATATTAGGATGGTCCAGTGCGGAAGCTGCCTGGGCTTCGTGGATAAAACGATTAAGCGCCTGGGAATCAGAATCCAATCCGGGAGGCAGGAATTTTAAGGCCACCGTACGTTTGAGCTTGGTGTCCTCGGCTTTGTAAACCACACCCATGCCGCCGCTACCCAGTTTTTCGATAATTTTATAGTGTGAGATAATTTTGCCAATCATGATGACAAAAATAGGCTGCTTTCCTTAAGAGATTCGCCTGGTGGACTTATCTTGGAAATCGGTTCAATTTAAAAAAGATCAATACCAGCTCAGACATAAGCTTAAGATTATCCCTTTCCGCTTAAATGATTCGCCGGGCGAAAAAGGTCTAATTCGGCATGTTTTACATACACTTAGATAAGTTGAAACCGGATTCAGCTTTTTGCATCAAGCACTTTCCACATATGAGAAGGTGAGAGATTATGCGGATGAATTTTGGGAAATGCAGGTGATATAATCTTAGGATAATTCCTGGAGTCGCAGGACTTGTATGATGAATTTTTACGGACTGAATAAGAGAACGAACCTGAACAGTCATTGTTGTGCTCATTCCTCTGTATACTTACTAGAAAGTAAACAAATTCACAATTTTTGTCAAGATTTTTTTGGGGAATGAAAGAATGTTTAGTCTTTACTATGGCCGACTATGGTGGTCTATAAATACTAGTATTTCTTTTGATCTATAAGACCTAGTTGCCAGAATTCCTGAATCCCGGTGTGCAGAAGCGGTGATAAAGCCATTTTCCCGGTTCTTCCGATACTCTTTTTAAGAAATGCCAGTTCGGTCAGTTTTTCTGAAATTTCGGGATCTTGGGGAATAGCGAAACCATTCTCCCGCATCAGGATGATACCCTTGGCGCGAATGGCCAGTTCCAGATTGAGACGGACATAACAGATCATATCCGCCACCAGCTCACCACTGAATTGATTCCTGAGGCGTTGTAAGTATTCCCCGATCTTGGTCTGATACAAACGCCCGGTATTGATATAATCCAGCAGCCATACATCCACATCCAGACCAGCTTCCAGCCATTCCTGTAAAGCCTTTTCACTACGATCGTAAGTTATCACTAGAATAAGAGGGAGTAAAATAATCTGACCGATAGTCATAAAAACCGGGTGAAAGATAAAGTGGTTGAAGAATGAATGAATAAAAATGGCCAACAATAATCCGGGAATAAAATTTGTAGATTTCTTTTTGGGATAACGGCTACTTAGATTGAGCGAGAGAATGGCGAACAGGGCAGTGGTGCCCCCATGCATAACCGCGGTACCGAATCCCCGGATCACCCAAATAAAGATATTATTTGAAGAGAGTGCCTGCAGGTAATATATATTCTCGACTACTGCAAAGCCGGCACCTAATGCAAAGCCATAAATGGTAGCATCCACCAGAAAACCGATCTTTCGGCGGCGGATCAAGATTATTACGTAAACTGCCTTCAGACTTTCTTCCAGGACAGGAGCCAGGTAACGGGTATAATTGGAAATCGATATAGGGATGATCTGCAATAGCAGATTATTGATAAAATAACACAGCAGCGCGATCAGTCCGCCAATTAAAAGAGTCTGCAAGATGTGATCCAGCCTGACCAGTTTATAGGTATCGAGAAAAATCAGAGTAACCAGAAAGAGAATGACCGGTAGAATTCCGATGAGGGCCGAAAGCAAGGGATGGATCAAAGATAATCCTTAGATATTTTTTAAAATTAACTGAATTGTTTATTGTATTAAGCGTAAGGAAAATTTCAAAACAAAAATTCCAAATTCCAAATAAATAACAAATTCCAAACTACAATTTACAAACAACCATTTCAATTTGGTCTTTGGTTTTTGGCATTTGGGATTTGAAATTTGTTTGTCATTTGTGAATTGGTATTTATGATTTCTTTATAAAATCTTTAAAGAAATCATAAACTCTGTCGTCGGTTTCCGATCCTTTATCCAGGCTACCGCATATCCCAGAGAAAAAGTGGATTTTAAATGGGAGAAGGTAATCAGGCGGAAGTCCAACTGCCCCCCCACATTGACGGCATTGGTGCGATACGTTTCATCATCCAGGTTGGTCATCAGACCGCTGGAAAAAACGGCCAGTCTTACCCAGCGCAGATAGAAACTGGGCATCCCGAATCGTTTAAAGCGCAGCGGTGGCAAGGTCCATTCCAGCAGCAGTTTGGTGAAGTTTGTGCCTCCAATGGCATTCAGGTCTGCTCCCGGGAAACTGTAGTATTCCCGGTAACGGCTGAACTCCTGAAAATCTACCCAGTTGTTTCCAAATCCCCCGAAATAAAAATTAGCCAGAGTCTCCAGTCTGTTGCTTATCCCAAAACCTATGGCTGTTCTGATCCAAAGCGACGAATGATTCCAGGGAAGTAAAAATCCATAGTCATATCTCCCGAATATTTTTGGTATGACTTCAGATGGAACATAGTGGGCTGTCCCGGTCAGGTGGCTAAGAAATCCTTCTTCTTTTTCTACTGCCCCCAGAGAACTCAGCAGAAAAGAATATTTCAGATCTGCATTTAATGATAAAAAACGGTCATAGTATACTTCTATATTCTGGTATTGAGGTAATCGTTCCAATCCACTGTAGCCGGCTAAATTTAATGTCACATCCAATGTTTTGGGGCGGTCATTGATCAGGTAGCGAAAATACTGAATACCCGCACCATTTCCTCTGCGACTGACTTTAGTAGGTCCGAACAGATCATAAAAATCGGCGTGGTTATAGCTGATCCAGAATTTCCAGGGCCAGTAGTTGTATTTCAGGGTTGCATGGAAATTTTCAGAAGTGTCTAAACGGTCGGTTGGGGAATACGATCCGGTCAGCTCCAATTGATGAAATAATAGCGGATCCATAATATCTGCATGAAGCCCATATGAAGTATACGCCTTGTACCCCTCAACGATGGGGTAAACTGAAGCCAGTTTCACATTTTTTAAAGGTCTATATTTCCCCTGATAGGTGATCAGAGAGTCAAGCTCGATTGCCGCCGGCGATTCAGCCATCCACTCCTTCAAAACCGGATGTTGATTCACCACTGCCTGTCCGAGATAGGAAATAGCATTTACATCCTCCAATGGGGCTACCGGCACTAGCACCGGATCGAAGCCCTTTCCGCTGTAGCGGAAGGTAATCACGGTGTCCAGTTTGAACGGAACCGGCCGGAAAAAGCCGGATTCACAATTGGTGACAATATCCATCTGTTTGTTAACCAGATCATATCGCCAGATGTTGGAGACACCGGTGTAATACGAAGTACCGAATAAATATTTCCCGTCCGGGGAGAACACGAAGTTCGCCGGGGAATTATTGGAAAATTCATACAATAAATCAAAAGAACTGTCTCCGTCTAAGAGCTTATCGATTTGCATAAGCACTAGTTTTTGTTCACCGGATACTTCGATCAGAGAGGCTGACAAATATTTTCCATCTGGGGAGATATCCAAATCGAAAATATCCCGCCCGTATGGCAGGGTTAAAACGTCTATCCAGCCCGTGTAGGGCGTGGGAAAAAGTACAACACTGGAATAGCCGTTATGATGCTGTACCCCCCAGACCGATTGATCGCTGGGATGGCAAACCAAATCGCCGCAGCGGGTATCTTTCAGTAAAATTCTGGATTGATGGGTTTGGATGTCAACTTCATTCAGGTCCCGCCAGCCGCGGCCATTCTGGGTGGTGTAAAATAATTTTTGATTTTTTGGATCGTAGGCCAGAAAAGTGACATAGTACAGGGCAGGAGAAGGCACCTCACAAATTTTTTTTATGGAACCGTTTTTCATATCTATTTCCGCAATTTGGGCTAACTGGCCCGGGTAATTAATGGCGGTATATAAACGTTGTTTGTTGCTGTCGTAATATGCCCGGGAGACGGATCCTAGGGTTTGCTGCAGAATATGACGGTAAGGTGTGGTCGGGTACTGGCGGATTTTCTGTAGATTTTTTTGCTGCCATTCTTTTTCCCAGTTGATCCAGTTAGACCAGGAATCGTCCAGCTTTGCCCCGAAAGTCTTCTTAAACTGGCTGGCATAGTACCTTTTACTTTTGGGTGTGCGATTAAACCAATTAATAACTTTTTCAGGCCCGTTTTGATAGGCCAGGTAGCTCACAAAACGGGTGCCGTATAAATAGGAATTCACTCCGATTTGAAAATCGATGGTGGTGCCTTCGGATTCCAGTCCCACCACGTCATAAAAATAACTGTTATCCCGTACCATGGTGCGAAATACCATCTCGTCATATCCGCCCAATGCCCGACCGATTCCCCCGGACATCCAGGTTTCCAGAAAAACTGCGATTCCTTCATGATACCAGCGAGGACAATACCAGCGCGGATTGGTAAGATAGCTGTAGAAAATAGTCAGTGGAATTTCCGCTCTGGGCATCACCTTACCCCAAAATATTTTCCGGTATAAATGATCTGAACCGGCTGCCTTATCGATAGTGACCACGTGAACCAGTTCGTGGTGCATGAGCCAGTTCATGCGTTCGTTGGTGGGGTGCGTTTCGTACACATAATCGAAGGGTTCCATACCGATATTGAGAAAATTCCAGGGCATGGTAGAGGTTCCTCCATGCCCGTAATCATTGAGATCGTGCATTAACAGGGTAACTTTTTCTTTGGATTTATATCCAAACAATTTTTGGTGAAATCGAAAAGAGTTTTCAAAACAGCGGGCCAGATGAGGAACCACATAGCGGTGGGCCTGGTCGTAATACACCAGCTGGAGATCCTGGGTCTCCAGGGTATAGAATTGTGCAGGTGCGGTCACGATTCTTCCGCATAGGATAAGATAAAATCCAAAAATTAAGATGGTGTGAGAATTTTTAAACCCGGTTATTTTCATAAAGAAAGTATTTCAGGTTTTCTCATAGAAAAATAATGGGAGGGAGCAGTATATTTCTGCTCCCTCGTTTCTCCATTACTGGAAAGGGTTGCTTTTTTCCGTTACAGAATTTTTAGTATTCTACCCCAAGTCTGTCTTCCAGGGATTTACGGTCTTCCACCGAGAGTCGATCCAGAATAGATGCACGATCTTCCACCGCCATTCTATCCAATACCGAAGCGCGGTCTTCGACGGCTAGCCGATCCCACATGCTGGCACGGTCTTCAACACCCAGGCGATCCCAGACGGCTTTCCGGTCTTCCACAGCCATACGGTCAAACATTTTGGCACGGTCTTCCACCGCTAGTCGATCCAATACGGAGGTCCGGTCTTCCACGGCCATACGATCCCAGACCGCCTTGCGATCTTCCACCGCCATGCGGTCAAGCATTTTGGCGCGGTCTTCTACCGCCAGTCGATCCAACACCGAGGCACGATCCTCTGCGGTCATGCGATCCCAGGCGGATTTACGATCTTCCACTGCCATACGGTCCAGTACCTTAGCACGGTCTTCTACCGCCATACGGTCAAGCACCGATGCCCGGTCTGCGATGGACAGTTTATCATTCAGAACCTTTTGCCTGTCTGCAGCGGAAAGCCTATCCAGCA
>Ga0209536_100014322_pt1 | contig 11400 bp, 11 predicted proteins | sample DeeMarSeWOR28_12_FD_187461 | JGI IMG/M metagenome (GOLD analysis project Ga0209536, IMG submission 187461) | Marine sediment microbial communities from White Oak River estuary, North Carolina - WOR-2-8_12 (SPAdes) (version 2) | ecosystem: Environmental > Aquatic > Marine > Intertidal zone >... | reverse complement strand
TTCACATGGGGATTCACAATCAGGTCAACATACCGCTGACGGCAGCGGGTCTCGATGTCCTTCAGCCCGTGCCACTTCTCAGGCAGGGGCCTGAGCGATTTTGTGAGCATGGTCATTGAGTCGACCTGAAGAGTCAGCTCGTCCGTCTTTGTTCTGAAGAGCTTCCCGCTCAGGCCTATAATGTCACCGATATCCAGGTTTTTAAACAGGTCATTATGAGCAGCGATCACATCTTTGCTGCAGTAGATCTGAACCTTCCCGGAATCATCCTGAATATGAGCGAAGGCTGTTTTGCCGAAATTGCGAAGGGAGATGAGCCGTCCCGCAACATGAAACAGACGGTCTGTCTGGCCCAGTTCTTCCCTGCTCTTTTCTCCAAACTGACTGATGATGTCTGCTGTTTTGCTTTCAACGCCAAAGGCCCCGCCGTAGGGTTCTATGCCCGCTTCCCGCAGTCTCTCCAGTTTTCTGATCCGTTCCTGTATCAGTTCGTTCTTTTCTTCCAATGCCGGTCTCCTAATAAGAAGTCAGTAGCCGGTGGTCAGTAATCAGCAGTCAGACTAAAAACTGACCAGCGGCCGTAGAATACTCTGTTTGACCCCAGCTTGATCCATTTAATTTGTATAAGTTATATGGATTAAGCGATTTTTATTAAAGCACGTTTATGAGCGGTTATGCAAGGCAAGCTGAAATTCCAAAAACCAAATAATAAATTACAAATAAACATCAATGTTGAATGATCGAAATTCGAAACTCGACAATCGAAAAAAATCATTCCCCTTTAGTGTATTTTGGTATTTTATATTTGGGTTGTATTTGTGTTTTGGTGCTTGTTATCTGGAGTTTATTCCTCTTTCGACATTACTGCAGAGGGAATCAATAGTCCAGTTTAAATGCGCCTTAAAGAAAAACCCTGACTTCAAAATCTCAGGTTTCAAGAAAGCCGGAAAGAATCTTTGTCTTTTCTTCAATCAGCCTGTCAAGATCTTCCTGCTCTATTCTGAGCTTGAAAAGCTCATCGGCAATTCCGAATGCAGCCATGACCGTTGCCTTTGACTGGGTAATATTGGGGGCAATACTATATATCTCTTTCAGTTTTTGATCGATAAATTTTGCAAGGGACTTGATGTAGATTTCATCCTCGTCTGTTTTAATGGAGTAAGATTGACCGAGTATCTGAACTTCTACAGAATGCATAAACCTTACCTTCCTGTAATCTGAACAAGCAATGGTGCTTAAAGCTCCACCGACTCAAGCTCTTTTAACAGGGTTTCCACCTGAAACCTGACAGTGTCACGTTCAGTATGAAGCTTATTTATATCAGTCTTCAGGACATCCAGACTGCCCAGTTCCTTCTTTACAGCGTTCAGCTCTTCATCCTTTGTGATCAATTCTCTCTGCAGTTCAGCGATTCGATCGTTCAGTGCGATGTTCTCTTCTGTTAAGACTTTTATTTTATCAATTACCCTGGATATTTTTTCCTCAAGCAACTGTATCTTTTCCACGGACGGTGCCTCCTTCGTAAAATTAAACAGCCCTTCTTGCATTAGCTTGTAAGTTATCAGAATAGTGTCAAAAAGTAAACCCTAAAATCAGGAGTCAGGGGTCAGTTTTACCAGTCCTGCCCTGTCATCCATCACTGCCGGCGTCTGGTCCCCGATCCCTGCGAGCGGCAGGCCGCTGATCGTGCGGTACTGCCAGTAACTCTTCAAAACTTTCTTTACATATCGTCTTGTTTCACTGTAAGGGATATTTTCTATAAATTCAGCCATATCGTCCCGGTAATATATATTCAGCCACTTCCGGAGCCTGTTTTCTCCAGCATTATATGCCGCGACCGCAAATGGAATTTCCCTGAACTCGGTTATAAGACGGGACAGATAATGCGTGCCTAACATAATGTTCGTTCTAACATCGGATAGATCCAGACTGCCCCCCGTATGAAGCGCCACCCCTTTGTTCATCCTTTTTGCAGTTGCAGGCAGAAGCTGCATGAGACCGACAGCACCGGCCCACGATACAACATCGGGGTTGTACCTGCTTTCTTCCCTGATTAATGCAGCGACGAGATGTTCATCAACCCCCCCGGACTCTGACGCATGTTTGATCGTTTCCCAGTATGCCCGGGGATATGAATAAGGAAGGAACTCCATGTCATCCCTCGGCTCCGCAATATAAATGACATCCCTGTATGCGTCCAGCTTCATGGCCATGTGACCAAGATATAAAAACTCTTCAGGAGAACGCGCTTTTTTTATTGCGTCATTGATTTCCAGAACAGCCTCATCTTTCATTCCCATAACCGCCAGCGCATGAATCCTTTGATACTGCTCTCCTGCAGGAAGAACCGGTGCTGACAGGAAAGTACTTTCAGCGGTATGATTTGAAGAGGAGCGCATTTTAATCATGAACCCGTAATAACTTCTATCCGAAGGCAGGTCCTGAAAAAAGTCTCCTCCATCCTTACAGGGATTATCATTTCCGGCAAGAGCGTTTTCGCCGGGATAAAGGCACTCTTTGCGCATCCGCTCCTGACTTCGCGCTTTCCAGTACAGGTACTTATGGTAATCCCTGCTCCCTTGAAATGCAGTAAGCCGGGAAAAATATTCGAGTGACCTCTCAAATTCGCCCGCTGAATAATACATCCACCCAAGCCCCCAGAGGGCCTCTTCAGCGCTTTTGGGAAAACGTGAGGAAACGGCTTCATAGCTCTTTTCTGCCATCTGCAGATTCCCCTTTCTTCTCATCTCATCAGCCTCCATGAGATACAGCAGAGCCAGGTGTCTGTTTTCGGGATATTGTCTCTCAAATTCATTCTTTACCCTTGCAAAACCCTCCCTGTTATTTATTCTGTAAAAAGAGCGCGCATGCCAATACATCCATTTGGGCGTTGTATGGTATGAAAAAGTCGCTGCTGACTCACGATACCGCTTCTGTCGAAACTGGCACATCCCGATTGCAAACATGACTCTTGCTTTCTCCTCACCGTCGAGCACGGAAAGCACCTCTTTATACGCCGGTTCGGCTTCAGTATAGCGGTACTGAGCAAAAAGATTATCAGCCCTCTCCAGTTTTTCTTTCGCCGAAAATGTGTCTGCCTTGAGGGACGTTAATGCATCCAGTGCATTTTCAGCCAGGCGTCCCCCGGAAGCGTAAACATCCTTATACTGAATTATCGCAAGCTCCGTCTCTCCTCTGCCGGCCAGAAATGATGCAAGGTCCAGTTTGTACTCCCAGTCATCAGGATACTTTTGCGTATATATAAAAAACATTTCCCTGACCTCGTCATGCCTGTCAAGCGCCTTGAGTGAAGCAATATGAGACTGCAACGCAAACTTCTGTAACAGCCCGTTCCTGATTTCATTGACTGTTTCAATGACCTTCTCATGGTTTTCAGATGCAATATAAACGCCTGCCAATGCTTTCAGCGCATAATCTTTCAGAAGCGGGTAATTCCCTGCTGCCTTCAACAGATATTCCTCTGCTTTTTCATGAAAGCCCTGTTCACCATAAATCCTGCCAAGCAGGAAGGAGACCATGCCGTTCTGGTCACTCTCTGATGACTGAAGCGCAGTCAGTTTTTTTTCAGTATGACAGAGCAGCCCTGCGTTCATGAGGCCGACAGCCTCTTCCAGCCGGCCGGAAAAACCATCAACCTCCAGCGCCACTCCGTCAGGTATCTCCTCCGCCATACTTGTCACGGGCATAAAGACGGCAGTGAGAAAAAACGCGCCGGGAAGAAAATATCGGGAGATCACGGTCACACAATTCATCAGCTATATTAGCTGAAACTTTTGATGTCACGCAACCGGCATGAACGGATTAAAGGGGTCAGCAATCAGGGTCCGGCAGTCAGTTTTCTTGCACCGGGCCCCGACAACTGTTTTATTTAAATGGAGGCGACGACCGGATTCGAACCGGTGGATAAAGGTTTTGCAGACCTCTCCCTTGCCACTTGGGTACGTCGCCGTTAACACCAGTTGGGAGTAAGGAGTAAACAGTAAGCAGTAAAAAGCCTCTGCAACTTCAACCTGCCTACTTCTTACTATCTAAAAATGGAGCGGGAGACGGGATTCGAACCCGCGACCCCAACCTTGGCAAGGTTGTGCTCTACCACTGAGCTACTCCCGCATTAAAATCGGTAAAGGCGCTTTCTGCTTCGTCCAAACAATGGATACACTCTTAACTTATACGAAACAATAGTCTATAATAGACAATCTAAAATACTAATTAAAAAATGGCGGTTTTGTCAATGATATGCCCTGATTATAAAACTTTTAAAAAGAAAGCGAGGGACGGTAACCTTATTCCGGTTTACCGGGAAATCCTTGCTGATCTTGAGACACCGCTCTCTGCTTTTTTGAAATTAAAAGATAGGAGATGTTTTCTCTTTGAAAGTGTCGAGGGCGGAGAAAAGTGGGCCCGTTATTCGTTTATCGGGAGCAATCCGTCCGTAATCATTGAAGGCAGCGGATTAGAGCTCACCATTACCCGCGGGAAAAAGAAAGAAAAGGTGCGGGCGGAAAAGGACCCCCTTGAAATCATATCAGCGGAACTGAAGAAATATAAACCGGTCATTATCCCTGAACTTCCCCGGTTCTTCGGCGGTTTCGTGGGGTACATCGGGTATGACACTGTCAGGTATTTTGAGGAATTACCTGACAAAAATAACAAGGGCCTGGACCTTCCCGATATATTTCTTATGCTGACAGACACACTCGTCGTCTTTGACAACCTCACCCATAAAATAAAGGTCATATCGAACGCTTACATTGAAGGCAGCCCGCAAAAGGCATATGAAACGGCTGACAAAAAAATTGATGGTATTGTAAAAAAGCTGAGATCGCAATTACCAGTGCCCGGAAAGGTCCGCCCAGCCCCTCCAGGCAGGAAATTCTCATCAAACTTTACAAAAAAAGGCTTCATGAATGCTGTCAGGAAAACGAAGGAGTATGTGACAGCAGGTGACGTCATTCAGACGGTGATATCCCAGAATTTTGAGAAGGAAACATCCGTAAAGCCAATTAATGCATACAGGGCATTGCGCGTAATAAATCCTTCCCCGTATATGTATTACATTGAAACGGGAAAAAGCACAATTGTCGGTTCATCTCCTGAAATACTGGTCAGGGTCGAAGGGGACACTCTGGAATTAAGGCCGATTGCGGGCACCAGACCAAGAGGGAAAACACATGATGACGACATCCATTTTGAGGAAGAACTGCGGGCAGACCCCAAGGAGATTGCTGAACATATCATGCTTGTTGATCTCGGAAGAAACGACCTGGGCAGGGTCGCACAAACAGGCAGTGTCGAGGTCACGGAGTTAATGACGGTAGAGAGATATTCGCATGTTATGCATCTCGTCTCAAATGTCACGGGCACAATCAAAAAAAACCACAATGCCTTTGATGTCCTGAGGGCATCGTTCCCGGCCGGGACCGTTACCGGTGCGCCGAAGATCAGGGCGATGGAAATTATTGAGGAACTCGAACCCTCGCGCCGCGGACCCTATGCCGGCTCAATCGGATACTTTGATTTTTCGGGCAATATGGACATGTGTATTACGATAAGAACCATACTCTTTCAAAACAAAAAAGCGTATATACAGGCGGGAGCAGGGATCGTCGCTGATTCCGATCCTGAAAAGGAATATAACGAGACGCTCAACAAGGCCAGGGGGATGTTCAGGGCGATCGAAATGGCGGAAAAAGAATTAAGTTAAGAGGTGAGAAGATGCTGTTAATGATCGACAATTATGATTCGTTCACCTATAACCTGGTCCAGTATCTCGGAGAACTGGGCGAAGACATACGGGTGTTCAGAAACGATAAAATTACCATACCGGAAATAGAGAAACTGGCACCTGCAAAAATTGTCATATCTCCCGGTCCGTGCACACCGAATGAAGCCGGCATATCAATAAATGTCGTCAGGCACTTTGCCGGCAGGATACCTCTGCTTGGCGTGTGCCTTGGGCATCAGTCCGTTGCCGCGGCCTTTGGAGCCGAAATAATAAATGCCCCGAGGCTCATGCACGGCAAGACATCAATGATCAATCACGACGGTAAAACCATTTTCAATGGCCTCGCAAATCCGTTTGAGGCAACACGATATCATTCACTGATTATTAAGAAATCAACGCTCTCAGAAGAGTTTGAAATCTCCGCATGGACCGACCAGGACGAGATCATGGGGATACGGCATAAAAAATATGCACTTGAAGGCGTCCAGTTCCATCCGGAGTCGATTCTTACACGGGCGGGAAAAGACCTTTTGAGGAATTTCCTGAATATTCAAAAAGCCTAATACACGCTTCGGCACGCGCTGCGCTCTGTCCTTCGCCACACAATCTTCATTACGGCACTATCTGTTATAATAGAATTTAATTTTCCGCTGGAAAAACCGATACACTATTACAAATACTTTGTACGTGACGTAACCGGCAAGCAACACACTTTAACATTGAGAGTCTATAGTGAAACTTCAGTATCACACAGCAGCGTCAATTACTCTTTCAGGGCTTTTATATTTAGTGTTCAAATCATGGAGCCTTTCCCTTGCATGCTGTTTATCCGGAATTTTCATAGATATTGATCATTTTCTTGATTATTTCCGTGAAAACGGCTGGTCACTGAACATAAAAGGTTTCTTCAAAACCTGTAATGAATGTAAATTTGATCATATTGTACTGATATGGCACGGATGGGAGTGGGTCGTCCTCTTTGGTCTGTCATCCTGGCTGACAGACTGGAATCCATGGATAACCGGTACGTTTCTCGGAATCAGCCAGCACATGATCCTCGATGCCGGTACTAACAGTTCAAATCTCAAAACCTACTCACTGATATGGCGATGGAAGAAAGGGTTTCACTTTGATACGATCTTTTCTAACCAGAAACCATATTTCTGCAAATACAGAAAATCTTATTCAAAAGCTGCTGACAGCAACTGACGTAAAATCGCTTTTCCTATAATCCCGGGACAGTTTTTATCCACCTGTATGCTAAAATGAACCGAGTTCGACTCAAACTGACAAATATGCTCATCACTTTTTACTCTATTCAGGGAGGAAGCCATGATTAAGGAAGCAATTAACCTTTTAATTCAGCGCAAAGACCTTTCCGAACAGGAAATGATTGCTGCGATGAGGGACATTATGGAAGGCAAGGCAACTGACGCCCAGATCGCATCGTTTTTGACTGCATTGAGACTCAAGGGGGAGACAGTCGAAGAAATCACCGGAGCGGCAAAGGTGATGCGGGAAAAGGTCACATTTATAAAGGCCCCGGCAATGACCGTTGATACGTGCGGCACCGGCGGAGACATGGCACATACCTTTAACATTTCGACGACAACCGCACTTGTCGTTGCGGCCTGCGGCGTTCCTGTGGCCAAACACGGCAACCGTTCGGTGTCAAGCAGCTGCGGCAGCGCTGATGTCCTTGAAGCCCTCGGCATAAAGATAGACCTTGAGCCGCAGAAGGTGGAGAAGTGCCTGGAGACCACCGGGTTCGGATTCATGTTTGCACCGCTGTTTCACCCCGCGATGAAATACGCGATCGGACCCAGAAAAGAGATGGGCATACGAACGGTGTTCAATATTCTCGGGCCCCTCACGAATCCGGCAGGGGCCCAAAGACAGGTGATGGGTGTGTTCGATGGCGAGCTGGCCGAACCACTGGCGCATGTACTCAGCAACCTCGGCGTGAAACATGCGTTTGTTGTGCATGGAGAAGACGGTCTTGATGAGATAACGAATACAGACAAAACAAAAGTCTCAGAAGTGAAGGGTGGTACAGTGCTTACCTATTTCATCACCCCTGAAAACCTCGGCCTTGAAAGAGCCCGGAAAGAGGACCTCGCAGGCGGCAATGCCGGGGACAATGTCAGCATTACGATGAGCATACTGAGCGGTGAGAAGGGACCAAAAAGAGATATTGTCCTGATGAACGCTGCTGCGGCCCTCGTTGCAGGAGATAAAGCAGCAGACCTTAACGAGGGAGTTCAAATGAGTTCCACGGCCATTGATTCCGGAGCTGCGCTGAAAAAACTGGAAGAAGTGAAAGATGTGAGCAATAAACTGTAAACGCCTTTCTTACCTTTTACAATTAATCAAAACGCTCTTACTGATGATCAACGATATCGCCGTCTCTTACCCAAAATTTACGGGTCCATATTGAAGTGTTATTTATCGCTCTGACCGAAATATCTCCGGCTCCATTACCTGTATCACATATAGAGAATCGAACCTTCTCCTTAGATTGCAACACACCATCATAAATATCATCCGCAAACTTACATTCGGAAGGCAGGTTTTCTGTATGAACTCCTGCTATCCTGGATGCTTTATTCTTCTCCCGGGCATTGGGAGCAGTGCGCAACATTTCATTACGAGTATCACAGAAATACTCCAGTGTGTCATACAGCAGAAGATAGTGGTAATCATTCAGGCGATATACGGCGGGCCCCTTATGGCAATGCAGCATTGTCTTCAGTGTCTTCAGGGAGGTTTCAGAATTAAATACTCTTCCCGCGTTCGGCATCAGAGATTCAAGGGTACCTGCCCCGACTTCCCTCTTTTGATTGACAGCCTGTAATTCCCTGATCTGATCGATCATCACTTCCATACTGTTTGTCAGGATTGCCATGAAGATTTTGTCGGGCTGATTTTGAAATCTGAGCATGATACTATATTACGCAAGAAGTGCGGGAGATGCGAAAAAAGATGTAAGGCGCAAAAGTCAAAGCATTTGCAGAGGTCAGACCTCCAGAAGCAGAGGTACGACCTCGACACACGGCGGAATAACCTTATTTCTCACAGCTCATTAACAAAAAAATTATACTTTCTCTCATTGCCGACGGTTGTCTCGGGTCCGTGTCCGCAATAAATCTTTGTCTGCTCCGGCAGGTCTATAATCCGTCTGAAAGACTTTTTTAACTCTTCGATGCTCCCCCCGGGGAAGTCGGTCCTGCCGACCGAACCCTGAAAGATGGTATCGCCCGCTATGATGACTCCCTCTCCATGAAGACAGATACCCCCCTTGCTGTGCCCCGGTGTATGCAGAACTTTAAAACAGAGACTGCCGACCCTGATTTCATCGCCTTCGTCGATAAAATCATCCGGACTCGGTACTGCATCGATATCATACCCCCAGAATGCAGCCTGGTCCTTTGCCAGACCGAATGCTTCAAGATCACTCTTGTGGAGCAGGATCTTTGCACCGGTCTCTTTTTTAATGTCCCCGGCTGCGCCGATATGATCAAAATGGGCATGTGTGCATATAACCGCCTCAACCTTCAGGGTATGCCTTTTGACTTCATCAAGAATCCTGTCCGGTTCATCACCCGGATCTACGATTATTGACTGTTTTGTTTCTTCATCCGCAACAATGTATGCATTTGTCTCCAGCGGTCCAACGGCAAGTCTTTTAATGATCATGATTCACCTCTCTCAATGTAATTTCTAACATCGAAATCCTTAATCAATTTAACGTCGGCCAGTTAACTATTATCAAAGGATTCGAGGAGTCAAGGGTTCGGGTGACATCTCGTATAGTTCAAATCCTTGAATCCTTCATCTTATCTTTTTTTTCCTCATTCTCATAAGATATGTTAATTCCTCACTTCGCATCAGATACATCATTAATACATATACTCCGGTACACAAGGCGATTACACCTGCCAGCATCAATGACTTTTCAGGGATTCTGCCGCTTATTTTCCACATTTCACCCCGCAGCATGAACCACGCCATCCCGCCTGTCAATGACGATGCGGTTACTGTTTTTAAAAAGGACTTCAGGATCTTTGCGCCATCGACCCTGCCGAGTTTGGACCGCAGGAGCGCAAACAGGACAAAAAAGTTGACCGCCGAAGAAATTACCAGCGCAAAGGCAAGCCCGCCGTGCTGAAAGGGTCCCTTCAGAACATAGCAGAAAAATGCATTCACAAAAACAGTGATCAGGGCGATCTTCAACGGGGTCATGGTATCCTGCATTGAATAGAATACGGTCCTGACGATCCTCAATCCGGAAAATACCCATATCCCTGATGCATAAAAAACCAGCGCGTATACCGTCCCCCGCGTCGCCTCATAGGTAAACTCTCCTCTTTGAAACAGGGTATTCACGATTGGTCCGGACAGCGCAATCATCCCTGCCATGGCTGGTATGCTGGTAAAGAACACGAGCCGCAGAGAAAAAGAAAAGGTATCCCTTAATGCCTCAATGTCCCCCTTTGAGGCATGTTCGGACAGCGAAGGGAGCAGGGCCATTGCCACCGATATTCCAAATATGCCGATCGGGAAGAGAATGAGCCTGTATCCATAATAAAGATACGTTACGCTTCCCGCCGGAAGATAGGTAGCGAAGACATTGCTTATCAGGACATTGATATGAATGACCCCTGTTGACAGAACGACCGGTGCCACCAGGAGAAGGATTTTCCTGAGACCGGGATGAGAGAATGAAAAGTCAGGCCTCACGTTAAACCCCCTTCGCGCCAGAGGCACTATCTGGACTCCGTACTGAAGCGCCCCCCCGACGGTCACACTGACCGCTATCGCAATGATCGGCACACTGAAATGAGGAGCCACAAACAGTGCGCACGCAATCATTGCAAGATTAAAAAAAGCCGGGGCCAGTGCAGGAACAAAAAATACCCTGAGAGAATTCAGCGTGCCCATCGCAAGGGCTGCCAGACTGATAAACACCAGGAAGGGGAACATTATCCTGAGCAGTGTGATAGTAAGTGAAAACTGTTCAGGATTATTGACAAAATTGGGAGCAACAAGTCGAGCGATAAATGGTGCGGCAAGAATGCCTGCCAGGCAGATTATCAGCAGCAGCGATAATAAAAAACCAAGAACAACCCCGGCCAGTTTCCGCGCTTCGTCCTTTTGTCCCACTTTTAAATATTCCGTAAAAACAGGGACATAGCCTGCCGACACCGAACCCTCGCCAAAAAGCTCTCTCAGGAGGTTCGGGATTCGGTATGCGACAAAAAAGGCATCGGTAAATGCCGATGCCCCGAACAGCTTGGCCAGGAGTACATCTCTGACAAAACCGAGTACCCGGCTGCAGGTGGTTGCTATCGATATTTTCCCGGCTGCCTTTGCAACGCTTCGTTTTTCATCCATGGATCTTGACTTTCATGCATGGTAAATGGTAAAAAATTATTTGTTCTTTAACGCTTAAACGGAACAAGCAACCTGATTTGCAAATCTTAACCTATACGGAGGTACTACCTTGCCGGCAAAAGCTGCACCGAAAAAAAACAAGTCTGCGATTAAAAGGGCCAGACAGACAGAGGCGCTGAACGCCAAAAACCGGTCTGTCAAAAATATGCTCAAGACGCTCACCAAGAATGTTGAAAAAGAAATTGGGAACAAAAGCGTTG
>Ga0209536_100014321_pt1 | contig 11400 bp, 8 predicted proteins | sample DeeMarSeWOR28_12_FD_187461 | JGI IMG/M metagenome (GOLD analysis project Ga0209536, IMG submission 187461) | Marine sediment microbial communities from White Oak River estuary, North Carolina - WOR-2-8_12 (SPAdes) (version 2) | ecosystem: Environmental > Aquatic > Marine > Intertidal zone >... | reverse complement strand
AAGTAAAATAATAGTTGGATTAACCACCAAGGCACGAAGACACCAAGAAAAACGAAAATAGTAGTAAAAGATTAAACCACCAAGACACCAAGATACAAAGAACAGCACTGCTGGTCAGACCGGCTCAGCTGAGCGAGTTCGATGAATGATGTCTTGTTGTTTTTCTGTTTTATTTCTAATTATTCTTGGTGCCTTGGTGTCTTTGTGGTGAGAAAACCATGAACCACCAAGACACCAAGACACCAAGAAAAAAATAATAGGTAAAAAAAAGAACCACCAAGTCACAAAGACACAAAGAGAGGACAGGAGGCAGGAAGCAGGAGGCAGTAAATAAACCACCAAGTCACAAAGGCACAAAGGAGAGCAATAGTAATATTCGCCACCAAGACACAAAGAGAAGAAAAGATAGTCAGAGAACTTCACCGATTAGATGAATGCTTTTGTGCTTTTTATTTATATTTACCTTGGTGCCTTGGTGTCTTCGTGGTTAGCTATTTCGTCTTGGTGCCTTGGTGGTAATTATTTTTTTCGGAGCCTTTGCCGAATCCCGGCAGTGTTGCCTTACCAGGACGAAAAAACTACGTTTTATCCACTTTTGTTACTTTCATTTCTACATTAATCTTAACGATATCACTATTAAATTTCTCTACCAGTCTGCTCAAGGGCAGTTGTTGCTCTTCCTGATAAAATAAATGGATACTCATCATTTTCCGCCGCCGCCCTAGTTGCGGCCGCCTCTCTACCCCGAGTGTGTCAGCGAAGGGCTGGAGGTCACGGATGATTTCCCAACAGGATTTGTATCTCAGGGAAGGATCTTTTTGCGTGGCTCGTTTGATGAAGTAGCAAATTGCGTCCGGCAAATCGGGAACCAACTTACGAGGATCGGGAAGATCTACACTAAGATGCAAGTCCATCAGTTTTGCATAGTCATCTTCCTGGAATGGCTGTTGACCGGTGAGCATCTCATAAGCCATGATTCCAAGTGAATAAATGTCGGTACGTTCGTCCACTGCCTCCCCTTCAATCTGCTCTGGTGACATGTAATATACAGTTCCCGGCATGGAGCAATCGACGGTGCCCGGCGGGCATGAAAGACCAAAGTCGACTATCTTGGCTCGATCATCGTTCTGGACAAAAATATTGGCCGGTTTAATATCCTGGTGAATGATACCCTGCTCGTGGGCATAATTTAAACCATTGCAGACTTGAAGGAGAATGTCCAAAGCCTTGGTTATGGGCAGCCTTGGCATTTTATCCAAGGTGTAATCCAAGGGAGCGCCTTCGAGGTATTCCATGATGATGAAAACTGTCCTGAAAAGTTCTTCAATGTCATATACTCTGACAATATTTTCATGGTTCAAAAGTGCAACGATCCTGGCTTCGTTGTGAAATTTCTCCAAGAATTCGACGTTCATAGCCATGTCATGCTTTAGCATTTTGATGGCGACCGGCATATTCAGGCCCGTATGAATACCCTTGTAGACCATGCTCCAGCCACCACGACCTATAATCTCACTTATGAGGTATTTCCCGATAGTTCTGTTTGCAGTAACTATTTCAGTGGAAAACCGATAGGTGACGAGTTCAGTAAGAAAATCTAGCAGATCTGAGTATTTACTGCAGAGGGTGTCAAAAAGTTCTCTGGTTAAGCCCCAGAGAATCATATCAGTTGCGGCGTCGACGTTTGCAGTTCGGGGCTCACCGGTCAAGAGCGCGATCTCCCCTACTATATCTCCCTCTCGAAGGTGCGTAAGGGGATGTCTAATTCCCTCTTTTTCTACATTTACCAAGCATGAGCCTTCCTGAATTACAAAGAAGGTATCCCCTTCATCACCCTGGGAAATAAATCTTTCACCGGCCTTCACCTGGATTGGAATCATAGAATTCAACAAAGGACATTTTGCCTCCAAAGGAAGGGCATCAAACAATGGCAAACTCATAAAAAATTCCAGGTCAGATGGGTACATCCTTCTTTTTTCTTGCTCTGCCACAGTCCTCGTCTGCTCTGTACCCGCAGCAGGTTGCAGAAACTCAACGCCCAAAAGGTAGGAGTCGGATTTAACAGGGGACGGTTCAGTCCAGACAACCTTGCCCCGGAAAGCTTGCCAATCTTTTCCCTGGGGAAGTCGGGTCCACAGGTCTACCTCAGTATTAACTTCCAATTTCTGGAGAGATTCCAGGAGAAACCCGCCCTTGCTCATATTGAGCATGCAGACCAGCAGAGTGTCCTTTGCATCCACTGATAACAGATCCTGTTCTTGTCCGACGTGATGCGGATGGACGATACCAAGCTCTGGTGTTGGCAAAGTATCTCTTGAATGGCGTCTGCGCTCTCTCTGTGGGCTCATCAGGTGCTCTCGAAATTAAAGGTACATACGAAAGCCAGAAGGTTTTTGACAGGGGGAAATATCATGGGCGGAATAACTCACTATAAATAGTACCATTGAAGAGTCCCTCCTGCCACGATAATTATTACGGGAGAAGTCCAGAGCAGGCTAGGAGCGAGCCGTCCGCACCAGGGAACTGAGAAGGAAGTTGAGATCGAGATTCCAGAACAGGGGCAACATTCTGTACATATTGTATGTTATGCAGCACATCAAACAAACATTTACCCCGGATATTTCACGAGTTGCCTGCTGCGACCGCGGATATGACCATCCTTCCAGGCGTCCTCGGGTGTTGGACCCTGCGACGTACCGTTCAGGTACGCCTCGGATCCAACTCCCTGCGGTTGCCCGGTGGCACAGCCATCTCCACGGTCTCGCGACAGAAATTCATGAAACATCCGGGTTAGATATTTGCGATTTTGTGTTTTTCTGGAACGGTTAAGGCAGATTAAATCACACCTCCGCTGCTGCCAAAGCTATGTTGTCTTTGCCTCCTGCGGCCAAGGCCTCAGAGACCAGGGCTTCCAGTTTTTCTTTGAGGTCAATTTTCAACCCGAGAATGGAGACAATCTTTTCTTCAGGCACTTCGTCGTGAAGCCCATCTGTGGAGAGGAGAAGGAGATCTCCCTCTTGAACTTTGAAGTTGCCTGTATAGGCCTCAAATTCCCCAGAGCCGCCGATGCATTGAAAAATGAACTTACCTCCGGGGTGGATCCTTGCCTGCTCTTTGTTGATCTCCCCCTCTGATAAGAGAAAGCCTGCCATGGTGTCGTCCTCCGTTACCTGGCAGAGTTCGTGTCCACGGAAGAGATAGAGCCTGCTGTCCCCCACGTGGGCCCAGCAGGCAGTCCCATCCTTGACCAGGGCAGCTGTCATTGTGGTTCCCATTCCTTCCAGGTCCGGTTCCTTTTTCACTGTCTCCATTATCTTCCGATTGGCCTCCTGCATCAATTCTGCAATATGGGCTTCTACAGCCTGGTCCTCGGGATTGAAATTATCCAGGCTTTCATTGGCTATCTCAGCGGCTCGTTTTCCTCCCACCATTCCACCAAGCCCATCGGCCACCGCCAGAAGGATAGAACCGTCGTCGAACTCTTTTACAAAAAACAGATCCTGATTATCTTCTTTTACCAGGCCTCGATGTCTAATTGCGGAATTCTTCATAGATCCACATCTTTTCATCTAAATGTACAATGAACTCTTACTTGATATTAGGTATACACCGCCCAGGTTTTCATCTTCTGAATGGAACTTGTTGGAAACTCGGCGAGTAGAAGTGGGTCCAAATCCAGCAGTGCTCATTTTGACACAAAGATCAGGACGGTGTCAAAAAAATTGATCGGGTTTCGGATTGTAGGTTGAGACTGGAATGATTGAATACTGATATACTGGAACAATGCTAAGAATTCAGTATTCAGAAACGAAAAACTTGGCCATCTTTCTTTCCCCTGAATTCTGGCTCCTGACTCCTCGGAGTTTACTGCTTGGTGCCTTGGCGTCCTTGTGGTTAGGAAAAAGGAATAAACCACTAAGTCACAAAGACACAAAGAAAAACAATAATAGGGAAAAAATGAACCACCAAGACACAAAGGCACAAAGAAAAGCAAATTGGGGTGACAAGAGCCCAGTAGAGCAAGCTATCTGAATGATCTGATGTTTTTTGCTTATTTATTCTTGGTGTCTTAGTGTCTTCGTGTTGATCTTTTTAATCTTGGTGCCTTGGTGACTTTGTGGTTAGGAAGAAATGGTCTACTTTTTAAGGAAGAATTTGCTGGCAGCTTTTATCTTGCTGGCGGTTTTCTTTATTTCCTGAGCTTCCTTGACCCCGGGGATATCTTCCATCTTCTCTTGGATAAAATCCTTTTCACTCTCACTGTCGGCTCTGTCGGATGAGGATGTTTCTTCGTCGTCCTTTATCCAGCTGGAGATTTCGTCCTTGTCTTTGCCCGTGGCACTTTTGAATTCTCGGATGCTTTTTCCCAGGGCGCGGCCTATCTCAGGCAATCGTTTGCCACCAAAGATGAAGAGAACGATAACAAAAACCACTAATAGTTCAGGGACACCCAGACTGAACACTGCTACCTCCAAGGTCGTGATGCGATTCATCTTCTAATAGCATGATCCACTATCTCTTTTCAACACTCTGGCATAGGGCATAGAGCATAGGGCATAGAGTGTAGAGAATAAAGCATTGAACCTTGAGCGGATGGGAACGACGTGGGGACCCGGAGAAACGGCGAGACGGGGATCAGACGACATAGGACTGAATACAGACGACAGAACTAACGCCTGATAGTTTTGAAATTCGAAATTCGCAATTCGAAATCCCCGCCCGACATGCGAGAAAGGCGAGGCGGGCTTGAAGATAACATTTGATAAAATTTAGTGTTCATGCTATTTTTCAGCCGATTTCAACTAAAATATTCCACAAAACCCAAGAAGGGAGTTTAGCCCATGATCTTGGATCCAATATTGGGCTGGTTCTCCAGTGATCTGGCCATTGATCTGGGTACGGCCAATACCCTGGTTTACGTCAAAGGCAAGGGCATCGTGCTGAGCGAACCCTCGGTTGTAGCGGTGCGCAAAAACGGCCGGGGTGGCAACAAAGTCCTTGCCGTGGGAAAAGAGGCAAAGATGATGCTGGGGCGCACTCCCGGTAACATCGTAGCAATTAGGCCCATGAAAGATGGGGTCATAGCCGACTTTGAGATAACCGAGACCATGCTCCGGCATTTCATTAGGAAAGTGCATAACCGCCGTTCCCTGATAAGGCCACGTATTATCGTTTGTGTGCCGTCGGGTATTACGCAGGTGGAAAAACGCGCAGTGAGAGAGTCTGCAGAGTCTGCTGGTGCCCGTGAGGTCTTTCTCATCGAAGAACCCATGGCCGCAGCCATCGGTGCCGGACTGCCCATCACCGAACCGACCAGCAACATGGTCCTCGATATTGGAGGTGGAACCACAGAGGTGGCAGTGATCTCTCTGGCCGGCATTGTCTACAGCAAGTCGGTGCGGGTGGGGGGCGACAAGATGGATGAGGCCATCCTCCAGCACATCAAACGGAAATACAATCTGTTGATTGGTGAGCGGACGGCGGAGCTCATTAAGACCACCGTCGGCAATGCCTTCGCCGGAAATAACGTCGAACGGATGCAGATCAAAGGCCGCGATCTCGTTTCAGGTATACCGAAGATAATAGAAATAGACTCCGATGAGGTACGCGAGTCCATAACCGAACAGATTGAGACCATAGTGGAGACGGTGAAGATGGCCCTTGAGCAAACCCCGCCGGAACTTGCCGCTGACATTGTTGACAGGGGCATTGTTCTCACCGGAGGTGGAGCGCTTCTGCAAAATCTCGACAAGCTTCTCCGGGAAGAAACCGGCCTCCCCATCACCATCACCGAGGATCCACTATCCACAGTAGTCCTGGGATCCGGCAAGGCGCTCGATAGTCTTGATATTCTCAGGGAGATTATGATATAGGCCACTCCCGTGGATAGAATGAGTGCACGTGGGGATGTCTCCACTCACTACGTCAAGGAATCAAGGTGCCGGTGACCAGTCAAACACGTAAATTTCTTATCCCAATCCTTATCTTCCTCCTTGCCCTCAGCCTTATTTCCGCCAATCTCCACAGCCGGGAGAACATGAGCTTTTTTGAATCGCTGGTGGTGGGAATCACTTCGCCGGTTCAAAAAGTGGTTCGCGGAATCATAGGCGGTGTTGGCAGTGTGTGGAGAGGATATTTCTTCCTGTTTGGTTTGCAGGAAGAAAACAAGGATTTGAAACAGGAGCTTCAGGAGCTCAAGTTTCAGGTGAATAAGTACAGGGAGGCGGACCTTGCCAATCAGCGTTTGCGGGCACTACTCAATTTCAAAAAGTCTATTCCCACCCCGCTTATGCCCGCAGAACTGGTAGCTTTCGATCCATCGGGATGGTTCCAAACAATACTTATTGACAAAGGCAATAATGATGGGGTGGTGCAGGATATGGCGGTAGTCAGTGCTGAAGGACTGGTGGGCAGGGTTATCGGAGTCAGTGGTCGCCACGCCAAAGTACTTCTTATCCTGGACGGCAACAGCGCTGTGGACGCCCTAATCCAGCGAACCAGGGCACGCGGTGTTTTGCAGGGCTTGGGACGTAACCGCTGTCTTCTCAAGTACGTGCAGCGGAATGAAGACGTGCAAGTGGGTGACCAGGTAATAACCTCAGGGATGGGCGGCGTGTTTCCCAAAGGGATTCTTTTGGGGAAGGTTCAGGAAGTGATTCGTGTCTACTCCGGCCTGTTTCAGAGAGTTGAAGTGGAACCTGCCGTAAACTTTAGCCGGCTGGAAGAGGTCATGGTGGTGGTGCAACCCCCAGTCGAGGACCCGGCTCTGACCGGCTCAAGAAAACAGCAAGAGTGATGCGCACCTTTTTTATATATCTGCTGTTGATTGTCGCAGCATACATTAGCCAGACGGTTCTCTTTCCCATTTTTCTCATTCCTGAACTCCGGATAGATCTGTTTCTGGTATTGCTGCTCCATTTCACTTTCTCCTATGAAAGATCAAAGGTGCTGGTACTGGCGCTTTTTCTTGGAGTGCTGATGGATTTGGGATTGCCCTTGAGAGGGTTTTTCCACCCTTTGATCTATCTGGCAATTGCCCTGCTGGCTTCGTTGCTCTGGCAGAACCTGGATCTTCGCAATTGGCTCTATCAAGCACTTTTCCTGGCACTGTGCACCTTACTCGAAGGGCTCGGCATACGGTTGGTACTGGGATTGCAGGATGCTGGCTTTGCCGAGACCCGTTATTTCCTGATGGTTTTGGCAGGACGTACGATTACAGTTGCTCTGGTTGGCCCTCTACTTCTAGCCGGGTTGGAGCGAGTTGATCAGTGGCTTTCCAGTTTTAGAATCCACCAGGAGTCCCAAGAAGCATGAGCGCTTTTGGTTCGCTACATACCTCATCGCCAAATGGAGACCGGCTGGGCTTTCAGGTAGCGGTCTACGTGGTGGTATCGGTGTTTGTCGTCCTGCTGTTACGCCTCTGGTTCTTGCAAATAATAAGGGGGGAGTCTTACCGTAACCTCTCAGAAAACAATCGGATTCGCCTCGAGGACATCGCGCCCACCCGGGGGATTATCTATGACCGTCATGGCCGGATTCTAGTTGACAACCGTCCTGCGTTCAAGCTGGCGATTATCCCGGAAGATATGAGCGATCTTCAACAAGTCCTCAGCAAAGTGAGCCGGATTCTGGAAGTTGAACAGGCCCAGCTAAAAGAAAAGATGAGAAGTGCCCCCAAGGGGGCGCCCTTTCGTCCGATATTGCTCAACCGGGACATAACCCGAGATCAAGTAGCTGCAGTGGAAACCCATCGGTTCAATACACCTGGTATGATGGTCCAGATTGAGCCCAGGCGAAGCTATGAAAGGCCGTCTTTTGCTGCTCACCTCATCGGCTATCTGGGTGAGATTGGAGAGGCGCAACTGAAGAAGAGACAGAACCAGGGCTACAAGCTTGGCGACTACTTGGGCAGGTACGGTGTGGAAATGGAATGGGAGGCAGACCTAAAGGGTCAGCGGGGTGGCCGACAGGTCGAGGCAGATGCAGCTGGGCGCCAGTTACGTATCCTTAGGGAGATTTCTCCCAAACCTGGACACAATTTGGTCCTTACTTTGGACACTCAATTGCAGCTTGAGGCAGAACGTGCACTGGAAGGGAAAGCCGGTGCCATTGTCGCTATGGATTCAAATACCGGAGATATCCTGGCAATGGCCAGCAGCCCTGCCTTCGATCAAAACCAGTTTGTCCGTGGATTCAAACCAAGTGAATGGCAGGCTATTGTGGACAACCCTTTGCACCCCCTGGAGAACAAATCCATCCAGGGTCAATACCCATTGGGATCCACTTTTAAGCCCGTGGTGCTCGCCGCTGCTTTGGAAGAGGGAGTAATAGATCCGGAGACCGAGTTGACTTGCACTGGGGAGTATCAGTTGGGCAACCGGGTCTACCGTTGTTGGAAAAGGAGGGGGCATGGTAAGATCGCGCTGCACCAGGCCTTGGTTCAGTCGTGCGATATATATTTCTATCAGTTGGGGCAGAGGCTTGGGGTTGATAACATGGCGGCCTATGCTCGACGTTTTAAATTGGGCAGCCGTACTGGGGTGCGACTCAACAACGAAGCGGCGGGATTGGTGCCCACTTCCCAATGGAAGTTAAAGCGCTTCGGCGTTCGCTGGCAGAAAGGCGAGGATCTGGTCTTGGCCATCGGTCAGGGTTTTCTGCTGGCCACCCCCATCCAGATGAGTGTCCTCTATGGTGCCATTGCCAACGGCGGGGTATGTGTTAAGCCACGCGTGGTTATGCGATTAGAGGACGCCGATGGCGGGCTGGTGGAGAAGGTGCAACCTGAAGCATTGGGGAAGCTGAGTTTGGGTCCTGGTACGCTTTCCTTTCTCCGAGGAGCTTTGGAAGGAGTGGTTCAGGAACTGCACGGCACTGGTCGGGCGGCACAGTTAAGAGGCAAGCTAAGTAGCATAAGAGTGGCTGGTAAAACGGGTACCGCACAAGTGGTCAGGGTAGCTGATGACAAAGAGGAAGAAGAACAGGATGAAAGCCAGGTGCCCTATGAGTTTAGGGATCACGCCTGGTTCGTGGCCTATGCGCCAGCTGAAGCACCCGAAATTGTGGTTACAGTACTGGTGGAACACGGGGGCCATGGGGGTTCTGCAGCGGCACCCCTGGCGCGACAGGTGTTGGAGGCATATTTTAATAACAGACCGCCGGTGCAGGAAGCGAAGCTGGAAGCTGGCAGCCCTTCGACAGGCTCAGGGCAGGCAGGCAGCAAAGAGCTGGAGTAATGGAGTAGTGGAGTACTGGAAAAAGCGAAGACCAAGAACCTTACCGATTTGAGGTTTTTTTCAACACTCCGATACTCCAACACTCCATGGGCCGTGGCTTTGGGTAGCCACTGTTTTTTCAAGAAGAGCGCTTACCGATGATAGATAGACGTCTTATACAGAATTTCGACTGGCTGTTACTGCTTCTGACTTTCGCCATAATGACAGTCGGTCTGGTGACTTTGTACAGTGCGCTGTTTGCTGGCGGAGAGGTCCATACTAGTGTGATAAAGCGGCAGCTCTACTGGCTAGGGATTGGAGCTGTGGTGATGATCTTGACTTTCAGTTTGGACTACCAGTGGTTGGAGCGATTCGCTTATCCGGCATACGTGTTCGGTTTGCTGCTGCTGGTGGCGGTGCTTCTCTATGGTAAAACCGTGTCGGGTTCCAAACGCTGGCTTGATTTGGGAGCGGTGGTGGCCCAGCCCTCTGAGCTGATGAAGCCCCTGTTGGTCATAGCTCTGGCTCGCTATTTTGCCAAACAAGAAAAGCGCGAAGGCTACCGGCTTCGTGATTTGGGATTGCCCGCCCTTATGGTTCTAGTTCCAGTGGGGTTGGTAGTGTTGGAACCGGATTTGGGCACCGCCGGTCTTCTGTTCGCAATTGCAGTCTCAATGATTCTCTTTGTCGGTGTAGGCCTCTCTTCCCTCCTGGTACTAGCGGGGTTTTCATTGGGCTCACTGCCTCTCTTGTGGTTTCTGATGAAAGGTTATCAGCGACAGCGCATTTTGACTCTGCTCGATCCCGGCAGGGATCCCCTGGGGGCCGGGTACCATATAATACAGTCTAAAATTGCTGTTGGTTCAGGACAGTTCTGGGGAAAGGGGTTTCTCAAGGGAACCCAAGGCCAGCTGCGCTTCATTCCCGAGCACCATACTGATTTCATTTTTACCGTTTTGGCTGAAGAGTGGGGTTTCGTGGGCAGTATGCTGCTGCTGGCTCTTTTCCTCTGCTTTCTTCTGCGAGGGTTTGGTCTGGCACGCCGTTCTCGGGACCAGTTTGGTTCTATGATCGGCTTCGGAATCACGGCCATCATCTTCTGGCATGTGGCGATTAATATAGCCATGGTCCTGGGCATGTTGCCTGTGGTGGGCATTCCCCTCCCACTGGTGAGTTACGGTGGCTCATCCGCGGTGGTGACCCTGGCATGCGTCGGTATTTTACTCAACGTGGCCATGCGTAAGTTCGTCTTTCAGAAGTGAGTAAAGAATCCGGATCCAAAGAGCCCGGCTTTTCACTGCCCCTTTAGGCGGCTTCCATACTCTTTCCCACCTGCAGCAGTCTGCTGGAGTGATGGAGTGGTGGAGTAATGGAGTAATGAAAGGACCAATTCAAATTAAATTCGGGCTTTCATTTTTGCCAACACTCCAATACTCCAATACTCCCGTACTCCAAAAGAGCTCGCACCTGTACCGGCAAAGCAATTAAACTCTAACCTAGCCCCAAGGACCAGGCTTTCGATGTTGAATAAACAGCTGTTCTGTCTCTTTTTTGATATTGTGATTTTTTTTACTTTTTTCCTTGCAAAGTAAAATGTCTTGTGCTAATAAAAATTCCCGGACAGACACATAACGCTTGCCACACCAAATTTCGCACCAGAATCACTCTTTACGACTAAAGTTTCTTTTAACAATTTTGGTGCCTTAAGAGCGAGAATCGGTCTGCAGTCTTTTAGGATGACCACGGCCGATTTCGTAAGGGCATTTTCAAAGCATGGAGATTGTTACTGATTTAACAAGGACCCATTCGCCCCGAGTGTAAGGTGCGAGAAGCATTGCGGAGAGCAAGAACATGATCAATCTGGATATCACTCTCGTCATCCAAATGATCAATTTTTTAGTCCTACTGTTTGTCTTGAATAAGATCCTCTTCCGTCCCATCCGCAATATCATCAAAGAACGCAATCAAATAGTCGAAGACTTCAACTCCGACATTACCTCCTTGACCGACCAGGCCCAGGAATCCGTCGACCAGTTTGAAGAAAAAATCCTGGAGGCGAGGAAAAAAGGGATGGACAGGGTTCAAGCCATGAAGGAAGAAGGAGAGGAGGCTGAAGCCCAGCTTATAGCCTCAACCAGCGAAGATGTCCATAGCAAAGTCGAGGAGACTCGCAAGCAGGTGAAGG
>Ga0209536_100014320_pt1 | contig 11401 bp, 9 predicted proteins | sample DeeMarSeWOR28_12_FD_187461 | JGI IMG/M metagenome (GOLD analysis project Ga0209536, IMG submission 187461) | Marine sediment microbial communities from White Oak River estuary, North Carolina - WOR-2-8_12 (SPAdes) (version 2) | ecosystem: Environmental > Aquatic > Marine > Intertidal zone >... | reverse complement strand
TTCAAAGCTGATACCATCAAGAACCTTATTATCCGCGAACGCTTTTTTAATTTTCTCTATCTTGATGAGCGGTTTTTTCATTTTCATCTAATGATGTATTGTTTGCTCATATTGACGGGAGTATCACACATTATGATGGTAGAAATTTTATCAATGATTGTAGCTTAATAACCCAACTAAATGGTTCAGTAATTAAAATGTGGGGAATATGCAGGAATGACTTGATTGTTGTCAGTGGAAATGGATTTTTAGCCTACTACAACGGTAGTAGTTGGCAGAAGCTAGATTCCGGGACAGATTTACCGATCCAGGATATCTGGGGAGCTATTGTCGATAACGATAAGATAAGAATTCTATGTACCGCTTCGGAAAAATATAATACGAGTGAAAAGAAATTACTGGAAGTTGATCCTATCACAAATGAAGTTGAAGAATTTGAATGGCCCTTTCAGGATAGACGGATTCATTCGGTCTGGTTTAACAGCTCTCACCAAATCTGGATATGCGGTGCCGGTGTATTTGTTCATAAACATTCTATCTGGAAAGAGTATGGTGAAGTTCCTCTGATATTTACCAATCGCATCAGGGGTCTTGATATCAATGATATTTTTGTGGTCGGAGATTTTGGATTAGTAGCTCATTATAATGGATTAAGCTGGAAGGTTTATCCGGAGGTTAATTTTGCTCTCTATACTTCACTCGATTTTAAGGAAGATTTCATGATGGCGGCCGGTCAACGTAATGGAAAAGGATATATCTTGAAGATGTCCAGGTGACTGTATTCCAATTTTCATTCATGACCTTTTGTTTTTATTCAATATGAGAAAAACCTCAAACGATTCAATTAATATTTAGACAAACAGTGGGCAGCGATGTTTTCAACATCAACATATTTGAATATTCAGAGAATCATGGCAATAGTGTTTCTTTCTTAAGCGTGTAAGATTTTTCCCGGTATCCCTCCCGCAGCACCAGTTCAATGGTAATGGTCCGATCGTCGTTCAAAATCCGGTTCAGCTCTTTTATACTTAAACGGCTGGCCGGCTGCCAGTTAATGGAAATGACCTCCGCCTGCAGGGGAATCCCTGCCCGGGCGGCCGGGGAACCTTCCCAGATCCCCTCGACAACGGTTTTATTCCGGGAATCTTTACCCAGGTTTATACCGCTGGAAAAGAAGTTATCCTTCCAGTTCAGGCTAGTTTGCTGAACCAGAATCAGCTCGTTGTCCGGATAGTGTAGATAAATGTCGAAATGGGACAGAAATTCCTCCCCCAGGATAATATCCTCGGTATTTGAAAAAATGACCGGAAAGTCCCGCAGTTCAAATTTTCCGATCCTCAACACGCTCACCCGGGAGAGATAATTTTTATCCAGGCTGCTGGTGGGCCAGCTGGCAAACAAACCCTCTGAAGCGATGAGCGGAGCCTGGCTACGCCGCTGGTTGTCCAGCGCCGCCATGGGAAAGATCACCCCGAACGGAGCGCCGGTGTCGATCAGGCCGGACCAGTTCCAGCGCTGGTCAACCTGACAGTCCATCCGCGGTAAATAAGCCGCATTGCGGGTATCCAGCGGTATGCGGAAGGTCCGTGAGGATTCGCGCACCGGAAAAGGCTTTCGGGACAGGGTCACCTCTTTCCGTCCATAATCGATCTTTACATAAAAAAATTTCAGGAAATCAGAGCCCAGAAAACCGTGAAAATCCGGATCGGCGGTATAGTAATGGGTATAATCCATGGATACCAGACGAAACTGTTCTACTGCCATATCGCCCAACTGCAGGGTGACCGGCTCCTTCAAAAAGTGGGCGTGACTGATCTGTCCGGAAGGAAGCAGGGAAGAGCCGCGGGTCATGTCCAGTAGTTCCCGGGTTTGATCGGAGATACTGGTAAAAGCCCCGGTATCTAGGATGAATGAAAGCGGCCTGGAATAATGGTCAACCTTTACTTTCAGGTATATTTTATGTCCTTCCATGCGGAAAGGGATCACACTGCTTGGGGAATAAAATACCGGGTTACCCGTTCCTAAAGGAGTCTGAGAAAATATGAGGTTCAGCCACATGAGATTGGAAAACAGCAAATTCAGAAAGAGTGATTTGTTTAGATAATCTCGCATATGAATTCTAATATCGACAATTGTGGGGAGGAGTTAAAAAGAATATGGGAAATGTCAGAAAATTGTAGTTTCCTGCTGCAATTATGTCCCGACCCGGCTGGATTTCGGGTTGAGGAATGATCTGACAAATCCATCTTAGGACTGAACGGTGAAATTTAACAGACCAGTTGCAGGAATATGTGTATTTTAAACGATAGACCGGTCCTGTTTTGATGCTGAAATATGATCAACCTCCGGTCAGTCAGTACTTTTTTTACCTGCTAGTTTCCAGCTTTGCGGTAATTTACCCCTAGTTGGTAAAATAAGAAACTGTACTGATCGGTATCCTCCTCAATTTTATCACTGAGGGGCGTGCCCCCGCCATGTCCGGTGTTGCTACTTGTTCTGAGCAGGATGGGCGCGGCAGTTGCAGAGGCCGCCTGTAAGCGGGCGGTCATTTTTCTGGATTGCATGGGGTCTACCCGCGGATCATTGGCCCCGGTCATAAAAAGTACGGCCGGATATGAAGTTCCATCAATCACATGATGATAAGGTGAATAGGCATATAAGGCGCTAAATTGATCGGGATTTTTCACCGTCCCGAATTCGGGGATATTAAACTGACCGTTGGGGGAAATTTCAACCCGCACCATATCATAAATCCCGACGGTAGATACTGTGGTTTTAAATAATTCAGGATGCTGGGTAATCATGGCACCCATTAACAGACCTCCATTACTGCCTCCTCTTATAGCCAGCCTCTCAGGATTGGTATAACCGGCTTCGATAAGATATTGCATGGCGGCGGCAAAATCATCAAATACATTTTGTTTTTGGATTAACATTCCTGCTTTGTGCCATTCCTCACCGAATTCTCCCCCGCCGCGTAAATTGGCAATCGCATAGATACCGCCCTGTTCAATCCAGATCCGGCGAATACTGGAAAATGAAGGGGACTGACTGATACCATATCCGCCATAACCGTAGAGAATGGTGGGATGAGTACCATCCAACGTCAACGATTTTAACTTAATGATATTTACCGGAACAGATGTACCGTCTTCTGATGTGGCATATTCTCTGGTTACCTGGGTATCCGAATAGTCTACCAGGGATTCAGAGGAAATAGCCGTTTTTTCGGTTTTATTGGTTTCCGGATTGAAGCGATACCACACTTTAGGATGAATATAGGAGGAATTGCTAAATAAAATCTGGTTATCGTTCAGGGGGATTAGTTCGTTAATACTGGATAGAGGCAGGATTTCCGGATCGGTTTGACGGTTGCCCTGATTATCGAAAACCCTGATTTCCGAAGGACCACCCAATTGATAAGTGACGTATATATAGTTCTCCGTGCAGACGATTTTAGAATGTTTTCCGAACACGGACACTATGGCATCATTACTTTCTTCGATCAACAATCTTGCCCTGGCGTGGTCGGGCGTACTGACCGGTAACAGTAATATTTTGCCATTGGGAGCATTTTTCATTGACAATAAAAGAAATGTTTTTGATGGTCCGAATCGCATTTCCACGATCTCATCCGGATAATCTGCTATCTGTTCCCAATTTCCATCCGGTTTTACCAGATAGAAGGCAAAAGTTCCTCCATCTCCGTATTGCACCGTAACTAGTAGATCGTTCGAAGGATGCTTGATTTCAAGGCGAATTTCACCGATTTTTGGAAAGTCTTTGCCGATAATATAGGAGTCGCTTGCGGAAGCGTCACCCATTCTGTGAAACCATACCTGTTGATAAAAATCCAGCTCAGAATCAGGCCGCTCTCCTTGGCGCGGATATCGTGTGTAATAAAATCCGGATTCATCAGCCAGCCATGCCAGATCACCCCCGGCAGTGCCGCCATTTACCCAAGGTATAATTTCATCAACTCGCTGGCCGGTATTGATGTCAAAAATGTAGAGGTCTCCTTTTTCCGATCCTCCCTGTGATAGTGAAACTGCCATCAGTTCACCGCTGGGTGAAGGTTCGTACCAATCCAGGCTGGTCCGATGAGTCGGATCGAAAGTGTTGAGATCAAGAATGACTTTTTCAGACTCAGGTTGATCCGGATTTGACAGAACGATCAGTATGGGTTGATTTAACGGGGGTTGATATTTTAAGGCAAATAGTCGGTTGTTCCTCCAACAAAGCTTACTATAACTTGGTGAAGCGAATTGGTATATTTCAGTAACTCGGGCGCGGATATCTTCAACATGAGGAAGTTTATCCAGGTATGCGCGTGCATGGTGATTTTGGCTTTCACTCCAGGATTTCACTTCCGGATCTTTCCAGTTTTCAAGCCAGCGATAGGGATCTTCTACCACCACGCCATGAAGTGTATCCCTGACCATCCTGATTTCGCTATGAGGTGGTCTGGACTGTTCAGAACACCCATGAAACAGGAGGATGAATAAACCTGCTAAATAGACGGGGGCTTTTTGAATGACAGATGTAAGATTTTGCATGGGAACTCTCGATAATTTTTTTAAACAAAAGCGATTAATAAGACTTCAATATAAGAAATGATCAATTTATCATTCTATTTTAGAAAAGTAATTTCGAATTATCCACCTCCAAAATTATATGGTTAACTCAGGTATTGATCTTTGCATTGCAAGTTAAACTTCACTTTAAAATTAGGTCTATTTCCCGGAGTTCATCATCGCTCAATTTTACATTGTTCAAGGTCGCAATGTTTTCCTCGATCTGTTTTACTGTGCTGCTGCCCACCAGCACCGAGGTGACGCCAGGGAGGCGGAGAATCCAAGCAATGGCCATCTGAGCCAGCTTTTGTCCCCGCTTCAGGGCGATCTCCTGCAGTTTTTTAACTTTGGAGATCATCTCCGGGGTAATTTCATCCCTATTGAAAAATGTTTCCGGCCGGGCCGCCCGGGATCCCTTGGGGATGCCGGTGATATAGCGATCAGTCAGCAATCCCTGAGCCAGGGGAGAAAACACGATACAACCCATCCCTTCCTGCTCCAGGGCGGACAGCAGATCCCGCTCGATCCAACGATCGAACATGTTATATTTGGGTTGATGAATCAGACAGGGAGTTCCCATGTCGCGCAGGATTTTGGCAGCCTGGCGGGTTCGTTCTGCATCATAGGCAGAGATTCCAGCATAAAGCGCTTTTCCCTGCCGGACCACCTGGGCCAAGGCTCCCATACTTTCCTCCAGCGGCGTTTCCCTATCCGGCCGGTGATGATAAAAAATATCCACATAATCCAGTCCCATACGCTTTAAACTCTGATCCAGGCTGGCGATCAGGTATTTGCGGGAGCCGAAATTGCCATAGGGACCCGGCCACATGTCCCAGCCGGCTTTGGTGGAGATGATCAGCTCATCCCGGTAAGCGTTCAGATCTTTTCTGAGGATCTGACCAAAGGTTTCTTCGGCCGAGCCATATGGCGGTCCGTAATTATTGGCCAGATCAAAATGGGTAATACCCAGATCGAAGGCCCGCCGGATCATGGCCCGGGAGTTCTCGAAAATATCCACCCCGCCGAAATTATACCACAGGCCCAGGGAGATGGCAGGCAATTTTATGCCGCTGCGGCCGCAACGGCGGAAAAGCATGTTGTCATATCGCTGGGGAGAAGGATGTTTATCCACAAATACCTCCGCATTTAATGGCATAAAATGATTAAAATTATAACTTTTTGAAAATTAAAAATATAAAATTCTCTTTAAATTCCTGTTCCCAGACAGGTATAATTTGTAATTGCCCAATGGTTCTCTAGGCATGGTGTCCGACAACGCCAGTCCATCTACCCAATGGATAAGTATGATGAAAACAAGATGGGGAAGCCAGTTAAATAAAAACATAGATTCCGGCCAAAAGCATGCCGGAATGACAGACTTTTGGTTTAAAGGAATAATACTACAACATTCAATCGCTGGGGAGATGCATTTTTTTCCCCCGAACATGCGGGCTTCTGCTCCAAGACTGTTTCCTTCAAATAAAAATTCCCCAAATTCCACCAATTCTAATACCACCTGAAAATTTTTAATCCTACCGAAAATAAACTGATCCCGATGACAGCCAAAATAACAGACGGTAGGAGAATATCAGGAATTCCGGATCCCTCGATAAAAATTCCCCGGATCTGATCTGCCAACAGGGTGAGGGGAAGTTTCTCAATCACCGAGACGGCCCAGTCCGGAAAATTATGATAACTGAAGAAAATGCCGGATAGCACCATCATAGGCAGAACAACTGCATTAATCAAACCATTGCCGATTTCGTTGTTGGCGGTACGCGATGAGATAAATATTGCGATTCCCGAAAAGGCCACATTTCCGGCAATAAAAACGACCAGCAGGGCGATGAGATCTCCCTGAATGGAGATATCAAAGAAAATGAAGGCGAACAGAAACAGCAGTAATGACTCAACGATATTCATTCCCAAACGGACCGTAATCAGGGAAATCAGGAAATTGGACTTGCGCATGGGAGTCGCAATCATCCGGCGCAGCAATTTTTTGGATCGTTTATCGATGATGCCATAACTTAACCCCCACATGCAGGACATCATCACGCCCATAGCAATGAGGCCGGGGATAAGAAAATCGATATAGCGGGTTCCGGTAACGGTGAGGGGCTCAATCCTGGCGGCAGATATGTCAGATTGGATGGGCTCTCCCCCTTGAATCTGGCTGAGTTTCAGGTACAGGAGTTGTGCTTCAGGATTCATGGGATCGAAATGATAATAGATCTGATCATCTCTGTTTTCTAAAATCAGATTGATCCGGCCACGCTTTAAAAGCAGCATGGCTTCATCCCAGCTTTTAGGGGTAAAGATATAGGTCATGTTCCCCAGTTGTTCATCCGGTATTTTCAGAGAAAATTCGTCTTGATCGTTGCGTGTCAGGGGAAATTGATCGGTAAGCGGTTTTAATAGCTCTGCAATGTCTGTATCTCCCCGGCTGGAATCGACATTATTTCCGATAACAGCCACCGTTCGAACCAGATCGGGCTTTTTGGTGAAAGCGATCCCAAGGCCCAGCGCCATCATAATCGGAAAAACAATGCCCCAGAAAATGACCCCCGGTTCCCGGATGATTTCCTTGAAGTGGGCGAGGATTAACTGCGCTAAATGATGTTCCAGGGTATTACGCGTCATGCAATTCCCTGCCTGTGAGAGACAAGAAAAGATCGTTCAGGGTTTTTCTCCTGCATTCGATGTTTTTCAGACTGATATTATTTGCTTTTAGTGCTGAGATAAAAGTGGGAAGCTGATTTTCAATACTTTTGATGTATAAAGTTCCTTTGCCACTTATTTCATCCCAGTCCATTTGGATGTCTTTCTGAATCTGGCTGACATTCAGATTGGACAGATTGCCTTCCAGGGAAAATTCGATGTTTTTTACCTCTTTATCATGAGCTAATAATTGGTTGAGGGTTCCCTGGCTCACAATTTTGCCCTTATCGATGAGCACGATATAATCGCACAATTGCTCAGCCTCTTCCATATAATGGGTGGTTAAGATGAGAGAGGTCTGTCGGGATTCGCGTAGGGCAAGCAAAATTTGCCAGATATCCCGGCGGGCGGTGGGATCCAGACCGGTGGTCGGTTCATCCAGCAGCAGGATTTTGGGCTGATTCAGCAGGGCAATGCCCAGTGCCAGACGCTGGCGTTGTCCGCCGGATAAATTAACGACATAGGACTTGTGTTTTTCCTGAAGACCGGAAAGTTCGATGATCTCTTCAATCCGTCTGGCGGGGAGTTGATAGAAACTGGCAAAAAGCCGTAAAGTCTCATAAACGGTCAGCTTGTCGATAAAACGGGTCTCCTGCAGAGAGATCCCGATAATTTGATGCAGGGTCTCCTCATTTCCCTTCCAGCTCTTTCCCTGGATAAAAATTTTGCCACTATCGGGTTTTTGGATCCCCTCGATCATCTCCACCAGGGTGGTTTTGCCCGCACCATTGGGACCCAATAAAGCCAGAAACTGTCCCTGATACACCTGCAGATCAATCCCTCTGACAGCCTTTACCTGCTTAAAGGACTTGGAGACCTGCTGAACATCAATAACAATTTTATGATTTACATGACCTTGCATCAGATATATCTTTTTCCCTCAATTATCTAATCTGGTATGAATAACTCACAAACACAGATTTTGTTTTAAAATTCACGCCACCTCCTGATAAACTGCAGAGGCCATCGCTTCAAGATTCTGAGGAGGAATGTCCGGAAGAATTGCCTCATGGCTGGGACTGATAACAAAATGCGGAGAGAGCACTTTTTTGATTTTTAAGACATCGGTTCTGACATCTTCAGGTGAACCTTGAACTAATAATTGCTGAGTATCAACCCCCCCGATAAAGGCAATTTTATCTTTGAAATACTTTGCCAGATTTTCTGCTTCCATTTGGTGAGCTCTGGCTTGTATTGGATGTAATGCCTGAACTCCAAGTGAAATTAAACGTGGGATGATTTTGAAAATTGAGCCACACGAGTGTAATATAATTTGTTTTCGATAATTCTTAGCTAATTTTATTAATTTTTCAAAGTAAGGGAAAATGAAAATTTCGAGCATTTCAGGACTTATCAGTAGACTTTGTTGAGTACCGAAATCATTTCCGAAAAAAAAACCATCAATCAAGTCGCCTGCTTCTTCAAATAGTCGATAATTTGCTTCAAGATAGAATTGAACAATTTTGTCTGTTATTGCATGGATAAGATCGGGATGAGTATACATTTTTAAAAAGTAATTTTCCATTCCTAAAAAATCAGCCACATCATGAAAAAAAGGGCACCAGAACCCGCTTGCACAATAAAATTCTTTTGATGATTTTAACTGCGTTATTATATCTTTGAAATCCAGAAAATCTGGATTAGGCCAGTCAAATTCTTCAATTTCATGAATAGTCTGAGATTCAGAGAAAATACCGCCTGCACTCAGTTCCTTCCCTTTCCTTTTTTTATCAAAAATAGGTTTGCCTTTCGGATGCTTAAAGGCGCTTGAGGGTTCTATCCAGCGAAAATCATCTCTGAGTAATTTTCTGATTGATTCTTCCGATGAAGTTCCGAAATATGAAAATAAGATAGGCCAACTATCTGGATGAGGATTACCTAACCAAAATCCACATCGATCTACAGAATCTAAGTCAATAATTGCTTGAATACGTTCCTTGCTTGTCATATTCAAAATTAATTTTTAGTCCCACCAAATTTAAATTAAATCAATATATTCATCAATTAAAGATTTTTATGATAAATAATTAAGGGTAAAATAATATATTCTATTATGACTTTGTCATTATTTTTTTGTATTGAATTGAATAAATATTCCTGCATAACTTTTAACTTACAGGTTTTATTAATCGGTAATCCCGACTTTCTAATTAATGAGAATTTAACTATTGAATTATTACATCGATATTCACAGTCATCTAATTCCGCAGTTTGATGACGGCCCGAAAAATTTTCGGGAATCTCTGGATATGCTTAAGCAGGCTGCGGACCAGGGCATTACCGAGGTGTTCGCCACCTCCCATTTTAACGAATGGATCCCCAGGGAGGTGGAAACTGAATATTTTGACAAATTAACCCAATTACGCGAAAAGGCAGAGCACGAAAATCTCTCCATCGCGATTCACTCCGGCGCCGAAATTTTTTATCACCAGTATGTAGAGAAAACAGTTAAAAAAAGTAAGGTAACCACCCTTGGAAACTGGGGACAGTATATTTTACTGGAATTTCCCATGTTTCAAATGCCCGACGGGGCTGAGGAGGTGCTTTTCAAACTGGCTGCAGAAAAATATATCCCGATTGTAGCCCACCCGGAACGCTATGTCAAAATTGTTGAACGCCCTCGCAGGATCCTGAACTTTATTCGTTTTGGTGGTCTGTTGCAGGTGAACGGGGGCAGCATTCTGGGACATTTCGGAAAGGAAATCCAAAAAGTTGCCCTGCAACTTTTGGAGCAGGAACTGGTCCATTTTATTGCCTCGGATGCCCATTCCCCCAAAATACGCCAGTATGTCCTCAAACCCGTTTATGAATTTCTGCAGGATAAAATACCCGAAGATTATTTGAAAAGACTTCTTTTTGATCATCAGAAGATGATTCTTGATCAACAGATCCTTGAACCGATCCAGATACCCGAAGAAGAGAAATTGGGCTTTTTTGAGGCCATTCGGAAACGTTTTAAAACCCCGTTTCAATAAAAAACTGTGTAATTGAAGCTAACGGAGGCAGTGATGTACGATGTGACTCCCACCCGAGAGATCTATTGGAATATTTCCGGTATCATCTGGATGTATGTCCTGGCTATGGTCAGTCTGGCTATATTTGGATGGAAATTTTACCGCCGGTTCCGCCTCTGGAAATCCGGAAAACCGGATGCCCGGATGGACCAGGTCGGTCTGCGCCTGAAATTGGTGCTTCAGTATGCCCTGGGTCAGGGCCGGTTATTGAAAAAAAAATATGCCGGTATTCTGCATGTACTGATTTATGCCGGTTTTTTCATTTTATTTATTGGGACGCTGTTGATTTTTATCCAGGTTGACTTTACCGAGCCCCTTTTTTCCTGGACTTTTCTCAAATCTACTTTTTACCTTTACTATTCTCTTATTTTGGATATTTTCGGGCTGCTGGCCATTGTGGGTATTCTCATGGCGGCGTACCGCAGAATATTCATGAAACCAGTTAACCTGAAAAGTCGCCGTGATGACCTGGTTATTCTATCCTCCTTTTTGCTGATTTTAATTTCCGGGTTTATCATTGAAGGGTTACGTCTGGGGGCCACCCAACCGGACTGGCGAAGCTGGTCGCCTGCCGGGATGATCGTTGCTCATTTATTCAATACTGCCGGGATGACCGCCCAGAGCATGCAGCGCTGGCACCTCTACAGCTGGTGGTTTCATCTGGTTTTATCGCTGGCATTCATTGCCTATATTCCCTATTCCAAACTATTTCATGTTCTTACCGCACCTTTGAACATTTTCTTTCAAACCCTGGGCCCCAAAGGTGTTTCCGCTAAAATGGAACTGGAAGAGCTGGATCATTTCGGGGCTTCACAAATCAACCATTTTTCCTGGAAAGAGCTGATGGACCTGGATGCCTGCACCGAATGCGGTCGGTGCTCAGATGTCTGTCCGGCCACCACCACCCGAAAAGCTCTCTCCCCCATGAAAGTGATCCTGGATCTGCAGCATCATCTCTCTAGCGAAGCAAGAGTGCTACTTCAAAAAAATGGAGAAGGGAAACCGTTCTCACAGAAAATGGTAGGTGAAGCTGTTTTAGAGGAAGAGTTATGGGGATGTACCACCTGTCTGGCCTGTCAGCAGGCCTGTCCA
>Ga0209536_100014318_pt1 | contig 11401 bp, 11 predicted proteins | sample DeeMarSeWOR28_12_FD_187461 | JGI IMG/M metagenome (GOLD analysis project Ga0209536, IMG submission 187461) | Marine sediment microbial communities from White Oak River estuary, North Carolina - WOR-2-8_12 (SPAdes) (version 2) | ecosystem: Environmental > Aquatic > Marine > Intertidal zone >... | reverse complement strand
CGAGTCCCATCATCGCGATGATCTCGCGCTGGATCTCGTTCACGCCGCCGCCGAAGGTGTTGATCTGGCTGTGGCGCCACTCGCGCTCGAGCAGGCCCGCGATCACGGCACCGGGGGATCCATCCTTGATGGTGCCCACGCAGCCCAGCACCTCCAGAAGCCGGCGGTAGACCTCTCGCAGGGTCTCGGTGCTGTACACCTTCGCCGCCGACGCCCGCGCGGGGTTCACCTCTCCGCGCTCGAGCTCCCAGGCCATGTTCCAGTTCATGACCTTCATGGCCTCGAGCCGCGCGTAGGACTCGCCCAGGCAGCTCTGCACCCAGGGCTTCTCCGACACCGGGCGCCCCGCGCCGTCCTCCGTCTTGCGCGCCCAGTCCACGACGTCGTCGAATAGCTTGTGGGCGAGGCCGCTGAAGGCCGCCAGCCCGATGCGCTCGTGGTTGAGCTGGAGCGTGATGATCCGCCAGCCCTCGTTCTCGGCGCCGACGAGCATGTCCGCGGGCACGCGGACGTTCTCGTAGTAGGTCATGTTCGTATGGCCATCGCCCACGGTGTGGATCGGCGCGCAGGAAAAGCCCTCGAGCTTCGTATCGACGATCAGGATCGAGATGCCCTTGTGCTTCGGCGCGTCCGGGTCGGTGCGGCAGGCGAGGAAGACGTAGTCGGCGGCGTCGGCCCCGCTCGTGAACATCTTCGTCCCGTTGACGACGTAGTGGTCTCCGTCCCGAACGGCGGTGGTCTTCAGGGACGCGAGATCCGTACCGGCATCGGGCTCCGAGTAGCCGATGGCGAAGTGGAGCTCGCCGGCGAGGATCCCGCGCAGGAACCTCTGCTTCTGGGCCTCGGTGCCCTTCGCCATCAGGCAGGGTCCGACGGTGTTCAGGGTCACGAAGGGCAGCGGCGCTCCGGCACGGCGGGCCTCGTCGAACCAGATCAGCTGCTCGATGGCCGTGCGCCCCTGGCCCCCGTACTCCACGGGCCAGCCCACGCCGAGCCAGCCGTCCTCGCCCATCTGCCGGATCAGCTGCTTGTGGAGGGGGCCCGTCTCGAGGCCCTTGAGCTGCGGCCGGATCTCCGGCGGAACGAGCCTGGCGAAGTAGTCTCTCAGCTCCGCGCGGAGGGCGCGCTGCTCGTCCGTGTAGTCGATGTACATGCGGTCGCTGCCTCCGGGCCGCGCCGATCCGGCGCCCTCTTCTACTTAGCCGCGTGACTAAGTGGGAGAGGATAGGGGGCCCGCCGGAGGCCGCAAGGCGCCTTCTCAGTGGCGGGCGTCTTCCGGGTAGGTCGAGTTGAAGGAGAACGACACCACCCGGCCCTGCGCGTCGAAGCGCACCTTCAGATCGCGGGTCCGGGTCTCGCTGAAGGCGCTGTAGTGGTACTTCGCGTAGGTCCAGGTGCGCTCCCCGTCCTCGACACCCTGGCGCCAGGGCTCGCCGAAGAGGCTGCGCACGTCCGTCATCGTCGTCGTCCCGATCTCGATCGAGTCCACCGGCGCGACCGGGAAGTCCCGTCCCACGCTCATGCAGCCCCCGCAGAGCGCCGCCAGCGCTGCGACGGCGATCCAGATGCCAAGCCGACCCGGACGGGTCGCATGCGGCGCCCCGTCCCCCGCCGCGCCGAAGATCCGCGCCGACGGCGAAGTCCTCGCACACTCCTTCATCGAAACCCCCCTCGAGTTCGCTCCATCCGCGGGGGAGTCTACCCGACCCCGGGACGACATCGGCGGATCGGAGCCCGGGCTCGCCAGGGGTCGGAGCCCGGGCTCGAAGGGGCTAGGCGGTCGGGTCTTCCAGGGGGACGGTGATGCTCGAGGCCGTCGCCGCCGAGGCCGCTCCCTGCGCCCCCTCCACCTCGGCCTGGGCCACGACCTGGCGGCCGAGCGCCTCGAGCTCGGGGATCTCCTCGTCCGCGAGCGGCCGCATGAAGCGCTTCCGGGCCATCGCCTGCTCGATGAAGGGCGCGAGCTCGCGTTCCTTCTCGAGCCCCCGAACCGCCTCCCGCTCCTTGAACGCGGGCAGCACCCGGCTGGCGAAGAGCTCGAGGGACTCGCAGATGTGATCGTGGCGGTTCTTCCCGCCCTGCTGGATGAAGATCACCTGATCGACGCCCGTGGCCTCGAAGCTCTCCAGGTGCTCGCGAAGCTGTTCGGGCGTGCCGATCCCGCGGCTGGCGCCCGCCTCGGGCAGCAGGGGGCGGGCCTTCTCGTAGTTGGCCCAGATGTCGGTCCGCCCGGGCTTGTGGGTCCCGAAGATGTAGTGGTGTCCGAGCCCGTAGCCGAAGAAGCGAAAACCGTCCTCGCCCCGGCGGCGCGCCTCCGCCTCGTCTTCGTGGCACGAGAAGCCGGTCACCATCGCGACGTTCGCGTTGACCGCGTGCCCGATCGGGGTGCAGTCGGTCCGGATGATCTCGTAGTACTCCGAGACCCACTTCTTCGCCTCGTCCGGATCGACGAACGCGAAGGTCAGGGCGCCGATGCCGAGGCGGGCCGCCATGTGGATCGTGTCGCGATTCGAGCAGGCGACCCAGAGGGGCGGGTGCGGCTTCTGGGCGGGCTTCGGCACCAGGTTGCGGCAGGGCATCGAGAAGTAGCGGCCCTCGAACCCGGGGTAGGGATCCATCACCAGCAGGTTCGCGGTCTGCTCCACCGCCTCGCGCCACTGCTCGCGCTTCGACTCGACGGGAACGCCGAAGCCACCGAGCTCGGCGAGGGACGACGACTCGCCGGTTCCGAAGTCGACGCGGCCGCCGGAGACGAGGTCGAGGGTGGCGATCCGCTCCGCCACCCGCGCAGGATGGTTGTAGCCGGGCGGCATCAGCACGATGCCGTGGCCGAGGCGGATGCGCTTCGTGCGCTGGGAGCAGGCCGCGAGGAAGACCTCCGGCGCGGAGGAGTGGGAGTACTCCTCGAGGAAGTGGTGCTCCACCTCCCAGGCGTAGTCGATGCCCAGCCGATCGGCGAGCTCGACCTGATCGAGCGCCTCCTGGAAGAGGCGCAGCTCGTCGCCTTCTCCCCAGGGTCGCGGCAGCTGGTGCTCGTAGAAGATCCCGAACTTCACGGCCGCCCCTCCTGGCCCAGTCCCTAGAGCCGCTCGATCAGCGTGGCATTCGAGAGCCCGCCGCCCTCGCACATGGTCTGGATTCCGTAGCGTCCGTCGCCGCGCTCGAGCTCGTGGAGCAGCGTCGTCATCAGCTTCGCCCCGGTGCAGCCCAGCGGGTGGCCGAGGGCGATCGCGCCGCCGTTCACATTGAGCTTCGCGGGATCCGCACCGAGATCGTGGAGCCAGGCCATGGGCACCGAGGCGAAGGCCTCGTTCACCTCGTAGCGGTCCACGTCCCCGATCGCGACGCCGGCGCGCTCGAGCAGCTTGCGGGTCGCGGGGATCGGCGCGGCCAGCATCATCACCGGGTCGTCGCCGGCGAGGGTCATGGCGCGAATCGCAGCGCGCGGAGTGGCCCCGAGCCGCTTGAGGCCGTCCTCGTTGGCGATCAGGACCGCGGCAGCGCCGTCCGTGATCTGGCTCGAGGTGCCCGCGGTGAGCAGCCCCTTGTCGGAGAGGGTCTTGAGGGCGGCCATCGCCTCCATGCTGGCGTCGAAGCGGATGCCTTCGTCGGCCTTGAACTTCTCCGTGCTCCCGTCCTCGAGGGTGATCTCCACGGGAAGGATCTCCCGCTCGAAGCGTCCCTCCCGGGTCGCCGCCGCCGCCTTCTCGTGGCTCGAAAGACCGAAGGCGTCGAGCGACTCGCGCGAGAAGCCCCACTTCTCGGCCATCATCTCGGCGCCGGCGAACTGGTTGAACTTGACGCCCGGGTAGCGGCGCTTCATTCCCTTGCCGTAGGGCGAGCCCATGCCCGCCTTGTACCCGGCGATGGCGTTCCCGCCCAGCGGCACCTGGCTCATGGCCTCCACGCCGCCGGCGATCACCACGTCGTGGACGCCGGACATGACGGCCTGGGCCGCGAAGTGGATGGCCTGCTGGGAGGACCCGCACTGCCGATCGACGGTCGTGCCCGGAACGCTCTCCGGCAGACCCGACGAGAGCACCGCGTTGCGCGCGATGTTGGCGGCCTGGGCGCCGACCTGATCGACACAGCCGAAGATCACGTCCTCGATCGCCGCCGGGTCTGCGGTGGTCCGGGCCACGAGCTCGTCGAGCACCAACGCGCCCAGGTCGATCGGATGCCAGTCCTTCAGCTTGCCGTTGCGGCGCCCCCCGGCCGTCCGCACGGCGCCCACGATGAACGCCTCGCCCATGTCTCGCCACCTCTGGTTGGATCGCCTGCGCACCCGCGCCGGCGCGGCCCATCATACCCGATGATTGACAACTTCTCATTAATGACAAAGAATCATTTCGACTCCTACGAGGACCCGCATGACCAGTGCGCCGAAGGCGGACGCCGAGACCCCCCGCGAGCCCGCCGAGGGCGGCGCCGAGCGCCGGAGACGCTCGACCCCGCTGCCGGCGGGCCGTCAGGCGCGCCGCAAGGCGGAGACGCGGCAGAGGCTGCTCGACGCCTCGCGGGCCCTCTTCGCGGCCCGGGGCTACGACGCGACCCGGCCCCAGGACATCGCCCGGGAGGCCGACCTGGCGACCGGCACCTTCTACCTCCACTTTGCGGACAAGCGCGAGGCCTTCCTCGCGTTCACGGAGCTGGCCGCCGAGGAGCTGATGGGCATGATCCGGCGCCACGCCGCCGGATCGAGCCGCTTCGAGGAACGTCTGCGCCGCTCGCTCGAGGGCCTCTTCGACTTCAACGAGAGCCAGCCCGGGGTGTTGAGCGCGGCCTTCGCCGACGCGGCGGTGATCGCCGCCGCTGTGCCCAGTGGCGCCAGCCTGCGCGATCGGCTCGCCGACTCCCTGGCGAGGGGGCTGCAGCACGACATGGAGCGGGGCGAGGTCGCCTCGGACTACGACGCCGCGGTCATCGCCCACGGGATCGTGGGAATGATCGACGCGGCCTGCGTTCACGGCGCGAGCAACGTCACGTCTCGCGCCGAGCTGGTCTCGAATCTCACCCGTTTCTGCGCGCGCGCGCTCGCCGTCGAAGGGCGGCCGCCGACGGAGGTCCCGACCCGATGAAGCTCGACTACTCCCGCGAGGAGCTGCTGCAATCCCACGACTACGCCGCGCCGCAGATCGAGGCCGGACACCGACTCCACGGCGGCTTCCTCTCGGATGGCCGCTACGTGCCGCCCCGCACGCTCGGGCGCGCGGCGGCCATCGAGGCCTGGAGCGAGCAGCTCCGGAAGCGCGGGGGCGACCTCCTGCGCGCAGACGCCTCGCTCCTCGCCGGGGTCCGCTACCCGAGCGCAGCGCAGCAGAAGCTGCTGCTTCTCGAAGGACTGGGGCAGACCTTCTGGAACGCGCTCACGATCACCGGCGAGATCGAGGCCCGGGGACGCCTGCTGGCGGAGATGGAGTTTCCGGACCTCCAGGACGCCCTCGTCGAGGACGTCTCGCACATGGGCGTGGGTCATCTCAACGGAGGTCTGCTCGTAGCCCACGGGATCGACGAGGGGGGCGAGCCGAGCAAGGGCATCGGCGGCCACGATCTCATGTGGTTCGCCGTGCGCGATCTGGCCTTCGGCGAGACGGACCATCCCCACCCGGAGGTCCCCGAGTCGATCACCAGCCCCGAGCGCGAGGGACCTCGCATCCCGGAGATCGGACGCGCCCACGAGCGACTGGTGGAATTCCTCTGCAACCTGCTGCTGATCGAGTTCCGGGCGGAGCGCATCTTCTCCCTCACCGAGGCGCTGCTGCGAGACCCGGAACTCTTCAGCGGGCGCCGCGCCGAGGCGGTGCACGCCGCGGAGATCGTGAACCGGATTCGCGCGGACGAGACGATCCACGTGACCTCGCTGCGGCTCTATCTGGGCGAGCTGCGTTCCCTCACCTTCCGCACGCGAGCTGGCGGGACCCTGCCGGGTGCCGCGGTGGTGGACCCGCTCTGGGAGGGAGTAGTCCACTGGGCGACGATCGAGCAGCCGAAGCTCCAGGCCGAGCAGCAGCGCCAGCTGCTGTCGAAGCGCATCCGCAACCATCCCGAGGCCGAGCGGGTCCAGCGCGAGTTCGATGCCCTGGAGGACGCCCCGGCGGCCTGAGGTCAGGACGACAGCGCCGGGAGCAACGCCGGCAGGCGGTCCTCGTCCGGATCGAGATGCGCGTCGGCGAGGAGCGCGCAGGCGCGCCGATTCACCGGCGCGTCGATCCCGCAACGCGCACCGATCCGCACCACGGCGCCATTGCGGGCGTCTACCTCCAGAGGGCGACCTGCAAGCCGATCGACCAGGATCGACGGTCGACCGACCGCGCCGCTGCCGACGGCCCTGCGGGCAACCCCGGCGCAGAACTCCGCATCGAGTCGCGCCCCCACGGCCCGGGCGACCGCGCCGCACTCGTCCGCGAGCGCACGGGCCAGCTCGGCGCGGCGGGGGTGTCGGACCTCCGCCAGGGGTCGGCCCGCCAGGGCCGAGAGCGCCCCCCCGACGGCGTTGATGCAGAGCTTCTGCCAGGCGGCGGTCGTCCAGTCCCGGGTGGGCACGACGTCCACCGCCGTCCCGGCAAACAGGGACGCGAAGCCGCGGCCGCCCTCGTCGTCCGGCACGACGAGTCGTGCACCGCGCCGCTGCTCGATCCGGCCGGGGGCGACCGCCGTGGCCGGGCAGTCGACGACCACCGGCACGACCCGACCGGACTCGACCCACGCCGAGACGCGCGCGACGTGCTCGACACCGTTCTGGAGGACCGCCAGCCGCGATCCGGCCGCGAGCAGTGCCTCGAGCCAGGGCGCCGCCCCCGGGATCTGATGGGCCTTGGTCGCGAGCAGCACCCAGTCCACGGCGTCGACCGCAGTCGGGTCCGTCGCCAGCCGGGGGGCGCAGGTCCACTCGCCGTCGGGCGCGCGCAGCTGGAGGCGCACGAAGGGGTGCCGCACACAGCACAGCAGATCGTCCCGCACCGCCCCGAGACGGGCGGCGCACACCCCACCGATGGCGCCCACACCGACGATCGCAATCACGCCGACCGCAGGGTGCGGCGGCCCGCGCTCGCCGGCAAGCCATCGCCTTCTGGTACGCTCCGCGCATGCACCTCGTCTTCGTGACCGGCGGATCGAGCGGCATCGGGCTCGCGCTCGTCCGCGCCGTGCCGTTCCGGGAGGCGCGGGTGATCGACATCAGTCGCCGCGGCGCGCCGGGCGTCGAGCACTTCCGCGCCGACCTCTCGGACCCGGACTCCTGGCCCCGGGTCGCCGAGCTCTTCGAGCGCGAGATGAAGGGCTTTGCCGATGGCGAGGTCTTCCTCGTCCACAGCGCCGGCACGCTGGAGCCCATCGGCTTCGCCGGCGAGGTGGACCCATCCGCCTACACACGACAGGTGCTCCTCAACGCGGCCGCTCCCCAGGTGCTGGGCGATGCCTTCCTGCGCGCCGCGCAGGGTACGACCGCGCCCTGCACCTTCCTGAACATCGGCTCGGGTGCCGCCCACAACGTCTACGAGGGCTGGAGCGCCTACTGCGGGGGCAAGGCCGGAGCCGATCACTGGGTCCGCACCGTGGGGGCGGAGCAGCGCCGCCGGGGAGCGAACCATCGCGTGCTCTCCATTGCGCCCGGCGTGGTCGCGACCGCGATGCAGGAGGCGATCCGGGCGACGCCGGAACGGAGCTTCCCGGACCGCGAGCGATTCCAGGCGCTCCACGACGAGGGGGTGCTGCGAGACGCGGACGAGGTCGCCCGGGAGCTCTGGGCGCTCCTCACCGATGGCGACCTCGAGAACGGCGCCGTCGTCGACCTGCGCGATCGCTAGCGAGGACGCGCGGCCCTCGCGCGGCCGACCCCAGGAGGGAGAGCACAATGCACGGACCGAGATTGCTCGCGACGGCCACGCTCCTCCTCGTCGCGATCTTCGGCCTCGAACTCTCGACCTGGGGGACCGACGAATCGGGTCTGCGAACGCTCACCCGCGCGACGGCGCGGGTCTCGTTCCTGGTGTTCCTCGCTCCGTATACCGCGTCTTCGCTGAGACGGCTCTTCCCGAGCCCCGCCACGCGCTGGATGCTGCGCAACCGGCGCGCACTCGGGCTCTCCTTCTTCGTCGCCCACATGCTTCACCTCGCGGCGATCGGAATGCTCGGGTTGCTGCTGGGCGACGCCTTCCAGGTCCACCCCATCACGCTCGTCTTCGGGGGCATCGCCTACGCCCTCCTGCTCGCGATGGCGTTCACGTCCACGGATCGCAGCGCCGCCTGGCTCGGGCCGCGACGCTGGAACGCGCTGCACCGTACGGGGATCCACTGGCTGTGGATCGTCTTCGCCTACGACTGGGTGGTGCACTCGCTGGCGAACGCGAGCTACCTGCCCCTGGCGGCGCTCTCCTTCGCTGCGCTCGGGCTGCGCATCGCGGCGCGCCGAGCGCGCAACCGGGCCGGCATTGCAGCGGCGGCAGCCTGATGGCGAAGGCCACGCCCCCTTGACGAAGCCCGGGTCGGCCTCCTAGGCTGCGCGCCGTCTCGCCGCCCGACGTCGCGGCCCCACCCACCCCCTCCACGACGGGAGCCCACCGGGAGATCGCGCCACCATGGTCGACCCGCAGCGAGCCGGCGTTTCCGAGGACGAGTGGCGGCATGCCATCGCGCACTGTCACGAGCTTCGCGTCGCGCGCACGATCCGCGAGACCGACGACGCGATGTCCATCGTCTTCGAGATCCGCGAGGCGGATGCCTCGGAGTTCGAGTACCGCGCCGGCCAGTTCCTGAGCTTCAAGGTCCCCTTCGAGGGCCACGTGCTCACCCGGAGCTACTCGCTCTCGAGCTCACCGGACGTCGACCCGGAGCCCAAGGTCACGGTGAAGCGCGTCGAGGGCGGACGCGTCTCGAACTGGATGAACGACCAGGTGACGAGCGGCTCGACCCTGATGGTCGTGCCTCCCGCGGGCCACTTCGTGCTGCAGCCGGACTCGGAGCGCGACATCGTGCTCTTCAGCGCCGGCAGCGGAATCACGCCCTGCATCTCGATCATCAAGTCGGCGCTGGCGACGACCTCGCGCCGCGTTCGCCTGCTCTACGCCAACCGGAACGCCCGATCGATCATCTTCGAGGAGGAGCTCGCGGCGCTCGTGGCCCGACACGGGCAGCGCCTCGAGGTCGCCCACTCCCTCGACGACCAGGTGGGCTTCGTCACGGGCCGCGACGTCGAGAGCTGGGTCCGGGGCGAGGTCGACCGGGACTTCTACCTCTGCGGACCCGATCCCTTCATGGCGACGGTGGAGGAGGCGCTGCACGGACTCGCCATCGCGCGAGAGCGCATCCACATCGAGCGCTTCGTCGCCCCGCCCGATCACGAGACGACCGAGGAGCCCGCGCTGGAGGCGGGCGAGACCGCGCCGGCAACGATCACCCTCGTGCTCGACGGCCGGGAGCACGAGGTCCCCTACGTGGCCGGCGAGCGGGTCCTGGAGGCGGCTCGCCGGGCCGGACTCGATCCGCCCTTCTCCTGCGAGGAGGGCTACTGCTCCTGCTGCATGGCGAAGCTCGTCTCCGGCGAGGTGAAGATGGTGACGAACGACTGCCTCACGCCGGACCTGCTCGAGGAGGGCTGGGTGCTCACCTGCCAGGCGCGCTGCACGTCACCGAAGGTCCGCCTCGAGTACCCCGATTAGGTCAAGCGGCCGAAGGCCGCGCGGAGCGAGGGCGCAGCCCGAGCGGAGTTCGGGCGGTCAAGCGGCCGAAGGCCGCGCGGAGCGAGGGCGCAGCCCGAGCGGAGTCCGGGCGGTCAAGCGGCCGAAGGCCGCGCGGAGTCCGGGGAGGCGGACCGCTCGTCAGCCCTTCGGCCGCGGCGGGAAGTTCTCCAGCATCCGGGCCACGAGCGCGCGGATGCGCTGCCGCCGCTCCGCGTCCGTCCGCGTCACGTCGATCTCGGTCTGAACGAAGGCGAGCCACACCCGACGCCGGTTCGATGCCTCCCTCAGGAGCAGCGAGAACGAGGCCACCGAGATCGAGGTCTCGGGCCGGACTCGCGTGGTCAGCTTCAGCTCGTAGGAGACGAGGTAGTCGGGCTGTTCCGAGCCCGCCTCGTGATAGCCCCGTGCACCGAGCTCCGAGGCCACCACGTCCTTGAACACGGAATCGAGCTGCATGGGCGCGAGCCGTGGATCCTCGGGCAATACGTTCGCCGCCGCGTCCCAGCGCCAGCCCGCCTCCGCTGGGAAGTTCTCGAGGGGGTCGAAGCTGATCCCGATCGGCAGCTCCGAAGCACAGGCAGTGAGTGCGCTGAGCGCGATCAGCGGAATCCAGATGCGGCGAACGCTCCAGTCCATGGGGCCTCCAGACGGGGGGCCAAAGAGTTAGCCCATTCCCGGCCCCGGCGGTCGGCCCCGCGCGCTCGCAGGGGCGGCGGGTGGCGCCTCCGGCGTGGCGGGCCCACCACTGACTTGCCCCACCGGGTCGATTATCCTCCCCGAGACGCGTCGGACGGCTCGGCGCCGCGGCGCTGCCGCCTCCCCATGGACGATCTCCCCGGACCCGCCCCCCGGATGGAGAACATGCGGTGGACCCTGCAACGCCCTGGCTCCGGCAGCTGGCCGCGACCCTGGTCTTCTCTCTCACCCTCTGCATTGCGACCGCCCCGGCGGCCGCGAAGACGGATTCGGGAGGCGTCGCCCAGGAGGGCGGCACGGGAGTCGGCGCGATGCTGGTGACCCTGGTCTACGCACCGATCAAGCTCGTCTACGCCACGGGAGGACTCGTGCTGGCGGGGCTCACCTGGGTGTGGACCGGCGGCGATTCCTACACCGCGGGGCGGATCGCGCGCAAGGCCGTCGGCGGCGACTACGTCGTGACTCCCTCCCACCTGGAGCAGAGCCGGGGAGAGGGCTTCACCTTCGCCGGCGACCACTGAGCTCCGAGAGCGGACGGATTCCGCTAGGCCTGGAGCCCCGGCGGTGAGACGCTCCCGGGACCCTCGTTCTCCAGGTGCGCCGTACAGTTCAGGAGCTGTACCCGCCAGGGAGGCGCCGGGTCCACGACCGTCAGCGAGGTGTTTGCGAAGCCCCGGGGCGACTCGGCGCCGTGCGAGAGCTCGAGCCGACGGCTGAGCAGCGAGTGGCAGACCAGTCCGTGGGTCACGACGATCAGGTCGCCCCCGGCCTGGCTCGACAGCCGGGTGACCCTCTCCCAGACCGCATCCGTGCGCTGGTGGAGCTCCTCCCAGCTCTCGCCACCGGGCGGGACGTAGCTCGGGGCGAAGGGGTCCACGTCGAGGGCGGCGTAGGGGGTTCCGCGCAGGTCCCCGAAGTTGCGCTCCTGGAGGCCCGGGTCGACGCGCAGCGGGGCTCCGGTGGCATCGCGAACGCACTCGGCGGTCATGCGCGCCCGTGCCAGATCGCTGGTGAGGATGAGCCCCACC
>Ga0209536_100014317_pt1 | contig 11402 bp, 11 predicted proteins | sample DeeMarSeWOR28_12_FD_187461 | JGI IMG/M metagenome (GOLD analysis project Ga0209536, IMG submission 187461) | Marine sediment microbial communities from White Oak River estuary, North Carolina - WOR-2-8_12 (SPAdes) (version 2) | ecosystem: Environmental > Aquatic > Marine > Intertidal zone >... | reverse complement strand
ACTAAAAAGGCAGAGCTACGCCAACTAATTTCAAGCCCGCATAGATATTCAACAAACCTACAACCGCAGGCCAGGGAGCACGTTTTGTCAATTCCAACAACACATCCCATAATGTAACGGATTGTAGTGCAGCCCCTTCGGAAGCAGGTTTGAGCACTCCCAACCAGACCAGCACTGAGACGATCTCCATTACTACGCCGATGATAATAAGTAAATAGCCAACAATTATTTCCATTAGACACCTCGCAAATATTAGATCATGGTTTCTCCAAGTATAGAACAATTGATGGATGAAATCAATTACATTTCCAAAAGTGGGGATTGTCAAATTGATTTCGGAGTTGTATACTCTTATTAACAGGGCTTAACCGACAAGGAGGTTCACATGCCCAGACACAATTCTACACATTCAGTATTTTGTATAACTCCACCCCACATGCTACGAGAGATTATCCTTAATGGTTCGGCCGAGCAACGCGAATTGGCCGTCAGATCGATTACTGTCTCTGAGCAGATCCGAGGGCAGCGAGGCGCAATGACAAAGGATATTCTTTCGATCCTAAAACCAGCAGTTGCAGGAGAAAAGCAACGCATCGTTTATGACGCCAAAAACGGCTCTCAGCTACCAGGCACTCCCGCCCGCAATGAAGGAGATCCAGCTACCGGAGACACGGCAGTGGATGAGGCCTACGACGGATCAGGCGTTACCTTCGATCTTTATTCCGATATCTATAGCCGCAATTCAATTGACAATAACGGCATGCGTCTGGACTCAACTGTCCACTACCAGAAAGGCTACGACAACGCCTTCTGGAATGGACAGCAAATGGTATACGGTGATGGCGATGAAGACCTGCCGGAAGCTCAGCGCCTGTTCAATCGCTTCACGGCCGCGTTGGATGTAATTGGCCACGAACTGACACACGGCGTGACACAATTCGAAGCCGGCCTGGTCTATTGGGATCAATCTGGCGCACTAAACGAATCAATGTCAGATGTGTTCGGTTCGCTGGTCAAGCAATACCAACGCCAGGAAACAGCGGATCAGGCCAACTGGATCATTGGTGAAGGATTGTTCACCAGTAATGTCAACGGGGTGGGCATCCGTTCGATGAAAGCGCCCGGAACAGCCTATGACGATCCTGTACTTGGAAAAGACCCGCAACCTGGACACATGGACGATTATGTAAAAACCATTGAGGACAACGGCGGTGTGCATATCAACTCTGGGATTCCAAACCATGCTTTTTATGTGACCTCCATTGAACTTGGAGGCAATGCCTGGGAGAAAGCCGGTAAGATTTGGTACAAAACCCTGACAGAAAAACTGACTCAACGCGCAACCTTCCAAGAGGCTGCCGACCTGACCTATCAAGCTGCAGGAGAACTATACGGCACTGGCAGCCTGGAGCAAATTGCAGTTAGAAAAGGTTGGAGCGAAGTGGGAATATCCATCGGCGGCGATGCGCCCACTGGCTGCCTACCAGGCATATTAAGCGTATTTGGAATAAAAAGTAAGTAGCAAAGGACAGTCCCCATGACGAAGATTTCCTTCGAACGAACGGGGGGGTTCATGGGCAGGAAAGTCAGTGCAACCATTGACCTAGATGATCTGCCCGATGAGCAAGCCGAATTGCTGGGAGATTTACTGGACGAGGCTGATTTTTTTGAACTTCCAGATGATTTGACCAAGCCTGCCATACCGGACGCATTCACATACAATATCACCGTTTTCAACGATGATAAACAGCACAGCGTGCGCGTCAGCGATGCAACAGCGCCGGATGATTTACGTCCGCTGCTAGATGAATTGAGCAAGCAAGCGAGAATGCAGCGATAGCAAAAAGGAGCAGGTGATGAGCCCGCTCCTTTTTATTGCAGCAATTTCTTAAGTAATTCTGTTTCTTCTTGCGCTGACTTTATATGCCCATCCAACCAGGCGTTACGCAACTCACGCAATATATTCTGATATTTCGGCCCCGGCGGCAAGCCAAGCTCTTTGAGATCGTGTCCAGTGGTCTTAGGTTTAATCTGCCGCCACTTTTCCAAATAATCTTGCAGAGCACGCTTCGTATTTCCCTTTGCAGAAAGAGAAACGGCATAAACAGAAAATTCCGGCAGGTCTTCCAGGCGATTGACCCAGCCGCTGGGTTTCGCGCCCTTTAAGACTGGCAAGTCAGCACGCAAGGCAGATGCGGCCAGCAGTAACCTGGTCAGTGCGGCAGGGAAGCGCAGACGGCGGGAGAGAATTTTTATCGTGGCGAGATTAACGGGAGAAAGCCACATCAGCCAGGCCAAAGTCCGCTTTGGCAGGAGCAGGTTAGAAATCTGGTACGAGGCGAGTTCGTCATCCTCAGGTAGTGAAAAACGCGAAGCGGGCGGAGACATTTCCGGGTGGATAGCCTCCAGCAATCCCAATTCAGCAAGTCGTGTAAGCATCTCGAACCGGTTGGGTTCATCCAGCATACGGTCCAACTCATGACGCACACGTTCAGACGAGAGCTTTTCCAGCATAGGTCGGGCTTCGTCCATCAGTTGGCGCGTACGGGATTCGATCTCAAATCCATAACGCTGTTCATAGCGGACAGCGCGCAGCAGGCGTGTGGGGTCGTCTACAAAAGACAGGGAATGCAGCACACGCACAATACCGCGTTCAATATCCGCCAGACCGCCCCAATAATCGTGCAATTCGCCGTAGTGATGACCATCAAGGCGCAAGGCCAGGGTGTTGATGGTGAAATCACGGCGGTGTAGATCGAGCTTGATGCTGCCACGCTCAACGGTCGGCAGCGCAGTGGGATGCTCGTAAAATTCAGTGCGGGCAGAGATCAGGTCTAAGCTCTCAAGTCCAAAGTCTTGAGTGTCAGGCAGGAACCACTTGGCCGTACCAAAGCGCGTGTGGCTTGTCACACGACCGCCGTATTTTTTACCCAGCGCCTTTCCCAACGCGATTGCGTCGCCTTCAACAACGATGTCATAATCAAGGCTGGGGAATTCGAGCATCAAATCACGCACGAAGCCGCCCACTAGGTAAACGGCCAGGTGCTGTTCGGCAGCCTGCGCCGCCACGCGCCGGATCAAATCCAACTGGGGTGATGGTAGGGCCTCTTCCAGGCGTGTTGCCAGGTTTTTTGCGCCATACTGCGTGGTAGGCGGAGCAAGCGTTGTGAGCAAGTCGGTACGGGTGACAATACCGATCACATCCCCGCCCGCGCCCACCACCGGTATCTGCCCCCAACCGCTATCGGTCATGCGCGCCTGCAAATATTGCAACGAATCTTCGGGGCGCACGGTCACTTCCCCGGCCTCCATCAGACTGGCAGCGGTCAAATTGAGTTTATGTGCCAGAGCGCGGTCTACAGCACGGCGGGTCAATAAGCCGACCACTTTATCGCCATCTACAACAGGATAGCCCTCAAAGCCGGTACGCTGCATCATCTGGGCAACTTCCTTTACTGGCGTTTCCAGTCCAAGCAATTGCGGACCATAAGACATGATTTGTGCAACAGTAATAGACGGCTGGACATGGTCTGGCAACACCTGCAGAAGTTTTTCGCATGCTTCTTTCAAAGCTCCGGCCGGCTCCCCTTCCCCATCCCGGATCAGCGCCGCAGCAGCGCGGTCGTGACCACCACCACCAAACTCCGCCGTGATGTATGATACGTCAATCGCATCGCTGGTAGAACGTGCCACAATGCGCACGCCATCCTGAGTTGATACAACAACGAAGAGCGCATCGGGATCGAGCAAATCACGCAGCTTGTGCGCCAGCGTAGATATTTCTTCGTCCACTTGGCTGGCATCACCACAGGCGACCACAATCCGATGACCATTGATATGATAAGTCTCCGTATTATCCAGCAACTCTTCATACAATCTGTGCTGATCAACAGAGAGTGGCGGATTGAGAAAATCCGTAGCGATCTTTAGATTAGCGCCACGTTCCAGCAACCAAGCAGCCGCGCGCACATCGCGTGGCGTGGTGCGAGAGTAGGTCAGGGAACCGGTGTCTTCGTAAATTCCTAGTAATAAGAGTGTTGCCTGAACCGACGTAAGGTGTCCGTTTTGCACCTGCATGGCTTCTACCAACATCGTGGTTGTCGCGCCGATTTCTTCGATGGACAGTTTCCAGTCATCCGGCAAGCCAGAGCGCAGCGGATGGTGGTCCACCACACGGACAGATGTCTTCGTCCCCATCCCTTTCAAGGTGATCAACGATTGCGTATCCACCAGTGTGACGCTTTCCACTTTTCCCGGGGGTAAATCGCGCGGGTCAACAAAGGAAAAATCCGCACCGTAGAGTGTGATGAACGAGCGCACATTGCGGTTCAGGCGGCGTGGCAGCACCGGAGTAGAACGTTCATCCAGCAACGAAGCACCAAAGAGCGATGCCAGGGCATCGAAGTCTGCTTGCTCGTGAGTCAGGATAAGTTGCATCATAAATATTGTAATGCAACAACAGGAAAATTGTTGCCAATTCTTGAAATTCGGTTATAATCGCGCCATGTTAACGAATCCCGCCCCAGCCCCGCGCATCTGCAAACCATCCTGGTCTGGATAGGTTCGTTTCGATTTGGAAAGAGACGGCTCCCAACCAGGCGAGCCGTTTTTGTTTGTTAGTTTTTTCGCCCAGAGCGGAGTGCACGAAGTCGAAGAGCACAAATTATGGATATTCAACAACTCACCGAGAAAATGCATGAGTTCGTGCGCTTAAAGGGCTGGTACGAAGCGGACAGCAAGCGCCCACAAACGCCACGCAACCTGTCTATTTCATTGGCACTGGAAGCAGCTGAAATCCTGGAACATTTTCAGTGGAATGAGGAGTTCGACAGGGACGATTTAGCGGAAGAACTGGCAGATGTGGCATTATATTTGTTGCAACTGGCATCCATTTCAGAAATCAATCTTGAAAAAGCAATTTTGAAGAAATTGGAAATCAATGTGAAGAGAGAATGGGATACGTAAAATGAATATCAGTGTTTTCGGCGGTTCTCAACCCAATCCCGGCAGTCTCGCTTATGAAGAAGCTCGCACGCTGGGTTCGCTTCTAGCGCAACGCGGACATACCGTACTTACCGGTGGCTACATCGGCACGATGGAAGCTGTCAGTTATGGCGCGTCCGAAGCGGGTGGGCATGTCATAGGTGTAACCTGCGGTGAAATCGAACGTTGGCGGGATGTTGCGCCAAACAGGTGGGTAAAAGAAGAATGGCGCAAGCAAACGCTGGTAGAACGGTTGCAGGTTCTCATCCGGGAATGCGATGCGGCTATCGCCCTCCCCGGCGGCCCTGGCACACTAACCGAAATATCCCTGATGTGGAACCTGATGATCGTGGAGTCTATGCACCGGAGGCCGCTGGTACTGGTCGGGAGCGGCTGGCAGTCCGTTTTTGATCAGTTTTACACCAATCTTGATGTCTACATCGCTGAGAAGCAACGCGAACTGGTATCGTTTGCGAAAGATGTGGAAACTGCTGTGGAAATAATAAATAAGTAGGGCAATTCGTACCCTTTCGGGCACAAGCGAATCGCTCCTACACAAACAAAAATGAGGAAACAATGGCTGAAGATAAACTTCCTACCCAAAACGATAATTTCGCCGAGTGGTACAACCAATTGGTACAAAAGGCCGAATTGGCCGACTATGCGCCCGTACGTGGCTGCATGGTGGTACGCCCCTATGGTTGGGCGTTATGGGAAAATATTACCTCCTGGCTGGACAAAGAATTCAAGGCTACAGATCATGTAAACGCAGCCTTCCCAACGTTGATCCCAATGTCCTTTTTTGAAAAGGAAAAGGAGCATGTGGAAGGCTTTTCCCCTGAACTGGCAGTCGTTACACATGGCGGTGGCGAAAAACTTGAGGAGCCTTTGGTGGTGCGCCCCACATCTGAGACTATCATCGGGTATATGTATTCCAAATGGGTCAAATCCTGGCGCGACCTTCCCATTCTCATCGTGCAATGGGGCTCGGTGCTGCGTTGGGAACTGCGCACCAAGCTTTTCCTGCGCACGGCAGAATTTTACTGGCACGAAGGTCATACCGCTCATGCCACGCCCAAAGAAGCCAAAGATGAAATGTATCTCATCCTTAATATTTACGAGAGATTTTGCCGCGAAGAACTGGCTATTCCGGTCATTCAAGGCACCAAGAGCGATAGTGAGCGCTTTGCCGGTGCACAGATTACAACGGCCATCGAGGCGATGATGTGGGACAAGCGCGCCTTGCAGTCAGGCACTTCGCATTATTTTGGCCAGAACTTTGCAAAGGCGTTCGACATTCAGTATCTTGACCAGAGTAACACTCTGCAATATTGCGAAACAACCTCCTGGGCAATTTCGTCGCGCATTATCGGTGCGCTCATCATGGTGCATGGCGATGATCAGGGTTTAAAACTACCTCCCAAAATTGCGCCTATCCAGGTAGTACTCGTGCCTATCTACAAAAACGAAGAACAAAAAGCGCAAGTCATGGAAGTTGCAAACAAAGTTTTTACCGAACTCAAGACTACCGGTATCCGTATAAAAATGGATGACCGTGAAGAAGTCACACCCGGTTTCAAATACAATGACTGGGAAATGCGCGGCGTGCCTTTACGTATCGAGGTTGGACCTAAGGATGTGGAAAAAGGCTCGGTCGCCCTGGCAAGACGTGATGTCCTCGGACGCGATGGTAAAAGCTTCGTTTCACAAGACGGTCTGGCTGCTACCGTTACCGACATGTTAGAGACCATCCAGGCGTCCATGCTCGAAAAAGCCACCCAATTTCGCGACGCCAATATCCACGACCCCAAGGATTATGAGGAGTTGAAAGAAGTTGTCAAGGAAGGCTGGGCCTTTTCCTGGTGGGACGGCTCAAAAGAATGCGAAGCAAAAGTCAAGGAGGATGCCAAAGCTACAACACGTGTCATCCCCTTCGACCAGCCCAGCAGCGAAGGCAAGTGCATCGTCTGTGGCAATAAGGCTGATAAGAAAGTTTACTTCGCAAGGGCCTATTAGAGCGCAACGTGCGATGTGCGGCGTGCAGTGGTTTCCCATTACACGTCGCACTCCGCACTTGGCACATTATTATGCCTGCTATAGATCTCGCCCGCCTGCGCAAACAAGCCAATCGCCTGGCTGATTTTTTCTTCCTGCCGGAAGATTTCATTAAGCATTTGCGCGAGATGCTGGATTTTTACGTTAACTACACCCTGCGGAAAAAAGAGAATATAGCCCCCGGCTCTAACCTGCCCACCTATCGCACGCCACCCGTTGTAATGCGCCAAATTGAAAACGCAATTGGTCCCATCGCCGCGGAAAACCCCCATTACGCACTGGAGTTGGCTGACCTGCTATGGGATGAAGGCAACATCGAAACTCGCCTGCTGGCAGCCTTCCTGCTGGGACGCATCCCACCGCAGGAGGAACGCTTGCTCGCCCGCCTGACTGCCTGGACTCAGCAGGTGCGTGATCCCAGTGTGCGGGAAGCGTTACTAACCACCAGCCTGGCGCGTATGCGTAAAGAAACGCCTGATGAGTTTCTGATCGTCATCAGCGAATGGTTGCACCCTGCCCGTCAACGCTTATGGTCAAATGGAATCCAGGCATTGCTGCCGATGATCAACGATCCGAATTTTGAAAACCTTCCACCAATTTATGAACTCACACGTCCAATCATAGAAGCTGCACCAGGGATTTTGCAAAACGAACTTGGAAAATTGATCAATGCACTTTACCAGGCTTCTCAATCCGAAACGGAATATTATTTGCGTGAAATTCTGGAAAATTCTCCTACGCCCCTTACTGCTGTCACGCTGCGACGCATACTAAACACCTTTCCCCCGGAACTACAAGCCACATTACGCGAGTTAATTCGCCAGAAACGAACTGCAAACTGAGCACTGCAAATTTCGAAAGGGTGGAAATTATCAAGTAAAATTTTGTTATCTTATCGGACAACTAAGTTAATCAAAATGGATGGCCTCTCATGTTAAATATCGCTAAAGGTGTGTACGGTGGCTTGATGCTCTTCCTCGGCCGGGATATGGACTGGCTTTTTTCTCTTGGCCTAGGATTACTGGTGGGATTTAAGTTGACTACTCTTCTTGCAACAGATTCTCCGCAATGGATGTTCATTGTAGTAATCCTAGCTGTTGGTTTAATTAGCGTCCTGTCATACCTGGTCTATCCAGAGGCTAGTTACATCGTGACCGGCTTTCTTTTCGGAGGCTACCTGCTTTCCGAGTTTGGCAGCGATTTACTCAAGGCCTTTTTTGGCTTCGGCCTTTCTGGCTCAACCTGGATAATCTTTTTTGTGGGAGCAGTAGTTGGCGCAGTTATCTTAGGCCTGACCAAAGAATGGGGAATCATGTTCTCCACTGCGCTGACTGGCGCCTTTTTAGTAGCGGATCTTTTTACAGGGCTGTCCGCACTGGCTGAGGCTCTCATTGCAAGTGGTCTCTTTATCATAGGCAGCCTCATTCAGGCAATTCTAATGCGCGTGGAAAAAGCATCTGAGAGGTAGCTTGTCACGCAATATGATATTTTTACACGGACTGGAAAGCAGCAGCCAAGCCTATAAAGCCAGCGTGATCCGAAACTCCTTTCCGGAACTGATTGTGCCCGATTTTACCGGCCCACTCAATAAGCGCATGCAGGCTCTCTATCCTATTTTGGGAAACCAAAGGGATTGGACAATAATCGGTTCATCCTTTGGCGGTTTGATGGGGGCCATCTTCACTTGCGAACATCCGGATCAGGTGCGGAAACAAGTGCTGTTGGCACCTGCGCTGATGCTACCCCAATTCGCACCCTTCCTGGACCTTGAACCCGTCTCCGTACCAACAACCATCATCCACGGTACACAGGATACCGTTGTCCCACTTGAAACAGTACGCAAGATCGCCCAAAAAGTATTCACTAACCTGGCTTATGAAATCGTGGAGGATGACCACCGCCTGCATATTGCAACAGACACATTGGATTGGAAAGCGATCTTGGCGTGAAATTAAATTTTTCTCAGTTGGGTCTTAGCCCCAACTGAGCTTTTACTGAGGGCTGCGAAAATATTTGAACTCAATAGCGAATTTACAAAGCCGGGCAACTTTCACCCGGATTTGTGTTTAAATCCTTGACGGTCATTGCCTGCAAAACCAAATTGCAGTATATTAGATAAAACCTATCGCCAATGGAGGAAACCTATGTCAAATGACAAGTCTAAAATGGATGGGGATGTTTACTATCCATCAGATGAAGTTGTCGCCCAGGCTAACGTCCCGGATTGGGATGAAATGGCCGCCTTTGCCCTAAAAGACCTCGAAGGCTTCTGGGCCGAGCGTGCCGAGGAACTGGAATGGTTCAAGAAGTGGGACAAGGTACTCGACGACTCGAATGAACCCTTCTTCAAATGGTTCACCGGGGCAAAGACCAACATCGTCCACAACTGTCTTGACCGTCACGTAAAAACCTGGCGCAAGAACAAACTAGCCCTTATCTGGGTCAGTGAAGACGGCAAGGAAGAACGCACCTTCTCATATTATTCACTCAACCGCGAAGTCAATCGCTTTGCAAACATCATCAAGGCTATGGGGGTATCCAAAGGAGATCGTGTCACAATCTATCTTCCGCGTATCCCTGAAATTTACTTTGCCATGTTGGCTTGTGCCAAGATCGGCGCTATCCATTCTGTAGTATTTGCGGGTTTCTCTGTGGATGCACTCAAAGGCCGCATCGACGATAGCGAGTCGAAACTGGTCATCACAGCGGACGGAAGTTGGATCAATGGTAAGATTTTCGAACTCAAACGCACAGTGGACGATGCCATCAAGTCTTGCCCGTCAGTGGAGAATGTGATTGTGGTCAAGCGCACAGGCCATGAGGTCCCAATGGAGGCGAGCCGCGACCACTGGTATCACGATATGCTCTCCCTGCCCATTGCCAGCGGCAAGTGCGATACTGAAATATTGGATGCGGAAGATCCCCTCTATATTCTGTACACGTCCGGTTCGACCGGTAAACCCAAAGCCATCCTGCACACGCACGGCGGTTACATGGTAGGAACGTATACTACGCTCAAATATGTGTTTGACCTGAAAGATGACGACCGCTGGTGGTGTGCCGCGGATCCTGGTTGGGTAACCGGGCACTCGTACATCGTCTATGGACCGCTGATCCTAGGCGCGACCTCCTTTATGTTCGAGGGTGGGCCAGTCTATCCCTATCCCAATCGCTGGTGGCAGTTGATCGAACGCTACGGAATCACAGTCTTCTACACCGCCCCAACCGCCATTCGCGGACTGATGCGCTTTGGGCGAGCCTGGCCGAACAAGCACGATCTCTCGTCCCTGAGGCTGCTCGGCTCCGTCGGAGAACCGATCAATCCCGAAGCCTGGAAATGGTATTACGAAGTGATCGGCAAGGAAAAATGCCCAATTATGGACACCTGGTGGCAAACGGAAACCGGCATGTTCATGATCACACCCACCCCCGTGGTGCCTCTCAAACCCGGCTCCGGGACGCGCCCCTTCTTTGGGCAAGAAGCCGAAATCCTGGACGAAGAAGGGAACCCAGTAGCAGACGGCGAGGAAGGCTATCTAGTATTGAAAAATCCATGGCCTGCCATGCTGCGCACCATCTATGGCGATGACGAGCGCTACAAGAACCAGTACTGGAGCAAATATCCTGGCAAGTACATGACCGGCGACTCGGCCAAACGCGACAAGGATGGCTATTTCTGGGTTATTGGCCGCGTAGACGACGTTATCAAAGTCTCCGGGCACAGGCTGGGAACGGCTGAGATTGAATCGGCGCTGGTCAGTCATGAAGCCGTAGCTGAAGCGGCGGCGATCGGCCTTTCGCATGAAGTCAAGGGCCAGGCCATCTACAGCTATGTCATTCTGAAATCAGGCTTCAGTGGCTCGCCAGAATTGGCTGAAGAGTTACGCCAGCATGTTTCAACGCACCTGAGTCCGATTGCCAAGCCGGAAGAGATCGAATTTGTCGATTCGCTTCCGAAGACACGTTCCGGCAAGATCATGCGTCGCGTTTTGAAAGCGCGCGCACAGGGGTTACCCGAAGGCGACTTGAGCACCCTGGCTGATTAAATAATAGATACTCAAAGGTAGATTCAAAACCAGCCGTCCAAATTGGACGGCTGGTTTTGATGTGTTTATTCTTACCACTCAGTATCCCAGAAGCGCAAAGAAAAAGTCTGGGACGAAGAATTCGCCGATACCAAAGACCCATTTCAACAGACAACACCCCACAAAGATAGTCGCACCCAACCCCAACATGAAATAGTCACGCCGAGCATAGTTCAACTCTTTAGATTTGATCCATGTACGCTTGTTGGTATCAAAGGCGCGTAAATCCATGGCATCGATCACATCTTCGCCCGTGACTGTCGCTTGCATCGTGACAGG